>Ga0209344_10000408_pt1 | contig 78478 bp, 69 predicted proteins | sample Cruoilmetagenom6_FD_187293 | JGI IMG/M metagenome (GOLD analysis project Ga0209344, IMG submission 187293) | Oil polluted marine microbial communities from Coal Oil Point, Santa Barbara, California, USA - Santa Barbara Oil Seep Sample 6 (SPAdes)... | ecosystem: Environmental > Aquatic > Marine... | reverse complement strand
GCGGCGGACCCGTTTGGGTGCCGACAAGTTCATGATCGACGGACGTCACACCGGAACCGGTGGTGGCAATCACGTGGTCGTTGGCGGCGCCACGCCGCTTGACAGCCCGTTTCTGCGACGCCCGGATCTGCTCGCCAGCCTGATCCTTCACTGGCAACGGCATCCAAGCCTCTCTTATCTGTTCTCCGGCATGTTCATCGGCCCGACCAGCCAGGCACCGCGCATTGATGAAGCCCGTCACGACGGGCTCTACGAACTCGAAATGGCGCTCGACCAGATTCCGCATCCCGATGCCGGGACGCCGCCACTGCCCTGGCTGGTCGACCGCTTGTTGCGCAACCTGCTGACCGATGTGACCGGAAACACTCACCGCGCCGAAATCTGCATCGACAAGCTCTATTCGCCTGACGGCCCTACCGGTCGGCTTGGTCTGGTCGAGTTCCGAGGCTTCGAAATGCCGCCGGAACCACGCATGAGTCTGGCCCAGCAGGTGCTGATCCGCGCGCTCATCGCCCGGTTCTGGCAAAGCCCGGCCAAGGGGCGATTCACCCGTTGGGGCACCACGTTGAACGACCGTTTCATGCTGCCGCACTTCATCTGGGAGGATTTCCTCGATGTCCTGCGCGATCTGCGCGATCACGGCTTTGATTTGCGCTCTGAATGGTACGAAGCCCAGGCCGAATTCCGCTTTCCGTTCTGCGGTGAGGTCGAATACGAGGGCGTCAAGCTCGAGCTGCGTCAGGCGCTGGAGCCATGGCATGTGCTCGGTGAAACCGGCGCCATCGGCGGGACCGTGCGTTACACCGACAGCTCGGTCGAGCGTCTCCAGGTCAAGCTCGAAACGGCAGATCCATCGCGCTATCTGGTGACATGCAACGGCCGCCCGGTGCCACTCGTCGACGCAGGCAAGGCCGGAACCTCGGTCGGCGGTGTACGCTACAAGGCCTGGCAACCGGCCCTGGCGCTGCATCCGGTGCTGCCGGTCGACGCGCCACTGACCTTCGATATCTTTGACACCTGGTCGGGCAAGCCCCTGGGCGGTTGCGTCTATCATGTCGCCCATCCCGGTGGACGGAGCTACGACACGTTCCCGGTCAATGGCAACGAAGCCGAAGCTCGCAGACTTGCGCGGTTCGAGCATCGCGGCCACACGCCCGGGGCCAGCATGCCGTTGCCCGAAACGCCGCATCCCGAGTTTCCGTTCACCCTCGACTTGCGTCGCAAGCCGGGGATCTGAACCGTGCCCGATTCAGCAGCGATCCGGAATCCGGATCGTCCCTCGATATTGGCAGGCTACGCCACGGTGCCGGACGTTCCGGACGAATTGGTCCGCGATGATGGCAGTATAAGGCCGGAATGGCTCAGCCTGATCGCCCATCTCGACAGGCTGAGCGCCGATGAGCGTGAACGTGCGTTCGCCCGAGGTGCTCAGTATCTGCGCGATGCCGGCGTGTTCGTTCGTCACTACGGTGAAGAAAACAATCCGCGCGACTGGCCACTCAGTCCGATACCGGTGATCCAGCCTGCCAGCGAATGGCAGGCCCTGGGCGCGGCACTGGCGGAGCGCGCCGAGCTGCTCGAAGCGGTGGTGGCAGACCTCTACGGCGAAAACCGGCTGGTCAGCGAGGGCCATCTGCCCGCCAGCCTCATTGCTTCAAATCCGGAATGGCTGCGCCCGCTGGTTGGTGTAAAGCCGGCATCCGGGCATTTCCTGCATTTCGTGGCCTTTGAGATTGGCCGAGGACCGGACGGCGAGTGGTGGGTTCTGGGCGACCGGACCCAGGCCCCCTCGGGTGCCGGCTATGCGCTGGAAAACCGGGTTGCCTCTCTGCGTGCGTTTCCCGGCTTCTACAGCGGCTCCCGTGTTGAGCGTCTGGTGAGCTTCTTTCGCGGCTTCCGTGACGGGGTTAATGCCATGCGGCACGAGGAAGGCAGTCGGGCAGGGATCCTGACCCCGGGGCCGATGAACGAGACCTATTTCGAACACGCCTACATCGCCCGTTATCTTGGCATGATGCTGCTTGAGGGCGACGACCTGATGGTCGATGACGGCAAGCTGATGGTGCGCACCGTGTCCGGCCTGAAACCCATCAGCGTGCTGTGGCGCCGGATGGATGCGGCCTGGTCCGATCCGCTGGAGCTCGAGGCGAATTCGCGGCTGGGAACACCCGGTCTGCTCGGCGCAGTTCGGTCTCAGGGTGTGACCATGATCAATGCGCTTGGTGCGGGCGTTCTGGAAAGCCGGGCCTTTCTTGCGTTCATGCCACGGCTGTCTGAAGTCTTGCACGGCAAGCCGCTGAGCATTCCAAATATTGCCACCTGGTGGTGCGGCAGCGAGGCTGAGCGTGATCATGTTCGCGCCAATGCCAGCGACATGATGATCGGTTCGGCCCATTCCACCCGACTGCCGCTGGAGCCCGAACCCGGCGCCGTGCTCAGGGGCGACATGTCCGGAATCGGGCTTGATCTCGACACCTGGCTTGCGCGTGAAGGCCGGGATCTGGTTGGCCAGGAACTGGTTTCGCTGTCGACCACCCCGACTTGGGAAGATGGGCAGCTCAAACCCAGGCCGATGCGGATCCGCGTCTTCATGGCGCGTAGCCGCGATGGGTGGCAACTGATGCCGGGTGGGTTTGCGCGATTGGCGGCCACCGGGCAGGATTCCTCAGCGGTTTCGCTGCGCAGCGGCGGCACCGTCGCCGATGTCTGGGTGGTCTCCGACAAACCGGTGCCCGACGATACCATGCTCAGCCATACCGACGAGGTGTTCGTCCGCTCCGCGCCGGGTCTGCTGCCAAGCCGCGCCGCCGACAATCTGTTCTGGCTGGGCCGTTATGTCGAGCGCGCCGAAGGGCAGATGCGTTTGACGAGAGCCTACATGAGCCGGTTGCCGGAAACGCCCACCGGCGGCACCCCGCTGATGACCCGGCTTGAAACCTATCTCGACAAGCATGGGCTCGACGGCGATGAAGCCGTGCCCTCAGCTCTCGCGCACACCATCGCCGCCGCAGTCAACGCTGCCAGCCAGGTCCGAGACCGTTTTTCGGTTGATGCCTGGGCATCGCTGGCCGACCTTGAGCGAACAGTCCAGACCATGCGGACAACAGCAGATCCCGGCGACGATGCTGCCGCGGCGATGGGGGTATTGCTGCGCAAGATCACCGGGTTTTCCGGCCTCGTGCATGAAAACATGTACCGTTTCAGCGGCTGGAGATTCCTGACCATCGGCCGGTCGCTTGAGCGTGCAATTGTCATGGCGGATCTGCTCGGCACATTCGCGGAATGGTCCGGTCCGCATGGTGGTTTTGAACTCTGTGTGGAAGTTGGAGACAGTGTCATGAGCCACCGCAGGCGTTATCCGGTGACCGCCAGCCGGGATACCGTCGTCGATTTGCTGGCTCTGGATCCGCTCAACCCACGCTCGATCGCCTTTCACATCGATGAGATCAGGGATCAGGTCAGCCTGTTGCCCGGAGCAGATGTCAACGGCCAACTGTCTGAGCTGTCGAGAGCGGTGCTGCGTATCCAGGCTGACTTGTCCGTCCATACCCCGGAGAGCCTTGATCAGTCCAAACTGGTGCAGCTTGGACAGACCATCGGGCTGCTGACCAATGATCTGCATGCCCAGTTTCTGGATTGAGGGCGATGCTCTACGATATCAAGCTGATCATCGATTACACGTTTCAGAGCCCGGCCGCCGGCGCGCGCCAGATCCTGCACGCCATGCCGATGACCATTGCCGGTCGGCAACGCTTGATTGCAGGCAGCATCGATATCGACCCTGAGTCTGCAACGCGGCGCGATAGGGATGATTTCTTCGGCAACCGTCTGACTGAGCTCGCCTTTGACGAGCCGCATAGCAACATCGAGATTGCACTCAAGGCGAGAGTGGAGGTTACCGGCGGGGCCGGGCCGAAATCGGCCTCGGTCGACCTTGGCGAATTGGCTCAATCGCTTGAAGCCGAAACGGATCTGGGTGGCCGGTCGCCACTGCATTTTCTTTCGGCGTCGCCCTATGCCAAACCAGATCAGGCGATTGCGCAATGGGCCCGTGCTGTGGCGCCAGACGGTCAAGCCTGCTCTGACGTCGTTGCTGTTCTGGGCCTGGCGCTGCATGAAGAAATGCACTTCGACGCGGAGGCGACCACGGTGGAGACGCCGGCGGCCGAGGCTTTCGCCGCCCGTCACGGCGTCTGTCAGGATTTTACTCACATCATGATTATCGCGCTCAGAAGCCTTGGCATTCCCGCAGGTTATGTCAGCGGTTATCTGCGCACACTGCCGCCCCCGGGCGAGGAGCGGCTGGAAGGTGCCGACGCCATGCATGCCTGGGTGTCGGCATGGTGCGGGCCCGGAATGGGCTGGGTCGAATATGATCCGACCAACGCCGTCTTTGCAGGCACCGATCACATCGTCGCCGCATACGGCCGCGACTATGCCGATGTCGCACCACTGCGCGGCGCCATGCGCACCGCAGGCGGACAGACCAGCAATCAATCCGTGGATGTTGCCCCGGTCGGCGAGTAGGCGAAACCTACACTCAACGTCCGCGAATGCGCGGGTCGAGGGCGTCGCGCAGGCCATCTCCGATATAGTTGACACTCAACACGGTCAGCGAAATCGCCAGACCCGGCCAGAACACCCGTTCGGGGTACTGCTGCAGGTAATCGATCGCATCAAACAGCAGCCGGCCCCAGGTCGGAAAATCCGGCGGGAAGCCGAGCCCGAGGAACGACAGCGCCGACTCGGTGATGATCGCTGTCGCAATCCCCAGCGTTGCCGAGACCATGATCGGCGACAGCACATTGGGCAGGATGTGGCGCAGGATCATGCGTCGCGATGGTGTTCCGATCGACCGCGCGGCGAGCACGAATTCACGTTCCTTTAGCGCCAGAACCTCACCGCGCACAATGCGTGCGGTCTGCATCCAGCTGGTGATGCCGATCGCGGACACGATCAGGATGAAGGTGCCCATTTCCGGTCCGAAACTGCGCGACAGGGTTTCGCGGAACAGCATCACCATGACCAGAAGAAGCGGCAACAGCGGCAGCGCCAAAAACAGGTCCGTCAGTCCCATCAAAACGCCGTCGAGCTTGCGGAAGAACCCCGAGACAACGCCGATCAGGGTTCCCAGCAGAACACTGATCGCCATCGCGGTAAGGCCAACCGCGATCGACACCTGCCCCCCTGCCATCATTCGCGCCATGATGTCCCGGCCCAGCTGATCTGTGCCGAAGGGATGCGCCAGCGAAGGCCCGGAGTTTCGTGCGCGAATGTCGATGAAGGTGGGCTCAAGCGTCCACAGCAGCGGACCGAGTGTCACCGCAAGCAAGATGAACAGGAACACCGCTGCGCCGAACAGCGCGCCCTTGTGGGTCTTGAACTGATCCCAGACATCCCACCATTGCGACCGTGCGGAGGTGTCCTTGGCAACGGGCTCGAGAGACGTATCAGTCATAGCGGATCCTCGGATCAAGCAGGCCGTACAGCACGTCGGCGAAAAGGTTGCACAGCACGATCAGCACCGCGAAGATGAAGGCCAGCGTCTGCACCATCGGCAAGTCATTGGCGTAGATGGCGGTAATCAGCAATTGCCCCAGCCCGTTCACCTTGAAGATCTGCTCGGTGATGATGGCGCCGCCGAAGATCGACGGGATGCCGAGCGCGATCACAGTGACCACCGGGATCATCGAGTTGCGCAGCACATGCACCAAGAGCACCACTTTCTCGGTCATGCCCTTGGCCCGAGCCGTGCGGACATAATCATGGTTGAGATTGTCGAGCATCGAGGCGCGCATGAAACGCGACAGCTGCGCGGTGGTCTGCAACGCCAGCACCAGCACCGGCAACGTCATCTGACGGATCTGCTGGCCAAAGCTTTCGAAATCATTGACCACCAGCGTGGTGTCGTAGATCGACGGAAACCACGGCAGCATGATTGCGAAGAACACGATCATCAAAACACCGGAGAAGAACGGCGGCACCGAAAATCCGATCATCGAGACGAACGTGCCGACCTGGTCGAACCAGGAATATTGCTTGTAAGCGGAGATGATGCCGATCGGCAGCGCGATCAGCACGCCAACCAAATAAGCCAGTCCGACCACCCACAGTGTCTGCGGAATGCGCTGAATGATGATGTCGAAGACGGGTGAGCGGAACTGCCACGACACGATGCGTTGCATGCCTTCGGAGAAATTCGTTCCCACCACCCAGTCGACAAACACCAGCGGCTCGACCCAGAAGAACTGCTTGGCCCAGAGCAGGTAGCGAATATAGGCGGGCGCATCGAGCCCCAAGGCGTCCCGCATCTTCTGCCGGACTTCCGGCGGGATGCTGAGCGGCTGGTTGGCCAGTGGATCGCCCGGGGCCAGATCCAAGAGCAAGAATATGATCAGACTGATGAGCACAAGCGTCGGTATGGCCAACAACAATCGTCGGAATGTAAAGGTCAGCATAGGCGACGCCTCGGTTCAGCAGTTTGGCGCGGGGAAAGAGCGGACAGGGGGAATGGCCCCGCCGAAGCGGGACCACTCGATGTCTGCATTACTTGACGCGGTACCAGTCCGCTGCATTCCAGATTTCGGAATCCCAGGTGTTGAGCACAACACCACCGAGGCTGTTGGAATGAGCCGAAACGCGGCCACGATCGACCAGCGGTACGATTGTCATCGAATCCTTGGTGACCATTTCGTTCAGCTTCTTGGCAATTTCCGCGCGCTTGGAGATTTCGCCGGTCTTGCCGAGTTCCGCAACCAGTTCGTCGTAAGCCGGGTCGCAGAAGCGGTTGATGTTTTCACCCTGCCACTGTGATTCAGGCTTCGGAGCCTTCTCGCAAGTGTACTGGCCCAGATACTGCTCCGGATCGGTGCCGTCGAAGTTGTTGGCGTACATTTCCACGTCCGCATAGAACTTCTGGAACGTGTCCGGGGAAGCCGGGTCGCCACCGAAGAACACGGAACCGTCGATGTTCTTGAGTTCGGTTTCAACACCGATATCAGCCCACCACTGCTTGATCAGGGCCTGGAAGTCCTGGCGAACGGCATTGGTTGACGTCTGGAACAGAAGCTTGAACTTCTTGCCATCCTTCTCGCGAACACCATCGGCGCCAACAGTCCAGCCGGCCTCATCGAGCAGTGCCTTGGCACCCTCCACGTCCTGCGCGATGCAGTCGGTGTTGGGCGAAGCGAACAGTTCAGGGGCGGGGACCAGGTTGCAGGTCGGACGGCCGGCCTGGCCGTAGCCGATCTCAACCAGCAAAGTGCGGTCGATGGCCATCGAAAGCGCCTTGCGCACATTCATGTCCGACAGGATCGGGTGCGGGTGCTTGGCCGTTGCACGTTCGCCTTCAGGCAGATCCGGCGACGGATCGGTCATGTTCATTTCGATACGCTCAACCAGCGTGCCGAAGCCGGAAATTGGCTTGCCTTTGCCGCCTTCTGCCATCTTGGCGATGACTTCAGGAGCGAGCTGCAGGTTCCAGGCGTAATCATATTCGCCGGTTTCAAGAACCGCACGACCGGCAGAGGCTGCGTCGCCGCCGCCCTTGAAGGTCAGGGTCGCGAATGCCGGCTTGGCCGGATCGCGATAGTTGTCGTTGGCCTTCATGGTGATCACGTCGTTGGGCTTGAAGTCGGTGACGACGAAAGGTCCAGTGCCGATCGGGCCGAAATTGGCGTCGGTGCATTCCTGCGCCTTCGCGCCAAGGCAATCCTTGAACTGGGCTGCCTGGATGAGCGGCGACTGTGCGCCGACAAAGGCTGCGTAGGGGACAGGCTTCGGTCCGGTGAAGTTCACCACGATGGTGCGCTCATCCGGTGTCTCGACGCTTTCGACGCCGTCAAACTTGGCGCTCTGGGCGCAACCGCCGTCAGGCGCCATGCAGTAGTCAGCCGTGAACTTGGCATCGGCCGAAGTCACCGGTGTGCCGTCGGACCACATGAGGCCTTCCTTCAGCTTCCAGGTGATCGATGTCAGGTCGGCTGCAACACCGCCGTTTTCCACGGTTGGGATTTCGTCGACCAGGAAGGGAACCAGCGCGCCTTTTTCGTTGAAGCGTGCGAGCGGCTCAACGACGAGCGATGCTGCTTCGATGTCCTTGGTGCCGCCGGACAGATATGGGTTCATGATCGATGGCGCCTGCCAGTAGATGATCTTGACCTCGCCGTCCGAGCCACGCTCGGCGTGCGCGACAGGTGCGATCGCCATAGCGGCAACGGCGCCCATCAGAAGTGCTTTGAGTTTCATGGCTGTCTCCTTGTTGATTTTTATTAGTTAGTTATGTCGCCGGCGGTTGGTTCCGCGGTCGTTTGCATGCTTTCAGAATACAGATGGCAGGCCACCTGTCTTCCTTCTCCGAAGTCATAGACGCCAGGCTCGATCTGCCGGCAGATATCCATGACCTTGGGGCATCTTGTTGAAAAATTGCAGCCCTTGGGCGGGTTGGAAGGCGAAGGCACGTCGCCCTGCAGCACGATGGGCTTGCGATGCCGCTCCGATTCCGGATCAGGCTCCGGCACGGCCGACAGCAGCGCCTGCGTGTAGGGATGAAGCGGATCGGCAAACAGCGTTTCCCGCGACGCGACTTCGACGATCCGGCCCAGATACATTACCGCCACACGATCCGCGATATGGCGCACCATCGACAGATCGTGGCTGATGAACAGGTAGGTCAGGTCCAGCCGTTCCTGCAGCTCTTCAAGCAGGTTGACCACCTGCGCCTGGATTGACACGTCGAGCGCTGCGATCGGCTCGTCGCAGACGATGAATTTGGGGTTCAGGGCCAGGGCCCGCGCAATGCCGATGCGCTGCCGCTGACCGCCCGAAAACTCGTGCGGATAGCGTTTGGCAAATTCACGGTTGAGGCCGACCCAGTCCATCAGTTCGTAGATCCGGGCAAGCCGTTCGTCCGAGGACAGTTTCATGTGTTCGTCCAACGGCTCGCCAATGATGCTGGCCACCGTCATCCGCGGATTGAGGCTCGCCTGCGGATCCTGGAAGATCATCTGCATCATCGGCCGCTTGGAGCGCAGGCTGTCGCGATCGACATGTGCAATCTCGAACCCGTTGATTTCAACGGTTCCGGCGGTGACATCATAAAGCCGCAGAATGGAGCGGCCGACCGTTGACTTGCCGCATCCGGATTCTCCGACCAGCCCGAGCGTTTCGCCGGGCAATATGTCAAAGCTGATCCCGTCCACCGCCTTGATGTCGCCGACATGGGTCCGGAACAGCCCCGCATGGATCGGGAAATACATCTTCAGATCCCGCACCTTGACGAGCGGGGCTTGATTATTGGCTTCAGCCATTTACGGCCTCCGGCTCTGGCGTTGAAGCCTTGTCCAGCAGAAAACAGGCCGCTCGGTGGCCCGGTGCCGAGACGTCGCGAAGCTCCGGATTCTCCTGCGAACAGCGGTCGAACGCATGCTGGCACCGGTTGCGGAACGAGCAGGCAACGGGGGCGCCATGCATGATCGGCGGCTGCCCCTCGATCACCTGAAGCTTTTCTTCGCGGGGACCGCGTACGGCGGGTACCGTCTTCAAAAGGGCCTGGGTATAGGGATGTTGCGGATCCTTGAAAATTTCACCGACCGGGCCTTCCTCGACCACCTGACCGGCATACATCACCATCACCCTGTCGGCGATGCCGGCGATGACGCCCAGATCGTGCGTGATCCAGATGATCGCCATGCCGAGCTTCTGACGGAGTTCTTTCACCAATTCGATGATCTGCGCCTGAATGGTGACATCAAGCGCCGTGGTCGGTTCGTCAGCGATCAGCACCTGCGGATCACAGGCAAGCGCGATCGCAATCATCACCCGCTGGCGCATGCCACCGGAAAACTGGTGCGGATAATCCTTGAGCCGCCGTTCCGGATCGGGGATGCCGACAAGCTGCAAAAGCTCGATCGACCGCGTGCGTGCTTGAGTCTTTGACATGCCAAGATGCGCGCGCAACGGCTCCGCCAGCTGGAAGCCGATCGTATAGACCGGATTGAGCGATGTCATCGGGTCCTGAAAGATGAACCCGATCTTGGAACCGCGCACCTTGCGCAACTCCTCCGGGCTGATCTTGAGCAGGTCCTGACCATCAAACATCACCTTTCCGTCCCGCATCTCCGCTGGTGGAGATGGCAGAAGCCGAAGCAGCGACATCATGGTCACAGATTTCCCGGATCCGCTTTCCCCGACAACGCCCAGCAATTCGCCGGGGCGCAGATCGAAATCGACGGAGTTGACCGCGTGCACTTCACCGCCGCGGGTACGGAAAACCGTTTTAAGCCCTTTAACATCCAGAATTGGCATGGCCGTGTCTGGCATACTGTACCCCTCGGGAAATGTTTTCCCGTTATTTTTGTTGCCGGTCTGATCTTGCGACGCCGGTGGTGCATACTATTGACCAATTTCTCTCAGGTTGACCAGTGGGGTTTTTCAGTTTGAGCGATAACTGTCCAATCCTGACAAAACCCGAAATAAAATTTCCCGTAAAACCGGCTATGGACATACGTCATCAGTATCACCAACAGTGTGGAAGCCGGAACAAATACCGAAGATGCGAACTGCTTTGAGGGCCATAAATGGAAAAATATTCTAATATACGCGATATTCTGGCAAAACTGGTTTCCTATCCAACGGTTAGCCGTGACACCAATTTGCCGCTTGTCGAGTGGGTCGAATCCTACCTCGCGAGCCATGGAATTGCATCGCACAGGGTCATGAGTGCCTGCGGCACAAAAGCCCATCTCTATGCCCAGACCGGCCCCGATGTCGATGGCGGTGTGATCTTGTCCGGTCACACTGATGTGGTTCCGGTCGACGGGCAGGCATGGACCACTGATCCGTGGACTTTGACCGAACGCGACGGAAAGCTCTATGGCCGTGGTGCCTGCGACATGAAGGGTTTTGACGCTCTGGCGCTGCTGGCCATGACACGCGCTTCCACGCGCCCGCTCAAACGTCCGTTGCAACTGGCATTTTCGTTCGACGAGGAAGTTGGCTGCGTCGCCGTCGTCGATCTGGTTGAAACCATGCTCGGCGCTCTGCCGCGCGCCCGGGAAGTCATAGTAGGTGAGCCGACCATGATGAAGGTGGTCACCGGTCACAAGGGCGGTCTCGGCTACAAAGTCCACGTCCGGGGGCACGAAGTGCACTCGTCGCTGCTGCCTTACGGTGTCAGCGCCATCATGCAGGCCGCTAAGCTGATTGACTGGGCCAACCAGCGCAACGCGGAAAATCAGGAGCGCGTGCCTACCGAACTTGCAACGCCGTTCGTCCCGCCCTTCACCACGCTGCACGTGGGCGAGATCGAAGGCGGCACAGCGCACAACATTACTGCCAAGGATTGCCGGTTTTTCATCGAATTCCGCTTCGTGCCCGGTGAGAGCCCTGACGATTGGGCCAGCCTGTTCGAAGAAAAAGCAGCTGAGCTGTCAGCCGAAATGCAGAAAATACATCCCGACACGGGGTTTGACCTGAAGCGCGGATTTGCGCTTCCTGCGCTGTCGCCTGAAACAGATGGCCCGGCGGAAACGCTGGCACGCCGGCTGACCGGTGACAACGGCCAGCATGTGGTCAGCTATGGCACCGAAGGCAGCCAGTTTCAGGTGCGCGGATATTCCACAGTAATCTGCGGCCCCGGCGATATCGCCCAGGCGCACCAGCCCGACGAGTTCCTCAGCCTCGAACAGCTTGCCGCCGGTGAGGCATTCATCGACAGGTTGCTCGATTCAATGTGTTCCTAAGTCCACATCAGCCTGAGCCGTCGTCGACGAATTCGATCAGGCAGGGCCGGGGCAGTTCTTGGAGCGCGGTAGTGATGGCCTCACGGGTGGTCACCCGTCGTGACGGCAGGCCATAGGCTGCGGCCACAGATGAGAAATCCGGAGCACAGGGGGTGACACCGATCGGCGTGATTTCGGCCGAAATCATCGACGTCTCGATTTCCATGTAGCCGGAATTGTTCCACACCAGAAACGCCACGTCCGCATCGCAATCGCGCGCACTGCCGAGTTCGGCGAGTGTGTACTGAAAGCCGCCATCGCCAAGCAGCGACACCACGGGGCGGGCGGGATCCCCAAGTGCTGCGCCGATTGCTGCCGGTGCGGCGTAGCCCAGCGTGCCAAATCCGGTTGCGGAATTGAACCATGAAACTGGGCGGGGAGCTGCGACATACATGTTCCCGGCATAGACCAGCTGTGTTGAATCGCCGACGAGCGTGGCGTCCGGCAGTGCGCGCCAGATCTCCTGCAGCAGGTCGGTGTGACCGAGATAACTGCCACCAATCTCGGCCTTGGCAAACTCGCGTAGAGCGGCCGCCCGGCCAGCACCGTCCGAAGACTGCCGGGACCAGCTTTCCAAAGCTTCAAGCATTTTTTGGAGGAAGGAACCAATATCAGCCTGGATCGCCAGGGCCGGCTGCGGTCCACGCGCAAGTTGTTCACCGTCGATATCGACCCGGATCAGGTTTGCCGGAAGCGTGAAACCGCCATCCTCGTACATGTCGCAGTCGGTCGGTCCCAGCTCGGTTCCAAGCGCGAGCACCAGGTCCGACTGATTCAGCATGTCACGCACGCAGGCAAGGCTCGGGCTGGCCGGAACATCAAGCATGTGGCCGGCCATGATGCCGCGGGCATTGGTGGTGCTGATCACCGGTGCATCAAAAGCCTCGGCGAAACGGCGGATGGCCTCTGCGTGGCGCACCGCACCGCCGCCGATCAGGATCGCCGGTGTTCGGGCTTGCGCACAATGGCTTGCTGCCGCTTCGAGATCAGCCGTTGCCGGATGCCGCGGCCGGAGTTCTGGCATGACGAAGCCGGAAGCGTCTGCCGGCAGCTTCATCACATCCGTGGGGATTTCAATATGCACCGGTCCCGGTCGCCCGCTGGTCATGACCGAGAAGGCTCGGGCCAGAACCTCACCGAGATCAGCCGGATTGGTCAAGGTGTGCGACCACAACGCCACCGTGGCAGCCAACGCCGCCTGATCGGGCAGTTCATGCAGATGTCCACGGCCCTTGCCGATTGTCGCAGTGGCGTTGACGCCGGAGATCACCAGCATCGGAATGCTGTCAGCCCGCGCCTGCGCCATCGCGGTCAGCGTGTTGGTCAGCCCCGGTCCGGTGATGACGAAACACACGCCGGGCCGCCCGGTAACGTGCGCATAGCCGTCGGCCATGAAACCAGCACCCTGTTCGTGGCGCGGCGTTATGTGCCGGATCGAGCTTGTGGCAAGGCCTCGATACAGCTCGATGGTGTGGACGCCGGGAATGCCGAAGACTGTATCGACGCCGGCCTGTTCCAGCATGCTCACCAGCGCTTCGCCGACTGTGGGAGGTGTGACTGTCATCAGATGCTTTCCACAAAGCTTGAGATTCGGTGGCAGGCTTCGACAACGGATTCGTCAGGCACCGTCAGGCTGAGCCGGATCAGCTTGCCGGCATTGTCGCCGAACGACGAGCCGGGCATGACCGCGACGCCAGCGTCCAGCAGCCGCCAGGCGAAGGTTTCGCCATCCAGCCCCGTACCCGAGACGTCGAAAACGATGAACATGCCGGCCCGCGGGCGGAACGGCACCATTGATCCGGTCTTCTCCAGCGTATCGGCAAACAGCGCAGCACGGCGCTTGTACGATTCCCGCATCTGGGTTGACGTGGTCAGATCGCTGTTGAGCGCAAACGCCGTCATGTCGGCGATAAAAGGCTGGTTGCCGAACAGCATGGTTTCCGACAGCGGCAGGAGTTTTTCGCAGAACTCGTGCGGGCCGACCGCCCAGCCGCTGCGGAAACCTGGTGCCGCATGCGACTTGGAAATGGACGAAACCGCAATCACCCGGTCGGCGAGGTCTGGACTGTCGAAGGGGGAGGCGAAGGCGCCGTCAAACACCAGCTCTTCATAAACTTCGTCGGCAACGATCCAGAGATCATGTGCCTTGCAGACCGCCCCGATTTCCGCGACTTCCTCGGCGCTCAACACCGCTCCGGTCGGGTTGTGCGGTGAATTCAGCAACAGCACCCGCGAGGCCGGTGTGATCGAAGCTTCCAGATCGCTGGCGGTAAGCCGAAACCCGTTTTCCGCCCTCAAGGGCACCGATTGCCGGTGGGCACCGCTGGCGGCAATGACGCCGTCATAAGTGGCGTAGAAAGGATCACCGACCAGCACGCCGTCACCGGGTCCGGTCAAACCCATCATCGTGGCATAAAGCGCAGTCTGGGTGCCCGGGAAGCACAGCACGTTGTTCTGATCCACGCCCGCGCGCCGCTTGGAATAGCGGGCCGCAATTGCGTCGAGCAATTCAGGTTCGCCCCGGCCACTGGAGTAGCCGGTACGCCCGGCGAGCATCGACTGATGGCAAACCTCGAACAATTGCGGATCCGGCGGCAGGTCTGGCTCGCCGATGGTCAGTTCGATGATGTCGGCACCTTGCGCCTCCATCTCGCGGCTGCGCTGGTGAATGGCCCATTTGGCGCCGCCGGTATGCGCCAGCCGCTCGGTGATTGCCGCGTATCTCATGATGATCAGTCCTTGAAGTCGGCTGGGTCGATGCCGAGCAGAGTAGCGGTGGAATTGAGTGCGATCTGCACCACATTGAGGCGGGAGAAGTCGTCGCCTCCCATGGAGATTTCGATCCAGAGTCCGTCCAGCAACGCGTTGAGCACAATCGCATGCTGACGAATTGTTTCTTTTGACACCGGCGCCCCGCGCTCGGCGAGAACGTCACCGACCAGGCTTTCAACCAGATCGCGGAACGCCTGATAACCTTCACGGTGCACCTGTGCCATCACCGGGTCAGAGTGCACTGTCCCGATGAATGCGGCCCAGATCGACAATGTGCGCCCGTCCGCCACCGGTGCGGTGACGCTGGCACGGATCAAACCGGCGAGTCGCGCGCGGGCCGGGCCTTCACCGCACCCGGCCTCCGCCGCAGCAATCAGGTTCGCGATGAATGTCCGGTAAGCGGCTGCGACAAGCCGTTCCTTGTTGTCGAAATAACGGCGGATCAGCCCGGGCGTGACGCCTGCGCGAAACGCAACTTCGCGCACCGTCGCTCCAGCGAGGCCCAGTTCGGCTATGCTGTCGAGTGTGGCCGCAATCAGATCGTTCTGGCGAACGGCTTCAGGTTCGTGATGGAAACTCCGCCGAGTCATTCACGCCACACTGGGCGTGTCAGGCATGTCGGGCCGCCTTCGCAGGGAATGCACAGTGCATCGGCGTTGAATGCCGTGACCTTGCAGCCTGCGTTTTCCATCAGCGCCCGGGTTTTTGGAAAACCGTCAACCATGATGACCTCGCCCGGCGTCAGCGCCAGCACATTGAGGTTGAGGCCGTTGGACGCTGCGAATTCGTCGTCGGGAGCTTCCACCAGCGTATAGCCGCGGTCTTTCAGCAACTGCCAGAACGCCACCGGCAGCATCGGCGCATAGACCAGCGCCAGCTTCTCATCGAGCGGCGACATCACGGACATCAGATGCAGGCATGCCTCGGCGCCATTGCCAAGCGGAAGGTCAAAGCCCAGAACCGATACGCCCAGTGGTGCCAGGATTACGCCCAGTTGTTCGATGCCTGCCTGGTTGGTGCGCACACCGCGGCCCACTGCAAGTGTAGACTGATCGACCCAGATGCAGTCGCCGCCCTCAACCACGCCTGGCGCTTCGATCCGTCCCAGAATGGGAACGCCTGCGGCCTTGTAGGCGGCCTCGTGCAGATCCGGTTCACCCATGCGTCCCGGTTTGCCCATACGCAGAATCACCGCGCCCTTGTCGGTCACCAGAGATGGATCGTGCGTGAACATCGCGTCCGCCAGCCCGTCGCCGGTATCCTCGATCCAGATGATCTCGGCACCGCTGGCCGAAACGAGATCGGCAAATACTCCGAACTGTTCGATGGCACGATTGCCGTCAAAGCCGGCGCCGTAATGCCAGTCTTCGGCCTTGGCCTTTCGCAGGCTGTCGCCGGGTGCGCGCATTACAACCCGCTTGAGCGACGGTGTCATGGATTGAGATCCGTATGTCATGAGGTGATCCGTTAAAGGGAATAATTTCCGAAATTATACACTTGATTAATTGCTGCGCAAGGGTCACGATTGCCCAACTTCGCTCCACCCGGAGCATCAGAGGAGCCGCATGAGCAGTCCAGAACCCGGTGCGCAACCCGGTGCCGCACCATCCGCGCCCGCCGTTGAAGTTGTCGATCTTCGCAAGAAGTTTGGCGACCTTGAAGTGCTCAGGGGGGTGTCGCTCACAGCTGGTAACGGCGATGTGGTCGCCATCATCGGCGGATCCGGATCAGGCAAATCGACCCTGCTTCGCTGCATCAACATGCTGGAGCTTCCAACCAGCGGCGCCATCAGCATTCAGGGTGAGACCATCGAGATGAAGTCCGATGGCCGTGACGGCCTGCGGCCCGCCAATGCAGCACAGCTTCGCCGTATCCGCACCCGGCTCGCCATGGTGTTTCAAAGCTTCAATCTCTGGCAGCACATGACGGTGCTTGGCAATGTCATCGAGGCGCCGGTGCAGGTCATGGGCGTACCGCGCGACGAGGCCATCGCACGCGCCGAGAAGCTGCTCGAGCGCGTCGGGCTGTCCGACAAGCGCGATGTCTACCCGGCGTTTCTCTCCGGTGGCCAGCAGCAGCGCGCCGCCATTGCCCGGGCGCTGGCGGTTGAACCGGAAGTCATGCTGTTTGACGAACCGACCTCCGCACTTGATCCCGAGCTGGTTGGCGAAGTCCTCGCCGTGATCGCCGATCTGGCGCGTGAAGGCCGAACCATGCTTCTGGTTACCCACGAAATGAAATTCGCCCGCGAGGTTGCCAATCACGTGGTGTTTCTCGCCGATGGGGTGATCGAGGAACAAGGCCCGCCGGACCTCGTTTACAGCGCGCCGAAATCCGAGCGCCTGCAGAAATTCCTTGCGACTGTCGAATAGTCCAAGGCTCAATGGGCATAGCCCGAACTCTTTAACAGGGGAAAAACATGAAGAACAAAATCATCACCACGATCGCCGCATTTGGCCTGTCGCTTGCAGCCAATGCGGCTTCGGCTGAAACCGTGCGCGTCGGCGTCGCAGCCGAGCCCTATCCGCCATTCACCGAGCCTGACGCTTCGGGCAACTGGACCGGCTGGGAAATCGAATTCATGAACGCTGTCTGCGCTGAAGCCAAGCTCGATTGCGTGGTCACACCAGTGGCCTGGGACGGCATCATCCCGGCGCTGACATCAAGCAAGATCGACGCCATTGTCGGCTCCATGTCGATCACCGAAGAGCGGATGAAAACCATCGACTTTTCCGACAAATACTACAACACTCCGGCAGTGATCGCGACCGCCAAGGGCTCGGGCATCACCCCTGATGCGGCCGGCCTCGAAGGCAAGATCCTCGGTGTTCAGGTTTCCACCATTCACCAGAAATACGCGATCGAGCATTTCGGTGACGTGGCTGCCGAGGTCAAGGAATATCAGACCCAGGACGAAGCCAATCAGGATCTGGCTGCCGGCCGTGTCGATGCTGTGATGGCAGACTCGCTGGCGCTTGATGCCTTCGTCAAATCCGACACCTGTTGCGAGATCGCCGGTGCTGTCGAAGACGATCCGGCAATTCTCGGTGCAGGTGTCGGCGTTGGTCTGCGCAAGGGCGATGACGCGCTGCGTGAAAAATTCAACACCGCCATCGCCGCTATCCGCGACAACGGCACTTATGCGGAATTCTCGAAGGCCTATTTCGACTTTGATATCTACGGTCAGTAATATGCCTGACTTGGCGCGTTGCGCTGCCACCGGCCCGGCGGATCTGATCCACCGGGCCGGTGAGGCCGTTGCACATGTTTGACTGGATTGCAGGCCTTGCCGCCTGGGAGTTGCTGGCGCTTGAACCTCCGGGCTGGGGCGGTGTGCTGCTCAAGGGGCTGGCGGTGTCGCTGCAGGTGGCAGTCGGCGGCTATCTTCTGGGCTTCCTGATCGGCGTCGGAGGCGCCACGGGGAAACTCTATGGTGGCCCGATCCTGCGTGATCTTCTCGATGTCTACACCACTCTGGTGCGCGCCGTGCCGGAGCTGGTTCTCATCCTGCTGCTTTATTACGCCGGAACCGACGCTCTCAACCAGATCATGATCCTGTTCGGTGCCGAGCGTGTCGATATCAGCGGGCTGGCTGCCGGTATTTTCGTCATCGGCGTGGTGCAGGGCGCCTACCAGACCGAAGTTCTGCGCGGTGCCTTCAAGGCGGTGCCGCATGGCGAGACCGAAGCCGCGCGCGCCTACGGCATGTCGCCGCTGCAGGTCCTGCGCCGCATCACGCTTCCCGGCATGTTGCCGCATGCCGTGCCCGGTCTTTCCAATCTCTGGTTGATCGCCACCAAGGACACGGCTCTGCTGGCCGTCGTCGGTGTGGCTGAGCTGACACTGGTCACCCGCCAGGCCGGCGGCACCACCAAATCCTATTTCCTGTTCTTCTGCGCCGCGGGGCTGCTCTATCTGATGGTGACGCTGCTTTCCAACGTCGTCATCCGCCGCATTGAGCGCTACGCCCGCCGCGGCATGCCGGCGGTGCGCTGATGATCCCGGAAACAAGACGCTGGAACGAACCGCACCGGCTGGTGCTGATGGCGATCGCGATCGCCATCGTGCTGTTTGCCGCCTACAACATGCGTTGGGACTGGCTTCCGCGCTACTCGGGCAAGCTGGTGTCGGGCGTCGGCACCACGCTTTGGCTGCTGTTCCTGACCTCGGTTTTGGGTTTTCTGCTCGCCGTTCCGCTCGGTCTGGCGCAGGCGGCAGGGCCCGTCTGGTTGTCCGCACCGGCCCGGGCCTTTTGCACGGTGATCCGCGGCACGCCGCTGCTCCTGCAATTGTGGCTCTTGTATTACGGTCTGGGCTCGCTGTTCGCCTACTGGCCCGAAATCCGCCAGTCCTGGGCCTGGCCCTACCTGCGCTCGGCCTGGCCTTACGGTGTCTTGGCGCTGACCATGTCCTTTGCAGGCTATGAGGGGGAGGTGATGCGCGGCGCTTTTGCCGGTGTCCCCAAGGGCGAACTCGAAGCCGCACGCGCCTACGGCATGTCGCCATGGACGTCCTTCCGCCGCATCTGGCTGCCGCGCGCCATCCACCGCGCGCTGCCGACGCTGGCAGGTGAAACTGTGCTGCAGCTCAAGGCCACGCCGCTGGTCGCCACCATTACCGTGGTCGATGTCTACGCCATTATCTCACGGGTCCGGCAGGACACCTATCTGACCTATGAGCCGCTTCTGCTGCTGGCGCTGATCTACATGCTGTTGACAGGCGTGCTGGTGCTGGCCTTCCGCTGGCTTGAAGCCAAAGTACCGGTCAAGGGCGGCTGATTGCTGTCATCGTCTGTACGGTCGAGGGCTGTTTGCGGCTGGCACTGGGCGACAGACCGTGCTGCCGGCTGAAGGCGCGCGAAAATGCCGATTCCGAAGAAAATCCGGTTCTCGATGCAATGTCGGTCATGCTCAGCCGCGTGTCGTTGACCAGCCGTCGCGCCGCCGCGAGCCGCAAAGAGAGGAAGTAGGATCCCGGTGTCTGACCCAGTTGCCGGTCGAACAACTGTTCAAGTCCGCGTGTCGACATAGACACCCGCTTGGCAATTGCGGCAATACTGACGGGTGCATCAATATGGGTTTCCATGATGCGGATCGAGCGCACCAGCCGGGGATCATGGCGCGCGTCGCCAAGGGTGGCGTTGACCTGCGGATCACCGGCTGCGCGCAGATCGTCATGCACAAAGCTGGTTGCCACATCGAGTGCCGCTGGATGGCCTAGCACCCGCCGCACCAGATCCACCATCATGTCGAAGGTCGGCGATGCGCCCGAGGTGGTGATGAAACGTCGGTCGATCACATACCGGTCGGGCCTCAGATCAACATTCGGAAAAGCTGCAGCGAAGTCCTCGAAATCCTCCCAATGGGTTGCAGCCCTGTGCTCGTCCAGCAGCCCGGCGCGGGCCAAAAGCCACGGGCCGGATTCAATGCCCATCACCACGGTGGCGTTGCGTGCCGCACGATAGATATGGGCGATCAGTTTTCTGTCTATCATTTGCGCAGCGCCGAACCCTGCGATCACGCCCAGCACGTCGCACCGGCCCGCTGCGTCATGTACGTCTGAGACCGGCCAGCCGATGCCCGAAGAGGTGAGGGGGGCTACACCGTCGACCGAAACGAAGCGCCAATTGAACACAATCCGGCCAGATTGCCGGTTGGCCGCCCGCAATGGTTCGACGGCACTTGCGAGCGTCAGCAACGAACAGCCGGGCAGCACCAGCAGAGCGATGCTCATCGGCCGCTCCAGTTCGCAAATCGATGTCAGGGGTTTGTTTTGTGTCATGTTTTCTTCGTAAATCGGAAAGCATGTTGCTGCAAGCAAGTCATCATTGCGCGATCACCAAGAGGAGGATTGACCGCATGCCATTGACCATGAATCGCGAGGTTTTCATCACCTGCGCCGTCACCGGCTCCGGCTCCACCCAGGATCGCAGCCCGCATGTGCCGCGCTCGCCTGAGCAGATCGCCAATTCAGCGATCGATGCCGCCAAGGCCGGCGCGGCAATCGTCCATTGCCATGTGCGCGATCCGGAGACCGGGACGCCCCGCCGCGATGTTGCGCTCTACCGCGAAGTCACCGAGCGTATCCGCGAAGCGGAAGTCGATGTTGTTCTCAACCTGACTGCCGGCATGGGCGGCGACATCACCTTCGGGCCGACCGAAAGGCCGCTGCCGCTCAACCCGGTCGGCACCGACATGGTCGGCGCGTCCGAACGCATGAAGCACATTCTCGAATGCCTGCCCGAAATGTGCACGCTGGATTGCGGCACCATGAATTTCGCAGAAGCCGATTATGTCATGACCAACACGCCCGGCATGCTGCGTGCCATGGGCGGCATGATGACCCAGCTTGGCGTCAAGCCGGAAATCGAGGCCTTCGACACCGGTCATCTCTGGTTTGCCAAGGAACTGGTCAAGGAAGGCGTGCTGGCGCCCGACGCGCTGGTACAGCTTTGCATGGGCGTGCCGTGGGGTGCGCCCGACGACCTCAATACCTTCATGGCGATGGTCAACAATGTGCCCGACGACTGGAACTGGTCGGCCTTCGCACTTGGCCGCAACCAGATGGCCTATGTCGCAGCCTCCGTGCTGGCCGGCGGCAATGTCCGCGTTGGCCTCGAGGACAATCTCTGGCTCGGCAAGGGCCAGCTCGCTACCAACGCGCAACTGGTCGAGCGCGCCGCGACGATTGTCGAGAACATGGGTGCCAGGGTGATTGGCCCGCAGGAAGTGCGTGAACGGCTCAACCTGACCAAGCGTGCGCCAGCATCGGCTTAGTCTTTAAAGGGGAGGGTGCCTTGGACAAGGTCAAGTTTACCGAAATGAAGCATGGCGACCGGGAGGACTATGAATTCCTCACCGAGCACGAAATCGAGTATGCCTCAAAGACCGCCGAGCGGCTGCTTTCAGCCATGGTCGATCTCGATGAAAGCATGTCGGGCTACCAGGTCACGCGTCTCGGCCATTCACTGCAGGCCGCCACCCGCGCCTGGCGTGATGGCGCCGATACCGACTGGGTGGTGTCAGCCCTACTGCATGATATCGGCGATATCTACGCGCCCTACAATCACGATGAATATGCCGCCGCCATCCTCAAACCCTTCGTGCGCGAGCAATGCGCCTGGGTGGTGGAAAAGCACGGCGACTTCCAGAAGCTCTACTACGCCCATCATCTCGGCGGCAATCCGCATTCCCGCGACGCCTACAAGGGCCATGCCTATTATGAGGATTGCGCCACATTCTGCGAGCGCTGGGACCAGAACAGTTTCGACCCCGACTATGCCCATGAGGGCATCGACTTCTTCCGCGGCATGGTCGAGCAGGTCTTCGCCCGCAAGGCCTATGATCCGGCTGTGATCCGTGCCGGTGAACGCGTTGACCTGACCGATCCCACACTTGCCAGTGAGCGAAACACATGAGTGAAACCAAAACAGCCGCCATCATCGGCGGCGGTGTCATCGGCGGCGGCTGGGCTGCGCGCTTTCTTTTGAACGGCTGGGATGTGATCGTTTCCGATCCCGATCCGGAGGCCGAACGCAAGGTCGGTGAAGTGCTGGCCAATGCGCGACGATCCTTGCCGGCTCTGTCGGATGTGACCGTGCCGAAAGAAGGCAAGCTCAGTTTTGCCGTTTCGCTTGCCGATGCGGTGGCCGACGCGGACTGGATCCAGGAAAGCGCGCCGGAACGCCTCGACATCAAGCACACAATCTTTGCCGAAATCCAGAAACATTGCCGCACCGACGCGCTGATCGGTTCGTCCACATCAGGCTTCAAACCCTCCGAACTGCAGCAGGGCGCGGCACGGCCGGAACAGATCTTCGTCGCCCATCCGTTCAACCCGGTCTACCTGCTGCCGGTGATCGAGCTTGTCGGAGTTTCCGAAACTGTCGAGCGCGCCAAGGACGTGCTCGACGGCATCGGCATGAAGCCGCTGATCGTGCGCAAGGAAATCGACGCCCACATCGCCGACCGGTTCTTGGAAGCCGTCTGGCGTGAGGCGCTGTGGCTGATCAAGGACGGCATCGCCACCACCCAGGAAATCGACGATGTCATCCGCTACGGCTTCGGCATGCGCTGGGCCCAGATGGGCCTGTTCGAGACCTATCGCATAGCCGGCGGCGAAGCAGGGATGCGCCATTTCATCGCCCAGTTCGGCCCCTGCCTGTCATGGCCCTGGACTAAGCTGATGGACGTACCGGAACTCACCGACGAGTTGACCAACATGATCGCCGACCAGTCGGACGCGCAATCGGGGATGCACTCGATCCGCGAACTCGAACGCATCCGCGACGACAATCTGGTGGCGATGATGCGGGCGCTCAAGGGCCGCAACTGGGGTGCCGGCGAACTGCTCAATCAGCAGGACGCGCGCATCAGGCCGTCGCTGCCAGTGGATATCGACGCGCCGTTCACCACCCTGGAGCGCGTCATCCCGATCGACTGGATGGATTACAACGGTCACATGAATGAAAGCCGTTATGGCCAGGTGTTTTCCGATGCCGGCGACATGGTCATGCAGATGGTTGGCGCAGATCCCGACTACATCGCCGGCGGCCTGTCCTACTTCACCGTCTCCAATGAAATCTCGTATGTGAACGAAACCCATCTCGGTGACGTCATCCACGTCCGCACCCAGGTGCTTGAAGCCCGCGGCAAGAAGCTGCGGCTCTACCACGAAATGATCCGGACTTCTGACGGCGAACTGCTGTCGACCTGCAACCAGCTTCTTCTCCACGTCTCGCTCGAAACCCGCCGCACCTGCGAGCCCGAAGGCGCGGTTCTGGCCAAGATCACTGCGCTCGGTGAAACACAGTCAAAACTGCCGAAACCCGCCAGCATGCGGGACTAGGTGATGAGCAAGCGGGTTCTCATCACCGGCGGCGGATCAGGCATCGGCAAGGCAATGGCCGAGACCTTTGCTGGTGAAGGCGCGCGGGTGTTTGTCGCCGACATGGACGAGCAGGCTCTGGCAAAATGCCCCGACAGCTGGCTGAAGATGACCGGCGACGCCAGCGATCCGGATCACATACGGGCGGTCTTCGCGCGCATCGTCAGCGAGTGGGGCGGCATCGACGTCGTCTGCGCAAATGCGGGCATAGCCGGTCCCACAGCTCTGGTCGAAGACGTCGAAATCGAGGATTTCCGACGCTGCGTCGCGGTCAATCTCGAAGGCGCGTTTCTGGCCGCCAAACATGCGGCGCCGATGATGAAGGCGCAAAAATCCGGCGTGATCCTCATCACCTCGTCCAATGCCGGTATCAACGGCTTTCCCAACCGCTCGCCCTATGCCTCGGCGAAATGGGCGGAGATCGGTCTGATGAAGACGCTGGCGATGGAGCTTGGCCCTTACGGCATCCGCGCAAACGCAATTGCGCCGGGCTGCGTCGAAGGTCCACGCATCGATGGCGTTATCGCACGCGAGGCAAAGGCCAAGGGCACGACGCCGGAAATCATCCGCGCAGGCTACGAGGCGGGTGTCTCGATGCGCTCTTTCGTCTCCGCCCAGGACATCGCCAACATGGCAGTCTTCCTGGCCTCCGACGGCGCCCGGTTGGTGTCCGGCCAGGTGATTGCCGTCGATGGCCACACTGAAAACCCAGACCCAAAGGTGTAAGACATGGACTTCGGACTGACCCAGGAACAGGAGATGATCGTCGAGACCACGCGGGCCTTCGTCGAAAATGAACTCTATCCGCACGAGGCCAAGGTTGAACGCAGTGGCCATCTCGACATGGATCTGGTGCGCGAGATCCAGCAAAAGGCGATCGCCGCCGGTCTTTACGCCGCCAACATCCCGGAGGAATTCGGCGGTGCCGGGCTCGATACCCCGACTTGGCTGCTATACGAGAAGGAACTGGGCCGCGCCAATTACGCGCTGCACTGGACCTGCGTCGCTCGCCCCTCCAACATCCTCTGCGCCGGAACGCCAGATCAGCGCGCCCGCTATCTCGCCCCTTGCGTCGCTGGCGAGAAGTGGGACTGCCTGGCCATGACCGAGCCCGGCGCCGGTTCCGATCTGCGCGGCATGAAGGCGACCGCCAAACAGGACGGCACCGACTGGGTGCTCAACGGCACCAAGCATTTCATCTCCCACGCCGACATCGCCGATTTCACCATCGCTTTCATGGCCACCGGCGAGGAGGACACGCCGCGCGGCAAGAAGAAACTGATCACCGCGTTCTTCGTCGACAAGGACACGCCCGGCTATGCAGTTCGCGACGGTTACCGCAATGTCTCCCATCGTGGCTACACCAACGCCGTTCTCGAATTCGACAATTGCCGCATTCCAGCCGAGAACGTACTCGGCGAGATTCACAAGGGGTTTGAAGTCGCAAACACTTGGCTCGGTGCCACCCGTCTGCAGGTCGGTGCCACATGCCTTGGCCGGGCCGACCGCGCCTTCCGGCACTCGGTCGAATGGGCGGCGACGCGCGAGCAGTTCGGCCAGCCGATCGGCAAGTTCCAGGGCGTCTCCTTCAAGCTCGCCGACATGGCGATGGAAATGAAGGCCGCCGAGCTGATGATCATGGAGGCCGGCTGGAAATTCGATCAGGGCACGGTGTCCGATTCCGACATGGCCATGGCCAAGCTCAAGGCCACCGAAATGCTCGCCATGGTCGCCGACGAGGCCATCCAGATCCATGGCGGCATGGGCCTGATGGACGAGCTGCCGCTCGAACGCATCTGGCGCGACGCGCGTATCGAACGCATCTGGGAAGGCACGTCCGAGATCCAGCGTCACATCATTTCGCGGTCTCTACTGCGTCCGTTCGGAGCCTGAACCCGTCCATGAAACCTGACCTCTCGCGCCTCCTGAGACCCAATTCCATTGCGTTGTTCGGCGGTGGCTGGGCTGTTAATGTTGTGGCGCAGTTGAAAAAATCTGGCTTTGGCGGCGATATCTGGCCGGTCAATCCGAAGCGCACCGACATTCTTGGCGTGCCTTGTATCGCCTCCATTGAGGATCTTCCGGGCGTGCCGGATGCCAGCTTCATCGGCGTCAATCGAGATGCCACTATAGATGTGGTCGAACGCTTGAGCGCGATGGGCGCGGGCGGGGCAACATGCTTTGCCTCCGGCTTTCTCGAAAGCGAGAGTGAAACCGTAGGCGGGGCGGATCTACAGGCACGGCTGGTCGAGGCCGCCGGCGACATGCCGATCCTCGGACCCAATTGCTACGGCCTGATCAACTATCTCGACAACGTCACCTTGTGGCCGGATCAGCACGGTGGTCTGGCGGCCGGCAGCGGCGTCGCCATCATTGCGCAATCCTCCAACATCGCCATCAACATGACCATGCAGGCCCGCGGTCTGCCGATCGCCTATGTCATCGCCGCAGGAAACCAGGCGCAGGTCGGCGCCAGCGACATTGCGTCAGCATTGCTCGACGATGACCGCGTTTCCGCAATTGGGCTCTATCTCGAAGGCTTTGGCGATATACGGGCGCTGGAAGCTTTTTCCGCCAAGGCCCGGCACAAGGGCAAGCCGGTGGTCGCTATCAAGATCGGCCGGTCCGACAAGGCCCGCGCCGCCACGATGACCCACACCGCCTCGCTCGCAGGCAGTGCTGCGGCAGGGTCGGCGCTGCTCAAACGGCTTGGCATCATCGAAGTCGAGACAATCACGGTCTTCCTCGAGACGCTCAAGCTCCTGCATGCGATGGGCCCATTGCCGGGCGCATCTGTCTGTTCGGTCAGCTGTTCCGGGGGCGAGGCCAGCCTGATGGCCGATCTGAGTGGTGGAACCACACTTGAGTTTGCTGATTTCGCCGCCCCCCAACGCGCGGCATTGAAGGCCGAACTCGGGCCCATCGTCACCATCGCCAATCCACTCGATTATCACACCTTCATCTGGGGTGACGTTCCCCGCATGACCCGGGTGTTTTCGACCGTTATGGCCGGGAGTTTTGATCTCACCGTCTTCATTTTGGACATGCCCCGTGCCGACCGCTGCGATCCGTCCGGCTATCAATGCGCCGTTGACGCGATCATCGCCGCGAAGGCTCTCACTGGCGCACGTGTGGCCGTACTTGCGAGCCTGCCGGAAAACATGTCGGACCATTTCACCCGGCAGTTCATGGACGGCGGTGTCGCAGTGCTTCACGGCATGAGCGAAGGCATTGCCGCCATCGCCGCCGCCATCACTGCCGGGAACCTGAAAACCCATTCTCAGCCTCTGCTGGTGGCGGAAGCGGGGGCTTCAAACGCCTCAATCCTGAGTGAAGCCGCGTCCAAACAGGCGCTGTCCGTATTCGGCCTGAAGACCCCGCGCTCGGTGTCGGCACGATCGATCAATGGCCTTCTGCACCAGGCCGCGGCTCTTGATTTTCCGCTGGCCTTGAAGGGAACCGGACTGGCGCACAAGAGCGATGCCGGCCTGGTCGCACTCGACCTCTCCGATGCGTCGGCGCTCACAGCGGCAGCCGAACGGATGGAGGGTGTCGCGACAGGGTACTTGGCCGAGGAGATGATTGTCGGCGGGCTCGCAGAACTGCTTGTCGGCATCACCCGCGATCCGACTGGAACCTTCCTGCTGACACTCGGTGCCGGCGGCGTGCTGACCGAATTGTTGGCCGATACCGCAAGCCTGCTGTTGCCAGCCACCCGCACTGACATAGAATCCGCACTGAGAAGCCTGCGGGTCGGCCGGCTACTGGATGGTTATCGCGGCAAACCCGCAGCCGACATGGGCGCGCTCACTGATGCGGTGCTGGCCATTTGCAATTATGCTGCGGCCAACGTCGGCCGGCTGGCCGAACTGGAAGTCAATCCGTTGATTGCCCGCACCGGTGATGCTGTTGCCGTTGATGCACTGATCCGTCTCAATGACGCTGAACACAACAAGGATACCACGCCATGACCGGACCTGTCAGAACCAGAACCGTCGGCCACGTTTTAGAGGTCACGCTTGACCGCCCCAAGGCCAATGCGGTTGATTTGCAGACGAGCCGGGTCCTGGGAGAAGTGTTTCGCGATTTCCGCGACAACCCGGATCTGCGGGTGGCGATCCTGACGGGCGCCGGCGAAAAATTCTTCTGCCCCGGTTGGGACCTCAAGGCCGCCAATGATGGCGACGCAGTCGACGGCGACTACGGTGTCGGTGGTTTCGGCGGGCTTCAGGAAATGCCGCACATGAACAAGCCGGTGATCTGCGCGGTCAATGGGATCTGCTGTGGTGGCGGGCTGGAGATCGCGCTGTCCTGCGACATTATCCTGGCAGCTGAGCACGCCAGTTTTGCGCTGCCGGAAATCCGCTCGGGCACGGTCGCTGATGCCGCCTCGATCAAGCTGCCCAAGCGCATCCCCTATCACATCGCCATGGAGATGCTGTTCACCGGCCGTTGGCTCGATGCGGAAGAAGCCCACCGCTGGGGTTTCGTGAACCACATTCACAAAGCCGACGAACTGATTCACAAAGCTTGGGAAATGGCCGAGCTGCTTGCATCAGGCCCGCCGCTGGTTTTCGCAGCGATCAAGGAAGTGGTACGCGAGGCCGAAGGCGAGAAATTCCAGGACACCATGAACAAGGTGACCAAGCGGCAATTGCAAACCGTCGACACGCTCTATGGTTCCGAAGACAATCTTGAGGGGGCCAGGGCTTTCGCTGAAAAGCGGGAACCGGTCTGGAAGGGCAAGTAGGGCAGGGGAGCCGCTCTAGATCTTGGTGTGCATCTGGTAGCCCGGCGCAAAGGTCAACCGCACCGAGGTGATCACCAGGCCTTCGTTCCAGGTGCTGCGGTCGATGACGAAAAGGCCTTCGCCTTCCTTGCAGGCAAGGATCTCGGCTTCGCGCTTCCCGGCCGTCATCGCCGAAAATGAGAAATCTCCGCCTTCGAAGGGGATATTGGCCACCAGCCATTCATTGGCGCTTTTGACGCTGAGATCGGCTGCATCGATGCCGGGTACAGCTACCGGGTTGATCCAGCGATCACCAAACACATAGGGCTTGCCGTCGGCCAGATGCAGTGTGACCAGGTGGATGAGTTCAATGCCTTGTTCCACCTGCATCCGTGCCTGAATGCCTGATGGCGGCACTGCCCGCTCCTGGGTCAGCACAGTGTGGCGGTAGGTCTGGCCCTTGCCTTCGATCTCGTAGCGGATCACCGGAATATCAAGCGTGGCCTTGCGCACAGGGTTGAGCGACACCCGTGTTCCGGCCTTGCGGCGCCGGTCCAGCAATCCGGATTCGGCAAGTGCGCGCAGCGCCCGGTTGACCGTGGCTCTGGCACAACCAAATTCGATCGCCAGCTCCGCCTCGTTCGGAATGAAGTCTCCCGGCTTCCATTCGCGGGCATTGATCCGGCGCAGCACCTCCGCCTGCACCGATTGCCAGCTGTTGAATTCTCCCCCGCTCAAATGGCCTCTCCAAGCTCCTTCATCGTCCTGGCATAGGCCGAGACGATGGCCTCCCGTTTCACATGCTTGCCGCCCGTCACCATGTGACGTCCCGCCGACCAGACATCTCCTACCATGCGGTCGTCGCCGGCGAATATATAGCAATCGAGGATGGTGTCGCCGCTTCTGCCGATCAGATCCACAGCATCCGCATCAAGCGCCATCATGTCGGCGAATTTGCCGACCGCCAACGCCCCATTGTTGCGCGCTGACACGCTGGCACCGCCTGCGTTGATTGCATCGAACAAGCGCCGTCCTGTGGATTTTTCCGGTGTCGCCAGCGCCGCGCGCGATTGGTCGCGCAGCCGTTGCGAGTAATCCAGCGTCCTGAGTTCTTCCGACAGCGAGATCCTGATGTTCGAATCAGAGCCGACAGCAATCGCCCCGCCATTTTCAAGCCAGCGCACGCCATCGAATATTCCGTCACCCAGGCTGGATTCTGTGATCGGGCACAGCCCGGCAACCGCGCCGCTCTTGGCAAGGCCTTCGGTTTCGTGGCTCAACATCTGGGTGCAATGAATGAAGCAGTGCCGCTCATTCAACTCCATGGTGTCGAGCACCAGTTCCACCGGCCGCTTGCCATGGGCTGCCTCAATCTCCTCGACCTCGGCAATTTGTTCCGCCAGATGCATGTGTAACGGGGTGTCGCCTGCCAGCCTGGCATGGTGGACCAGATCCTGCGGCGCAATCGCGCGCAGGCTGTGCGGCGCCACGCCGATGCGAGCATCATCCGGCAAATGCTTGATGGCCTCGGCTGATCTGGCGTGCAGTTCAGTGTAGGCATCAAGCGTGTTGCCGAAGCGGATCTGCCCGGGACCCAGTGCCCGCTTGTCACATCCGCCATATTGATAGTGCACCGGCAGCAGCGTCAGTCCCATACCGGTGGTGGCGCTCGCAGAAGCGATCCTCTCAGCCATTTCGGCCAGATTGGTGTAAGGCGCACCACCGGGCTGATGGTGCAGATAGTGAAACTCGACATTGGCCGAGTACCCGGCTTCCAGCATTTCCATCTGCACGAATGCGGCGATGGTCTCGACATGCTCCGGCGTCAGCCGGTCGAGAAAGCGAAACATCAATTGACGCCAGGTCCAGAACGAATCTGATGCATCGGGCCCGCGTCTTTCGGTCAGTCCGGCCATGGCGCGTTGAAACGCATGGCTGTGGCAATTGGCTGGCGCCGGCAGCAACACACCGGTCCTTTGGCCCTCGGCACGCTGATCGCTCCGGATCGATTCGATCAGGCCGGTTTGGCCGATCTCGACCCGCACATTTTCGGCCCAGCCGCTTTCCAGCAATGCTTTCTCAGCCCAGACAATCGTCATTGTGATACGCCTCTTGACAGATTTTTATGTATATACTTATAGTCCAATAACACGGACATAACAACGGCGAAATCATGCTTCTGATCAACGCGACATTGACGACCATGGACGGTGCGCCGGCTTACGGGCTGGTCGACGAGGGGGCTGTCGCGGTGAGGGCGGGGCGCATCGCCTGGGCCGGACCTGCGAGTGACCTGCCGGGAGAGTTCAAGCTGGATGAAAGCCTTGATCTGAAAGGCAGGTTGGTGACGCCGGCGCTGATCGATTGTCATACTCACGTTGTTCATGGCGGCAACCGCGCCCGCGAATTCGAGATGCGGCTTGAAGGCGCTTCTTACGAGGAAGTTGCCCGCGCAGGCGGCGGTATCGTCTCGACGGTGGCAGCCACCCGGGCGGCTACGCAGGACCAGCTCGTCACAGACGCGCTCACTCGTGTTGATGCCATGATCGCCGAAGGCGTCACGACCATCGAGATCAAGTCCGGCTATGGCCTCGACATCGAAAACGAGCTGAAAATGCTGCGCGCTGCGAAAACTGTGGCCGAAAAGCGCCCGGTCCGGGTCAGAACCAGCTTTCTCGGCGCCCACGCGGTGCCGGCCGAATACAAGGGCCGCCCCGACGCCTATATTGACGAGGTCTGCATCCCGGCGCTGGAAGTTGCCCATGCCGAGGGCCTGATCGATGCGGTCGACGGGTTCTGCGAAGGCATCGCCTTCAGTCCCGAGCAGATAGCCCGTGTCTTCGACAAGGCGAAGTCGCTCGGCATTGCGATCAAGTTGCATGCCGAACAGCTTTCCAATCTCGGCGGCGCAAAACTCGCAGCAAGCTATGGCGCCCTGTCCGCTGATCATCTTGAATATGCCACGGCAGAAGATGCAGCAGCCATGGCCAAGGCTGGGTCTGTGGCCGTGATCCTGCCGGGCGCGTTCTACACCTTGCGCGAGACTGCCGCGCCGCCAATCCAGGCGTTCCGTGAAGCCGGTGTCCCGATGGCCGTTGCCACCGATTGCAACCCTGGCTCATCGCCAATGTCGTCGCTGTTGCTCAGCATGAACATGGCCTGCACCCTGTTCCGCATGACGCCGGAGGAAGCGCTGGCCGGGGTCACCTGTCACGCCTCTCGCGCGCTTGGCCTGGACGACGCAGGTCGGATAAAGCCAGGCCTGCGCGCTGACCTTGCCATCTGGGATGTCGAGCATCCGGCAGAACTGGCCTATCGCATTGGATTCAACCCGCTCTGGAAGCGGATTTTTGGAGGCGCATTGTGACGCTGACGCTCATTCCCGGTCAGGCAACACTTGCCCAGCTCGAACAGATCTGGCGCACAGGCGTTGCCGTGGTTCTTGATGACAGCGCCCTGCCGGGCATCGAGGCTGCGGCCGAGCTGGTCCGCGCGGCGGCCGCCGGCGACGAGGCGGTCTATGGTGTCAACACCGGTTTCGGCAAGCTTGCCAGCGTGCGCATCAAGCCCGGTGACACGGCGCAACTGCAGCGTAACCTGATCCTGTCGCATTGCTGTGGCGTTGGCGAGCCGCTCGATGTGGCCACCACAAGGCTGATGATGGCGCTCAAACTGCTCTCGGCCGGTCGCGGCGCCTCGGGCATCACCTGGAGGACGCTTGCTGTAATCCAGAACATGCTGCGCGAAGGCGTCACCCCTGTAATCCCGAGCCAGGGCTCTGTCGGCGCTTCCGGTGATCTCGCGCCGTTGGCCCATATGGCGGCCGCGATGATCGGCGAGGGCGAGGCGGTCTTTAATGGTGCACGCATGTCTGCCGCCCAGGCGCTGGCTGAAGCCGGAATTGAGCCCGCCGTGCTGGCACCGAAAGAAGGCCTCGGTCTGATCAACGGCACCCAGTTCTCCACGGCCTGCGCGCTCGTCGGGTATTTCGGCGCGATCCGCAATGTCGAGGCCAGCGTGGTCTCGTCTTGTCTCTCGACCGACGCGATCATGGGCTCGACCGCACCGCTGGAAGCAGGCATTCATGCCTTCCGCGGCCATCGTGGCCAGATTGATATTGCCCGCGCCATGCGGGCGGTGATGCAGGGCTCGGTAATCCGCGAAAGCCACCGTGACGGCGACACCCGCGTGCAGGATCCCTACTGCATCCGTTGCCAGCCACAGGTCGCAGGCGCTGCACTTGATTTGCTGCGCCAGGCCGGCCAGACGCTCGAAATCGAGGCCAACGCGGTCTCCGACAACCCGTTGGTGCTGGTGGCTGAAGGCAAGATTGTCTCCGGTGGCAATTTCCACGCCGAACCGGTGGCCTTTGCCGCCGACCAGATCGCCATCGCCATTGCCGAGATCGGCGCAATCGCCCAACGCCGCGTAGCACTTATGGTCGATCCGACCCTGTCGTTCGATCTGCCACCATTCCTGACGCCGGAGCCGGGGCTCAACTCTGGCCTGATGATCGCAGAAGTCACCACTGCAGCGCTGATGAGCGAGAACAAGCATCTGGCCAATCCGTGCTCGACCGACTCCACGCCCACCTCGGCCAATCAGGAGGACCATGTCTCGATGGCGGCCCACGGCGCGCGGCGTCTCAAGCGGATGAATGACAATCTCAACGTCATCATCGGCGTCGAACTGCTCTGTGCAGCCCAAGGCGTCGAGTTCCGCGCGCCGCTCATTACAAGCCCGGCACTGCAGGGCGCTGTTGACCTGATCCGCACGGAGATCGCAACGCTGACCGATGACCGTTTCATGGCGGGTGACATCGCCACCGCGGCTGCCATGGTCGCAGATGGCAAGGTCCAGTCGCAATGCGCGGTTGCCTCGCTGCTCGAAGGGGAGGCGGCATGACCCCGGTCGAGGTCAGAAGCGGCGACAGCCCGCTTGTTCTCGGTTTGCCGCACACAGGAACCTATGTGCCCGACGAGATCTTCGCGCGCTTGACGCCACTGGGCCAGACGCTGGGCGATACCGACTGGCATGTCGACCGGCTTTATGATGGTCTGCTTGACGGCGTCACCACCGTCCGCGCCAACTTCCACCGCTACGTCATCGACGCCAACCGCGATCCCTCCGGCGCCAGCCTCTATCCCGGCCAGAACACCACCGGGCTGGTGCCGATGACCAATTTCGACGGCGAGCCGCTGTGGCTTGAAGAGCCGGATGACGCCGAGATCGAGGCGCGCAGGCTTGCCTGGCACGCTCCGTATCATGAAGCGCTGGAAGCCGAGCTCGAGCGCGTGCGAAGAATCCACGGCGTCGCCATTCTCTACGATTGCCATTCGATCCGCTCCAATATCCCGTTCCTGTTCGAGGGCACGCTGCCAGATTTCAACATCGGCACCAACAATGGAGAGACCTGCTCCCCGATCATTGAGGCTGTGGTCGCGGGCATTTGCGAAGGGGCGGAAGGCTATTCGAGCATCCTCAACGGCCGCTTCAAGGGCGGTTGGACCACGCGCCGCTACGGCCGGCCGGACGAAAACATGCACGCCATCCAGATGGAGCTGGCGCAGAGCACGCATCTCGCCACCGAGGAGCTCCCCTTTGCCTACGACAAGGCCAAGGCGGAGAGGCTGCGCGTGCACCTCAAGACAATTCTGAATTCAGTTGCTGATCTTGCAGCATCATTGGGAGGCCGATCATGACCAATCCGAGACACAACCAGCGCGACATCTATCCGCCCACCGGCACCGAGATCACCGCCAAGAGCTGGCTCACCGAAGCGCCAATGCGCATGTTGATGAACAATCTGCATCCCGATGTGGCCGAGAACCCGCACGAGCTGGTGGTCTATGGCGGCATTGGCCGGGCGGCGCGCACCTGGAAGGACTTCGACATGATTGTCGACAGTCTGAAGAAACTGAATGAAGACGAAACGCTTGTTGTCCAGTCCGGCAAGCCCGTGGCCGTGGTCCGTACTCATGCCGATGCGCCGCGGGTGTTGATCGCCAACTCCAACCTGGTGCCGCACTGGGCCAACTGGGACCATTTCAACGAACTCGACAAGCGCGGCCTTGCCATGTACGGCCAGATGACTGCCGGTTCGTGGATCTATATCGGCACGCAAGGAATCGTCCAGGGCACGTTCGAGACCTTTGCGGAGGCCGGACGCCAGCATTATGACGGCGATCTCACCGGCAAATGGATTCTCACAGGAGGCCTCGGTGGAATGGGCGGCGCCCAGCCGCTGGCAGCCGTGATGGCCGGCGCCTGCTGCCTCGCCGTCGAATGCGACGAGACCCGCATCGATTTCCGCCTGCGCACCCGTTACGTCGACGAAAAGGCCAAGACGCTGGATGAAGCGCTGGCCATGATCGACAAATGGACCAAGGCCGGTGAAGCCAAATCGGTAGGCCTCCTCGGCAATGCCGCTGATGTCTTTGCTGAACTGGTCGAGCGGATGAAGGCGGGTGGCCCGCGTCCGGACATCGTCACCGACCAGACCTCGGCCCATGACCCGCTGCACGGCTACCTGCCGCAGGGCTGGAGCGTGGCCGAATGGCGCGCCAAGCAGGAGAGCGATCCCAAAGCTGTCGAAAAGGCTGCCCGCGCCAGCATGAAGATCCATGTCGCCGCCATGGTCGATTTTTGGAATGCCGGCGTGCCGACACTGGATTATGGCAACAACATCCGCCAGGTCGCCCAAGACGAGGGCCTCGAAAACGCTTTTGCCTTCCCGGGCTTTGTTCCCGCATATATCCGCCCGTTGTTTTGCCGCGGCATCGGCCCGTTCCGCTGGTGCGCGCTGTCGGGCGACCCGGAAGATATCTACAAGACCGACGCCAAGATGAAGGAACTGTTCCCGGAGAACACCCATCTGCACAACTGGCTCGACATGGCGCGTGAACGCATTGCGTTCCAGGGCCTGCCGGCGCGTATCTGCTGGATTGGTCTCGGCGACCGTCATCGCGCCGGTCTGGCCTTCAACGAGATGGTTGCCTCGGGCGAGCTCAAGGCGCCGATCGTCATCGGTCGCGATCATCTTGATTCCGGCTCCGTCGCTTCGCCCAATCGTGAGACCGAGGCCATGCAGGATGGCTCTGATGCCGTTAGCGATTGGCCGTTGCTCAACGCTTTGGTCAACACCGCGTCAGGCGCAACCTGGGTGTCGATCCACCATGGCGGCGGCGTCGGCATGGGCTTCAGTCAGCATTCCGGCATGGTTGTCGTTGCCGACGGCACCGATGCGGCGGCCAAACGGCTCGAGCGGGTGTTGTGGAATGATCCGGCTTCCGGTGTCTGGCGTCACGCCGATGCCGGCTACGAAATCGCGCTCGATTGCGCGCGCGAACACGGGCTTAACCTGCCCGCAATACTTGGGTGAACTCAAACTGAGAGGACTGATTATGCAAAGAAGAAAGTTCCTGAAGGCCGGCGTCGCCGGTGCAGCCGCAGCAACACTCGCCACACCGGCCATCGCGCAGGACAAACGCCAGTGGAAAATGGTCACAGCCTGGCCGAAGAACCTGCCGGGCCCGGGCGTTGCCGCCCAGCTTCTGGCTGATCGCATCACCACGCTTTCGGGCGGGCGCATTGAGGTCAAACTCTATGCAGCCGGTGAAATCGTCCCCGGTCCCGGCGTATTTGACGCCGTCTCCGAAGGCACCGCCGAGCTCTACCATGCCGTTCCCGCTTATTGGGGCTCCAAGTCCAAGGGCATCCTGCTGTTTGGATCGCAGCCATTCGGCCTTCGCGCCGACGAGCAGTTCGGCTGGATGCAACATGGCGGTGGACAGGCGCTTTACGACGAAATGTACGGCCGTTTCGGTGTCAAGCCGTTCCTGTGCGGCAACTCGGGTCCGCAGTGGGCCGGCTGGTTCCGCAACGAGATCAACTCGGTGGAGGACCTCAAGGGTCTGAAATTCCGCACCACCGGTCTCGCATCGGAAATGGCCACCAAACTCGGCATGGCTGCAGAAGCCATGGGCGGACCGCCGATGTTCCAGGCGCTGCAGACCGGCGCGCTCGATGCCGGCGAGTTTATTGGTCCGTGGACCGATTCCGCGCTGGGCTTCTACCAGGTTGCCAAGAACTACTACTGGCCCGGCGTCGGCGAGCCGTCATCTGCCGAGGAATGCGGCGTCAACGCAGCAGCCTACGAGGAGCTCCCTGCAGACCTGCAGCAGGTTGTCTCGCTGGCCTGCGAAAGCCTCTACAACCCGGTCTGGACCGAGTACACAACCAAGCACGCTCAGTCATTGAAGACGCTTGTGTCCGAGCATGGCGTCAATGTCCGCAAGCTGCCTGACGATGTCATCGTCGCCATGGGCAAGGCGGCTGAAGAGGTTGTTGACGAGCTGCGTCAGAACGATGATGAGCTGGTCAAGCGCATCACCGAGAGCTACATCTCGTACCGCGATCTGGTGGGTGGCTACATGACCTATGCCGACAATGGGCAGATGAACGCCCGCGCCTCTGTCATGGGCTACTGATACAAAAATGCGGTCGGCGCGGGATCGAGGTCTCGCGCCGGTCTTCGACTGCGAGAGGGGACTGCATGCAGCGTCTGGCTGACATTCTCGACATGATCAGCCGGGTGACGGCAAGTATCATCCGCTGGCTGGCGCTTTTGATGGTGCTGGTGCAGTTCGCCATCGTCGTCGGCCGCTATGTCTTCGGCGTCAACTCCATCGCCGTGCAGGAAAGTGTGCTTTACATGCATGCCACGCTGTTCATGCTGGGCGCGGCCTACACGCTGCTCGTTGACAAGCATGTTCGTGTCGATGTCTTCTATGCCAAGGCGACAGAAACCACCCGCCGCCGCATCGATATTTTCGGTCATCTGTTCCTGCTGATGCCGTCGATGCTGGTGCTGCTTTATTGGTCCTGGCCATCGGTCCGCAATTCCTGGAAAATCCTTGAAGGCCCGATTTCTGTCGGCGGTATCGAGGCGGTCTTCCTGCTGAAATCGCTGATCCCGGCCTTTTGCATCTTGCTGATGCTGCAATCGCTGTCGCTGCTGATCCGGCTGCTGCTACCCGCACCATCCACGCCAAGGGCCGACGCATGAGCCAGTATCTCGATCTCGTTATGTTCGCAGCCCTGATGGGTGCGATACTGCTTGGCTTCCCGGTGTCGTTTTCGATTGCCGGTGTGGCGATTGTCTTCGCCTATCTCGGCTGGGCGCTGGGCGTCATGGACATCACGCTGATGGGCGCTACCGGCCAGCGCGTCTTCGGCCTGATTTCCAATCAGGTGCTGATCGCCATTCCGCTGTTCGTGCTGATGGGCGCGGTGCTGGAGAAAAGCCGCATCGCCGAAGAACTGCTCGACACCATGGGCCGTCTGTTCGGCCAGTTGCGCGGTGGCCTGGGCATCTCCGTCGTGCTCGTTGGCGCATTGCTTGCCGCCTCCACCGGCATTGTCGGCGCCACCGTTGTTGCCATGGGCATGATCGCGCTGCCGACCATGCTGCGCTCCGGCTACGATCCGCGCGTTGCCTCAGGCATTGTCTGCACCGCTGGCACGCTGGGCCAGATCATTCCTCCCTCGACGCTGCTGATCATTCTGGCTGACGTCATGTCCAATGCCTATCAGCAGGCGCAATACGAACAGGGCAAGTTCTCGGTCGAAGCCCTTTCGGTTGGCCAGTTTTTCGCCGCCGCGATCGTGCCCGGCCTTATGCTGGTATTGCTTTATCTCGTCTACATCCTGCTGCGCGGGCTCATCCGTCCCAACGACATGCCGCCAGCCACGCTCGATACGCCAAAGCCTGACCGGCGCGAAATCATCTCCGCCATTGTGCCGCCGGTTCTGCTGATCATTGCCGTTCTCGGCGCGATCCTCGGCGGCGTGGCAACGCCGACCGAAGCCGCCTCCGTTGGCGCCATCGGCGCTTTGCTGATGGCCGGGATCCGCACCGGAACCAACCCGAAGATCATTCTTCTGGGTGCCGCAGCACTGATTGCGCTTGGCGTCGTTGCCGGGCTTTTTCCGGTGCGTCTGCAGCGCAATGATCTCGGTGCCGCATCGCTGACCGCCGGTGGTTTTTATATTGTGCTGACCATCATCGGCGCGGTTGCCATTCTGGCGGCTCTGCGCGGAACCCTGCGCACGCGCACGCTGCATGCTGCCGTGGATTCAACACTCACCATGACCGCGATGATCTTTGCCACCATCCTGGCGGCTGGCATGTTCTCGCTGGTGTTCATCGGGCTTGGCGGTGAGGAGCGGGTGGCGCATATCCTGGCCAGCATGCCCGGCGGCCCCATGGGCGCGCTGCTGTTTTGCATGGCATTCGTCTTCGTGCTCGGCTTCTTCCTCGATTTCGTTGAAATCTCGGTCATCGTGCTGCCGCTGATAGCGCCACCGCTGATCATGATGGGGCATGACCCGATCTGGCTCGGTGTGCTGCTTGCCATCAATCTGCAGACCAGCTTCCTCACGCCTCCGTTTGGCTTTTCGCTGTTTTATCTGCGCGGTGCAGCCCCGCCTGAAGTCACTACGGGCCAGATCTATGCCGGCGTGGTGCCATTCATCGGGTTGCAGATCATTGGTATCTCGCTGGTGTGGCTGCTGCCGCAATTGGCGACCTGGCTACCGGGCGCAATCTTCTAGTCGCGATCTGCCGCTTTCGTGAACCGTCTGGCTCTGCGCGTACGGCGGAAGTCCACTGTATCTGATCATTCACGATCACCGATACGCGATCCTATGATTTTGTCGGATAAATTGTGGGATAATAGGCGGCTCCTTAATGAATGGTTATCGATTAATCGCTCCGGCAGAGCCGATTGACACGCGTGTTCAAGCTATATAGCTTCCAATTGTCCAACAAATAAAATGCCCCTTGTGAACGGCACTGAAATCAGGATCATGGTGTGCAGAGGACCGAGGGAGACGGTTCGCAAAATCTGAAACTGAACAAGCACCGGCGCAGCATGAAGGCTGGCGCAAGTGAAGCCGCCACAGGAGACACGCATAACGGTCATTGGAGGGCCGGCTGATACGATTTTGAGTTGCTGCTTGTGGGCGTTTGGAGGCGGCCATCGGGCGGATCGGGAGAAGATGGCCACAGGCAGTGGCATCTGGGAGGGTGCGGTAACCGCACCATAAGGAGGAGACAGCATAATGAACAAGGGAACCGTTCTTTCAACGGCAGTCATGGGGCTGGCGTCATTGTCGATGATGGCAGTGACATCTACGGCCGCTTTGTCGCAGGAATTCAATCTGCGCATGCAGACCCACTACGCACCCGAAACCGTTTCAGGAAAATTGGCTCAGGGCTTCATCGACAACGTCGAAACCATGTCCGGTGGCCGGGTCAAAATCGAGATGTTCTGGTCCTCTGCCGTGGTCGCGACCGTTGAGGGTTTTGATGCTGCCGCAACCGGCATTATCGATGGCGAGATGCATGGCGGCGCCTACCAGACAGGCAAGAACCCGGCTTTCCAATTCGTTGGCGACCCGATGGGTGGCTATGACAACCCCTATGAGCTCTACAGCTTTTTCTACAATGGCGGCGGACGGGAAGCAGCAAACGAACTTTACGAAGCCTACAATATGCACCTTGTCGGCTGGTGGGCCGGGGGGCAGGAAGCCATGTCGTCCTCCAAGCCGTTGCGCGGCCCGGATGACCTGAAGGACTGGAAGTTCCGCTCGCCTCCGGGGCTTGAGACCGAGATTTTCGCCGAGCTTGGCGCATCTCCCATCGTGATGGATTTCACTGAAATCTTCACCGCACTGGAAACCGGCATCATTGACGGGGCCGACGCATCAAGCCTGGCCAACAATGTCGGTCTTGGGCTGTACGACATCGTCAAGCATGCCACATTCCCGGGCTTCCATTCGATGCCGGTCGACCACGTGACTTTCAATCTCGATGTCTGGAACAGCTTTCCTGACGATATCAAGGCAATCATTGATACGGCAACGCAGGCTCTGGCCCTGCAGACCACAATGACCTTTGATATTGCCAACCTTGAAGCTGCCACCAAGCTCAAGAGTGATGGCGTGACGCTCTACGACTGGAGCCCGGAGGACCGCGCGTCCTTCCGTGCTGGCGCCATGCGTGCATGGGACGGTTGGGCTGAGAAGACACCTGAAGCCAAGGCGCTTGTGGAAGCCCATCACGACTTTCTGCGCCGCACCGGCAAGATCGAGTAGTTCGGTTTAGCATATTCCGGAATGGGCAGGGGCGGGCTCCAACAGAGCCCGCCCTCGACCTACAGTTTAAGAGCAAGGCAGAGGTCTCAAGCATGGCAGATCGCGGGGAGAGCGTATGGTTGGGTCCGCTTCGCCAACCGATGCGCAAGCTGATGGTTGTCAGCACCATTGCCACAGGCGCCCTGGCGCTCTTCCTGATTGCAGGCACCCTGTTTTTCGGAACCGGCATTGGCTTGAAACAATTCCTGTCTCCCGGCGAAACATTGTCGGTCGCCATCACCATGATCGCAGGCACGATAGCGCTGCTTTCCGCCAGCATCTACCTCTCCGACACGCGCGGCATGATCGAGCAGAAATCTGAGGGTTTCTTCGACGTTGTCAGCCTGATCTGTTCGCGCCTGTCGATGATTGCAACCGCCCTGATCGTCCTTGTGATGTTTTACGAGGTGGTCTCGCGCTATGTCTTCACCAAGCCCACGCTCTGGGCCAACGAGCTTTCGCTCTGGATCGCGGGATTTGTATTCCTGCTTGCAGGTCTCTATGCCATGCAGCAGCGAAGCCACATCCGCATCTATGTGGTCTACGACCTGTTTCCGCGCTGGCTGCAAAAACTGTCAGACGTCGTTTCGGTGTTCCTGATCTGGGCCTTTACCTTCATGCTGATCTGGGGCGGCTACAATGAATCCCGCGACAAGATCCTGCGTTGGGAAACCTTCGGCACGGCCTGGGATCCGCCGATCCCGGCCACCATCAAGCCCGCCATCCTGTTCATCATCCTTCTGGTCGCCATTCAGGCGCTTTCCAACCTGATAGCCGACTGGAACAAGATGCCCGAACACCATTCGCCCATGGATGAAATCGACGAGAGCGAAATCGAAATCATTCGCCGCAGCATCAAGGACTAGTTGGATGGATATTGGCACACTTTCGCTGCTGCTGTTGGTTGGTCTTTTCGTGCTTCTGGCAATGGGTATGCCGCTGGGCTTTGCCTCGGCTGCACTGGCCGGTGCCGTGCTGCTGATGAAATTCGGACCGGATCTGTTGTTCAGGGATTTCGGGCGCGGCCCGTTCGCGGTTCTGGGTCAGGCGATCTATCGCCAGATGACCAACTACGTGCTGATTTCGGTGCCGCTGTTTATCTTCATGGCCGCTCTTCTTGAGCGAAGTGGCATCGCCAAGGACATGTATTCCTCGCTCAATGTCTGGTTGTCGCGGACCCGCGGCGGCATCGCCATCGTCACCTCGGTCATGGCTGTGATCATGGCTGCCATGTCCGGCATCATCGGCGGCGAAGTGGTGCTGCTGGGGCTTATTGCCCTGCCGCAGATGTTGCGTCTGGGCTATAACCAGAACCTTGCCATCGGCACCATCTGCGCCAGCGGATCGCTGGGCACCATGATTCCGCCCTCGATTGTGCTGATTTTCTACGGTCTCATCACGGAGACCTCAATCAAGGCGCTTTTTACAGCCTCGTTCCTGCCCGGATTGATGCTCGCGTCGTTCTTCATCATCTACATCGTTGTCCGCACCCAATTGAACCCCGATCAGGCACCGCTTCCAGAACCTGATCCCGACGATCCTGAAGGCCGCGAGAAGCTGGCTCTGTTCGGCGCTTTCCTCACACTCATGGTGATGGGGGCAACCACTTTGCTCCTGGTTCGGGCGTTGTTCCAGACCGCAACAGGGGGCAACGCTGTTCTGGAAGGGGTCGATCCGATCCCGCTCGGCATGGTGTCGCATATTCCCTATTTCATCGGCATTCTCATCGCTGGGGCTCTCGCGCTCCAGTTCGGTTTTGGCCGTGAGCGGGTGTTGACCGGTTGGGCCATGGGCAAGGGACTGGTAGCCCCGATCGTCGTCATCGGTGTCGTGCTCGGTTCGATCTATGGCGGCATTACCGGCATTACCGAGGCCGCCGCGATGGGCGTCATTGCGGTGTTCCTGATCAGTCTGGCACGGGGTGAAATGAGCTTTGACGTGGTCTGGGATTCGCTGATGCGAACCATGAAATCAACGGGTACGATCATTTGGGTCACTATCGGCGCCGCAGCACTTGCCGCCGCCTATACCCTGGTTGGTGGCCCGACCTATGTCGCCAATCTGATCATCGGTGCGGAATTGCCGACGATGGGCGTTATCCTGCTGATGATGCTGATTTTCCTGATCATGGGCATGTTCATGGACTGGGTCGGCATCGTGTTGCTGATCATGCCGGTGTTCCTGCCCATCGTGCAGCGCTTGCCGGTGGAAGAGATCGGATTCCTCGGTTCGATCGAGCCGAAATATGTGGCGATCTGGTTTGGCGTTGTGTTCTGCATGAACATGCAGGTGTCGTTCCTGTCTCCACCCTTCGGGCCAGCGGCGTTTTACCTCAAGTCGGTAGCGCCGGCCCACATCACTCTGATCGACATTTTCCGCGGTTTCCTGCCCTTTATCGGGCTGCAACTGCTCGCCTTGGCGACGCTGTTGATATTCCCCCAGATCGTCACCGTTTTTATCGCCGGCTGAACCTAGCCCGCATCCTCTATTCGGTAGTCGATCGGCTTGTAACGGAAATTGTTCGACTGTCCGGCAGAGCAGGCGGTCATGGCGATGATCAGGTCCATCTCCGCGCGGAACACAGTCTTCTGGCCCGGCTTGCTCTTCGGCGGCAGAACCTTGATCACGCCGCTGTCGCTGTCGACCGCCACATGCATGAACACGTTGAACGCGATCGGAATCGCGTCCGGTCCGATATCATAAGGCGCAAGTGCGTTCTCCAGATTGCCCTGGCAGCCGTGGTGCGGGTCCTTGTCGCCATAGATGATGCTGAACGTCTCGCGTGAACACGGTGTCAGACTGAAATCATGCCGGCCGACTTCATCCTCGACAATCGTCAGCATCGGCACTGAGCGGTTAGAATAAAGAATGTCATCTGTGGTCAGGAAAATCCGCCCGGCATAGTCGATTGAACGGCCCGAGGAGAGATACTCGCGCTTGTCGGTCGCATTGAAGGCGACAAGGTCGGAAACCTGTTCGCCTTCGGGATCGACAACGGTCAGCAACTGGCCTTTCTTCAATTCAAATGCGGTGCCGCTGCGAGGGGGAATGCGATTGGTCATTTCAGGCGACTTCCTTATGGGCAAAAGGGCACTTCCATTCGGAGCCGACTTCGCGGCCGCTATACTGGCGAGCTTCCGAAGCCTCGCCATGATCATTGAGCATCGGATTGATGCTGCCTGCCAAAGCTTCGTCGCGCTTCCGGATGATCTCTTTCATCTTGTCGAAGCGGCCGTCGGCGCGCAGCTTCTCAAACTGAAGGTGCGAGTTGAACACCAGCGCCGGTTTCTCGAAGCGACGGCCAGGGCGAGAGGCATTGGGGTGAAGGCCGATCACAAAGAACGGCTCGCCGCCAATCGAGAGCGAGAAATGCGGAGATTGGGGATCGTTGTCCACGGCGTCGTTCCAGGATTGGCCGCTGATGACATCCAGGTTGTGGAGAGATTGCAGCCGGTTCCAGAGGGCTTTCTCAAAGGCTTCTTCGTCAAGGCCATCAGGACCGTCGAATATCACAACAAAAGAACGGACAATCGGGCTCTGATGATCCAGCTTGTCACTGAAATCGTGAAGTGCGCGGTGAATTTCCACATCGTCGGTCGCACTGTCGATCTTGCCGACCGGCAGCACCGAGAGTGCATCACGGGCCAAGGCGGATTTTGCGCCGACACAGGGAAACTCGGCGTTCTGGATGAATTGCTGAAATGACTTGGAAATGTCGGTCATCGGTACTGGTCTCACTCTCCAAGGGCCTGTTCAGGCGGGTTGCAGAGCTAAACGAATTGCGCGTGAGGAAGTTCCCTTTCAATTGGCGTGAAAGTGAAGGAACAAGCCGCGCAATGTTGCGTTGTACGCATGCGAGACATTTGGAGAAACCGTCGTGAGTGAGCCCCTCTTTGAAATCGAAAACTGGAGAGGCGCCTGGTACTACAAACTAGGCAGCCGCTACACTGGACCGTTCAAACGTCGCGAGGCTGCGGTTGCCGCTGCGAGGGTGGAAGTCGATCCGTTGTTGGCACCCAGAAGTTCAAGCCTGCGCGCCTCCCTTGCAGGGACACGCCCGACCGGTATCCACAGCCTTGCAATTGACAGCGAGAAGTCCGAGCGCCCATTCTCCCTGGGCATGAGCTTCAGGATACCAGGTGTCGGGGGGTACGCGTGATCGCAGCCATTCTATTACTGCTTGCCGCAGTCTGCTTGTTGGCAAGTCTGGTGCCGCTGCTTCCATTTGGTCACGGACTGATCCGCTCGTTCGATTTTGGCCGGCTGCAGGCCATCGGTGTTTCATCATTTATCGTTTTAGCAGCGCTAATCATCGGACTGGACACCAAGGGTCTGATCGCTGCTGCGGCGATGGCTGCGGCAGCACTCGTCATTCAACTTGTCTACGTGGTCCGTTTTACTCCGTTATGGCCGGTACAGACCGCCAGCCTTGAAGGCGGCAGCGAGAGCGCACCGACGATTTCGGTGCTCGCCTGTAATGTCAAACAAGGCAACCGCGATTACCAGAAGGTGATCGATCTGATCGGAGAGCGTAAGCCAGATGTCGCGATTTTCATGGAGACAGACGAAGGCTGGGCCGATGCGTTGAGACCATGTCTTTCAAAGTTTCCTGAACGGATTGAGCAGCCTCAGGACGACAGCTACGGCATGATATTCGCCAGTAGCCTGCCGCTTGTCGAGCACGAGATCCGGTTCCTTCTCAACGATGAGATTCCAAGCATACACTGCGTGGCGGAATTACCTGGCGACCGGAAAATCAAGATCATTGCGTTGCATCCAGAGCCACCGGTCCCGACTCGCGACACGCTGGGCCGCGATGCCGAAATACTGGTTGCTGCCAAGCTTGCCCGCGACGAGCCTCTGCCGGTCATCGTCACCGGCGATCTCAATGACGTTGCCTGGTCGCGCACAACGCGACGGTTCCTGCGGATTTCAGGTCTCCTCGATCCGCGCCAGGGTCGCGGTATGTTCAATTCCTTCGATGCACGCTACTGGTTCCTGCGCTGGCCGCTCGACCATATTTTCCATTCTCGGGATTTTGAACTGGTTTCGATCGAGCGACAGAAATTTGTCGGCTCTGATCATTTCCCGATGTTTTATCGGCTTGCACTGACTGCTGAGGGCCGCAACGAGCCGCCGTCCGCTCCCTCCGGTGATGACATCGCCGAAGCTGACGAGGCCATCAAGGTGGAAAGCGATCGTTCGCGTCCGCCGGCAGGCACCGACTGGGAATCGTGAATTGGCGCCCTGAGGGGCTACGCATCTTCAAAAGTCGGATCCGGCGGTCGCCGCCCACATCCTTTTCAAAGGAGTAATGCGATGAACTGGATCTTGTTGGCCGCAGGCATGTCTATCCTGGCCTCGGTCGTGCTCGACATCGCCTACACAACGGTGAGCGCCAATCGGTCGGGACCGGTCACTCATAAAGTTGCCACCACTTTGTGGTGCGGCTTCAGACTGATCGCCCGTCACTCGGGACAGGGGATCGTGTTGCGTTTCGCGGGCCCATTCGTCATGAGCGGCCTGGCATTCTGCTGGATCGCCGTGACATCGATTGGCTGGCTGCTGATCTTCCGCAGTGATCCGGACGGACTGGTCCTGAAATCAGGCGAACCCGCCGACTGGCTGCAGAGCTATGCCTTCGTAGGCAGCGCGTTGTCCACCGTCGGCTCGTCCAATGTCCAGGCTGCATCTGCGCTTTGGGACAATATGGCGATGATCGCGGCGGTCAACGGGATGATCGTACTCACCCTTTCGGTCACATTCGTTCTCAACGTAACCCAGACCGTGGCAGCCGGGCGCAGCTTTTCCGCGTTGATCGGCGTTCGGGATCCGGCTGATGCGTCAAATGATGATTTGCTGATGCCGGCACTGGCTGACATCTGCACCCGTTTGAACGCCTCACCCTTGGCGCTCTACTACACTCCTCTTCATCGGCAAAGAAGTGTGCCGCTCAGCCTCAAATGGCTGGCTGAACGTGTCTCCGGCGATACGCAGAGATCACGCAAGTATTGCCAGCTTCTGCGCGAGTTGCCGTATATGGAGATAGACGCGGAGGCTGACGCGGATCAGTTCCTCACAGCGATGGAAGAATGGGCCGCGCGCTACAGCATCGACAGCCGCTGAACGGATAATGGTCGTTGTTGACCGGGCGCCTGTTCGGCGTCCCGGTCAACACTTTGCAGATCAGATGCCGCCGAGGCACAGATACTTGATCTCCAGATAGTCGTCGATGCCGTATTTCGAGCCTTCGCGGCCCTGGCCGGATTGCTTGACGCCGCCGAACGGCGCCACCTCCGTCGAGATCAGGCCTGTGTTGACGCCGACCATGCCGTATTCCAGTGCTTCGGCCACGCGCCAGACCTTGGTCAGATCATTGGCATAGAAGTAGGACGCCAGGCCAAAGATCGTGTCATTGGCTTGTTCGATGACGTCTTCCACGGTGTCGAACTTGAACAGCGGTGCCACCGGGCCGAAGGTCTCGTCGCCGGCCACCTGCATGTCGCGGGTGACACCGGTGAGAATGGTTGGTTCGAAGAACGTGCCACCCAGATCGTGGCGTTTGCCACCGGTGAGCACTTTCGCCCCCTTCGACTTGGCATCGTCGATGTGTTCGACAACCTTGGTCACCGCGTCTTCGCTGATCAGCGGACCGGTGGTCACGCCATCGCCAAAACCGTCTCCGACCTTCATATTGCCCACAGCCACCGCAAGCTTTTCCGCGAAGGCGTCGTAAACGCCGGCCTGAACATAGATCCGGTTGGCGCAGACGCAGGTCTGGCCATTGTTGCGGTACTTCGAGATCATCGCCCCTTCGACCGCGGCATCGAGATCGGCGTCATCAAAGACGATGAACGGCGCATTGCCGCCAAGCTCCATCGAGGTCTTCTTGATCTGGTCTGCCGACTGGCGCATCAGGATGCGACCGACTTCGGTTGAGCCGGTGAACGTGATCTTGCGCACCTTGTCGTTGGAGCAGAATTCCTGGCCGATCGCAGCGCTCGATTTCGAAGTGATCACGCTCAGCAGGCCCTTGGGCAGACCGGCCTCTTCGGCAAGCTTGGCCATCGCCAGAGCGGACAGCGGGGTTTCCGCAGCAGGTTTCGCCACAAAGGCGCAGCCGACGGCCAGCGCCGGTCCGAGCTTGCGGGCGATCATCGCATTGGGGAAGTTCCAGGGCGTGATCGAGGCAACCACACCAACGGGCTGCTTCATCACGATGATGCGCTTGTCCGGCTGATGGCCGGGAATGGTGTCGCCATAGACCCGCTTGGCTTCTTCGGCAAACCACTCGATGAAGCTCGCGCCATACAGAATTTCACCCTTGGCTTCCGGCAGCGGCTTGCCCATTTCGGCGGTCAGGATCGCACCCAGATCGTCGGCATTGGCAACCATCAGGTCATAGAGTTTGCGCAAAACGGCGCTGCGTTCCTTGCCGGTCTTCTTGGCCCAGTCTTTCTGCGCCACATAGGCGGCGTCGATCGAAGCTTTGGTTTCCTCCACGCCGAGATCTGGAAGCGCGGTGATCAGCTCGCCCGTCGAAGGGTTCAGAACGTCGAAGGTCTTGCCGTTAGGCGCGTCTTTTATCCAGGAGCCGGCGACAAAAGCCGAAGTGACGAGAAGGCTTGGATCTTTCAGCATCTCTGCGAGGGGTTTGCTGGTCATGAGGCAGTGGCTCCAATTTCTAAATGAACTTCACGGGTGGACACTTCGAGAAGGCCCTGCGCTTCCTGAAAGACCGGAACTTGAAAAGCTCAGCGGACGACAAAAAGCGAATGACCTTGGCATAGACGCCGCAGCCTAGAAGGATCAAGCCTTTTCCCTGTTCTGCCCCTCATTGTCATACAATGTTACAGTCGGGCGTGCCAAACCGGCACTGGTTCAGTGCTGGCAGAATGTTGGTTCGGTTTCTGCCGGCTGTTGGTCCTGCACCGCTCAAGACCAGCGTGGCAAGCAAGATTTGGCTCGTCACAGATGTCGGATCCTGGTGTCGCCATGCACTCCGCCGCGGGCGCGGCTTCTGTGCACCACTTTTGGGATACCCGGAAGCAGGGTGAAGCCATTGTCCGACCAGATGTCCGAGCCGCCATGATCCAGCGTGACAAACAGCGCCGGACGTTCGGCAGTCAGCGAGATGCTGTCGCCATCGTCTTCGACATGGATGTTGGGATCGCCGAATCGGTAATCCTTCGGGCGCAGCGGCAGGTAGTCATTCTCCCCCGGGTGCAATCCTTCAGCATCCTGCCAGCTGAAATTGAGGAACTGGTCTTGGCCGAGTACGCTGCGCGGGATCCGCGCGACTTCCACCGCGCGATCGGTGGGGCAGGGGCACGCCCACACACCGGCCTCTGCCATGTCACCTGTAACGTTGACCCGGCATGCAGTGACATGCAGGTGCACGGTTTCGGGCGTGTCATTGATCGCCCAGAGCACAATATCATCCGTTTTGTCATCGGGCTGCGCCGTCACCAGCACGGGGGCGTAGAACTTGCGTGCCAGATAGTGAGTAAGTTTCCAGCCGCCGCCATATTCGAGCGATGCCCAGCTCGCCACCGGCCAGGTGTCATTGAGCTGCCAGTACAGCGTGCCCATGCAGCGTGGCTTGGCCGAGCGCCAGAACTCGATTGCCGTTTTCATCGCCAGCGCCTGGCTGACCTGGCTCAGCCAGGTCATGTCTTCGAATTTCTCGGGAAAGCGAAAATAGCGCGCCAGCGTCTCGACAATGCGGCTGTTGCCGCCCGGGTTGCGCTGGTGAACATCCATCACCCGCGAGGAGACATTGCGGTCTTCTTCCTCTGTGAAGCTGGCAATGACACGATTGGAGGGAAAGGACTGAAAGCCAAATTCCGAACAGAAGCGTGGCTGGACGCTGCGGTAATGCTCGAAATCCTTCGACGAGTGCCAGACATCCCAGAAGTGCATGTCGCCGGACGTGTCATCGTGCCAACCGTCACCGAAATTCAGCCGCCCGACCGATGGCGAGGAAGGCCAGAAGGCAATATCCGGTCGCGCCTCGGCGATGGCGTCTTCCAGGGCCATGTTCAGCCGTGCATAAACGGCGAGATAGTGGTCGCGATTGGCCTTGCTTTCCTCGAACCAGTTGAGCGCGCCGATCACTTCATTGTCGCCGCACCACAAGGCCATGCAAGGCTGTGATGACAATCGCCGGATCTGCTGCTGCGCCTCAAGCCGCACCGAGTTGAGCCAGTCTTGATCATGCGCGGGATAGAGATTGCAGGCAAACATGAAATCCTGCCAGACCATCAGCCCCATCTCGGAACACATCTCGTAAAACCAGTCCGGCTCGTACTGTCCGCCGCCCCAGACCCGGATCATGTTCATGTTGGCCTCGACCGCCGAGGTTAGCAGGTCGCGTACCACCTCGGGCGTGGCCCGGGCCGGCAATGCGTCGGCGGGAATCCAGTTTGCGCCGCGCATGAAGATCTCGCGTCCATTGACCTTGAACGCAAAACGATGGCCGGTCTCGTCTCGGTCAGTGACAAGCTCGACCTGCCGCAACCCGATCCGCAATGTCCGGTGCTCTGCGCCAAATCGCAGCTTGAGATCATAAAGCCGCTGCTGCCCGTAACCGGCGGGCCACCACAGCTCCGGATCGTCGATCATCAGCTTCAGCCGGGTCGATCCCTCACCTGGCCACACCTGTGCCGCGTGGTGCACCGTCTGGTGGTCGCAAACAAGTTCGGTCTCCACCATGCCTGCTTCGAAGCCGGTATAATGCAGGTCGACCTCCAGCGTGACGGAGCCATACAGGTGCTGCTGCCGCACCATCACGTCGTCGAGCCGGGCGATGGTGGTGCGCTTCAGCGTCACCGGCCCGCACAACCCAAGCGGGGAGAGGGCGATGTTCCAGTCCCATCCGGCGTCACACTGCGGTTTGCGCAGGAAATTGTAATGCGGCAGCCGGTTGTTCCACGCGATATAGGGCACAGGGTAGGGCGAGGCGGCGGCCAGGCGCTTGGCTTCTTTGGAGTTGGAACGAAACAGCACCTTCAGGCAATTCCGGCCTATCGTCAGAGCGTCGCCCGTCTCGAAGTCATGCCGCAGGAAGCGGTTGGCGGCGTGCCCGAGAAGGATGTCGTTCAACCAGACTTCGGCGACGCAATCGATGCCGTCAAAGCTCAGCGTCCATTGCCCGGCCTGTTTCGTGGCGAGATCGAAATCCAGCGTCGCCGTCCATTCGCTTTCGTGCACCCAGTCCAGTGAGGTTTCGCTGTCGCGCCAGTAGGGATCACCAATCAACCCGGCATCAAGCAATGCCGAATGCACATCGCCCGGAACCGGCAATGGCACGTGGTGCGCTTCGTTGCTCACGCTCCATCCCTGCGACAAGTCCATTCTGTCCGCGCTTGCCTCCGAGCTGTCCGTCCTGCCCATCTTGCCCCCCATGAACCGCACTTCGCTGTGGGATCGATGTCACGTCACGCCGCTCTCGGCAAGGTCTTGCCGGTTCAGTTCTGCCCTCGGGATGTCCGTGCCTGGAAGCGGAGGCCAAGTTTGAATTGACGCGAAAGTGTTTGTCGGGCTTGACTTATCTCAGTGGTTGTTTTGCTCCGGCTAGATAGTCAACGGACGCAATCTCAAACGGAAAACAGCATGCGCAGAATAGCCTTATATCTGTTTTTGATTCCAATCACGCTTTGCGGGGTTGCCGAGGCTATGGACTGGCGGCACTACCAGAACGCCCGTTTTGGTACCAGTGCGGAGGTTCCAGACGGCTTCACGCTCATGCCTCCACCGGAAAACGGTGATGGCCAGCGTTTTGAAGCGCCGGACGGTGGCACCATCAGCATCTACGGGGCTTTTGATTTCACGTCCGGTCTAAGCGAGTACCGCGCTTTCTCGCGGCAGGTGCTGGAAGAGAACGGGTGGAGGCTCACCTATACGCCCTCGGGTGATAACTGGTTTGTGCTCTCCGGCATCAGCAACGGGCAGATCCTCTATCAACGCGTCGAGCGGCCGGCAGGTTGCGCAGGCGACATCCTGCACCACATAGAGTTCCGGTATCTTGCCGAAGACGAAGATATATGGAAACCGATTGTCACCCATGGCGCGAGGTCGCTCAACGGCCCCTGCAATTGATCAGGAGCTGGCCGCAACCATGCAGTGCTTTGTGATCCGCAATTGTGGGGAAATTACAATTCCCAGGTCGCCCGCGACGGGCCCTGGCCCATCATGCGTTCCAGTTCTCGCACGGCCGAATGCAGCTTGGGGCCGACCTCGGACTGCATGCGCGAGACGGACAGGACGTCCGGCATGCCGCCACAGGTGAAGATGACGGGTTCGCTCAGGTCGCGGGAGTGGAACGGAACCGCGACCGCATGGATATTGGCGGCAAAATACTCATCCGGATCCGTGACCACAAACCCGGCTGCCACCAATTGTTTGTTCCCGTTGCGGCGCACCTCCCGAGCCCGTTCCTGTGTCAGGCCGCGGTCTCCGTCTGCATCGGCGACGGCCTGGTTGAAGTTCTCCTCCGGCAAGGCTGCCAGAAGGGCACGTCCGGACGACGTGCCGTTGAACGGCAACCGGTGTCCGACCTCGAGCCACAATGAGGCGACGCCCTGCGGGCGCCATGTCTTGACGATCAGCATCTTCTGGTGATCGCGCACAAGGAGCAGGGCCAGCGTTCCTGTTTCATCGGCAAGCCTCTGCATCAGCGGCGCAGACAGGTCGACAAAGGAAATTGATGCGCTGGCCATGTTGCCGAGCGCCAGCAGCGCAGGGCCCGGCCGGTAGCGGTCATGGCGACGGGCGTGGTTCAGATAGCCAAGCGATTGCAGCGTGAACGTCAGCCGGGAAACGGTGGATTTTGGAATCCCCGTGCGTTCCGAAATGTCGGCATTGCCGAGACCGTCGTCGGACGGCCGGAAGGCCCGCAGCACACTCAACCCACGGGCCAGGGTCGTGGCGAACCTCCGGTCGGTCTCGATTTCATCAGCCATGCTTTGTCTTTCGCTCGTCGACGGACGAAGGTCACATCGAATTCGGAATAAGCAGCGAAATGACGGGGAATGAAATGATCAAGATGAGCACGATCACGTCCACCGTCAGAAAGCGCATGATTCCCGCGAATATCTTATCAATAGAAACTTCCTTGCCAACGACATTGGCGATGACGAAGACATTCAGGCCCACGGGCGGTGTGATCAGGCCAATCTCCAGCAGCTTGATGACAACGACACCGAACCAGATCAGGTCAAAGCCGTATGTCTCGACCAGCGGGACCATCAGCGGCAGGGTAAGCACCATGATGCCGATCGGATCAAGGAACATGCCCAGAAGCAGGTAGATCACTGCAATGACGGTCAACAAAAGGATTGGCGAAAGTTGCGCTTCCGTCACCGTGTTGACGATCGCGGGAGCAACGCCTGTCAGCGCGATGAAGGCCACGAAAATCTTGGCCGCGGCGGCGATCAGAAAAATGCTTGCAGTCTGGACGCAGGTCTCACGCAGCGAAGCGATCAGTCCTGCCATGTCGAGCTTGCGCTGCATGAAGCCGATGGCCACGGCCGCGGCGACGCAGATCGCTGCAGCTTCCGTGGCAGTAAAGAACCCGCCGTAGATCCCGCCGACGATGATCACGAACAGCGAGACTGCAGGCCAGGCGTCCAGTGCCGCCAGACCTCGTTCCCGCATCGTGATGCGGCCGGTGAATGCCGGTGCCGATGATGGGTCGCGCTTCACCCAGATCCATATCACGAGCAGAAACCCGAACAGCGACAGGATCCCGGGCAGAATGCCCGCGAGGAAGAGCGTGCTGATCGAGGTTTCGGTGAAAATGCCGTAGATGATGAACAGGACCGATGGCGGTATCAGTGATCCGAGCGTACCGCCTGCGGCAACGCTGGCCGTGGCGAGGCGCTTGTCATACCCCATGCGCAGCATTTCAGGGCAGCAGATGCGTCCCATGGTTGACGCACAAGCGACAGATGATCCGGTGATTGCCGAAAAACCGCCGCAACCGACGACCGAGGCCATCGCCACGCCACCCGGGACGCGTGCGAGCCAGACCCGGGCCGCGTCGTAGATCTTGGTGGTGATTTCGGCGCGATAGGCGATATGTCCAAGCGCGATGAACAACGGGATCATCGACAGATCGTAGGAATGGATCAGATCGAACGAGTTGGAAAAGACCAGCGATGTCGTCGGCTTGAGCGCGCGGTCAGGCGTGAACGCTCCGGTGCGGAATGCAAAAATGACAAAAGTGCCGACGGTTGCCACACCCGCAAGGGCGAAAGCGATCGGAACCCGGATGGCGAGAAGGCCCAGGACAGCTGCAAAAGCGCAGATGCCAATCAATGTTCCATCCATTACACGCCCTCCTCATGCGCAGTTTCCGGCGCAAGCACATAACCATCGGCGCGGATGGTCCGGATGTCGCCGATCACCATCAGCAACAGCCGCAACCAGCAAAAGGAAATACCGACCAGGAAGATCACGCGACCGGGCCATTTCGGAAGATTGAGCTGGCCAAAGAAAAAGGCGCCACTCTGGAACGTGTGTGCGACCTCGCGCCAGCCGGCGAATATCAAAGGCGACAAAGCCAACAGGCCAAAAATGCCGCCAAAAACCACAAGCCAGTTCTGGGCCCGTTGGGGCAAGAGATTGCTGAGAAACTCGACCACGATATGCGCGCGTTGCGTGGTAGCGATTGCAAGCGGCAGCACGATCGCCACCACCATGAGTTCGCGCACCATGACGATGGTGTCGGGAATGCCCGAGTTCAGCGTCACTCGTAGCAGGACACTGACGGTGATAAGCGCTCCCAAACCGAAAACGGCGCACACCGCCAGATCAAGCAGTAGTCTTTCGACACGATGCAACATTATCTCTCCTCCCAGAGTCTGCCGGCGCAAAAGGGGTTACGGCGCGCGTTTGCGCGCCGTAACCGGTGGTTTGACGGATATCAGCCGCGGGTCCAGGGGTAACCCTGATTGTCGCGTTCTTCCGTGTATTTGGTCACCAGCGCGCGATACTGTTCCAGCAGTGCGGTGCCGTCGAGGCCAGCCGCATTTGCGCGCTCCACCCAGTCGTTGACATATTTCCCGCCTTTTTCGATCAGCTTGTCGCGCTCTGCCGTATCCAGTTCGATCACCTCGACCCCGGCATCCTTCATGGTCTGGATCGCGGCTTCGTTGTCTGCAGTGATCAACTCTCCGAGTTTGTCGGCCATGGCAACGCCGGCTTCGTTCATCACTGTCTGGGTTTCAGCTTCGAGTGCGTCGAATGCATCCTTGTTCATGAAAATGCCCAGAGCGCCGACCTGGCCCCAATCGAGCAGGGTGTAGCTGGTCATCACTTCCTGCTGCTTCAGTGCTGCGACCGCGTAGGAATAGCCCTGCGAGCAATCAAGCAGGCCCGAGTCCAGGCCCTGATAGGCATCGTAGATCGACATGGAGACCAGGTTTGCACCGAAGTCGCCGAACGCCTTGCCGTAAGCACCGACACCGCGCACCTTCAGGCCATTGATGTCTTCCACGGTGCGGATCGCAGAGTCCTTGCATCCGATGTTGACCGCGGATGTGGTAAACGTGCCGAGATAGACCAGGTTCTGGTCTGCCAGGTTGGCCTTGATCGCATCGGAACTGCGCATCAGTTCGTCCGTGGCGCGCATGCCGACCCATGCGTCAGCGTTGCGAAGCGGCAGGTCGGCGATGCCGTAGCCCAGCATTTCCTGCGGGAAATAGACCGCGATGACGGTTCCGAGATCTGCGACCCCGTTGGCAATGGACTGTGCTGCCGCGCTGGCCTTGAACAAGGCGCCGCCCCACTGGACGTCGATTTTGACGTCGCCATTGGTGCGGGCCGTCACGTCGTCGGCGAAGGACTGCAGAGCCGCAGCGCGGGCGCCGCGGTTGGGTCCGGCTTCTCCCAGGATAAGGGTTGTTTCAGCGGCAGCCATGCTGGTGCCGGCCATGCAGGCAACTGTTGCTGCAGCAATAATCTGTTTCATATAGTCTCTCCTCACTAATTCTGCTATGCGGAATTCACTTCTGCATGCTGAAAAGTAACCTTGAAGCCAGTCTAAAGCAACCGGTATGATGTGTGCGGCCTATGGGTCTCGCCGGGATGGTTACAGGAATTTGTGTCATGGTCCTGAACCCGGCAGCGCCGGAGAGATTTTGTATTGCACGGCTTCAGCCAGGCCCGGCTTTTACAAGCAGACGAAGCACGAGTTGCCGCCTGAACAGCGAGGAGGGCGAACGTGGCCAAGCGCAGGATTGCCGACTTTTCGGTGCTTCTAGAGTACGCTGTTCTCTCGGACCTTCCGTCGCGGGTTCCACGGACCAAGTATCAGGCGCACAGAGACGCGGTGGGGAATTCCAGCGCCTTTGTCCGGGAATCTCTCCCGTTCGGTGCCACCGGTAGCCGTCACCCCGGTGAGCCCGGGTTTTGATGATCTCTTCGCTCACGCGGCGTAATCGCTAGCCCTGCATTTCCGAGCGGCGCGCCATCGAGATGGCAGACGCCAATGAGCCTTAGACTGGCTTCACGAGGAACGGCGGCCGAGCGGTGTCCGGTCAATCAATCTGGCGTTTCAGCTTCTTCCACTACTGTGTCGCCACTAGAACGCCGACAATCTTTCCAAGCTCGGCGATCTGCTTGAACACGGCAGGTTGGGTCACGTTGAGTGCCTCTGACACCCGCGCGGCCAGTTTCAGATCTGCCAGTGCGGCAATGACCCGCAAGTGCCGCAGTGTAATCGCCTTTTGGAACTTGCCAGAAATCACCTGCCTTCCCTGTCCGCTCTTCACGATGTCACTGTCTCTATGATGTGAAAACCGCACAGGCGTCAGTGCTTTTGCAGCAGAGCCGCGGCTTGCCTGTTGAGATGCCCGCAAATGAGCGGAGCAGGGCGGCCGGTCCGCTTTCAGAGACGGACAGGGGATCGTTTTCAGCCCGTTGGACGTTCGGCTCTGGACAAGGTGAACCGCCAGCCAAGCTGTTGTTCGTTCAGCAGGATCAAAATTTGCATGGGCGAATTATGGCGTCGAGAGGATTCGCAACAAATCTGGCGAACCGAGTCGATTATGAATAAAAAAGACCAATTTCTGAGCTTATCGGTTCAGATACGGATCAAGAGTTGTGCAGGGAAGCTCGGTTTTTGTGCAGTTCAATTTTCTCCAAATTCAAACTTGACTAATCAAATATTCAATCCGATAGTCTGGGCATGACACGCACATTCTCACCCGTTTCTCATCCCCGTTACCGGATCCTCTCCGAAGCCCTTCGCGAGGCCATCGTGGCCGGAGAATATCCTCCCGGGGGACAATTGCCGACGGAGGCGGAGCTGGCCAAGCAGTTCGGAATGAGCCGTGGTACGGTGGTCAAGGCCATCGATACGTTGGTTGCGGAAGGCATCGTGATCAAGCGGCAGGGGGCTGGCAGTTTCGTTGCTCTTCCCGCACTGCATCGCCGGTCTTCGCGTCTGATGTCGTTCACTGAAACCGTGTCTGCACAGGGCCGCAAGACCTCCCAGAAGGTGCTTTCCTATGGGCGCGCCGGAAAGGAAGAGGCGCGCGCCTATGGCTCGCATGAAGCCTCCATGCTTCTTGCCCGTCTGCGGTTCGTCGACGGAGTTGCAGCTTCCATCCACCGCTCTTTCATACCCGAGCGCATTCTAGAGCAGCTGTCAGCAGAAATGCTTGGTCAGCTGCTCAAGGGAGATGCATCGCTCTACGCCGCGTTTGAGGATGCCGGGATTGCGATCGGGCGCGGCTCGGAACACGTCTCGGCGCGGCTTGCGACGGCTGATGAGGCCGAACTGCTCAACATCCCGTGCCCTTCGGCGCTGATGGTGGTGATCCGGCAGAGCTACGATCACCAGGGCCAGCTGATCGAGGCCGCCGAGGCCGTCTATCACGCCGATTACTACACCTATGACCTGGAACTGGTGCGGGGTACGGCGCATGAGGTGCCGCACCGACTTCGCATTGTGTCCGACATTACAACCAACAAAGACCAACAGGAGAACTGAAATGAAATTCAAGAAGCTTCTTGCAGGGGTTGCGCTGTCCCTTATTGCTGTCCCCGTTTTGGCCGCCGATGCGCCGGTCGCCATGATTGTCGCGCAGGGCGGACTGGGCGATGGTTCATGGAATGACACCGCCAATGCCGGTTTTGAGGCTGGGATCGCGGCAACCGGTCTTGAAGGCCGGGCGATCGAATCCAACGACGTGGTTGCCCAGGGCGAGGAAATCATGCGCCGCGCGGCAGATGCCAATTTCGGTCTTGTCCTGAGCCTCGAATATGCCCATGGCGGCCCGATGGAAGGCCTGGCTCCCGATTATCCTGATACATCCTGGGCCATCTTCAATCAGGTCCGGGCCGGCGACAACATTGCCTCGATATTGTTCGGCGAGCATCAGGGGTCCTATCTGGCCGGCGTTCTGGCCGCAAAAATGACCACGACAGAAGGCGTTGAGGGGATCAACCCCGAGGCGATCCTCGGTGTCATTCCCGCAGTCAAGAGTCCCGGCATCGACAAGTTCGTCGTCGGCTTCATTCAGGGTGCGAAATCCGTCAATCCGGATATCGAGGTCAAGGTCGGCTACGCCGAAAGCTTTGGTGATCCGACCAAGGGCGAGCAGATGGCCAATGCCATGTTCGAAAGCGGTGCAGACATCATCTATCATGTTGCAGGCGGTACCGGGCTCGGCGTCATCGGTGCGGCTGAAGCTGCCGGTCATTACGCTATCGGCGTAGATACCAATCAGGACAGCCTCGCGCCTGGTCACGTCTTGACGTCGATGGTCAAGCGCGTCGATGTCGCGACCGAAGAGCTGATCAAGTCCTACGCCGCTGACGAATTCCCGGGTGGTCAGACGCTGAAATTTGGTCTGCCAGAAAACGGCGTCGGCCTCACCGCCATGGAATTCACCAAAGACATCATCCCGGCTGAATACCTTGAAGCTGTCGAAGCTGCCAAAGCCGGTATCATTGCAGGTGACATAGAGGTCTGGGACGTGTCTTCCCAGGGGTACCCGGACTTTTACAACTAACGGACAGGCTTCCCCGGTTGAACCATCTGCAAAGTGCGGCGGGCTGTTCTTCTGCCCGCCGCACGGGAATTCTATTGCTGTGAGTATGCCATGACGACGATTGCGCTCGGCGCCACCGAGATCAGAAAAAGCTACGGATCGGTTCGGGCCAACCAGGGGATCTCACTGTCGGTGGGACCGGGCGAGATCCACGCCATTGTCGGGGAAAATGGTGCAGGCAAGTCGACGCTGATGCGTGTGCTGCAGGGCATTGAACGCCCCGACAGCGGTCATGTGACCGTAATGGATCGAGATGTGAGCTTTGCCGGACCGGCAGAGGCACTCGCTGAAGGCATCGGCATGGTGCATCAGGAATTCATGCTCGCGCCTGACCTGAGCCTTCTGGAAAACCTGGTTCTTGGTGATGAACCCGTCAAATGGGGCCGTGGTGCCTTTGCACTCATCGACTGGAAAGCAGCGGAGATGCAGGGGCGGGAATTGGCCGAGCGCATCGGCATTGAGGTTGACTGGCACCGGCGCGCCGGCGCAGCCCCGGTTCACATCCAGCAATTTGTCGAAATCATCCGGCTGCTGCGCCGCGGCACCCGGATACTGATCTTGGACGAGCCAACCGCGGTGCTGGCTCCGCAACAGGTCAACGAACTGTTCGATCTGCTGCGCCGCATCCGCGAAGATGGCACCGCGATCCTCTTCATCAGTCACAAGATCGGCGAAGTCACCGCACTTGCCGACCGCGTGACGGTGATCCGCCAAGGCAAGCTCGCCTTCAGTGCGGCTGTTGCCGAAACAAGCGGCAAAGAAATTGCCTCCCATATCGTTGATGGCGCCAATCCGGTCATTGACGAGACAAAGCCTGGCTCACCTGGCGAGATCGTTTTGGATGTGCGGAACTTGTCGGCGGACTCCGTCGAGAAATCCCACCCGCTGAACAGTATATCGCTTGCGGTCCTTGCGGGTGAGATCGTCGGGCTTGCAGGCATTGCAGGCAATGGTCAGGCCGAATTAATGGAAGCGTTGTGTGGCCTTCGGAGCGCGACAGGGCAGGTTGAACTGGCCGGCAAAGACATGACAGGTCTTGATGCCGACCGTCGCCGGGAGGCCGGGATTGGATATATCAGCGCCGACCGTCGACATGAAGGGCTGGCGATTGAAGCTTCGATCGAGGAAAACACCATTGCCGGATCGCACCGTACTGGCCCCATCTCGAACGGGATATGGGTCAGCCGGAAAGCGATGAAGAACGTAGCGCTTGAACGACTGAAGCAGCTCTCGGTGAAATACGGGACATTGCGCGATCCCGTCGGCAGTCTGTCGGGCGGCAACCAGCAACGCGTGGTCTTTGCCCGCGAGATTGCAGGCTCCCCGCAATTGCTTTTGGTCTCGCAACCTACAAGAGGGGTGGACCTCAACGGCATCGCCGCGATTCACAGCATCCTGCGCGACTTCCGCGATGCCGGCGGCGCGGTGCTTCTGGTGTCTGAGGAACTCGATGAATTGCAACTGCTGTCGGATCGGATTGTGGTGATGGCTGAAGGCAGGATTGTCGGGGCACTGGGCGCGGATGCTGACCGGCGTGAGATCGGTCGCCTCATGGTTATGGAAGGGGCAGGGGCATGAGCACCTGGCTGAACCGGGGTGTCGGCTTTGCCGTACCGCTGCTGATCGCGTTTCTGGTCAGCGCTGTTGTGTTGCTGGCGATCGGGGAAAACCCGCTCGACACGTTTTCATTGATGTTAACCGAAGGCTTCGGCTCACCGCGGCGCTTTGCTTCGACGCTATCGGCGGCAACACCGCTTCTGTTTACCGCGGTGGGTACCGCGATCTGTTTTCGGGCAGGAGTGTTCAATGTCGGTGTCGACGGAGCCTTTCTCATCGGTGGCCTGGCTGCCGTTGTTGCGGGCTTCAGCCTGCCGGCTGGGCTCGGCTGGGCGCTTGTTCCCATCTGCCTGACAATCGCTGCCGTCTTTGGCGCGGCATGGCTTTTCATCCCCGGGTGGTTGCTTGCAAAACTGCAGGTCGATGAAGTCGTCTCGACCCTCATGCTCAACTTCATCGCACTTGCCATCACCGGATACCTGGTCAATGGACCTTTCCTGTCACGGCAATCGGGCAACAACGTCACCCCGCCGGTTCATGAGGCGGCCGAACTGTCACGTCTGATGCCTCCGGCCACGCTCCACAGCGGTTTCCTGATGGCGCTGGTTGTTCTTGTTGCCTATGCGTTCTGGACCCGACGCACGCCTGCGGGACTAGAGGGCGCCTGGGTCGGATTGAACCGCCGTTTTTCACGCGTTGTCGGAGTCTCGGTTGAACGTACCATCATCCTCGCCATGGTTCTGTCCGGCGTGGTTGGTGGATTGGGCGGCGCCGCGCACGGATTGGGTCAGTTGCACCGCTTCACCGACGGGTTTTCCGCAGGCTACGGGTTTACCGGCATGGCCGTGGCTCTGCTGGCTCACAACTCGCCGCTGGGCATGCTGATCGGAGCCGTTCTGTTCGGTGCACTGGCCTCGGCCGGAACCACGATCCAGCTGTTTTCTGATATCCCGCTGGACCTCGTGAACATCATTCAGGGCATCGTCATGATCTTCGCGGTCATCGAACTGGGCCGCATCACCATCCGTCGGAGGGCGAAAGCATGATCGAACAGGTTCTTGCCTCGGGCGTCGTTCTCACCACCCCGATCCTGCTCGCGGCCATCGGCGGGCTGGTGAACCGGCAGGCCGGCATCGTCAACATCGCTCTCGAAGGCAAGATGCTTGCAGGCGCCTTTGTGGCGATTGTCATCTCCGCTGCCACCGGGAGCTGGCTGATCGCCACCGTGACTGCTGCTCTGGTGAGCATGGTCATTGGCTGGGGCTTCTCGCTGACCATTACCCGGCTGGGTGCGAACATGATCACGGCCGGGCTTGGGTTGAACGTTCTCGCCGCGGGCTCTATCGGCTTTCTGATGAGCTATGCCTATGGCTCCTCGGGTACCTTGCGTCTGCCAGATGTGGCGCTGTTGCCACACGTCTTCCCGGCCTCCGTCGAGGGCCTGCCGGTGGTGGGTCAACTGCTGGCAAATCTCGATCCGCTGACCATCCTTGCGGTGCTGTCGATTGCGGTACTTCCATTCTTGCTCGGTGCAACACGTTTTGGCCTGTGGATCCGCGCAACCGGAAACGCAGCACCGGTCATGCGCTCGGTCGGGCTGAACCCCAAGCTGCTGCAGGAAGCCTCGACCGCTTTCGCCGGCTTCTTCGCCGGCCTTGCGGGCGCACAGCTGGCGCTGGCGTCGATCGGTATCTTCAACGAGGGCCTGACCGCAGGACGTGGCTTCATCGCCCTTGCAGCGTTCTATTTCGGACGTGATCGGCCCTGGCAGACTGCTGCTGCCTGCCTGCTGTTCGGATTGCTCGACGCTGCCCAGATCCGCATGCAAACAGTGGGCCTTCCACCCCGTCTGATCGGCGCTCTGCCTTATCTAATGGTTCTTGTCGCTCTGGTCGTCTCCCAGATGCGCAGCCTCAGGAGAACACAATGACCAAGACCGCTCTGATCGTCGTGGACATGCAGAACTCGTTTCTGCATTCCGATGGCGAAAACTATTATCCGGCAGCTCCCGAGGTGATCGAACCTGTCCGGGCCCTCATCCAGGCAGCGGACGAGGGCGGCGCCACCATCGTCCATGTGTGCGACCGGCATCGCGAAGGCTTTGCCGATTTCGAACAGCCACGTCTTCCTGTCCATTGCCTGACCGGTGGGTTTAATGCCGAGTTTTTTGAAGGCTTTGGGCCGCAGGGCAGGGCCAGGGAGATCCTGATCACCAAGCGGCGTTATTCAGCCTTCTTTGCCACCGAGCTTGCTTTGTTTCTCAATGAGCAGGGCATCGAGCGTGTGGTGATCTGCGGGGTCAAGACCAATGTCTGTGTCAGGGCCACGGCAACCGACGCCTTTGCCAACGGCTTTGAAGTCAATGTGGTCGGTGAAGCGGTCAACACCAACCGGGCCAATCTGGGTGAAGCTTCGCTCGAGGACATCAACCGCTACATCGGCAAGGTTGTCGATCTGGAGACCGGCAAGGACATGCTGGCATGAACCGACTGGTCGTTACCGGCTATGCCAGCCTCGATTTCGCGGTCGGGCTCGACGGTCAGGCCGTGGGGGATACCACCACGTTGATCGCAGCCCGTGATCCCGAAGCCTGGCCGCGCGCCGGCGGCTGCCCGACCTATATCTCGGGTGCTGCGGTCCGTGCCGGACAGCACGCTACGCCTGTTATGTGGGTTGGCAAAGGCGCCGAGGGTGAAGGCTTTGTCGCAAGGCTTGAAGCACAGGGCATCGGCACCCAAGGCATTGGCATCTGTGACAGCGCGAGCTCACCAACGGCGCTGATGGTCTATCAGTCCGACGGATCCTGCATCTGTCTCTACGACCCGGCGCTGGGACGTTGCGAAGTCCTGACGCAAGCACAGAAGGACCTGATCTGCGCAGCCACGCATTTGTGCGTGTCGGTCGGGCCGCCGCAACTGATGGAAGAGATCGTCGGGCTCTGTCCGGCAGAGGCACGTTTGTATTGGGCAGTCAAAAACGACCCCGACGCCTATCCGCCGGAACTTCGTGGCAAATTGGCAGCACGTGCGGATGTGATTTTTCACTCGGCTTCGGAACGCCGGCTCATCGGCGAGACCGCCGCGGTGCTGATCGAAACCCGCGGCAGCGATTGTGTTGTCGTGACCGCGGCGGGACAGGTCTGCGAGCTTGCAGTGATGCCGATTGATATCGCCGACACCACCGGTGCGGGCGACAGCTTTGCAGGCGGATACATCGCCGCGGAAATGGCCGGGGCTGACCCGGTTCAAGCCGTCGGCGAAGGAATAAAAGCAGCGGCTGCACTGTTGGCAGACCGGAAAAGGAGACACGCATCATGAAACGAGCCTGGTACTCAGGACACAGCGCCGAAGAGTTGGGCGACAGCGCGATCCTGGTCGGCGATCCCGACCGCGTGGACCGGATTGGTGCGCTTCTGACCGACCCGGTGTTCTTGCCGGTCAAACGTGGTCTGAAAACAGTGACCGGCACGTGGAATGGCAAACGCGTCAGCATTGTCGCTTTCGGCATGGGCGCGCCGATCGCCACCATCGTGCTGCACGAATTTGCTGATCTCGGCATCAAGCGTTTTGTCCGTATCGGCACCGCGATGTACTTTCCGCCCGCAGCCGGGGGCGAGTTCTTGATCTCTGACACTGCTCTGGGCTTCGACGGAACATCGCCAGCCTACGGCGTTCCGGCAGGTCAGAAAGTGTCTGCAGATCCCCAGCTGGTAGCTGCCCTCGTGAAGGCCTCGGCAGCCGCGGGAGAGACCTCCCACCGGGGTCTCTATGCCACCTATGACGCTTTTTACCGCGACATGTTCGGGATCGATGCCAAAGGCTCATCGCGCGCCGATGCCATGCGCAAGGACATGAACGAACGGGGTGTAATGGCGCTTGATATGGAGACCTCCGCCTTGCTTGCCGCCGGTCAGGATCTCGGCCTTGCCGTTGCCACCATGTGCTACGGCACGGTCGATGCCTTGAGCCAGGAGAAGCTCGGCGCCGAGGCGCTTGACAGCGGTGAAAAACAACTCTTCCGGATCGCCTTGAACGCGATCACAGGCTGAACCTACAAAAGGACAACAACAATGAGCGATATGCCCAAGCGCTATCTCCAGACGGTCGTGGATCGTCTGAGCCAGGTGATGAACACCCAGACCGATGCAATCGAACAGGCTGCGCGCGCTTGCGCCCAGTCGATCCTGAACGACAAGCTGGTATTCACCTTCGGTACCGGTCACGGATCGTTCGCCGCCATGGAAATGTATCCTCGCACCGGAACGGTTACCGGATTTCGTCCTATCGTCGAAAGCTCAATGATCTCGTTCCACCGGGTTCTGGGCGACGGGGGTGCGCGCCAGTACCGCTTCATCCACGCCCAGGAAGGTTATGGCAAAGCGATTTTCGACAGCCATCAGACCGACCCCGGCGACACCATGCTGATGTTTTCTCACTCCGGCATCAATGCCGTGACGCTCGACATCGCGGTGGCTGCGAAAGAGAAGGGCATGAAGGTCATTGGCGTGACCTCGATGCCGCATTCCTCCACCGTTCCGTCGCGCCATTCGAGCGGTAAGCGGCTCTATGAGATCGCCGACGTCGTAATTGACACCGGCGTGCCCCTGGGGGACGCAGGCATCGAAATAGAGGGTGTGAAGGGCAAGACCGGTGCAACCTCGACATCCATCGCAATTGCCATCGGCCATGCAATCAACTCGACGACCGCCGAACTCGTCGCCGAAGCGGGTCGCGATCCCTATCTCATGGTCAGCCCCAACACGACCGAGAAAGCTGCAGCCAATGCTCAGAATGACCTGAACTATGCCGAGCTGTGGCGCCGGCTGAAGGGACGCTGAGATGGAACGCGGTTTTTTCATCAACGGCCGTTGGGAATTCCCGAAAGATGCCGATCGTTTTGACGTTGTGAACCCTGCCAATGGCGAATTCGTCGGTACGACGCTGCTCGCCGATGCTGCAGTGGTCGAACGCTGTGTCGATGCTGCCGAAGCCGTGGCGACATCATTTGCACTGATGCCGGCCAGGACCCGCGCCGATATGCTGCGCAAGGCAGCTGACCTGATCGAGGAGCGGGTGGACGGAATGGCGCGCCTGCTTACCCGCGAGCAGGGCAAGCCGGTGCCCGACAATGTCAAGGAAATCCTCTTCGGCTGTGAAGTCATGCGTTACTATGCCGAAGAGGCCGTGCGCGTGGGCGGGTCGATCCGTCCGGCTTCGGCACCCGATATCCGCAACCTTGTAACCTATCACCCGATCGGCGTGGTGGCGGCAATCGTACCGTGGAACTATCCCATTGATCTCTACTGCTGGAAGATCGGTCCGGCATTGGCTGCCGGTTGCCCGATCATCGTTAAATCGCCCCACGAGACACCAATGGCGATTTCCATGGTGGTCGACTGCTTGCATGAAGCCGGATTTCCGGCTGGTACCATCGCCGACATTCCGGGGCTGGGGCCCGTGGCCGGCGAAGCCCTGTCCTCGCATCCGCGCATCAGAGCGATCTCGGCGACGGCGTCGGTCCCCGCTGGCCAGGCCATCATGCGCGCCGCTGCGGGCAATATGAAGCGGCTGTGTCTCGAGCTCGGCGGCCATGCACCCTTCGTCGTGATGGAAGACGCCGATCTGGAAGAAGCTGCGCGCGCGGCACATCGGCGTGGCTTCTCCAACATGGGACAGATCTGCATCACCGTGAACCGAATTCTGGTGGCTGCTCCGGTGGCACGCGAGTTTGCCCAGGTCCTGTCTTCGCTCACCGAAGAGACGGTGATCGGTGACGGGCTTGACCCGGCGATCGGCTACGGACCAGTCCAGAACGCGGGGGTGATCGCGCGAATGGACCAGCATGTCGCCGATGCAGTCGCCAAGGGCGGCCGTGTCATCGCTGGTGGTGCCCGCGCCACCGGCAGCGGCTTTGACGACGGATTGTTTTACCGCCCGACCGTGATCGAGAATGCGCCGCTCGACAGTCTGCCGATGAGCGAAGAAACCTTCGGGCCGGTGATGGGGATGGCAACGTTTGAGAGCGACGCCGAGATGCTGTGGATCGCCAACAGCCTCGAATATGGTCTTGCTGCCTATATCTTCGGTGGCGATCTCGACCGTATCTGGTCGCTGGCCGAGCGGATGGAGTTCGGCGCAGTCGGTGTGAACGTCAATGACACCAGCGATCTGCAGGCGCCTTTCGGTGGCTGGAAGATGTCTGGTTTCGGACGAGAACTCGGCCCCGAGGGGCTCGACACCTACCTGCAGCCCAAGCACCTCAAAATGCGCCTGCGCCACAGCGTCTGACGCTCGCACAAGCCTGCGGGACAAGGCATATGGCTTGTCCAGAAAAGATCGGGGCCCGAAGGCCCCGATCGTAAGTCTAGTCGTTTCGGCCTTTGCCGATCAGACTACTGCCAGCTCTTGACCAGTTCGTCGTAGTTGACGGTCATCGGCTGTTCTTTTTCGTTCTCGATCTTCAGCTGTGGCGCGAGGTTGCCCTTCGAGACGGCGTCCGCGTTCCAGTATTCAAGATCGTGCTCTTCGGCCATCTTCGGGCCGATGTCGCCCTGGACGCCAGCGCGTTCGAGCCGCTGCATCACCTTTTCCTGCTCTTCGCAGAGCGAGTCCATGGCTTCCTGGGCTGTCTTGGCACCCGACGAAGCGTCGCCGATGGCCTGCCACCAGAGCTGCGCCAGCTTCGGATAGTCAGGAACATTGGTGCCGGTTGGGGACCACTGCACGCGCGCGGGCGAGCGATAGAACTCGACCAGACCACCGAGTTTCGGTGCGCGTTCGGTGAAGGAGTCGTGGCCGAGCGTCGATTCGCGGATGAAGGTGAGGCCGACATGGCTCTTCTTCACGTCGACCGTCATCGAGGTGACGAACTGCGCATAGAGCCATGCAGCCTTTGCGCGATCCTCAGGCGTCGATTTCATCAGCGTCCACGAACCTGCGTCCTGGTAGCCGAGCTTCATGCCTTCCTTCCAGTAAACACCATGCGGCGACGGGGCGAAGCGCCATTTCGGCGTGCCGTCCTCATTGACGACCGGCAGACCTTCCTTGACGAAATCGGCGGTGAAGGCCGTGTAGGTGAACATCTGCTGGGCGATCTCGCCCTGCGACGGGACTGGTCCCGATTCACCAAAGGTCATGCCCTGGGCTGCTGCAGGCGCATATTTTTCCATCCACTCGAGATATTTCTCGATCGAATAGACCGCTGCAGGTCCGTTGGTGTCACCACCGCGCGCAACGCAGGAGCCGACCGGACGCGAGTTTTCGTCGACCTTGATGCCCCATTCATCGACCGGAAGACCGTTCGGGATACCCTTGTCGCCGTTACCGGCCATCGACAGCCAGGCGTCGGTGAAACGCCAGCCGAGTGACGGGTCCTTCTTGCCGTAGTCCATGTGACCATAGACCTTCTTGCCGTCGATTTCGCGACCGGTGAAGAATTCGGCGATATCCTCATAGGCCGACCAGTTCACCGGCACGCCAAGGTCATAGCCGTATTTTTCCTTGAAGTCGGCCTTGTTCTTCTCGTCGTTGAACCAGTCGTAGCGGAAGAAGTAGAGGTTGGCGAACTGCTGTGTGGGCAGCTGATAAAGCTTGCCGTCAGGCGCGGTCGTGAACGAACGGCCGATGAAATCTTCCACATTCAGCGTCGGGCTGGTAACGTCGGAGCCTTCATTTGCCATCCAGTCGGTCAGGTTGCGAACCTGCTGGTAGCGCCAGTGGGTGCCGATCAGGTCGGAATCGTTGACATAGGCGTCATAGATGTTTTCGCCCGACTGCATCTGCGTCTGCAGCTTTTCAACCACGTCGCCTTCGCCGATCAGATCATGGGTGATCTTGATGCCGGTGATTGCGGTAAAGGCCGGTGCGAGCACCTTGGATTCATATTCATGCGTGGTGATGGTTTCCGACACCACCTTGATGTCCATGCCGGCAAATGGCTGGGCTGCGTCGACAAACCATTGCATTTCAGCTTCCTGCGCCGCCCGGTCGAGCGTCGACATGTCGCCGATTTCCGCATCAAGGAAGCTCTTGGCTTCCTCCATTCCAGCGTGCGCGACACCGGCGCTGAACATGAGCGCCATTGCCGCCGTTGATAACAGTAGATGTTTCCGCATTGCAGTTTCCTCCCGACTTGCGAAAATGGATGCGGCGGTATTGCCGCGTCCGGTAGTCAAACCCTAGACAAAGCGGAACACGCCGATGGCGTAGACCACTGAGAGGGCTAGAGCCCACCACAGGTTCGGACCGACAAGTCCGAGCCAGGCGAGATTTATGAAGGCCGACCCCAAGAGCGAGACGAACAGACGGTCGCCGCGCGTGGTTTCAAAGCGCAAGATTCCAACCCGTGGCGAACCGCCGGGCACAAAATATTCCCACACCCCCATGCCGACGAGCAGCGTCAGAATGACGAGAAAGAAGATCGCGGTAGGCATTGTCCAGGCCATCCATGACAGATCCATAGCTCAGCCTCCTCAGACCCGGCCCAGGGCAAAGCCCTTGGCGATGTAGTTGCGGACAAACCAGATCACCAGCGCGCCCGGGATGATGGTCAGCACGCCGGCAGCCGCCAGCACGCCCCAGTCGAGCCCCGATGCAGAGACCGTGCGGGTCATGGTGGCGGCGATCGGCTTGGCGTCGGTCACCGTCAGCGTGCGCGCAATCAGAAGTTCCACCCATGAGAACATGAAGCAGAAGAATGCAGCCACGCCGATACCGCTCGCAATCAGCGGCATGAAGATCTTGACGAAGAATTTCGGGAACGAATAGCCGTCAATATAGGCGGTCTCGTCTATCTCTTTGGGCACGCCGGACATGAAACCCTCAAGGATCCACACAGCCAGAGGCACGTTGAACAGGCAGTGCGCAATCGCCACCGCAATATGGGTGTCGATCAGACCGAAGGCGGAGTAGAGCTGGAAGAACGGCAGAGCGAACACCGCAGGAGGCGCCATGCGGTTGGTGAGCAGCCAGAAGAACAGGTGCTTGTCGCCCAGAAACCGGTAGCGCGAAAACGCGTAGGCCGCAGGCAACGCCACCGCCACCGCGATCACCATGTTCATCACCACATAGATGATCGAATTGATGTAACCGCTGTACCAGGACGGGTCGGTGAAGATGACCATGTAGTTGGCAATCGTCGGATCGCGCGGCCACAGCGAGAAGGCACCGAGGATTTCCGCATTGGTTTTGAAGCTCATGTTCATGAGCCAGTAGATCGGCAACATCAGGAGAAAGATGTAGATCACCGGAACAAGAAATGAAAACCGCGCAATCGCGTTGGACCGCCGCGTCCGCCGCGCCATGGCGGCCGTGGCGTCGAGACTTGTCTGCGAGGCGGTGGGGATGGAATTTGTCATGTTTGGCGCTCCCTCAACCCTTGGCATCGTTGGTGATCATCACGGTGTAGAACACCCATGACAGCAACAAGATGATGAGGAAGTAGATCAGCGACATCGCCGCTGCCGGGCCGACATCGAACTGCCCGATGGCGGTCTTGACCAGATCGATCGACAGGAAGGTTGTGGCGTTGCCCGGACCGCCGCCGGTGACGACGAAGGGCTCGGTGTAGATCATGAAGGAGTCCATGAACCTGAGCAGCACGGCGATCAGCAGCACCCGGTTCATCTTTGGCAGCTGGATGTAGCGAAACACCGACCAGCGCGAGGCGCCGTCGATCTTGGCCGCCTGGTAGTAGGCGTCCGGGATCGAAACCAGTCCGGCATAGCACAACAGCACCACCAGGCTGGTCCAGTGCCAAACGTCCATGATGATCACCGTCACCCACGCGTCAAACGGATCGCTAACGTAATTGTAATCGACGCCGATGGCGTTGAGCGTGTAGCCCAGAAGTCCGATGTCGACCCGGCCGAACACCTGCCAGATGGTGCCGACCACGTTCCACGGGATCAGCAGCGGCAGCGACATGAACACCAGACAGAACGGAACGCCAAGGCCTTTCTTGGGCATGTTCAGTGCGATGAAAATACCGAGCGGCACTTCGATCAGCAGGATGATGCCGGAGAACGCCAGGTTGCGCAAAAGCGCGTCATGAAAGCGCGCTGAAGACAGCACATCGGAAAACCAGTCGGTGCCGGCCCAGAAGAACTGGTTGTTGCCGAATGTGTCCTGCACCGAGTAATTGACCACCGTCATCAGCGGGATCACGGCCGAAAACGCCACCAGCAGCAGCATCGGCAGCACCAGGAACCAGGCCTTGTTGTTCCAGGTCTTGTCCATCTCAGCCTCCCAGCTTTACGCGCCAGTCGTCGGCGTAAACGTTGATTCCTGCGGGGTCGAAAGTAACGTGCGGATCGGCAGGCACTGCCTCGTCTTCATTGAGCACGATTGCCAGCTCGTTCCCCTCGATCATGGCGCGAACGATCTTCTGGCGCCCAATATCCTCAATGGCGCGGATGCTGACCGGCATGCCTTCGGTTCCCAGATGCACGAATTCCGGGCGGATTCCGAGTTCGGTGCGCTTGCCTTCACCCAGACTCGCAGCGCCGGGCAGCGCGATCGTTTGCTGCCCCAGTTGCGCTCGCGTGCCATCAAGTGCGACCGGCAGCACATTCATCCCCGGCGAGCCAATGAAATAGCCGACGAAGGTGTGGCTGGGACGCTCGAACAATTCCTGTGGCGTGCCGATCTGAACGATCTCGCCGCCATACATCACCACCACCTTGTCGGCGAAAGTCAGCGCCTCGGTCTGGTCATGGGTGACGTAGACCATGGTGTGGCCAAAGCGGCGGTGCAACAACTTAAGCTGCGAACGCAACTGCCATTTCATGTGCGGATCGATCACCGTCAACGGTTCGTCGAACAGGATGGCGTTGACATCGGCGCGCACCAGCCCGCGGCCGAGCGAGATCTTCTGCTTGAGATCCGCCGTCAGCCCGCGCGCCTTGCGGTTTGCGATATCGACAAGATCGATCATCTCCAGCACTTCGGCTACCCGGTGCTGCACCTCGGCCTCCGCCATGCCGCGATTGCGCAACGGGAAGGCCAGATTGTCGGCGACAGTCATGGTGTCGTAGACGACCGGAAACTGGAACACCTGAGCGATGTTGCGTTCTTCCGGCTGCAGCCCGGTGACGTTCTTGCCATCAAACAGGATCTTGCCTTCGGATGGTGTTAGCAGGCCTGAAATGATGTTGAGCAGCGTGGTCTTGCCGCAGCCCGAAGGCCCGAGCAGCGCATAGGCACCGCCATCTTCCCATGAATGATGTACCTCGCGCAGCGCATAATCTTCGTCGTTAGACGGGTTGGCCATGTAGGCGTGGCGGATATGGTCGAGATCAATGCGGGCCATGGTGTGTCCTCATGCCCCCACTTTTTGGGCGCGAACGGTGTGTCCGTTGCGGTCGAATACAAGCAAATGCGCCGTGTCGAGGTGGACGTCCATCATCTTGCCGGCATCGATGTCGTGGATGCCCTTGGTCAGCATTACCCAGCGCTGGTCTTCGTGGATCAGATGCACGTAACTTTCCGATCCGGTAATCTCGGTCACCATCACCTCGGCGGAAAGCGGCGTGGTGCCGGCTTCGGCGACGGGCGAGAGATTGTGCGGCCGGAAGCCCAGCGTGCAGGGGCCGTCTGCCAGATTCGAAAGCTCTGCGGGAACCGGGATGTCGTGGATGCCCTGTTTGACAAATTTGCTGTCTTTTTTCTCGAGTGGCAGCAGGTTCATCGGTGGATCGGAGAAGGTCTGTGCCGTGATCAAGTCTACGGGGTCGCGGAAGACATCAACCGTCGGCCCAAACTGTGTGACCCGGCCTTCGCTCAGCGTTGCAGTCGCGCCACCCAGAAGCAGCGCTTCCGATGGTTCGGTCGTCGCGTAAACGAAGATCGCGCCCGATTCCGAGAAGATCTTCGGTAGTTCGGCGCGGAGTTCCTCGCGCAATTTGTAATCGAGATTGGCCAGAGGCTCGTCCAGCAGCACCAGGCCGGCCTTCTTGACAATGGCGCGCGCCAGTGCGGTTCGTTGCTGCTGTCCACCGGACAGGTTGAGCGGCGTGCGCTGCAGATAGGGCTCGAGCCTGAGCAGTTCGGCGGCGCGGGCGACTTCGCGCTCGATCGTCGCCTTGTCGGCGCCGGCAATCCGGAGCGGCGAGGCGATGTTCTCGTAAACGGTCATCGCCGGATAATTGATGAATTGCTGGTAGACCATGGCGACGTTGCGCTTTTGCACCGCCAGACCGGTCACATCCTTGCCGTCGCTCAAGACGCGGCCGCGTGTTGGGCGGTCGAGGCCGGCCATGATCCGCATCAGGCTGGTCTTGCCCGACAGGGTCGGCCCCAGCAGGACGTTCAGCGTACCGCTTTCCAGCCGCAGCGAAACATCACTGATGTGGGATTCCCCGTTGGAAACCTTGGAGACGTTGTCCAGTTCCAGCATGTAGAAGAAGCCCTCCCAAGCCTCGCCTCCGGATTGCGGGTCGGACGCACCTTTAACCCGCTGCCAATGCTCGCCGCGGGTGAGTTTACGCCCTGCATTCCCGAATTCAAGAAAGTTAAAAGGAACCGTAACCGAATGTCAAACGAAAAGAACCGAAACAAAATGCTTATTGCCGTATACTCTGAGAGCGCGCTTATGGCGGGTGCTTTGCAATGTCGGATCCGTGTCGGCCTCTATCCTCTTGTTGAACCTTCCTGCTTCCGATGGTTTCGCGGTTGCTGACCCGGGATAACGGGTCAAGATGAGCAGTCTGGCGCTGCTCACGCCGATGGGCGTGCTCCTGGATTGGACCTCGATCACGCTCACCCTGACTTCTATTCTTCCCTCAACCTGGTGTTTAACTGTCAGCCATTTGCGTGGTTTGGGCCAGACTTGATCAATCCGTTGCGCCACTTTAACAATTGATCTGCTTTGGAGAGCACTCGCGACTCCTGCCCAGGGGCGCATGCGGGCTAACCTGTGGACACAGCGTGAAACGTATCCTGCTTCAATTGATCCTGGTGATGGGACTGGTGTCCGGCCTGGCCGGATGTACCACCGTGTCCTACTACACGCAGTCGCTCAATGGTCATCTGCAGATCATGGCAGCACGGCAGAATGTCGAAAGGCTGATCTACGAAGCTTCGACGCCTGAGCCATTGCGAGCGCAATTGGTGGCAGCACGCGAGATCAGGCGGTTTGCTTCCGACGAGCTCGATCTTCCCGATAATGCCAGCTACCGTTCCTATGTCGATATCGGGCGGGACTATGTAACCTGGGCGGTTTTCGCAGCACCGGAATTCTCTCTCAGGCCACGGGTCTGGTGTTTCCCGGTATTCGGCTGTGTACCCTATCGGGGATACTTCTTGCGGGAGACCGCGATCAAGACGGCTCGCGAGCTTCAGAATGAGGGGCTGGACGTCCACGTCTCCGGCATCACCGCTTATTCCACGTTGGGCTGGTCGCGCGATCCACTGCTGTCCACAATGTTTGACGGTGACAGGACCTATCTCGCTGCTCTGGTGTTTCACGAACTCGCACACCAGCGCGTTTATGTGAACAACGATACTGCGTTCAACGAGGCATTTGCTGTTGCGGTGGAAACCACCGGCGTGAAGGCCTGGCTGCGCGCTGCTGGCGACAAAATCGGATTGCGCCGTTACGAAACCGGATTGAAGCGCAGCGCCGATTTTGTTGCTCTGGTGGCGAAAACACGCGCCGAGTTGGCTTGGCTCTACGGCAAGTCTGGCACAGTGGAGAGCAAGCGAGCCGCTAAATCAGCCGCGATCAAACGGTTGCGGCTGCGCTACCGGCAGATGCGAGACGAGCACTGGGATGGATACCATGGATATGATCGCTGGTTCGCTTCTCCGATAAACAACGCAAAGCTCGCTGCGACGTCGGTCTACAGCGATCTGGTTCCCGCATTTGTCCGTTTGTTCGAGCTGTGTGCAAGCGACTATCCACGCTTCTACGCCGAGGTCGGACGGATCGGTGCGTTGGACAAGGCTGAGCGGACCCGGGCGCTTGCGGAAGCAGAGACCTGTGCTTGAACCGGAGTGAACCGGGTCAATATTGGCAGGCACTGGCGTGTGAAAAATGCATCAAGTAAGGGCAGTCGATACAGTATAGAGATGTCCGTCTGAGGTCATGGCGCCCAAACAGTCGATTCGCAAAATGGCTTACATGCGTCATCTCTAAATATTGGGTGACCCTTGGAGGGGGCGCTTGATGTGGGTTGCTCCATGTGGGCTGCCGGGGGAGGCTTATGTTGAAAACCTCAAGGCGTTATACGCTTTTCATTCTGACCGCCGTGCTTGCCATGAACCAATTGGATCGCAACATACTGGGTATTACGCTTGAGGCGATTGGTCACGAGTTTTCATTGTCCGACACTCAGCTCGGCTTGCTGTCCGGAGCGCTGTTTGCTGTTGTCTATGCCCTGTTTGGCTTCCCCGTTGCCAAGCTGTCGGCAAGAGGAAACAGACGCAACATTATCGGGGTTTCCGTCGCTGTCTGGAGTACGCTGACAATTGCAATGGGTGCGACACAGAATTTCTTCCAGCTGGCTCTGGCACGATTGGGAGTGGGAATAGGTGAGGCGGGCGCTGTCGTGCCTTCCCACTCCATCATCTCCGATCTCTATCCGCCGGAACGGCGCGTCTCGGCCATGGCGACATTCGTCGTCGGTGCCAATGTCGGAATCCTGTTGTCTTTCCTGATCGGCGGTATCGTCGGTCACATGTTCGGGTGGCGGTGGGCTTTTGTCATCGCAGGTGTTCCCGGCTTGGCCCTGGCACTCCTGATTTTTCTGAGCGTGAGCGAGCCCGAGCGCGATCTTACCGCTGTACCGAACCAGGTTGGTGGGTCTTTGCTGCTGCAGACCATCAAAGTCATCTGGCGTGACAAGGGGCTGTTGCACGCCATGCTGGGCATTGCAATTTCCGGAATTGTGACATTTGGAGCACTGGCATGGAACGCAACCTACGTCATGCGTGCCCATGGCCTGAATCAGGCGCAGACCGGTATTTTACTTGCCTTGGTCATTGGCATTATCGGCGGGCTGGGGACCTGGTACAGCGGTATCCTCGCCGATCGCCTCGGGATGCGGAACCCGAAATGGCGACTCGGGATCGTCATCGTTTCCATCCTGGCAGCCAAGCCTTTCATAATTGGCTTTCTGCTGACGGATAACACTCTGATCGCCATGACACTCATGTCCATCGCGGTGGCTTTTGCCGGCGTGTTCTGGGCTCCAACCTTTGCGTTCCTGCACGGTCGCGTCGGCAATGAGATGCGGCCCATGGCGACGGCTATTTACCTGTTTTTCTACAACATTGTCGGTGTCGGCATCGGCCCGACGCTGATCGGTTTTGCCAGCGATACGGTGCCTCAAGCCTCTCCCGGAACTTCGCTGGGATATGCTCTGCTTCTTGTTCAGGTCGCCGGACTATGGGGAGCATTTCACTACTATCTGGCGATGCGCACGATCAAGGCATGATCTGCTGGACCGAGTCCATGACGCAGTTGCGCAACCATACATGGCCGGCGTCGTCATTGTAGCGCTTGTGCCAGGTCATATGAAAGTTCTGGTTGCTCACAGGCATCGGCGGACGAATGACTTGCAGTCCGAATATGTCTGCGAATTCCTGGGCATAAACCGCCGAAACAAATCCAACCATATCTGTTTTCGCAACAATATGCGCAATGGAATTGGCCTTGTTGACCAGAACCATCGGCTGTTTGTCCGGACGCTGCCAGACAGTCAGCTTTTCAGTGTTCTTGAGCTTGCCTGGCTTCAAGGCGAGGCCTACCCACTGTTCGCCTTCAAGATCGCTGAAGCTTGAGGTGGCGTTGATCCTTGGGTGCCCTTGGCGCGCGACAATCACGACATCCACAGGGCACAGGGTGAGACTGTTGAACTCGCTATGCCGCGGAGGCAACAGGAACACGGAAAGATCCAGACTGTGGTTCAGCAGCGCGTCCTCGACCTGAACCAGCTGTGGCGGAAGAAGCTCAAAGCTCAGCCGGGTGTTCAATTGAAGTGTATTCAGGATTCCCGCCATCACCACTGACTCCAGCGGATCGGCAATGATCAGCGTGAAATGTCGTTCAGTCGTGACCGGATCGAAAGTGCTGGCCGGCGTCAATCCCTCCCGGATCGCGTCCAGCGCCTGGCGTACGGGGCCGATCATTCTCTCCGCCCGCGAGGTGGGAGCCACCCCGTTGCCACTGCGGACAAACAGCCTGTCATCGAGTTGCTTTCGCAACCTGGCCAGTGCGTTGGAAAGAGCTGGCTGGCTTAGGTCAAGTTGTTCAGCAGCGCGCGAGATATTGCCCGCACTATAGACCGCTTCGAACACCAGAAGCAGGTTGAGATCAATCTCACGCATATTCATGATGTGAATATCCATCATTCTTGTTGGGGGCTATCCGTGACAATACGGAAAGCTTAACGTCTCGTAAAGATTAATAAAATGTAAATTTTTAAACTGTGGTGACTGTGTCTTGGCACCGGTCGCTTGTCATGTGGCGCGGGGAATTGTCCCTACCTGTTGGAGGCCCTTCATGAGTGTTTTGTTTGAGAGCCCGCTCGTCTCTCCGCCAGGCCTGCAAAGCCCGGTTGCTGCGGTTGGTAGGGTGCGCGCCCGTAGCGGCGGCAGAGCGGAAACCATCTTCGGGAAGCCGAGCATGGGCCGCGTTTCGGCACGCAATTTCAGGTCAGATTTCAAGTCGCATATGAGTGTGGAGCATAGCTATGACTGAGGGTCTCGGAGTTCGGAACGAGAGCACGCAAACCGCTGAAAGCCGGGCGGAGCCTCGCGAGGATGCGGTATTGCTGGCTCAGGTGGACACGGGGGGTGATCCGGTTCCCGCTGCAGCGTCCGGTGTAGCCGCTTCGCCGAACGGAGACGCGGCCGCTGCGATCACGCCAGGCGAAGACAATACCGTCCGGCTTGCCGGAACTCTCAGCCTCGAGAATATAGTGGTTGATGGCGAGGACCTGCTTCTGATCCAGCCGGACGGGTCCCAGGTTAGGATCAACAACGCGGCCGTCGACGTCCCGACTTTCATTCTCGGGGAAGTCGAAGTTCCGAGGGAAACCCTGATCTCCGCCTTGCGGTCCAACGGCTTCGATGTTGCGGCGGGCCCTGGCGATACTCTTTCGGTTTCTCCCCAAGCGCCGGAGGGATCGGGCGGGACCTTCGAAGACGCGAGCGGAGCATCGATTGTCAGCAACGGGTTGGCCCGCTTGAACCTGTTGGAGGATGCTCCCGAAGCTGATGATCCTTCAAATGCCAGCCCTGATGTTCTCGATGATGGCAGCTCCATCGAAACGGAGACCGGTCAGGAGCCGGATGCTGCCCCTGTCAATGATGCGCCGGTGCTGGCAGGGGACCTTGCTGCGGTTGTCGATGAAGCCGCGGCCTATGTTTTGACCGCTGCCGATATCGGCTATATCGACTCCGATGACGATGACACCGGTGTCAGCTTTATCGTCTCCGGCATGCGCAATGGTGTCATCACCGTAAACGGTCTGGCAGCAACCACATTCACGCCGGAAGAGCTCGCCGCGGGCCTGGTGGTGTTCACCCATGACGGATCGGAAACCCTGTCCGCCGGCTTTGATATTGCCGTCGAGGACGGCAATGAGGACAATTCCGCGCCTGTGCCGCAAAGTTTCCGTTTCGGCGTCAATCCGCTCGACGATGCGCCGGTTGCGGTTGATGATGTTTTCTCGGTGGACGAAGACAGCGGAGTCACCAGCCTTGACGTGCTGGCCAACGACACTGATGTCGATGGCGGCCCGAAATTGATCCAGTCGGTGACCCAGCCTGCCAACGGCACAGTCGTTATTACCGGCGGCGGCGCTGCGCTTAGCTTTGAGCCCGACGCCGATTTCAACACCGACGGTGCGGCCAGCCAGGTCTTCACCTACACGCTCAATGATGGCTCGACCGCCACGGTCACGCTCACAGTCAATCCGGTCAATGATGCCCCGGCGGCTTCAGCCGATGGCTATGCGTTGAGTGAAGATGGCACGCTTGTCGTCAATGCCGCCAATGGCGTGCTCGCCAATGACACCGATGTCGAGGGCGATACGCTGGGTGCCGTCCTTGCCAGTGACGTCAGCAATGGCAGCCTCACATTTAACGCCGACGGTTCGTTCAGCTACACGCCGGACGCCGACTTCCACGGCGAGGACAGTTTTGCCTACACCGTCAATGACGGCACCGAAGACGGCAACACGGTCACGGTTACGCTGACCGTCGATCCGGTCAATGATGCGCCGGTGGCTTCAGCCGATGGCTATGCGGTGAGTGAAGATGCCACGCTTGTCATCAATGCGGCCGATGGCGTGCTCGCCAATGACAGCGATGCCGAGGGCGATGCGCTGAACGCGGTGCTGGCCAGCGATGTCAGCAATGGCAGTCTGACGTTCAATGCCGATGGGTCGTTCAGCTACACGCCGGACGCGGATTTCCATGGCGAAGACAGTTTTGCCTACACCGTCAATGACGGCACCGGAGACGGCAACACGGTCACTGTCACGCTGACCG
>Ga0209344_10000407_pt1 | contig 78520 bp, 63 predicted proteins | sample Cruoilmetagenom6_FD_187293 | JGI IMG/M metagenome (GOLD analysis project Ga0209344, IMG submission 187293) | Oil polluted marine microbial communities from Coal Oil Point, Santa Barbara, California, USA - Santa Barbara Oil Seep Sample 6 (SPAdes)... | ecosystem: Environmental > Aquatic > Marine... | reverse complement strand
GCTATAGCTCATACGTTTGCTTTTAGTTTGATATTACTCTCCGCCTTAGTTGCCTTACGTATGAGCTATAGCTTCCTAAAAGCGCATATAGAAGTGCATGATGAATACTATTTATTGTTATTGCTGGTGGTACTCGGCGCAGGTATTTTGGTGACGAGTGATCATTATGCCAGTCTATTTTTGGGCTTTGAGCTGTTAAGTATTAGTTTGGTCGGTTTAGTCGGTTATCACCGAGAAAGTCAGTTCAGTGTTGAAAGTGGCTTTAAGTATTTGATATTAAGCGCGACAGCATCGAGCTTTATGCTATTAGGCATTGCTTTTATTTATAGTATCAGTGGTGATATGAGCTTTAGTGCCACCATCGCTAATGAAATATACCATCAGCAAGCTTTAGGTGTGTTTTTTCAGTTAGGACTTTTGCTATTTATGTCAGGTATTGCCTTTAAACTGTCCATTGCTCCGTTTCATTTTTGGACCCCTGACGTTTATCAAGGCTCACCAACTCCGGTAACTATGGTGATGGCGACAATATCGAAAATTGCAATGTTCGTTGTTTTGCTTAAGTGCCTTGTAGCTCAACGTTATTTGTTACTGGAAAATGTTCAGCTATTTTTGCTGGTGTTTGCCATCATTTCAATGTTGCTAGGGAATATTATGGCGCTTAAGCAGCAAAATTTAAAACGTTTACTGGCGTATTCGTCAATTGCTCATATGGGATATTTATTGATTGTCGTCATTGTTACCTCTGAGCAGAGTTTAGCTTTTACTTGGCAGAGTGTTTTATTCTATTTAGCGGCATATACGGTTGCTAACTTGTCTATTTTTATGATTGTTGCCCTCCTTGAGCATCAAATTAATTCACCTTATCAAGAAGATATTTCATTGACTGATTTACAAGGCTTGTTTTGGCGAGCACCGAGTTATGCCTTGTTGATGATATTGGCGATATTAAGCTTGGCGGGTATTCCCTTAACTATGGGCTTTATAGGGAAATTCTATATTTTGAGTCAAGCAACTATTGCCCACGCTTGGTGGCTAATTGCGACACTGATCATTGGTAGTGGCATCGGGTTAGCCTATTATCTACCGATGATCTTTAAGCTGTTTTCAGTCGCGCCAGCAGTGAGTAAGCAAGCTAAAGTCACCGAAACGCACATTCTCGAGCATGCCTTGGTGTTTAGCTTTGTCATCGTTAGTTTGGTGTTTGGTATTTTGCCGGAATTTATTAATCAACTTATTAATATCTAGATGCATTTAAGTTAGCTAATTAATTGTTAATTTAACCAAAAACTATTAGGTTATGAATTGTTAGTGCATGTAAGTATTAATAAGTCACTAATAAATATAGGGTTTAATTTTGGCCTGATTTTTGATTGTATAGCGTCATAAAATAAAATAATTGATGTATTACAAGGAAATAGACCAATGAAATTAGCTCAATCACTGTTTTTTATTACTGCGGCAACATTATTAAGTGGCTGCATTGTCATAGCAACACCCTCACACGCCAATTATCATAGTCAACAAAAGCTTATTATTGATGGCCAAGCGCTAACCTTATTAGCTATTGAAACAGGCGCGGGCTTATTGGATATTACTGGCTCTGATACCGCTTCAGACATAACTTTAGTTGCAGATATATATACCGACAAAAGTCATCGTGATAACTATCAACTGGAATTAACAACTTCAGGGCAGAGCGGATATCTGTTGGCGCAAGTTAACAGTAGTGGGTTTTGGCAAGGAGAATCACCGCATATAGATTTAAAAGTCACTATACCTAGCCACTTGATGTTAAAAGTAAATGATGGCTCTGGTTTAGTAAATATTAGTCATATTAATAACGCGATTGAAATTAAAGATGGCTCAGGCGAGTTGACCATCAAAGATATTAACGGTGATCTCGATATTAATGACGGCTCAGGCAGCCTTTATGTTAGTGGTGTTATCGGCAATGTGGTTATCGTTGACGGCTCTGGGAAAATTGAGCTTAATGATCTTGATGGTAACTTAGATATCAACGATGGCTCAGGTAGTATCTTTGCCAAAGGTATCTCAGGCCGTGCTAATATTGATGATGGTTCGGGTGATTTAACGGTTCGAAATGTTGCGGGTTTAGTGACGATTAATGATGGCACAGGCGATATCGATGTAGCAAAGGCCGGCGGCCTTAACATTATAGCAAGTGGCTCTGGTGATTTACGGGTAGAAGCAATAAAAGGTGTTTTTTCAGTAGGAGAGTAGTTAACTTTACCTTAATCATCGGATTAAGTTGTGCTCAGCCTAGAGTTGGTTTTTAGCTGCTTTAGGCTGTTTTTTAGCTTAAATAAGCAGTAAATGGTGTTTAATCGATATTATTGCTTGTATAAATTAACCGCATCTGTATAATGCGCGCCTCTGTAATCGAGAATCGAACTGCTCTGACGTGAGCTTAGATATTTACAGAATTTTTAATGAGTGGGGTATATCCGCCCAATAGACTTGCCCAGTTAACGGTTCAACGTTAACGTAATGAATGTGCCTTAAGTCTTCCTGGTGGTTTCCTCGTATATGTACGTAGGAATTTTGGCGTTTTGCCGGTTTCTACCATGAGAAGACAAATATTATATGACTGATCTTAACAATGCCTCTGTAGGCTTTGACGCCCTTGGTTTGCCTGAAAACTTAGTATCTGCTGTAAAAGCACTAGGTTTTGAAACATCAACGCCAATTCAAGCGCAAACAATTCCCCCTTTATTAGCTGGTAAAGATGTCCTTGGTGAAGCACAAACAGGTACCGGTAAAACCGCTGCGTTTGGTTTACCTGCACTAGCTAAAATTGATGTAACTATTCGTAAGCCACAATTAATGGTGCTAGCACCAACGCGTGAATTAGCGATTCAAGTTGCTGAAGCAATTGAAACTTTCGCTAAAGACATGAAAGGTTTACGTGTTGCTACTTTATATGGTGGTCAATCGTACCAACCACAATTTCAACAATTAGAGCGTGGCGCTCAAGTGGTTGTTGGTACACCTGGTCGTTTAATGGATCACTTACGTCGTAAGAGCCTTAAATTAGCTAACTTATCATTTTGTGTGCTTGATGAAGCTGATGAAATGTTAAATATGGGCTTTTTAGAAGACATCGAGTGGATCCTTGAACACTTACCAAAAGAAACACAAATGGCCTTGTTCTCTGCAACGATGCCTGCGCAAATTCGTAAAGTAGCGAACCGCTTTTTGAAAGATCCTGAGCACATTAAAGTTGCGGCAGTGAAAAAAGAAAAAGCTAACATTACTCAATACGCATGGAAAGTAAGTGGTATCAACAAAATGACTGCATTAGAGCGTATTGCAGAAACCGTTGAATACGATGCGATGATTATTTTCGTCCGTACTCGTAACGATACTATTGAAGTGGCTGAAAAATTAGAACGTGCTGGTTATGCTGCTGTTGCCTTAAACGGTGACATGAACCAAGCCCAACGTGAACGTACGGTTGATCAACTTAAATCAGGCGTTTCATCAATTCTTGTGGCAACGGATGTTGTTGCGCGTGGTCTTGATATTCAACGTATTTCATTAGTGATTAACTATGACTTACCGGGTGACAACGAAGCTTATGTTCACCGCATCGGTCGTACCGGTCGTGCTGGCCGTAGTGGTACTGCCATCTCATTTGTACGTCCACGTGAAATGTATTCTTTACGTCACTATGAACGTTTGACTTCTGGTACGGTTGCTATGTACGACTTACCCAATATTCAAGAAATTGGTAAAGCACGTATTGAACGTACTCGTAACGAATTAGCCAGTGTTATTGCTGATAAAGAGTTAACGGCAATGCGCGAAATCATTGAAGCTATGGCGTCAGAGTCAGAACTTTCAATGACAGATTTAGCGGCAGCGTTACTGTACCAAAAGCAGTTAAAGCAACCGCTACAGCCGAAAGAAGATCCTAAGCCTCGTCGTGATGCTCGTGAGAGAAATGATCGTGACGGTGGTCGTAATGATAGTCGTGGTGCTCGTGATTCTCGCGGTGGTCGTAATGACTCACGTGGTGGTCGTGACGGTGGTCGTAATGAAAACCGTGCTGAACGTGCGCCTCGTAAAGCAAAAGTTGCTCGCAGTGATGTTGATTGGCAAACATACCGCCTAGAAGTCGGTAAAGAACATGGTGCTCGTCCTGGTGACATCGTTGGCGCAATCGCTAATGAAATTTCATTAGACAGCAGCTACATTGGTGCTATCAACTTGCACGATAAGCATAGCTTTGTACAGTTACCTAAAGGTATGCCTGAGAAGTCTTTTACCCAATTAAAGCGTGTTCAAGTTCGTCGTCAAGCGCTTGCTATTACGGTTTCTGATGTACAACCTACAGCAGAGCGTCCAGCCCGTGCACGTAAAGAGCAGCGCACTAACTAATCTTTTGCTTAGATAGTATTTGAGAAAACGCCAACTCTATTTCAGAGTTGGCGTTTTTTTCATTTAAATTTTATAGTGAGTAACAGCTGTACGGATCAAAAATGTGTATTTAGAAATGAAATTGGCGATAAGTTAGACGTTATATTCGCGCTAAAAAACACTGTAAACAAAAGGTTACGGCTGCGAGTGCCGCCAGCTATAGCTTAGTTCCAGCTTACTGTTCATTCTACTACTTACGACGTAAAAATAGATTTACGTTAGAAAAATGGTCAGTTTTTTCATTCACTTCCTCTATGTTCAATTCACGGTAATAATCGCTTCATTGCTACAGTGAGAGAAACAACTATGACAGAAGTAACAAACCCACTAAATTTACGTGGTATTGAGTTTATCGAATACGCATCACCAGATTCTGACTTTATGGAAAATGCCTTCTATGGTTTTGGCTTTTCAAAAACAAAGAAATTTAAAGGTCGCGATATTGATTACTTTAATCAAAATGATATCCATTTTTTCTTAAACAATGAGCAAGCTGGATTTTCACATGAATTTGCGAAAAGTCATGGACCGGCAATTTGTTCAATGGGCTGGCGCGTTGAGGATGCTGAATTTGCCTTAGAACAAGCGGTTGCCCGTGGTGCAAAATCAGCACAAGATGCCAATAACAAATTACCATACCCAGCGATATACGGAATTGGCGATAGTTTAATTTACTTCATCGAAAAATTTGGCGCTAAAGGCTCAATTTACCAAGACGACTGTGAAGATTTAGCAGAACCCGTTATTGTTAAAGATAAAGGCTTCAAAGCGGTCGATCATTTAACTAATAACGTTTACCAAGGCACAATGGAGCATTGGGCTAACTTTTATAAAAACGTCTTTGGTTTTACTGATATTCGTTACTTTGACATTAAAGGTGAAAAATCGGCGTTGATTTCATACGCATTACAGTCACCATGTGGCACTTTCTGTATTCCAATTAATGAAGGTAAAGGTAAAAAGAACAACCAAATTGATGAATACCTAGATGAATATAACGGCCCAGGTGTACAACATTTAGCTTTTATCTCTGATGACTTATTAGGCTCTTTGGACCAATTAGATAAAGACATTATTGATACCTTAAATATCGTGCCAGAATATTATGACGATGTATTTGACCGTATTCCTTGGGTTAAAGAAGATCAGCAACGTATTCGCGATCATCAAGTATTAGTTGATAGCCAAAAAGAAAACTCATACTTGTTACAGATATTCACTAAGAATATCTTTGGACCTATCTTCATTGAGATGATCCAACGCGTTGATGATAAAGGGTTTGGCGAAGGTAACTTCACTGCGTTATTTAAATCAATCGAATTGAATCAAATAGAGCGTGGCGTGCTTTAAGTATTTAGCCTCATAAGCCCTATCAAGAGCCAGCATTTGCTGGCTTTTTTATGTTCAGACCATTCTTAGCCATCCATGGCTTCACGGCATTAGTGCATCCCTGAACGTCGAAGTGAAAGAGTGACGATATTCAGGTCGTTCTTAGTCATCTCGGTAATCTCCTGCTTTACTCTAATGACTTATACCCCTGTAAAAATGTCTTTAAGGCATTAAGAGAACCATGCACGTCGATGTGAAAGACTGACGTTAATTAGGCTGCATATTTAGTAATGCTTAAAGTAGGGGCAGGTACACATTTACATATTTAGCCCCTGATATAAAGTTTGATATCAGTGTGATTGTTTAATTATCGTAGGGGCGACTGTAGTTTCCATAAAAGCTATGACTAACAATAGCCTATATTTCAGGTACAAAAAAAGCGCCGAAAGGCGCTTTTTAACGGCTAGTATTAAGCGTTATTTGCTTAAGGCTTCACCTAAGTGAGGGCGAATATCTTTAAGAATTTCTTTTGCTAATCTTGGACTACTGGCAACAATGTTACCTGAGTTACTGTGATTATGGCCACCAACAAAGTCGGTCACTAAACCACCCGCTTCGATAACCATTAGCTCACCGGCTGCAGTATCCCAAGGCTTTAAACCAATTTCAAAGTAACCATCAACGCGGCCGGCAGCCACATAAGCTAGGTCTAACGCGGCAGAGCCAGCGCGACGCATATCAGATGTTTTAACAAATAAGGTTTTAAACATCTCTAAATAAGCATTAGTGTGTTGTTTGTGTTTAAACGGGAAGCCAGTCGCTAAAATCGAACCTTTCAGCTCTTTTGATTGTTTAACACGGATACGGAAACCGTTTAATTGTGCGCCTTTACCACGACTGGCGGTAAATAGCTCACCACGGATAGGATCGTAAATCACTGATTGATCCAATTTACCTTTAACTTTTAAAGCAATTGACACGGCAAAATGTGGAATACCCTTAACGAAGTTAGAGGTACCATCAAGTGGATCAATAATCCATTGATAGTCACTTTCTTTACCTTCAATTACGCCACACTCTTCACCGATAATGGTGTGATGTGGGTAAGATTTTTGAATTGTTTCAACAATAGCTAGTTCAGCACTTATATCAACATTAGTAACGATATCGTTAGTACCCTTAGATTCAATTTCAATCTTATCTACTTGTTCAAAAGCGCGCAGAATTACTTTGCCCGCAGCACGCGCAGAACGCACGGCAATATTTAGCATCGGATGCATGATCGACTACCCTATATGTTGTAAAATGTCATAAACAGCTATGTAAAAGAACGAGGTTAACGTTAAGGACCATATCTGATTAGAACCCCTAAAATTAAGCGCGCGAATTATAGCAAAGTAATTATCAATTTGCGACCACCTTCTTTAGCGATTAAATCACTTTTCCGCCATAGGCTAAATAAAGTTTTAGTGTATGGGATAAAACTTGCCGTGTTTTCTACCACTTATAAGTAAACGACCTAACCCATATTGATAAACACTATAAAACTAATATAAAAGGGATGATTTTTTCTCAGTACAAGGATAATGTTCTGTGTTAAAATTATCGACAATTTTAGCCATCTAGATAGGCAGCAACAGCTTGTAAGTTGTCAATTGTTGTCTAGCAATTAAATAAGTGTAGATAATGTCAGATTCTTTATTAAATAAGGTACGTATCGTTCTCGTTAATACCTCAGATTGTCGCAATATTGGTTCAGCCGCTCGCGCCATGAAAACCATGGGCTTAACAGAACTCGTTTTAGTTGACCCCATTGAAATGCCCAATGGTCAAGCTCAGGCTTTAGCTGCTGGTGCAACTGATGTGTTAACAAATGCTAGAGTTGTGGCAACCCTTGAAGAAGCAATCAGTGATTGTGGTTTAGTGGTGGGTACTAGTGCTCGCTCACGTACCTTACCTTGGCCAATGCTTGAGCCTAGAGGTTGTGGGGAAAAGCTGATCACAGAGGCGCAAGAGTATCCTGTGGCGTTAGTTTTTGGTCGCGAAAGTAGTGGTTTAAGTAATGAAGAGCTACAGTTATGCCACTTTCACGTGCAAATACCGGCAAATCCTGAATATAGCTCATTGAACTTGGCGATGGCCGTACAAACCTTAAGTTATGAGGTGCGTACTAGCTTTTTGGCGCATCAGCAACAAGCGTTTACCTCAACTAATGACAGTGAGGAATATCCCATTGTTGATGAAACCGAACGTTTTTATCAGCACTTTGAAGATGCATTAAAGGCAACAGGTTTTATAGTACCGAGTCACCCCGGATTGGTGATGACTAAGTTACGCCGTTTGTTTAATCGCGCACGACCTGACGTAAAAGAATTGAAAATGATGCGTGGTATTTTAGCCTCCGTTGAGCGTGCTGCCAAAGCATTGAGTAGTAAAGACAGTAAAAATTAATCAGAGCCGCTGATAATTAACCTCTTTGAGTTAACTGTGGCTCGGGCACCAATAATTAAGGAACGTGAATGTTTAACCGCATGAAAGAAGATATTAATAGTGTATTTGATCGAGATCCCGCAGCACGCAATGTATTTGAAGTGCTGACGAATTATCCAGGTTTACACGCGGTTTGGTTTCATCGTTTAAGCCATAAATTATGGAAATGTAACTGGAAATGGCTGGCGCGTAGTCTCTCGACGTTTTCACGCTGGTTAACGGGGATTGAGATCCACCCCGGCGCAACCATAGGCCGGCGATTTTTCATTGACCATGGTATGGGGGTGGTTATCGGCGGCACCGCTGAAATCGGTGATGATGTCACCTTATACCAAGGTGTTACCTTAGGTGGCACAAGTTGGAAAGAGGGTAAAAGACATCCAACCCTAATGAATAATGTAGTTATTGGCGCTGGTGCGAAAATTCTAGGGCCTATAACCATTGGCAAACACGGCAAAGTGGGCTCAAACTCTGTGGTGGTAAAAGATGTGCCCGATCACGCCACTGCCGTTGGTATCCCAGGCCGTATTGTCAGCCCTAACCATAATAATAGCGATGCAGCAAAGCGCGAAAAAGTGGCTAAAAAATATGGTTTTGATGCCTATGCCGTGGCAACGGATAATCCAGATCCGGTAGCGAAAGCGATAGGGCGGTTACTTGATCATATGCACCTTATGGATAATAAAGTTTCTGATTTATGCCGAGAAGTTAATCAGCTTGGTGGTGAAGTGTGTCAAGAAGCACTACCTGAATTAAGTGTTGGTGAGTTTGACGAAGATGAAAAAGCGGCAGCGAAACGCAGAGAAAGCGCCACCGAATCTTTTGATCCAACAATCTAATCAAGTCATGAATGAAGCGTTAATTGACCATAAAACTGATGAGTTAACGCTTTAAAACACTAATTTTTGCCTTTTTATTGACTAATTTATAAACCCGAGTAAAATACTTGAGTAAATCACTCGGGTATTTAGTTGACTATTTTATAGGGATATGTAAAATTGCGCAGCAAATTGATAGGGGTAATAAATGAAACTGACGTCTAAGGGCCGATATGCTGTAACAGCTATGCTTGATGTAGCAATACATGCTGCAACAGGGCCTGTTCCTTTGGCTGATATTTCTGAACGCCAAGGTATCTCTTTATCATACTTAGAACAGCTGTTTTCACGCCTGAGAAAAAACGGACTTGTTAATAGTATTCGCGGCCCTGGTGGCGGATATCGTTTAGGTAAATGTTCTGCTCAAATTGCCATTGCTGATGTTATTAACGCGGTAGATGAAAGTATCAATGCGACCAAATGTGGTGGTACTGGTAACTGTCAAGATGGCCAGCAATGCTTAACGCATTACTTATGGACAGACTTAAGCGATAGAATTGAAGATTTTTTAAAAAGCATTTCACTTGCCGAGCTCGTCGAGCAACGAAATGTCAAAATAGTGTCTCAACGACAAGATGAAGCTACCGCGAAAGCGCGTAAATCACCATCGTTAGAAACATTAATTACCACTCGTAATATAATGAATGACTGGCATTAGCTGCCGGTTAAACTGGAGATAATTAATCAATGAAGCTTCCTATTTATTTTGATTATTCAGCTACAACGCCGGTAGATAAGCGTGTTGCTGAAAAAATGATGCAATATATGACCACAGATGGTTTTTACGGCAACCCTGCGTCTCGTTCACACAAATTCGGCTGGCAAGCAGAAGAGGCGGTGGATATCGCTCGTAATCAAATTGCTGATCTGATTAACGCTGATCCACGTGAAATTGTTATCACCTCAGGGGCTACAGAATCAAACAACTTAGCCATCAAAGGTGCTGCTAAGTTTTACAGCAAAAAAGGTAAGCACATTATTACTTGTAAAACGGAACATAAAGCCGTTTTAGATACTTGTCGTGAATTAGAGCGCCAAGGTTTTGAAGTCACTTACTTAGACCCAGAGTCAAATGGATTAATTGATTTAAATAAATTAAACGATGCTATCCGTGAAGATACTGTGTTAATCAGCATTATGCACGTGAATAATGAAATTGGTGTTATTCAAGATATCGCTGAAATTGGCGAAATGTGTCGTGCTCGCAAAATTATATTCCATGTTGATGCCGCACAGAGTGCCGGTAAAATCAACATTGATTTACAACATTTAAAAGTCGATTTAATGTCTTTTTCTGCCCATAAAATTTATGGTCCTAAAGGCATTGGTGCACTTTATGTTTCTCGTAAGCCTCGTGTGCGTTTAGAGTCACAAATCCACGGTGGTGGTCATGAACGTGGTATGCGTAGCGGCACATTAGCAACACACCAAATCGTTGGTATGGGTGAAGCATTTAGAATCGCCAAAGAAGAATTAGCGCAAGACGAAGCACATGTAACTAAAATGCGTGACCGTTTATGGGCTGGCTTAAGCGATATGGAACAAGTTTTCGTTAACGGTGATTTTGACAAACGTTACCCTGGTAACTTAAACGTTAGCTTCAATTTTGTTGAAGGTGAATCGTTAATTATGGCGTTAAAAGACTTAGCGGTATCTTCAGGTTCAGCCTGTACATCAGCAAGTTTAGAGCCATCATACGTCTTACGCGCTTTAGGATTAAATGATGAAATGGCCCATAGCTCAATTCGTTTTAGCTTTGGTCGTTTTACCACAGAAGAAGAAATTGACTACGCCATTGAGCTGATTAAAAAGGCAATTGGCCATTTACGTGACATGTCACCGCTTTGGGAAATGTTCAAAGACGGTATCGATTTAGACTCAATAGAGTGGGCTGCTCACTAGAGCAACAGGAGAAATAACATGGCTTATAGCGAAAAAGTAATTGATCATTATGAAAATCCACGCAACGTCGGTTCTTTAGATAAAAATGATCCACAAGTTGCAACGGGTATGGTTGGCGCACCGGCATGTGGTGACGTGATGAAGTTACAACTTAAAATTTCAGCTGACGGTATTATCGAAGATGCGAAATTTAAAACTTACGGTTGTGGCTCTGCAATCGCCTCAAGCTCATTAGTAACTGAATGGGTTAAAGGGAAATCGATTGACGAAGCGGGTGAAATCAAAAACACCGCGATTGCTGAAGAACTTGCCTTACCGCCAGTGAAAATTCACTGTTCGATTTTAGCAGAAGACGCAATTAAAGCGGCAATCGAAGATTACCGTAGTAAGCACCAAGGTTAAGCTGGAGACAAACTATGAGTGTAACGATGACACCTGCCGCAACTGACAGGGTAAAATCGTTTATCGAAAACCGAGGCAAGGGCCTTGGTTTGCGATTAGGTATTAAAACAACCGGTTGTTCTGGTTTAGCTTATGTACTTGAATTTGTCGATGAGCTAAACGAAGACGACACCATGTTTTCCATCAATGATTGTAATATCATTATTGATGGTAAAAGCTTGGTTTATCTTGATGGTATCGAACTTGATTTTGTTAAAGAAGGTTTGAACGAAGGCTTTAAATTCACCAACCCGAACGCTAAAGGCGAGTGTGGTTGTGGTGAAAGTTTTAATGTTTAGTGCTAGGTTAACGTCACTGGAGTTGTTGTGAATTATTTTCAATTATTTGCTTTAGAAAGTCAGTTTGAAATTGACTTGGCAAACCTATCAACAATATATCAAACATTACAAAAGAAAGTACATCCGGATCGCTTTGCTCACGCTTCAAGCCAAGATAAAATGCTAGCGGTTAAAAAATCGACGCTGATCAATGACGCCTATCAAACCTTAAAAAATCCATTAAAACGCGCGCAATACCTATTGGAATTGCGTGGTATTAATATGCCGAGTGAGCAAACTTCATTTGGCGACGTCAGTTTTTTAATGCGTCAAATGGAATTGCGAGAAATGCTTGATGACGTTAAACAAGCTGATGATGTTGATGCTGCTGTGTTTGACGTGTCACAAGTGTTTGAAACAGAGTTTCAGCAGCTGTTTAATCAAGTACAAGTTCAATTGGCAGAAAATACGCCAGAATCTAATAACTTAGCTTGTGACAATGTCCGAAAACTCAAGTTCTACCAAAAGTTGCATATTGAACTCGAGAAACTCGAAGAACAGTTACTAGACGACTGAACTTTAGAAAAATTAAGACGTTAATAGCAATATTCAATATTTAAACGCAATGTTGTTATTAATAAAAAATCCGTAAAACTATTACCTAACGAGCTTTTACAATGGCATTATTACAAATCGCTGAACCCGGTCAAAGTACCGTTCCTCACGAACATCGACTTGCCGCTGGCATTGACCTCGGTACCACCAATTCAATTATTGCCAGTGTAAAAAGCGGTCTTGCAGAGCCTATTGTTGATGCTAATGGTGCTGATATCTTACCTTCGATTGTCAGCTATCAAAGCAATGAAATATTGGTTGGCCATGAAGCAAAAGCCTTCGCGGTAAGCGACCCAGAAAATACTATCGTCTCAGCAAAGCGCCTAATTGGCCGTTCTAAAGCTGATATTACCGCTAAGTATTCCTCATTACCGTACACCTTTACTGGTGACGAAAACCATCCATCAATTGCTACTCGCTCTGGTGATGTTAACCCTGTGCAAGTGTCAGCTGAGATCCTGAAAGCTTTAGTAAAACGTGCTGAATTATCATTAGGGGGGGAGTTAACAGGAGTTGTTATCACTGTACCTGCTTATTTTGATGATGCCCAACGTCACAGTACTAAAGATGCAGCAAAGTTAGCTGGTGTTAACGTACTGCGTTTACTAAACGAGCCAACAGCTGCCGCGGTAGCTTACGGTTTAGACAGTGGTCAAGAAGGTGTTGTTGCAGTTTATGATTTAGGTGGCGGTACCTTTGATATTTCAATATTGCGCTTAAATAAAGGTGTGTTTGAAGTACTGGCAACCGGTGGTGACTCTGCACTTGGTGGTGATGATTTTGACGGAGTACTCGTCGATCACCTGATCAGCAAAGCGGGTTTAGTGCGTCCGTTGTCAACGTCAATGGAGCGTCAATTAACCCAACAAGCATGCTGGGCTAAAGAGCAATTATCAAGCAGTGATAGTGTTGAAGTTACCCTAACATTGCCGACAGGTAAGGTTTGGACTGATAATTTAACCCGCAGCGATTTTGAACAACTTATCGCGCCGCTAGTTAAGAAAACATTACGTGCTTGTCGACGTGCAGTTAAAGATGCTGAACTTGTTATTGATGATGTGATTGAAGTCGTCATGGTGGGCGGCTCAACGCGCGTGCCTTTAGTTCGCCATGAAGTAGAGGGCTTTTTCAAGAAAACACCATTAACCTCAATTGACCCAGATAAAGTGGTCGCCTTAGGCGCAGCTATTCAAGCCGATATTTTGGCAGGTAATAAACCTGACAGCGATATGTTACTGCTTGATGTTATTCCGCTATCATTAGGTCTTGAGACCATGGGCGGTTTAGTGGAGAAGGTGATTGCCCGTAACACCACTATCCCAGTCGCGAAAGCACAAGAATTTACCACCTTTAAAGATGGTCAAACCGCGATGGCTGTACATGTGTTACAGGGCGAGCGTGAGTTGGTTGATGACTGTCGTTCGTTAGCCCGTTTTGAGCTTCGTGGTATTCCAGCCATGACCGCAGGTGCTGCCCATATTCGCGTAACTTTTAAAGTGGATGCTGATGGTTTATTAGAAGTGTCAGCGATGGAAAAATCAACCGGTGTTGAGTCGAGCATTACTGTGAAACCAAGCTTTGGTTTAGAAGCTGATGAAATCACCACAATGTTGAAAGACTCAATGGAAAATGCCGAACAAGACATGCAAGCAAGAATGCTGAAAGAGCAACAAGTTGAAGCGTCACGCGTCATAGAATCAATTCAAGCCGCGCTTGCTGCTGATAGTGCCTTGCTCGATGAAGCAGAGATAAGTAAGATTAATCAAGCGATTACTGCACTTGCAAGTATAAGCCAAACAGGAAATGCCGATGAAGTTGAAGCGGCTATAGACACATTAAATAATAGCACTGCCACATTTGCTGAACGTAGAATGGACTCATCCATTAAAACAGCATTATCCGGCCATTCAGTAGACGAGGTTTAGTCAATGCCACAAATTATATTTTTACCAAACGAAGAACTTTGCCCTGATGGCGCCGTAGTACAAGCCGAAAAAGGCGAAAGCGTATTAGATGTCGCGCTGAAAAATGACATTGGTGTTGAACATGCCTGTGAGAAAGTATGTGCATGTACTACGTGTCATATGATTATTCGAGAAGGTTTTGACTCTTTGGAAGAAGGTGATGAACTCGAAGAGGATTTACTTGATAAAGCTTGGGGTTTAGAGCCTGAATCACGTTTGGGTTGTCAAGCCATAGTCGGTGATGAAGACTTAGTTGTCGAAATTCCCAAATATACCGTTAATATGGTATCTGAAAATCACTAGTTTATGAGTTAAGAGCATACTTTAAAAAGGTTAATAACATGGAGTGTTATTAACCTTTTTTGCTTATAGTGTTATTAACCTTTTTTGCTTATATAGCTATTTGCTGAAAACGCTATCGGATATTTTCTTTAGCATATCCTGAATTAGCATGTCTTGAAATTACAACCAAATCAATGGCCGATAAGGTCAGTCTCAACCTAGGTCCCTACTTTCATTTTTTGAGCACTGTAGTGAGCCAAGCTGGTTATTATCCCCTTAAAATAGAATATAACCTGATGAACAAAATTATATTAACAGGATATTTACCTCTCAATTTCAACATGTCACGTCACTTTAGAAGCAAAACCGTTTTTTACACCTAACTGAGAGAAGTGCCTAGCGCTGATATTGTCGTCGAAAATGACAAAGACGGTGGCTTTATTGTCAGTAAAGCTGATAGTTATATAAATTAGCTTGTTAAAATTGAGTGATTACTCTATTATCCGCCCGCCAAGTAAAATTACATTGCATTAACAAATTTGTAATGTAATGTTAATGGGACGGTTTGATTAACGGGAAAATTTATAACTCGAAAGCCTTGATTACATGTATTTAGCTCGGAGCTGCATGATAAGTAAAATATTGACCGCAAAGTTGATGAGGTGGCAGGTAAAAAATAAATTTCGCAAATAGAAGGAAAGGACTGAATTTATATGGCAGGGGAGCTATTTAAAGCAAAGGTTCGTTATAGTTTTGATTTTTACGAACACAAAATTTTATAGTTGAGGTTAATAATGCTATTACAAAAAAAAAGTTTGTCTTTGAAGTTACTATTAGTTGTTGGCGGCTTATTGATCTTGATGTCACTAAGCTTCATTTTAGTCAGTTCAATATCCTTGAATAATGCCGAAACAGCTATTGTCTCTGAGGTGAGTAGCGAAGTTAGGGCTCAAATTGAGCAAACAGTAGCGGCTAAATCAAGTGCAATTGCGTTTGATATCTCAAATATTTTTAATGAAAGTTACGTATACCCTTATAAATTAGCTAATGAAGTTTCTGCTAGTATCGAGGGAAAACTACCTGAGCCCTATAGCCGTGGACAAGTTGAAGCGCTGGTGGAAAATACCTTATCGGCGAGCAATGTTTCAGCAGTGTATGCGCAATTTGAGGCGAATCAATTTGATGGTAATGATGCAGACTTTACCACAGGTTATAGTCATTCCGTGGCGGGAGCAGGTAGTCTTGAGGTTTACTTTGTCCGAGATCAGGCTAAAAATATATCTCAAGAAATTATCGACAATGCCGAACGAAAATACGATGACACTTTGGATGAATTTGGCAACCGCGCGGGACAATGGTATTTATGTGCTAAAGAGAATTTAAAAGCTTGTATTAGTAACCCTTTTAAATATGAAATAAGACCAGGATATATCGAGTTAATGACCAGTTTAGTTGTACCGGTTATCGCCAATGGCGAGTTTCGAGGCGTTGTTGGAGCTGATCTTAACTTACCTATGCTACAAGAGAAGGCGCAGCAACTAAAAGCATCTCTTTATGGCGGTAAGGCCAGTGTGTTAATTGTTAGTCAGGACGGTTTTTTAGCGGCCGCGACAGAGCAGGAAGAAAGCTTAGCACGGCCAATCAAAGAAGCGCTTAAAAACAGTACAGAATTACTTAAAATTTCTGGTCAGAATCAATCAATAGTTATTGACGATTTCTTGTATTTTGTTCGCCCGATTAAAATTAATGTTTCTGGCGATGAATGGCAACTTATTGTCGGCATCGACATAAATGCAGCAATGTCACCTGTTGGTAAGATTTCAAGTGGTATCTCTGAAATCATTAGCCAAATTATAATGAGTTTCCTTGTACTAGCGCTGGTATCTACTATTTTGGCATTGATCTTAGTGAACTTTTTTACCCATAGTATTATTAAACCAGTAAAAGCTGTCGCAGACAAAATGGCTGAGCTTGCCGGTCAAGGTGGAGATTTAACCCAAGAGCTTCAGGTGCATTCACACGCGGAGCTGATCAGCTTAAGTATCGCTTTTAATCAGTTTAGAGAAAAAGTAAGAGAATTGTTAGAGCAAGCGAAAAAATCTGGCCACGCGGTGCTTGAGCAAAGTGAAGAAAGCAAGAGTAATGCAGAACAAACACATGCTCAAATTTCACTACAGGAAATGGAAATTAATAGCATTGTAACAGCAATCACTGAAATGTCAGCAACTGCCTCGGAAGTGGCTCATACTGCGTCTAATGCTGCGACTAATGCTGATGCTGCAAGTAACTATATTAAAGAAACAGAGTCTGATGTTTCTTTGGCAACGCATGATATTACCACCTTATCTCAGGAAATGGCGACGGCAACAGATGCGGTAAAAGCGGTTTCAATGAGAAGTGAAGATATACGAAAAATCCTAGACGTTATCAGTGCCATTGCGGATCAAACAAACCTACTTGCCCTGAACGCAGCTATTGAGGCAGCAAGAGCGGGCGAGCATGGTCGAGGTTTCAGTGTTGTCGCCGATGAAGTGAGAGCTTTAGCATCAAAAACCGCTGATTCTGTTGATGAAATATCGCAAGTTATTTCTTCTTTACAAGCAGAAGTTACCACGACGGTAAATCTAATTGAGCAAGGAACTGACAAAGCCCAAACCGCCGCATCTAAGTCAAATGCCGCCTTTATTAAAATGAAAGAGACCGTAAGTCAAATTGGGGAAGTTACCCAACATATCATTCAAATAGCCGCAGCTGCCGAGGAACAAAGTCAAGTTTCAGAAGAGCTGAACAAAAATATGGTCATTGTCGGTGATGCCACCAAAGAGGTGTTGATATTATCAGAAGCTTCTAAACAAAGTGCCATGATCATTAATACGGATATTGTAGAGTTGGAAAATGTCTTGAGTAAGCTTAAAACCAGCAAAAGCTGATCAAAAGATAAAAATATCCAAGTTGTATTTTACTGCAATAGATTTTTAATGAAATATAAAGCCAGCAATTTTGCTGGCTTTATATTCGAACATTGATCTGCTTATTTTTTGTATAATTAGCTTAGCAACTTAGTAAACCTTATGGTATTACGTCGCGATTGAAGCAAGTTCTACGGTTACTTGCTCTAAACCTAATTCTGATATTTTTCGATTAAATTCAGCTTGTTTACTGCTAATTAATGAAATACCTTCCACCACCATATCGTAAGCGCGCCATTGTTGCGACTGTCTATCTTTGCGCATTTGAAACGTGATCTTGATATCTGGCCGACCGTCATCGATAATTTTTATATCAACAGAGGCTGCCCTTGCATCTTCTCTAAGCTTAGCGGCCGGTTCAAACAATACTTTTTGGTCACTGTATTGAGTTAATGCGTTAGCATAAGTACGTACTAAATAAGCGCGCATGGCGGTAACAAACTTCGCTCTTTGCTCTTTTGTGGTATTGCGTAAGTGCTTGCCTAAAATTTTAAAAGCGGCATATTGATAATCAACAGAGGGCATTAGCTCTTCTTCAACAATATCTCGCATCAGCTCAGGAAATTTTTTTAATGCCTCTTGATTATTGGCAATTCTAGCAAAGAGACTATTGCCAGTGGTTTCTATCACTTGATAAGGAGAAACCGATGGCGTCGCCGCCGTTGCAATACTGTTTTGTATAAGACTTGTCAGCAATACAAGCAGTACTATGAGCTTTTTCATGATGATCCTTATGAAATAAATGTTATACCAAGTTGATTAATTAGCTGCTCATTTTAAATGGTTAAAATGAATAATTACGGCGTTATAAAATTTATAAGTAGAATAACTACTGACTAAATTTTATGTCTTGTAATTAGCCATTTTTCTTCATGAAAAAGTAGATCACTTAATTAATCAAATTGGTATTAATGGTAAATAATTATTGGCATGACGCGCATTATACATACCGACCGCTCGGTCTGTAAATGCTTTTTAGTATTAAGGTAGAGAATAAAGTGTTAAAAAATGTAATTGATGTATCGCAGGCAGTGGCTAGAGCACTAACGTTTTAATTGGCACATGTAACGACAAAGCTCTTTGATGACTTTATCGAATAACTCTTTATTTAATGAGCTTTTACTTAAACTTGAAGAGCCATGAAATGTCGCGACAATAAAGTAGGCAACTTGGCTAAAGTCTAGCTCAGGTTTTAACTGTTGACTAACACGTGCTAAGTTGGTGGCAATCAACAAATTCAATTGTTGCTGCATCGCCAGTAGTCGAATGCGAAAGCCTTCATCAACGGCTGACATTTCCTGGCAAAGGTTATTCAATGGGCAGCCACAAATGATTTCATCGCTACTCATGTCTTTACACATGGAGCTGAAAAAGTCGCACAAACCTGCTATTGGATCTTCAGCCTCAACCGCAGGTTGCCAATGGGCAATAAATGACGGCGCGTATACTTCTTCAAAGACGGCATAACCCAATTCCATTTTATTTGCAAAGTGATGGTATAACGCCCCTTTAGATATGTCACAGCGCGCTAAAATACAAGATAAGCTGGTAGCGGTGAAACCCTTTTTGCGAATTTCATCAGCGCTCACTGCTAATATTTTTTGCCGAGTTTGCTCTGCATCTCTCATGAATATACCTTTTAATACCGCCTTACATAATTCGCTAGTTTAACCGACCGATAGGTCGGTTGCAAAGCTAAAGTATCGAAAAGAGTGTATTACAGTGTTGCTATTAAGCTGGTTGCCAGCTCAGCCGAACATTGGCGAGCTTTTAACAAGTAAAGTGACTTACCTGCCGTTATGCTGGGCTTTATTTGCAGAGTCGCTCAGCGGACAGCATCCCTGCCATCGTATCTTTTGCTAATGGCAGCAAACGATAGTTAACACTTAGGACGCTTCCGATAAACACTCGAGATCATAACGCACCCAGGCAGCGCTTAACGCTGCCACAGCGCGATAAAAACCACCAGCATCATGTGAACTGACCTGTGCTGAAAAGTCGTTAATCCAACTGGATAAAAAATCGTTAATAAAGCTGAGTTGCTCCTGAGTATCTGCTTGTGTACAGAGGTGAGCAGTATAAGCTAAGATCACTGCGATGTGATCGGCCGGCTCAGGGAAGTTAGCGTGTAACGCTAGCTCATTACTGCTTAAAACCTGTTGCATCTTTTGATGATAACGGCCAAATAATACCGATTGCTCTGGCTCCATATAGTGACCTGCATACGGCGAAGCACTGTGCTTTCCTCCAACCAAAAACAATCCACAAAAATCTGCCGATAACACTAAAATATCTTGCTCGGTTTTCAGTGCGTTAAGCTGAGCGTTTATCTGCTCAATAGCTTGAGCAAAGGCCGCTTCACTGGCTAAATGCTGTAAAAAGCCTTGGCCTTTTTCACTGAGTAACTCAGCAGTCAAAGCACTATCGACTTCTTTGGCAAAAAGTGATGACAAAAGTCGATAGAATTGTGCTCTGGCAGTATTTATTGTTGTCATATTGATACCTCGATAGGACCTGAGAATGAGCTTACTTTCGGGATAGCACCACGATATTTTTCGAAATCGACTAAACAGGTATAGGCAGAGCATGCTTGTGCTAGCTTTGACGTGCCGATATCCAAGGTTAGCGTATTAGGATCGCCATAGCTACAGATTGCGCCAATTTTAGCCCCGCCAGCTTTACTACCATCTTCCCCTACCGGACCATACCAAGCGCCTTCTTCAATACGAATGACACCTTTTGGGTAGTTATCAGATAATACCGCACCGGCCAGCAATTGGCCGCGGTCGTTATAGACCCTGACAATATCACCGTCTTTTATACCTCTGCGTTTGGCATCACTCGGGTTAAGGTAAACCGGCTCTCTATCGCTAACCGTGTAGGTTTTACGAAAGGTCTCAGATTCACACATTTGTGAGTGTAAGCGTTTGTCGGGGTGACAAGACTGTAACCATACCGGGTATTTATCTGAGCCAGGACCGCCGTGGCTGCGTTCGGTTTTTTCCATCCAAGCAGGGTGGCCTTTACAGTCGTCGTATTGGTAACGATCAATTTTACGGCTGAAAATTTCAATCATGCCAGATGGTGTTCCCAATGGGTTAATTTCAGGATCGGCTCTAAAATCAGCATGGCGCGTCCAAGGTTCACCTTCGCCAAAATGCACATAGCCATCGCGCCAAAACTGTTCAAACTCAGGCATAGGAAACTTTTCACTATTAGCGCTTCGACAGTCATCATAGAGCGTTTTTAGCCATTCAAGCTCTGTCATGCCGCGCGTATATTCCTTTTCTTTGCCTAAAATGCGGGCAAAGCGAGTGAATATTTCGAAGTCGGAAAGACTATCAAACAGCGGTTCAACCATTTTTTGCATGGCTAATAAGCCCCGGTTGGCGTAACTGCCGTAAATATCAATGTCGTTACGCTCTAAAGTGGTACAAGCGGGTAAGACGATATCTGAAAATCGACAAGTTGCGGTCCAATTCATGTCAATGGTCACCACACATTCAAGCTTTTGAAAGGCTTTTTTCATGCGATTGCGGTCTTGATGGTGGTTCCACGGGTTGTTACCGGAAAAAATCATCATTTTGATCTCAGGGTAAGTAATTTTAGCGCCATTGGCATCAATCACTTTACCCGGCTCTAAGATAGCGTCAATCCAACGGGCCACCGGAATGGTACTACTGGCGCCTTTAAAGTCTTCACTATCAAAAATAGGCTTTTGCCCTTCATCGAGGTTTCTTGGAAATGCCCCAGGTGCGGCTGCACCGGACGAGGGAACACCAATACTGGAGTAATGATGACCATAACTGATACCACCGCCAGGTAAACCTATTTGGCCAACCATAGTCGCTAACACCGCCGCCATCCAATAAGGTTGCTCACCATGTTGTTGGCGCTGAATACACCAGCCCATTAGCATTTGGGTACGACCCGCCACCATAGTTTTAGCTAATGCTTTAATGACATCAACCGGCACTGCGGTAATTTTTTCCGCCCATTGCGCGGTTTTTTCAATGCCGTCCGTTTCCCCCGTTAGGTAGGGCACGAATCGGTCAAAGCCTAAGCTATAACCTTCGATAAAGGCTTTATCATGCAGATCATTAGTATACAGCTCATGTGCTATGGCTAGCATTAGCGCGACATCTGTTTGCGGGTTTATATAGATCTTTTCGCAGTCTAAATAGTTTTGTGTTTTCGACGCCACCGGGTCAATACTGATCACGCGAATTTTACCTTGCTGCACTTTTTCTTTTAATTGCGCGAGGTATTCAAAGCTTTCATGGGTTTCTGCATTCCAGCCCACTTGCAGGTTTTTATAGGGGTCATTGGCCCATAAGATAATGGTTTTGGCATTATCTAAAATTAACGACCACGAGGTGCCTTGGGCATAAACCTCTGTTGACCCTAAGATGTAAGGTAATATAGTTTGTCCAGCGCCGGTGGAGTAATCGCCAATTTTTTTAACAAAATTGCCATGCATACCAACCGCACGTTGCATATGGCTAGTACTCGAGTGCAATTGTCCGGTGGCGCGCCAACCGGTTTGCCCCGCATGCAGCCCAGAGGGACCATACTTGGTTTGCACTTCATCTAAAGAGTTCTTAAACAAGTTCAGCGCCTGATCCCAAGTGACCCGAACAAAGCGAAAATCGCCGCGTTGGCTGGTATCACTTTGATGACCTTTTAAAAGGAAGTCTAACCGCACCATAGGGTAACGCACGCGTGACGGGTTATAGACTAAACCTTTAATACCGTTGATCATATCGGTCGGGTATTTATCTAAGTCGAACGGCTTTACTTGATCGATAACGCCATTTTTTCGTTTAATTTTAAAGGCGCCAAAGTGTGTGCCAGTCGTTAACCAGTCGTCTTGTTTTTTGGCGCCCATTTTAGCGAGAACACTTAATGGCGTCAGTACCGATGCCGCACTAATAGCAGTAAATGACGTGGCTATCATGCCTTTTAAAAAATCTCTTCTTTTCATGATGTCATGCTCCTAGTTAGTGTGCGTCTTTGACAAAGGTTGATGAATGTTTTTGTAAGTATTTTTGTACTAAAGCTTGGGTATCTTGGTCCATATTGACAAAGGCGATCATGCCCTGGAACATACCCGGCCAAGTGTTGGCGTCAAAGTGTGCTTCGTCCGGTTGGGTGTGACATACGCTACAACTGGTTCTATAAGTAGATTTTGCATATTCCCACAGTGGTTGCGGCTCAGTAATGAGGTACTCGGCATCGGTCCACAACTGTGTTTCTACTCGTTGCCAGTTAAGGCCGGTCATATCATCTTCTTTTTCTTCAAAGCCTTGGATAATACCGTCAGATTTTGCTGCGTCTATGGTTAATTGCGCCGTTAGCATGTTGACGCCAAAATCATAATAAATCACACGGCCAGCGCCAATTTTTTTACGCCAACCTTTAATCGCCACTTTAACGCGATTATTGCTGCTCTCTAATACCGTCACTTGGGTCGCAACATTTAAGGTGCCCGCTTCGACATCACCCTTGTCACTAAAATAAAGTGGCTTAGTTAAGACACTGAAATATGCTTGATCTGATGAAAATGAGCTCGGGCCAGCGCCAACTTCAGCGATTAACTCTGGTGCTCTGGCGGTGCCCATTTCTGGTAGAATGTGTGCAATGCCTTTATGACAGTCAATACAACTTTGATCATTCTCAGCAGCACGTTTCATTTGTTTTTGCGCCAGCTTTGACATGACGTCCCAATTCATCGATTTATAATCATGACAATTTTTACAGGCCAAGGAGTCATCGCGGTCAAATCTTTTCCACTCTCTTGAGGCCATTTCTAAACGTTTACTTTCGAATTTTTCTGAGGTATTTACCGTTTGAAAGAACCAACCCCAAACATCACTAGAGGCTTCCATTTTTCGGGCTATTTTGCGGCCCCAAGAATGTGGTACATGACAGTCTGGACAAGTTGCACGTACACCCGAGCGATTTGACCAATGCACGGTTTGCTGCAGTTCTTGGTATGGTTTGCTTTCCATACTATGGCAACTGATACAAAATTCTTCGGTATTGGTTGCTTCGATTGCGGTATTAAATCCACCCCAAAATATCACCCCCATCAGGAAAGCGGATAAACTAATTGTGCCTAAAGTTAGATATTTTGCTGGACTATTTAGCTGTTGCCAAAGGCTTTTAAACCATCTCATTGTTACGCCCTTAATGTGCTTATTATTCAAGTAAATTTTAATTAATGAGTTAGTGAGTGAGTTAGTGAGGTACCACACCACCAAATGCTTGTATAAGCCAGATCACTAGCCCGTAGGCGCCTATGCCAAAAAACGCCAACATAGGAAATAACACCACGATGATTAATCCCAGTGTTTTGAGTTCTTCAGTTTTACTTTTATTTTCTTGATTAAGATTCGATTGTTCTGTCATGACATCAAACTCCTGATCTGTTAATTTCCGCTTCCGGCCGCGCCGAAGCTATAATGATAAAATTGATTATAAGGAATTAATGTGAATACAATTGTCGGTTGCCATGAACATGATTTAACAACTTGTGAAAAGATGTGAATAAAAAAATGGCCTGGTTTTATCGTGATAAAGATGTATGTCAGGTTTAAATTACTAGAGGGGCAACGACAGTAAAATTAGCCGCTAATCACGTTTTAAAGCTTGCCTGTCAGCCATGATTGATGTGCCGTGATACACTAGGCAATAAGAGCTGTTTTATCAGACTACTTAACATTAATATCGCTGAGCATTTCGGTAAAAAAAAGCGGCAAATAATGCGGTAAAAAATGCGCCGAACAATGATGTCGGCGCTAGCGGGCAAATATATCAATGCATATTAAAAGCTTTTGGTAATACCAAAAACCAGACGTTCGTTAAAAATTTTCAGGCCCTGTTCGCTGCCGTATACAATGTGGCTGCTATCAACATCGGTATCATGGTAGCGCAAGTCAAAGCTTAAACCGTCAAATGCTTTACTGATGCCGACATTCCAATGGGTCCAACCTTCTGCGCCGTCGCCGCTTAACTCTTGATAGCCAATAGAGCCAGACAAGGTGATGCCATTGGCAAACGTTGTGCTCGGATGCAGAGCATAGTTAACGCCGCTCCAGCCTTCAACACCAAACCAGTCATTAAGGGTAGGGGTTACTTCTAATTCTAGCTTCACACCATCAAAGTCTTTCGCCACTTTCATCCAAAGTTCAGTATAATCAACATCATCGGCACCCGGGTACATATAGTGGAAAATAAAAGCATTATAGGTAAAACCGCTATCGCCGAAGCTACCAGACTTACCAAGGTAGGGCGCAAATACCGCATAAACATCAGGCATAGATTCAAATTTATTGGTTGCGCTATATATCCCAGCATAGGCGCCAGTGTCATGTGTCCAGGTAAAGCTACCTTTTACCGCCGGAATTTCGCCATCGACAACTTCAGACTCGCCTCGAAAAACATAGTCAGTCGCAATTTCTAAGTAACCACTGAAACTGCCGTTAAAAACTTTTTCCGGTAATTGTTCAGCCGCCGCAAGCGGTGTTGATAATATAATTGAAGCGAGCAGTAAGCGTTTAACTGTATTCATAATTTAGTACTCCAAGGTTGATTTACATCAGTTCAATAATTTAATTTCTGCGGTATATTTTAGCGAGTGATTATGAACAACCTTGGTAACAGACATGAATACATTATGTGAAATTATGTCTGAATTGTTTACGAATAATGAAGTTTAAAATTTTATGGAGTCAGTATTGGAGCAGAAGCATATTTTGGTGGTTGAAGACGAGGAAATTACCCGGGCTAAATTGGTCGGTTATTTTCAGCATGCCGGCTATCAGGTAAGTCAGGCTGCTAGCCAAGCGGAAATGACCATCGTTTTAGCCAATGAAAAAATCGACTTGATCATGCTAGATATCAATTTACCCGACGAAGATGGTTTAGTGATCACCCGCAATCTTCGCAGTCAATCTAACGTTGGCATTATTCTCGTGACGGGGCGCACCGATACTATCGATAAAATTATAGGCATGGAAATGGGCGCCGATGATTATGTCACCAAGCCTTTTGAGTTAAGAGAGTTGCTCGTGCGGGTTAAAAACTTGCTCTGGCGGATGTCGTTAAACACCGTGATAGCAGCGCCTGATGTCGCGGCTGAAGCGGCAGACGATAACGTGTTTAAGTTTGGTGCTTGGCGCTTTGACATTCCTAAACGTAAGTTATGTAAAAATGATCAGCATGTAAAGTTAACTAAAGCAGAGTATGAGACCTTGGTGGCTTTTATTGCGCATCCTGGACGGGTATTGAGCCGCGAGCGATTATTGAATTTGATCGCACATCGCGTTGATGCCCCCAATGATCGTACCATCGACGTGCTCATTCGTCGCTTGCGCAATAAAATAGAGCTCGACACTAAAAATCCGCAGTATTTTATTACCATCCACGGTGAGGGTTACTTATTTGCTGGTGAGGTTAGCTAAGCTGCACTTTGGTTAGCTGGGCATAGTGCTTAAATGCTGCTTATCCCGCGCTTAGTTAGGGTTGACTGCATAGATGGGCTTAAAGTCGCTGGGCGAGAGCGAGAGTTCAATTGGGAATTGAGCCAGCGACGCTTGCGTTAAGGTCAGTATTTCAGGCGCTTGTTGTTTATTAATGTTTTTGCCCGCTAAATGGGCGACGACTTGATCTATCGCCATGCTGCCTTGTAGCACCATTTGGTCTGAATTGGCCATTAAAATTTTACCGCGTAACACGCCACGGTAAACACTGTGCGTTAAATAATGGCTGAGTATTTTTGGTCGCTGCGCTGGCGCAAGCAGCGCCACTTCACTGATCGCCATTTCAGCCATAATGGCATTACCGGCTAGGTAATCAAGATCTTTAAATTCATTCAAAACTTCATTTAATAAAGAAAATTGCTGAATTTTTTCATTTAAGCCATATTTAATGGTCACCAGTTCAACATTACTATTGGCCAAGGCATCTAATAGCCCTAAGGTCGCTTGCTGACTACCGCCGCCATCCTTTGGTCCCGGAAACCAAGCAAGCTTGTATACTTTATTGTGGTCATTTTTAGGATGTTTGTTAGCAAGGAAATGCCCCAATTTTGCGCCCATTTGATACCAAGATACGCCGGTGCTTGCGGTTAAATTTACCGTCGATACTTCATTCACTAAGGCGAATAGCGGGATTTTAGCGTTCAACTGCCCGAGCTTTTCACTGTGTTGGTCGTAATATACCGCGCCTAATAATATCGCATCAGCGCGCCAATTTATGCATTGCTCGACTTGTCGCCATTGCTCTTGATTATTTTGATAACCACCGGCTTCTAGCACTTTTAAGGATACTGATTTTTGTTGGGCACGCTGCACCATGCCGTAATTTATGCTTAGCCAATAAGAGTCTTTTAGATGTGGGTATACAGCGCAAAGTCGAGGGCTATTTTCGACGTCGACATCTGCACTGCAAACAGGCAAACTAACTAAGAAAAAAAGTAGTATATAGCAAATTTTCACTGGATAAATCTCACATTTAAAGCCTAATATTAGGAGCTTACATTGCACTTTCGACAAAGTATAGGCAACAAGTTACTGCTGGCGTTTAGTTTTGTTGCCGGCTTGTTGATCTTTATCAGTATTGTTGCTTGGTATAGTTTGAATTTACTTGCCGATACTGGGGAGCAAATCACCAAAGATACCTTGCCGGCGCTATCTAGTGCGCGAGAATTAGCCAGCATTAGTTTGCAGATCACCCACCTAACATCATCATTAAAAAATGTCACCGATGAGCAGACGAGAATAGCCATAAAACAAGAGCTGGAGCAATTAAACTTAGCGATTGAAAAAAAATTGCTTAGCTTTAATGCGGGCAAGCGCGTGAACCGAAATATTGAACAGCTTACCGACCTTAAGAACAATATTTTGGCTAACATCAGCTTACTAAACAGCAATGCTAAACAGCAGATTTTTTCCGAGCAGCAGCGTGAAGAGGTTTTCATTACCATCAGCAAAGCGCTTGAACGTATTTTTCAATCGTCACAATCTCAAGTCGCCAATGCCAATACCTTTGCTTTAGTTAGGTTGGGTGGCTTATATCAACTTATTGAACAATCAAGCAATAAAAACCGTATCTATCAAGACTTAGACCGGATCATAGAGCAAGACCTTAACCTGCTAGTTAAGATGTCAGCATTAGAGCGCCACAGTCTCGAGCTTGCGCAAATTAGCAGACAAATTTTTGCTAGCAGTAATTTGGCACAATTAGCACAGTTAGAAACGCAAACGTTAGCCCGTATTGTCATAGTTGAGCAATTGGCGGGTGTGATAACAGATCCCTATCGCCTTGATATTGTCAATGCGGCGTTAGCTGAATTTAGCTTGTTTACTGAACTCGTGCAGCTGCAAGCAAGTAAAGTGAAGTTAGCGGAAAAACAAAACCGCTTACATTTATATATTTCAGCACAGCTCAGTCAGCTTAACCAAGGGATTTTGACGTTAGTTGAGCAGCAGTCGCAAAAAGCTCAACAAACCAGTATACAGCACCAAAAGTTAGTGGCATGGAGCCAAAAGCTTTTCTTTCTGACCAGTCTTTTGTCGTTAATAGTGGTAATTGGCGTGATGTGGAAAGTGGTATTTAAAGGCATTGTCTTTAAGCTCAATAAATACACCGATGCCATCAAAAGGCTGGCAGATGGCGATTTAAACGTGCATGTCGAGCCTTCGGCTGATGAAGAATTAAAGCAAATGGCGATGGCGTTAGATGTTTTTCGCGATAATACCGCACGGCGGCAAACGCTTGAGTTACAACAAATTGAAATATCAAATGAGCTGCGCTTACATAAAGACAACTTAGCGCAGTTAGTCACAGAAAGAACAGAGCAATTAACCCAAGCCAATGAAAAGTTAAATCAAGAGTCCGCCGCGCACGCTATTGCAAAACAACAAGCAGAGCAGGCTAACCGTGCAAAATCGGTGTTTTTGGCACAAATGAGCCATGAAATTAGAACGCCAATGAATGGTATGCTCGGCACGTTGGAATTGTTATCAGATACCGATTTAACCCGACAGCAGCAAAATTACACCCAAACTATTTTAGCGTCGAGTGAAGGTTTATTAGAGATTTTGAACGATATTCTTGATTACTCAAAAATTGAAGCTGGCCATCTTGAAGTTAACTATCGCGCGGTTGATCTTAGGCGTTTAGGTAACAATATTATCGAATTAATGCAGTCAAGAGCCGAAAGTAAAGGCATCGCATTAAGGCTTTCGCTAGCAGAAAACCAACAGAACTGGGGCTTAGCGGATTTGGGCAAACTGCGGCAAGTGGTGATAAATCTAGTCAGTAATGCGATAAAGTTTACCAGTCAAGGTAGCGTTAGCTTGGCAATAATCAGACAACAAGCACAGCTGACGATAACGGTTACCGATACCGGTTGTGGTATTGCCAAAGCAAAACAACAACAAATTTTCTCGGCATTTACCCAGCTCAACAACATGAGCAGTGCATCGGGCACTGGCTTAGGATTAGCCATTTGCCAACGATTAATTGCCGCTATGCACGGCACAATTTCAGTATCAAGTGTCGAGGAGCAGGGCAGTTGTTTTACCGTTCAATTGCCCTTTGAAACGGTGACACAGGCATTGATTGATAAAGAAAAGCGACCGGTGCAAAGTACGGTCGAATTAAGCCAGTGTTATAAAGTACTGATCGTGGAAGATAATGCCATCAATTTAGAGGTGGCCTGTGCATTAGTTAGCAAACTCGGCTGTGATGTGGTCAGTGCCAAAGATGGCGCAACAGCATTAGCGGTTTATCAACAACAAGCGATAGATCTGGCCTTGTTAGATATTAATTTACCTGACATCAATGGTGTCGAGCTGGCGGAAAAATTAAGAAAAATAGCGGCTAAAAAGCAACAAAACTTAAAAACTATTGCGGTATCTGCACATGTCTTTAAAGAAGATATTGCCAAGTTTCTTGCCTCAGGCTTTGATGGCTTTATTGCCAAACCAGTACAAATGAAACGTTTAAAAACTAGCTTGTCAAAAGTGATGTCTAATGTTGTGCCACACCATCAACCCGCCACCCTACAGGTGCAAGAGCCGCAACTAGCATCTGCTACTATCACGGACGACCTTGATGGCATTGATCATAGTGAAGCACCTGTAAATACTCAGCTGGCCATTTTTGATGCTGAGATATTAATGCAAGATTTACCGTATTTAGGCAAAGAGAAAATTATTGCCTTGGCGAACTTGTTTTGCCAACAAGCGCGTTCGGACTATAGCGACTTCTCATCATTAACGGCATTAGCGCAAGAAAACCTACTGCACAAACTCAAAGGCGCCGCGATAGCGCTTGGCTTACGCTCGCTGCACCAACGGTGCCAAGGGTTAGAATTATCAGCGAAAACCACAGCACTCTCTAGTGAGCAATTATTGCAATTAGAAAATAGCATCGCCAGCGCAGTGCTAGCGCTGGAAAAATTCAGCGCCGCATTGGCTGATTCACAATAGCCTCTAATTTAATAACATATAACTCAATAACAGTGCTTCAAAGGCTATTTAGCCCAAGTCTTGCCGCGCGATATTAGCTGAGCTTAACGAGTCTACCGAGCGGATCATCTAGTGAACTTGGCGGCATGGTAAACCACTGTGGGCCATTGTCGGTAAAGTAAATGCAGTCTTCCAAACGGACGCCAAACTCCCCAGGTATATAAATGCCTGGCTCATTAGAAAAGCACATGCCGGGTTTTAGGATTTCAGTTTCTCCATGGACAAAGTTAACACTTTCGTGTCCTTCCATACCTATACCGTGGCCGGTGCGGTGTGAAAGTCCGGGTAATTGATAATCTGGACCAAAGTCTTTACTTTGATAAAATTTGCGCACCGCATCATCGACAACACCGGCTTGGCTGCCTAATTTGGCGGCGGCAAAAGCAACTTCTTGCCCTTGCCGAACCGTTTGCCAAACGTCACGTTGGCGTTTAGTCGGCTCACCAAAGACAAAAGTGCGGCTGATATCAGACTGATAACCATGGACATTACAGCCGCAGTCCATTAAGACCACGGAGCCCTCGGTCAATGTTTGTTTTTGTTTCGTACCATGCGGGTAGGCACTGGCTTGATTAAATAGCGCCATATTCCAAACGCCTTTACCGCCTAATTGCTCTTGCGCTGTTTGCATTAACGCTTTGACCTCGCCTTGGCTCATGCCTACGGCTAGTTTTGACCATACATCCGCATAGGCAAGTAAAGTGACTTCATTGGCTTTATGCATTAATGTCAGTTCATGTTGGCTTTTATACATACGACAACCCCGAGTAACGGGCTCGGCGCTGACATGTGTCATGTTGGCAAGTTGCGCCATCACGCCATTGATCACAAAATAACGTACTGAGTTTTCAAAGGCGATTTTACCTTGTTTTAACTTAGCATCGGCTAATATTTGTTTAATTAATAGGAATGGGCTTTCATGCTCTTGCCAAACGCGAATATCTTCACCAACAGCTAAACTTTCCCGTACGCTTGGCTCTTCAAAAAACGGGCAGACCACCGAGATTTTGCCTTCACGCGGGATTATTACCGCGGTTAAACGTTCGCTGCGCCACCATTGTATACCGGAAAAATAATCCATTGCCGCGCCGGGCTCAAGAATCAACGCGGCAATATCAAGTTGTTGCATTAATTGTTGTGCATGCTTGATGCGTTTAAATCGCTCCTCATTACTGATACCCGCAACTGAATCAGTAATGTTTTTTAGGGGGGATATTTTAGCTTGATTAGCGGCTTCACTTGCCGCAGCAAGGGCGGATGAGCTGAGAGTTTGCCCAGCTACCGCTAGCGTTGCAATGCTTGCGCCACCGGCTTTTAAAAAGCTTCTTTTACTGATGTCCATAGTTTTCCTGTAACGGCCATTAACAATAGGCGTGTAAAATCGTTATTTTTACCATCTGATCTTGATAGCTTACGCTAGCGGCTTTTTTCTTGCTGAGCAAGTTGTTAGCGACAAAGTAACATTTTAATGACCTTTATGTCTTAGCAGTAATATAGTCAATTTAATTGCCGCTCAAAGATCGCGGTCTAACTTAAAAAAAGGTGATACTAACGTGTTAGTTTGAGGATTTTTTCAACACGTGTTATCAATGATAATAGACTGATCAAATGAGAAGATAAAATGAAGATAAAAAAAGGTGGTCTTACCGGCAAGTTATGTAAGTTTGCAATGTTACTAAGCACAGCAGTAACCTTACAAGTCAATGCAAATGCTGACCGCGTAACCGGACAAGCGCATGCTACTCGCTCAGAAGTGATTGCAGCCAATGGCATGGTGGCAACTAGCCAACCTTTGGCGACGCAAATTGGCTTGCAAGTATTAAAAGACGGTGGCAATGCTATTGATGCCGCGATTGCCGCTAACGCCGCACTTGGTTTAATGGAGCCAACCGGTAACGGTATAGGTGGCGACTTATTTGCCATTATCTGGCACGCTAAAAGTCAAAAACTTTACGGACTCAATGCCAGTGGTCGTTCTCCCAAATCATTAACCTTGGCAAAACTTAAAACGGAATTGGCTGCGTTAAAGCGTCAGGATATACCGCCCTATGGCATGTTGCCTATTTCTGTACCAGGTACGGTTGATGGCTGGTTTGAAATGCATGATAAGTTTGGCGAAATGCCAATGAAAGAGCTCTTAAAACCTGCCATTAGTTATGCCAATAAAGGTTTTCCGGTCAGTGAGTTAATTGCGTATTATTGGCAGCGCAGCGTGCCGCACTTATCGGTACAGGTCGGCAGTTTTAAGGACACTTTTACCCTTGATGGCAAAGCGCCACGAAAAGGCCAGATATTTAAAAATCCAGATTTAGCTCAAACCTTGTCATTAATTGCAGAGCAAGGGCGTTCGGCATTTTATCAAGGTGATATTGCCGATAAAATTGATAGCTTTATGCAAGCCAATGGTGGCTATATTAGCCGTGATGATCTATCAAGCCATAGCTCAACATGGGTAGAGCCTGTTTCAAGCAATTACCGCGGCTATGACGTTTTTGAATTACCGCCCAATGGTCAAGGCATTGCTGCATTGCAAATGCTCAATATCCTCGAAGCGTATGATTTAACAAAGATGGGCTTTATGTCTGAGCAAACTCTGCATGTGATGACAGAGGCTAAAAAGTTAGCCTTTGAAGATCGCGCAAAATTCTATGCTGACCCGGCATTTTTTGATGTACCACTTACCGGTTTATTAGATAAAGAATACGCTATGGCGCGTAAAAAACTGATCGGCGAACGCGCGGCAAAACGTGTTGATGCTGGCAACCCCGCCATGTATCAAGGCGATACCATTTATTTAACCACGGCCGATAAAGACGGTAACATGGTGTCGTTGATCCAAAGTAACTATCGCGGTATGGGCTCAGGTGTTGTGGTGCCGGGTTTAGGTTTTGTTTTTCAAGATCGCGGCCAGTTGTTTTCCATGGATGAAAGCCATGCCAATGTCTATCAGCCAAACAAACGTCCTTTTCATACCATAATTCCAGCTTTTGTTATGAAAGATAATAAACCCTTTATCAGTTTTGGCCTAATGGGCGGCGCGATGCAACCACAAGGGCATGTGCAAATTATCACGAATTTGATTGATTTTGGTATGAACCTACAAGAAGCTGGAGACGCCACCCGCTGGCAGCATTATGGTTCAACAGAGCCGACTGAAGCGCATGGTAAAACATTAATTGATGGCGGCCAGCTCGTGATAGAGTCTGATATTCCTTACAAAACCGTACGAGGTTTGATACAACGTGGTCATAAAGTGGGCTTTGATGTCGGCGGTTATGGTGGTTACCAAGCGATCATGTGGGATGATAAAGAAAAAGTCTACTACGGCGCCTCAGAGTCAAGAAAAGATGGTCAAGCAGCAGGTTACTAGCTTTTGGCATAGCTTTGGTAATATAGCGCCGACAGTTGACGCCGGAATAATTTATCGCAATTTACAATAGCAGGCAAAACGCAGAACTTATGGCAAAACCCAGTAAAAAAGGTCCAACGAAAACCGTCGATATTTTTTGTGCCGCTTGTCATGCCTTGCTATTTAAATATAGAAAGGGTGGTAAAGGCGCTTTAGTAAAAAGCTTCAAAGAGCGTATTAGTCAAGACTATACCCTTGAGTCTTGCATATGCCCCAAGTGCCAAAAACCTTTCGCACGAGAAACCTTGATCAGAGGCTTGCCAGCCTATAAGTTTATTGGCGGCAAAGTCTGGTTTAAATAGTGATTCATACCAAGTTGATTAATTAGCTGCTCATTTTTAAAGGTTAAAATGAATAATTACCGCGTTATAAAATTGAGTAAGTAGAATAGCTACTTACTCAATTTTATGTCTTGTAATTAGCCATTTCCCTCATGGAAAAGTAGATCACTTAATTAAGCAAATTGGTATAAGCTGAGTGTGTCACATAGCTTTATAAAACTAAATTGAGCACTTACCGCACTGACTTTAGTTTCAGCCTTTAAAGAAAGCTTTATTAGCGAGTAGTCTCACTAATAAAGCTAGATAAGGTAAATAGCGCCAGCTATAAATTGAATAAACTAGTAGGGGTTGCTAGGTATTACTATCGAGTATTATTGCATTAAATAAGTGAACTCAAATTAAAAAGCTCACTTAAATAAATGGGCTAAGTAAGTTGAGTTACTTAAAATTACTTATACAATAAGCTCGTGAAGTTAACTTGCTTCAGGTAATGCGGTTATGGATTTATAATCGCTAGCTTCTAACTCATCATTAATACAGGTTAATAAATAATTATTCATTTCTGCTATGGTAATTTCATCATCTGAAGCATCGATTTTACATTGCGCTAATAGGCTCATGACATATTCAACAGGTGCTTCCATTAATTCTGGCTCGTCTTCTTGGCTATAGGCAGCGTTTGAAGTTAATGTTAGTAGTGCCAGCGCTAAAATAAATTTTTTCATGGTTAATCTCTTTAACGTATCTTTCATTACATATCCCAATAGTCACTTAACGAGTTAAGTTGCCTATCAAGAAATCTTTTTTCATTTAATGAATCCAATCTTTGTCTAACCTGATATTTTTGTTTTGCTGTTTTACGCATTGCTGTTTTATTGGTTGAACCATAGGCAATTTCAAAACCAGCAATACCAGTGTCAAAATTTGAATCTTCATCAATATCAGTGTCTGCATATGTATCAATGTTCATTTCTTTACCTTATAAAAAAACTCATATTTGGATTTTCGACTAGATAATGTGCCTAAATTTCAAAATAGAAAAGTGAATTATTTTGCGATTATCAATCAAAATATTTTGTCAGATTTATGATTAAAAAATTGTCAGGTTAAAAATAGCTTAGTGGCGAAAGTTAATATCATGATGTTCTGAAGAGTGTGAAAACTAATCACTACTAAGCAAGGAGCTTAGCTTGAAATGCCGGGATTATTTATTACTTTGAGCTGTAGCTATTTAACAAAAAATAAGTTGATTACTCAGGACTGTTTTAAGTGATGAGCTGGATTAAAGCTGATTTATTAACGTGTTTTTATTGTATAACTATCGGTGGAATACTGAATAATTATACTAAAGTGTGTGGAGTTTAGTCAGTCATGACTCGTAAAGGTTGAAAGCGTGGCATACTGAACGGTCAACAGGACTAATTTAAAATTACCTTATGCCAGTTGAGTTTATGAGTCAGACTTTTTAGCTTGATTGCGCTGCTGTGCTAACGCTTGTAGTTGTCTCGCCTGTTGCTGCAAACTTAGCCTAACTAATGTTTCTTGGTCTTCTTGACGAATATGGTGAAAAATAACCTTATGTTGTGTTTGCCCATTGATTAACTCACTCTCAATGATTTCACCAATACAATACAAAGCGCTGTTTTCGTCGGTAAAAAATAACTTTAACTCAAGGAAGTCACCACTATTAAACTTCTCAGTGACATTATCGTTAAATATAATGCCGCCGCCACCAAATTTTAGCGCTTGAAATCGAGTGTCTGCATTGTTTTGCTGGCTAAGAATGTAACCGACCAGTAAATCCATTTTTTTCGTTTGATGGTTAAGATAATCCATTAACTGGTGGGCAACCCCCGCGACTGTTTGCAGTGGGCGCAGGGCGCTTTGATCTAAACTATGTATTTCAGAGGCAATTTTAAACGGCGTTGGCATGTTAGCGAGAAATTCTTGGTAGCTCGGCAGTTGCGCTACTTTGATAAGCTGTGCGTTAATATTGAAGCTATAGTTGATGGAAAAAAATTCATCAAACTGAGCTAGTTTTTTCTGATTTTCTGCAGTACTCATCAATAATTTACCTTATAAATATCATAGATTTTAATCTGTGCTAGTAAGAAATACCTTAACGGCACATTCACACATTTCATCAATTTGGTTTTCTTGGGCATAAATGCCGTCAATCACTAAGCGCGCAATACCATGCAAAGTCGCCCAGGTCACTTGTGCTAAACGCAAGGTATTTTCGTCCGCTCTAATAATACCTTGCTCTTGCCATAATTTAGTCATTTTTACTTGATAGTTAAAACTGGCGTAGGCCATGCTTTTTAAGGCTTCGGTACTTTGATTTTCTTTCCAGATCACACGGCCAAACATCAGGTCATAGAGTGAGGGGTTTTGGGTTGCAAAGCCAATATAAGCATGAACAAAATGACGATATTTATCTTCATTAGAGAGTTTATCTTCCGTGAAAATTTCACTAGCATGCTGATGCCACTGCTCAAAACCCTGCTCTGCAATAGCGCATAATAAATCATTTTTGTCAGCAAAATGATGATAAGCCGCAGTACGAGAAACCCCAATACGCTCAGCGAGTTTACGTAATGACAAACCTTCAATGCCGGCTTCACTTACCATCTCTGTGGCATTAGCCACCAACGATTGACGTAAATCACCATGATGATACTTTGCTTTGCTGCTCATTGGCGAAATAACCCAAATTCTACGTTAGCCATCAAAGCACTTTTTTCGACGGTAAGGCGACATTAGCAAAGATTAATCCTGCGACGAGTGACATAAAAATTAAAAAAGTTTGTGAGCCAATGTCAGTGGCGTTCAACATAGTTTGCCCTGATACCGCATTACTTAAACCAATATAGACTTTACTCCCTGGCACTAATACCACCAGCCCCATTAATTTCACAATACTTGAGGGCAGATTCATAATACGGGAAAAAATACTACTGTATATGCCTAAAGCAAAGGCACCAATAAATGCACCCAGTGCAATTCCTAAATACTCAGCGCCAAGGATACTGGCACCAAAGGCAACATAACCGGAAATAATGCCCCATGGCGCGTCTTTTTTTCGACACTTAAATAAAATAACCAAGCTAATAGATAAGGTGGTAACTGCCGCCCAAGAAGTCCAATCAGGGGTATTAGGAGGCTGGATAAAGGCGACTTCACCCCACATCATTTTCCCTAAAGCGATACCCAAAACTCCGCCAAAGTAAATTTTAAATAAAATCATCAAGGCATCCATCAACCTTGCGGTACCTGACATTAAATTTCGTGCCGCAAGCTCTGATAATGCCAAGGTTAACGATAAACCGGGAATAAAAGCGATAATACTCGACAAGACCACCAGCGGGATATTAATGCTAGGATCGATTAAAGCAATCGCGGTGGCTAAAATGGCGACGGTCATTGCGGCAATGGGCTCTAACATGTCGGTTACGCGACGTGAGCGTTCAGCCCAAAAGGTAAATAAGCAGACAACAAAACCAAGCAAGGATGACCAAAAAACATCATTCCAGCTGGTGTGCATTAACATGGCAAAAGCGCCACTTGAGGCACCAAATGCAAGAAAAGTTAAAAAACGGCCATAAGGATTGGGCTTATTAGCGATTTCATCTAAACGCTCAATGGCTTCAGATAGTGTTCGTTGGCCCGAGGTAACTTCATCAACGAGTTCATCAGCACGGGCTAATGAACCTAAGTCAAGGTCGCCGGGCGCGACGCGCAGAATATGATTATATTCTTGATTTTCATCATCTTCAGATAAAACAAAGGTTAACGAAGTTGGCGTAATGACAAAAGAACTATAGACATCTAAGCTATTTGAAACATCAGTTAAGTGTGCCTCTAATCGATATGCAGGCGTGCCAAACTTATGTAAAGCTTTGCCTAAACGAATTATAAATCTACGTTTATCGGTAAAACTATCGTTTTCTGCCATGGTAGGTTCGTTCACTAGGATAAGAATTTTCTATGGTAAATGATTCATTTCAAAATGAAAGCACAGATGTAAAATCTTGGTAAATTTATTGTATTTAGTGTTTTTTAGCTTCCATGGCGATAGAGTATTGAAAGTTTTCTAATTAGTAGCATTCTCGGTATGATATCAATGATAGTGCTAGCTTCTTGCATTATAACCCCGTAAACACTTTTATTAGGACGATAAATTTATGGCCTTATTAATTATTTTGTTTTCTGTCTTTGCCGCCGTTGCCTTGATGGTGATTATAGGGCAGCGTTTTGGCAAACCGATGGAAGTAGAGCAACAACAAAAATACTCTAAAATACTTTGGGTAGTGGTTTTTATCGCAATTATTGCCGCCATTATTCGCCAGATGCTTTAACATTAATTATTTTAAATGACTTTATTTGGTGTTCAGTTTTTACATAAGCTGCTTTTTGAGCTTAGCCATCGCTCGGCTTGTTAGCGGCAATGACAATCAACATTGAAAGCTATCGAGTTTACTGGTAAGTTACTAAATATATTATAAAAAATTACGTGTAAATGAGCTCTGTCGGCATGGTTTATGGTTTAATTCGGCACGCGTTTTAAGACACTGTTAGGTTCACAAGGAAGTCACATGCAAGCTGCCGACCAGCAAACTTTTAAGATTATTTCTGCAATTATTTTAATTCAAGGTGGAATTTTACTTTACTGGTTTATCACTTCAGAAAATTTCTTCAGCTCAATTGGCTTTACGACATTATCAAATATAGCGGGCTTTGCTTGGGGCATAGCGGCCTTAGTTGTTGTTGCGTATGCTTGGGGGGCAGCAAGTATTTCAAATGTACGTCAACATATGTTTAAGCTTAATAAGCTCAAATATTTGGCACTGGTCGGTGCTTTGATTTCTGGGTTTTTTGAAGAAATACTATTTAGAAAAATACTCATGGATTACCTTGATGGCGAAGGTTTTAGCCATCTCATTCAAATAGTTATTTCAGGTCTAGCCTTTGGTGTAGCTCATTTAGTATGGGGTGGTAAGGCTTTGTCGGCAGCAATAAATGCTACTTTTTATAGCTTTTTCTTAGGTGCAGGTCTTGCACTTGTTTATATCATAAGTGATAGAAATCTAGCGCTTTGCATTATCGCACATACGTTAGTTACGGGTTTAATCGAACCAGGTTTAATAAAGTCGGCGGTATTAGATAAATTAGGGTATTTAAAAGAGCGCGCCTAACAGCAAAAATCAGTACTAAAAATAGCTGATTTTGCTTTAGTATTTTGATTTAAAAATGATTTCTCGTCAGGTATATAAGCGTTTTATACGTTTTTAGCAAGATGCCGCCGTTGTCAGAGTAATTAAGCCAAAGCCCTAGTTGGGCTTTTATCATTTTGCTATTTTAGTGGTACATTTTTATCAGCTAGTTTTATAATGCGTAAAGTAAGAAAAGCTGCTGCGTAAAAGTTGTCAAAACTAAAATAGCAGACATCGCTTGCTCGTTCATAAGAAATATCAGTGTTAGCGTTTTATGGCTTTGTATTTATCATTGCTTGAGTTAAGGGAGAAAAAATGGCAAACCCCAAGTGGTATAAAAACCCTGAGATGATAGTAGCTTTATCGGCGCTACTTATTGGCTTAGTCACAGCTTTTACTTCAATTTACTCCGCATATGTTGACCGTGAATATGCTAGAGCCTCGGTGTGGCCAAGGTTAGAAATATTCAGAAGCTTTAGCGGCAATGCTTTTAGTTACGGGGTAACTAATAGTGGTACTGGCCCAGCTTTGATAAAATATGCAAAAGTGCAAGAAGGTTCAAAATACCTCAAAACCTGGAAGGACGTTGAGCAATTTAACGATATTAGACAGTCCCACCTTAGTAGTCGCACGTTATCACCCCAAAAGAGTATCACGCCGGTTTCATATCAAGGGGACGATGCTAAAGCACTTGTAAAAGTCGATAATTTAATAACTATTGAGCTTTGCTATTGTTCTATTTATGAAGAATGCTGGATCATTGATAGAAGTAATCAACCCGTAGTCGTAGAGGCGTGTATTATCGATAATGAGCAAAGTTTCTCACAATAAACGGGGCTTAATTAAAGTGTCAGTTGCTGTGAACGTTAAACTTATTAGGTCGCCGATAATAGTTTCAATACCTACCAAGTTGGCCGAATTGAAACGAGGTTATAATAGCAAATGTATTTTCAAGCATATACGAAGAGTTTTATCTCTTTACGTGATATCCAAACCGCGCTACTTGAAGTTAAATGTGATTCATTGAGTGCCTAGAAAAGTACAAAGCTTCAATCGTTTGGGTAGGTGCTTTCCGCTGGATGAAACTGAAATTTATTTTGTTCTATAACGTTGCCATCTATGTTGTAGTTACGATCAAAAACGGCAATTTCACCGGTTTTTGCTTGCAAAATGATGGTGGTGGAACGAGTGCCATAGTCAGGCGACTGGATAAAAACACTACTTAGCAGCGACTCCAATTTTGCGCTAATACCGGTAACGGGTAAATCTTGTTCTTTTGCGATATCTTGATTCATCATCACGGAAAAAAGAGCTTCTATTGCTATAGTATCCGAGCGGATTAAGCCCTCAAGGGTATCTAATCCTAAGGCCATTTTAGGCCAAATATCATCTAATGCGCCATTACACACACTATGAAAGCCCGCATTCAATGCGACAAATTTTTTATTCACACTGTCAAAGGCTTGCAGGTTATTTAATCGGCCAAAAACCAAATTAAAATCATTATACTTTGCTGAGTTGTTGGTTAAATATTGCTGTGTATTATGCTGATTGTTTGCTAGCGCTTGTACGACTAAATCACCACGCGAACGCTTTTTTTCATCAAAATGTGTTGGTCGACGAAAGTTAGTTAAAGCGGAAAAGCCACCCTCCGGGCTTAGGCCAAGCCAAGTGCCTCCTGCTTGCAAGTCTTTACCGGCCAATATTCCCTGCTCAGGCCACCAATGCATACTTTGTGTCGGGCGTTGATGAAACTCATCACGATTAGCACAAATAATAACCGGATAGTCAGGGTGTTGCTCAATGGCGATAAATAAAATACACATAACAAGGTCTTTTCCAATATAGGCAATAAAAATGTTCTAACTAAGAATATCTCGAGCTTTCACTCTATGTCATCATAGGATAAGGTTTGTGCTATAAAAATCACAGTTCTGAATAACGTATATTTTCAAGCAAAAGGGTGTAGAAGCTGATGTTAGCACTTCCGGTCATTAATTTAAAAAATAAAGTATCAGCACAAGAGTGGCAGCTCAGAGTCGACTTAGCCGCCTGTTATCGGCTTATTGCCCTGCATGGTTGGGATGATTTAATTTACACCCATGTTTCGGCGCGTATTCCGGGTACAGAGCATGTGCTGATTAATGCCTTTGGTTTGCGCTTTGATGAAATCACGGCGTCGAATTTAGTTAAAATCGATATGGCCGGCAATATTGTCGATGCCGATTGTCCATTTGAGTTTAATCCGGCAGGGTTTACTATTCATAGCGCGATTCATGAAGCGCGTCATGATGATATTTGTGTACTGCATGTGCACTCTAACGAAGCGATCGCCGTGGCGAGTTTGCAGGCAGGTTTATTGCCTATTAGTCAATATTCAATGTTTGCACTGGCGTCACTGAGTTACCACGATTATGAAGGTTTAGCAGTTAACGAAGATGAAAAGCTACGTTTACAACAAGACTTAGGCGATAAAAACTTTATGCTGCTTCGCAATCACGGCGCTATCACGATGGGCAAAACCATAGGTGATGCGTTTATGCACATGTACGACCTGATCCGTGCCTGCCAAATACAGGTGCAAGTGTTGTCAATGGGGATGGATCCTGTTTTGGTCGACCAAAGCATTGTCGATGGCATTAAAGCCCAGGCCAATATTGTACATACCGGCTTAACCGGTGGACAAAAAGCGTGGCCGGCGATGCTGCGACGGGTCTATAAAGCAGATGCAAGTTTTGCGCTCTAAATATTAATAACATTGAATTAGTCATTTAAGAATAAGCATTTAAAGAGAAGATAATGAAAGTAACTCACGTAGAAATTTTTGATATTGAATGTCCGAAACGTCCCGGCTGGAACCCCGTTTTTATTCGCGTCCATACCGATGAAGGTATCTCTGGGGTCGGTGAAGCGGGCTTAGCATATGACTGGGGTCACAGCGCCGCCGCCGCTATGCTAAAAGAAATCAGTGAGGCGGTACTGATAGGTTTTAATCCCTTTAATACCGAACTATTGTGGTCGCGTATGCTGCGAGAAAGCTTTTGGGGTTTAGGCGGCGGGCCGGTACTGTATGCTGCTATGAGCGCTATTGATACTGCGTTATGGGATATCAAAGGTAAAGCACTGGGGTTGCCGGTGTATCAATTGCTCGGCGGTAAAACCAATGAAAAACTGCGCACCTATGCCAGCCAATTACAGTTTGATTGGGATGAAAAAATTAATAAACTCATTGAGCCTGCACAATATGCCGAAGCGGCATTAAAGGCGGTCGCACAAGGCTATGACGCAGTAAAAGTTGACCCGATTGTTTATAACCAAGACGGTAGCTCTTCTTTTGATCGCACTAAACTCTTCACACCAAAACAAATGCGCTTATTTGGCAATCGCTTACGTGCTATTCGTGATGCGGTTGGCGAAGATGTCGATATTATTTTTGAATCGCATTCATTAATGGGCGCCGCATCTGCCATTCAAATGGGCCGAGTGGTGGAAGAAGTTGGCTGTATGTTTTATGAAGAGCCGGTCAATTACCTTAACTCGGCGGTACATAAAAAAGTCGCTGACAAGGTCAATGTGCCAATTGCTGGCGGTGAGCGTTTATATCACCGTTGGGACGTGCGACCTTATTTTGAAGCGCAAAGTATCGACGTGTTACAGCCCGATGTTGGCTTATGTGGCGGCTTTACGGAAGCGAAGAAAGTCTGTGATTATGCTGATGTTTATGACATTCGTATTCAAGCCCATGTTTGTGGTGGTCCAGTGGCGACGGCGGCGTCTTTGCACCTTGAAACCGCGATCCCGAACTTTTTAATTCATGAGCATCATACTTATGCCATTAAAGACTGGAACCGTGAGTTGTGTTTACAAGATCCACAGCCAGTTAATGGCTTTTTTCAAGTCTCTGAAACACCGGGTATTGGCATTGAGCTTAATGATGCCGTGGTTAAGCGTTCGCCTAATGTTACGGTTAATGCGTTGAAATAAAACGATAAAAGCTGACAGCTGTCAGTTGAAAGCTATCAGCTGTAAGTTATCAGTTTTAAGCTGTCAGTAAAGCCAACAAATTTCAGCCTGCGCCTACACGAGATACTAGCGTTTACTTTATGTTTGTTTTTTCTTTTTACTGACAGCTGACAGCTGATAGCTTTTAACTTTTAACTTTTAACTGAAAGCTTAAAACTGATAGCTTTTCTTAACCTTGCTTAGGCTTACTAAATATAATCTATTGGCAGGGCGGTGGTGTATTTGATTTCTTCCATGGCAAAGCTTGAGCTGATATCGGCAAAACTTGCTCGGGTAATTAAACGCTGATAAAAGCCGTCATACGCTTTCATATCAGGCACGACAACGCGCAGTAAATAATCCACTTCGCCGCTCATGCGATAAAACTCTAATATTTCTGGGAAGTCTATGGCGACTTTTCTAAATTCGCTTAGCCAGTTTGGGTTATGCTGATTGGTTTTAATGGTGACGAAGACGGTTAAACCGACGTTAAGTTTTTCAGGATCAGCAAGCGCGACGCGGCCCTTAATAATACCCGACTTTTCCATCGCTTGAATGCGACGCCAACAGGGGGTGGTTGACAGGCCAACTTGGCTGGCTACTTCACTGACTGAGGCAGTACAGTCATGTTGTAATATATTGAGTATTTTTTTATCAAATGCATCCATAAGCGTTTAAACGAAATGGTTTAACCTAAATGTGGCTTATTATGGAATTATTTTGCGATAAACACGAAACTATTGCGAGTTATATTTTTGTTGGGCAGTGGTTAATTAATGCTTAGGTTAAAATTGATAAAAGCCTTGGGCATTACTAAAGCATAATTGTTGTAATTGCGCGGCGTTGAACGAAAGCTCAGTATTGCTAAGCCATGTGTTTTGATAATTTGAGTGCAATAAACTTAACGGAAAGTTACTGGCCAGCATCACCCGTTCAATCGCAAAAGCTTCAATACACTGGCTAATAATTTGATACTGCCAAGGTGCTGAATAAGCTCTATCTAGCATTTCATAACCCGAGCACTTAATAAAAACCTGCTTAAACTTGGCTAATCGTTTGAGGTTTTCTAACCACAACTGAGCCTGGCTTTTATCAACGCTTGGCCAGCCTGCGTGGTTTACACAAACCTTTAATTTAGGCGTTAGCGTGAGTATTGCCATGAAACGCTCGAGCGCTGGCGTATCGGTTAATAGCATTTGTAATTCAAAGCTGAGCTGATTGGCCGCTAATATTGCAAGGTTGTCTTGGCTATTGTTGTTGCTGAGGATAGTGAGCGCGTCATGGTCTAAAATATGACGAATGCCGACCACGCTTTGATAGCGCATTAACTTAGCAAGTTGTTGGCTAAATAGCGTGCTAGGCAAGGTAATGTCGAGCATGGCAATGCTGCGAAAGGGCAGCTGACAGCTATGCTCTAACCAAGCGATTTCACGCCAAGGTTGCTGGTTATCAAAGCCGGCTTCAATATGAACAAAACCGGCTAATTCTAACGGCGAGCTTAGCGCTAGGTCTTGTTCAGCAAAGTTTTTCGCAATGAGGTGTTTATCTGGCCAAAACGGTGGTTTATCTGCCTTTAACCACTGGTATTGACCTTGTTTAAGGTCAAATAAGTGCAGGTGTGGGTCGATTATCTTCATGAGTATGTTACCTGCTATAAGTACGACTGTTATACACGCGTGTTATGCACTACTGTGCGGTATAGCCACCGTCAATTACTTGTAAGCTGCCCGTAATAAATTTAGCTTTATCTGAGCCAAGAAAATACACTAACTCAGCTACTTCTTCTGCTTGTCCGAGTCGGCCTAAAGGCTGCAATGCCGCCTCTGCTGCGTGCACCTCGGCTTTATTAGCGCCAGACTTTGCGCAGTAATTGTCAATCGCCTGATGATAAAGCGGGGTTGCTATGGTGCCTGGGCAAACCGCATTGGCGCGAATATTAAATTGCGCGTAATCAAGCGCGGTGGTTTTCGCCATTGAGGCTAACGCTGCTTTACTGAGGTTGTAGGCAAACGAGTTATGTTTAGCGATCAAGGCTTGATCTGAGGCCATTAAAATAATCGCGCCGTTCTGTTGTGCTTTCATACTCGGTAATACCGCTTTTACAGCGGCGTAAGCGCCTTTAACATTGATGTTAAATACCCGCTCTAAATCCGCTTCAGTGGTATTTTCAATGTTGCCTGAAAAATGAATACCAGCATTAGACACCAAGACATCAATAGGCTGTTGCTCGGCTATCTTGGCAATAATCTCACTAACCTGTGCGGTATTCGTAATATCACATTGGCAAAACTCACCAAACGCTGACGGGCTAATATCAAGATTAAAGACCTGATACTGCTGCGCCAAAAACAGCTTAACAATAGCTAAACCAATACCCGAACTCCCGCCAGTGACCAAACAAACTTTTTTCATCGCACTCATACAGTAACCATTTTGTTAAATAATATCGCCCCAGCGCAAAAAACACCCAAGCATTAAGTTTTTCCGGAAAGCTCTTTTGTTTTACTGATAGCTGACAGCTAAAAACTGACCGCTATCTTTTCTGCTCTTACTGACCGCATTCTTTTCTATTCTTACTGCCAGCTAAAAACTGACCGCTATTTTTCTATTCCTACTGACAGCTGACAGCTAAAAACTGACAGCTATCTTTTCTTTTCTTTTCTTTTCTTTTCTTTTCTATTCTTACTGACAGCTAAAAACTGACCGCTATCTTTCTATTCAATTATTGCTGAGCCAATTCAACCAACACCGCAGTATACATTTTTAAATTTAAAACAAACTGCGCCATAGTAATAAATTCATGCTCTGAATGCCCAGTGTATGCAGTATTGGGCATTGATGGGCCAAAACTGACCGCGTTAGGAAATAAGCGCGAGTTAGTGCCACCACCGATGGCAATTGGCTTAGCGTCCTTAATACCGGTGTAATGGCTAAAAACCGCTAGTAAAGTGTCAATGTGCGGCGCATCTTTTTGCACAAAAGGGTCGCCAATATAATGCTCTAACTCTTGCACGTCGGCATCAAACTTATTATTCCAGTTTTGCACCGCTTGATGAATTTCGTCGCTAAGTTGTTGTTTGCTTTTACCTTGTGGGCGGCGCAAGTTAATGTTCAACTCAATACTTTTTTCAGCTTGTTTGATGACTGTCGGCGCTACTGTCATCGGGCCCATAAAATCATCTTGATAGGCGATATGACCAAATTTTTTCCCCTCTAAACCTAGACCGATATTATCGTTAATAAAGTTAACCAACGTGCCCGGACCATTATTAACCCAACGCGTACTTGACAACAAATCGGCTAAATAGGGAATGGCATTAACACCTTCATCTGGTTTTGAAGAGTGTGCTGACTTGCCTAACGCCTTGATGGTTAAGCTGCTATCTTTTAGCTCAAGATCAAAGCTGATGCCTTGATAACGACCGGCCTTGCGCATTAGCCTTTCGAGCAAGACAAGATTGGCATTTTCAATGGTGGCGCTAGCATCTTCAGGAATTTGGCTGCCGAAAAAGCCGCCGGTAAATTCACTGATATACGGATATATAGTGGCTGTTTCCTGCTTATTAAAAACCAGCTTAATCGTGCCATAACCTTTTTCTGCCGTTACTACCGGGTACTCGGCATCTAATGTGATATTGGTTTCTGGCAATTGATGGCTTTTTATATAGGCTTCTAATGGCGCCCAGTCAGACTCTTCCGCCATGTAAACGTATAGCTCAATACGCTTATTAAGCACGATATTTTTATCTTTAATCGCTTTCATCGCATATAGCGCGCTAATAATAGGGCCTTTATCATCTTCAGTGCCACGGCCAATTAATCGTCCCGGCTCTGAGCTGGTATCGAGTTCAAACGGCGACTTATGCCATTTTTTCGGGTTAACCGGCTGCACGTCACCGTGAGTAATAATACCGACACGCTCTTTTTGCTTGCCTAAGCCTATCACCACGACATAGCCATCATCGCTATAATCGAAACCGAGTGTTTGCGCTTGCTTTTTTAATTCAGCTTTAAAGGCAATATGCGCGGGGTTGTTATCAACCGTTAGCCCTTTTTTTGCTACGGTATTGTGCTTAACTAACGCACGTAAACCCTCCACCATATCATCTTGGTATGTTGCTACCGCATAGTCAGCGGTCGTTTTTGCTGCTTGGCTGAGTTGGATGCTTTTCGTGTTAGCCGATGCGCTAAAGCTTAAAGAGAGTAGTGAGCTAAGCACTAGGGTGGCAGATAACAGTGTAAATTTTTTCAGCAAAAGTTGCTCCAGTGATGATGGATAAGTAAATTTTCAGGGCTATATTAACGTAAGTTAAATGGATCTGACATACTTCAGACACTGAACTTACGCGTTTGTTTGCTATTGTTTTGTTTTAAGGGCAGCGAGTGTCAACAAGTCGCCAAATAACGCCATGCTAAAAAACATCTTGAACAATGAGCGTGCTTGATAAAAACACAACATTAGCGAGACAGATAGGCGGTTGTTAAAATTGCTGGCAATAGCCTAGGGGTTGTTGAATTTTGTTTGAAGTGCTTTTGCAAGGCTAAAATATTCTGCGCTAGCGCGACAAGCTATGATATTAGCCGTTTCATTAATTAAGCGAGCAACTTTATCGCTAGGGGATATTGCCAAATGCAAGACGTATATTTTAACTAGTTGTTCTAATTATTAAATAACGACGACGTGGGGGATTTTAACAAGCAGAAATGCTCACAGAGTGTGTGAGATTAATGGCATAAATTGACAGGTCAATTGGAACGTATGTTGGCGTGCGCGAGTTCGATGATTTGACTGCCAATGTGCAAGCTCAACAGTGACTAAGCATATGTGATGTTAGTGACTGTTCCACTTCAATAACCACTTAGAAAACTCTTTAATTTTCAAATCATCTGCTTTGCTTTTTTTAGATACAACATAATAGGCATCATTACATTTGAAGTGTTTTTTTCGCGCTAATACTAATTTATTTTCACTTAAAAGATTAGCGACTTGATAGTAAGGTACAATGGCTATACCTAAACCATGCTCCGCCGCTTCAACTATATATCTAAGGCGCTCAAGACGGGGGCCTGGGATTTTGTTAATTTCTTGCTGTGTTAGCCCCGCCGCGGTGAGCCATTCGACAGTGCAAGATACATGTGCTGTATGCTGAAGGAAAGGGTAATTTAATACGTCTTTAAGTTTATCTACCTCGCCGTATTTTTCATATAATTCGGGGGTACAAACGGCAACCAAATGCTCATCCATTAAGTATTGCGCTTTACACTCAGGCCATTGAGCATCACCATAAATAATACCGACATCAAAACCTTCTCGTTTTACGTATAGTTTATCTAGCTCGGTCATGATTTCGACTTCAATATCAGGAAATTTATGTTTAAAATCATTCAATTTTGGAATCAACCAAGTAATGGTTAAAGAGTCTTCTACGCCTATGATTAAACGCCCTGAAATATTCTTAATGATGTCTTGCGGCGCGTTTTCTAATTGATCAAGTATTCCTTTAATTTTCTGCTCATATACTCTCCCAGCATCCGTAAGGTAGAGCCGTTGTTTTACTCGCTCAAACAATAAAAAGCCGACAAACTTTTCTAAACTTTTTACTTGCCGGCTGACGGCACTTTGCGTTAAACATAATTCTTCGGCAGCCTTAGTGAAGCTTTCAGTTCTGGCTGCAACTTCAAAGCAATTCAAAGATATAACGGAGGGAAGTTTACGCTGCATATAATTATCTCTTTTACCTCATGATTTTTCGGAATGAGATGGTGAATATAAATCGCGAGCTAGTTAATTGCAAACAATTTAGTCTGTTGATAAATCTAATGAGTTTGATAGCAAGAGCATTACGCGCGTATATGTTTTGATATAGTTATAATTATTTAAAATATAAGGTATTTTCAAAAAAATCGGCAATGTTATTGGTGTTAACTTTAGTTAAAATTTAAATACTTTAAGGTAGCTTATCATATGGACAAAAATACCGAGCAGTTGACTCTACAGTTTAAAGATACGGTAAGAAATTGGATTGATGAAAACAATAGCAAAATATCTGCTTGGCACCAGAAAATTTGGCATTTTGCCGAACCGGCATTTCGTGAATATAAATCAGCACGCTGGTATGTTGAATTATTAACAGAGTATGGCTTTGCAGTTGAAGAGGGCAGTGGCGACATGCCAACAGCCTTTGCTGCCCGATGGTCAAATGGAGAAGGGCCTGTTGTTGCTGCCTATGCAGAGTACGATGCCGTGCCAGGAAATTGTCAAGCAGCGGCAACCCATAAAACACCGCGAAAAGGACTGTCAAGGTTTGCCGCTGGACATACCGACCCTCACTCTGCACTGGGTATTGGTTCATTGACTGGTTTGTTAGCAACTCAAGCGGCGATGATTGAGCATAACATAGCCGGCACCTTGGTTTATTTTGGCGAGCCGGCAGAAAAAGTTCGTGCCAGCAAACCTTATCATGCCGCAAAAGGATATTATGAGGGGATAGATGCTTTCATTAGTTTTCACCCTTGTTATATGTTGCCGTTATCAAACACGACAAGGTGGGATACTCATTGTGGCCCGGCTTTTTCAGTGGTTTATAGTTTTGAATGTAAACAGCCCGAAACCTGGTTAAATACTGGAGAAGGAAGCCCCATCGCGGCGTCACATTCATCGGCGAGAGCGCCAGGTGCAATGACAGCGTTAACTATGATGCAAACATTAACCGAAAGTACTCGCGCTAATATGCAAGCTAATACTGGTCACTGGTCACTGAGCGAGGCAATATTAGCTTGTCCGCAAGCGACAGCCGATAATTTGCCGCATCACGTGGCCCAAATTCAATATTTGTGTCGAGTGCCTAATCTTGAGATGGGAGAAACTATCATGCAAGTCCTTAACAAGAATGCACAACTTGCGGCTGAAGTTGCTCATTGTACTGTTGAGGAAATAGGCGTAACTAAATCAAGACCGGGTTTGGCTAATCATGTGATGGCACAATTAACTTACGATAACCTAGTTGAGGCTGGCGCGCCTAAAATGGATAGTGCCGCGATAAAAGTGGCGCAAGAAATACAAGCTAACTTAGGGCTTGAGCCGATGGCATTGCCTTTTATGGAAGCCGTCAGTACTTGTATATCTCCTCAAGATGCAGAACGTGAAATTCGTAAAATGTTACCTGATTGGCAGACACATTTTACCTCTGATGATTATACCGAAATGTGTTGGCATGCCCCCACGGTTAGATTATATGTCGGCCGTCCTATGTTAAAAGCGCCTAAAGGGGTGACGTATCCTGCCTGGGTACTGAATGCATTAGGTGGCATTCCTGCCTGTATTGACCCGATGATTTTTTCGGCAGGAAAAACCATAGCTGGCACTATGATCGACTTGTTAACTCAGCCCTCGGTGTTGGCAGCAGCACAGGAAGAGTTTAAGCAAAGAACCGGCGGAGGTATCGGGGGGAGTCAATGGATGGCACCGATGTTACCGGCAGACTTTACGCCACCAACCTACTTGAAATGGCCTGAATATATCACCACAGCCAGAGGTGAAGAATGGTGCATTCCTACTGCGCCCAATGAGCACGCATAGCCACTCTGCTATTTCGTTAACGTGGCTAGCTAAGCTAGTCACTTTTTAACACAAGATGACTAACCGACCAAGTAAGGCGCTTTCCTGTACCCAGCTGTTCATGGCTACACTGCTCTGGGTACTGGTTGTTAATTTTCGAACACTGAGCTGCAAAATGTCGCCTTAACTCTGGTCTTATTTTACCCATGAGATCTTCAACGTCGCCATGTCCGATCCTCGATAATGAAAAAGCAACAGATAATAAAACAATAAAAATCACTATTGATCCTCACGGATTTCATCATTGAAAACTTGATGTTATTTGCTGCTAATTGCTTTTATCGGTAGCTAACTTAGTGCTGTTTTAGTCATTATTTCAAGCTTTTAATATCACGGTTTGTTTATAAAATAACCATAAAGTTTATTTATTTTATTTATTTATCAATAGGTTGGTGTTTTATTGTCGTGTTCGGTAAGTTGTTGTTTTATTGTCAACCATAGTTAGTGAATTTTTGGAATGATGTGGTGCGTATAAATCGCGAGCTAGTGAAATATAAACAATATAATCTGTTTATAAATTAAACACATTACCTAAAGGTGAAATAAATCGTGGCTACATGTGGTGAAGTACTTGTAAAGATTCTTGAAAATTATGATGTTGATACGGTTTTTGGTATCCCTGGTTTTCATACCATTGAGCTATATAGAGGTTTACCTGAAACGGCCATTAAGCATGTAACACCTCGCCATGAACAAGGTGCGGGTTTTATGGCCGATGGTTACGCTAGGGTCAGTGGCAAGCCGGGCGTTTGTTTTATTATCACCGGTCCAGGTATGACTAATATCGCCACGGCGATGGGACAAGCCATGCAAGACTCTGTACCCATGCTAGTGATATCTTCAGTTAATTATACTGAGCATTTAGGTATGGGAGAAGGGCGTTTGCATGAGCTGCCCAATCAAAGTGCCATGATGGCAGGTGTCACCATTTTTAGTCATCGTGTTACGCATGTAGAGCAATTGCCTAAAGTGTTAGCACGTGCATTTTCTGTTTTTAACAGTCAACGCCCCGGTCCAGTGCATATTGAGCTGCCGATTGATGTGATTACATCACCAGCTGATCATCTTGACCTTAGTGCCTTCGCCATTCCTGCAGCGCCAGCGCCAGCACCGAGTGTGGTTGATGACGCGGTGCAACTACTTAAAGACGCCAAACGGCCATTAATGGTGGTTGGTGGTGGTGCCATGAAGGCATCAGAGCAGGTTATAGCCTTAGCCGAAAAGTTAAATTCGCCAGTGATAAATAGCGTTAATGGTAAAGGTGTGATGCCGTTCAGTCATCCACTGGCAGTTGGGTGTTCAGGCTCGTGCGCTATTATTCGTCAAGAATTAAAAGCAGCCGATGTGGTGCTAGCCATAGGCACTGAATTTAGTGAAACAGATTATGACTTCTTTCTTGTTGGCGACATCGAAATTGGCGGCACGCTGATACGTATTGATATTGATAGCTATCAACTGAGCAGAAATGTTAAGCCAGATCTTGCCATGCTCAGTGATGCTAATCATGCATTGAGCGCAATCAATAAGGCTTTAGTTGTTGATGTTCAAGCCGAGCATGGTCCTCAACGTACAAAAGCACTGACAGACATTGCCCGCGTCGCGACAGCTAATAGCAAGTATGACGATTTTTTTGCCACGATTAAACAGGCATTACCCGATGCCGTTATTGTCGGTGACTCGACTCAGCCAGTTTATTACGCATTAGCCCATTACGAAACCGAAGCACCACGTCGATATTTTCACTCTGCCAGCGGTTTTGGCACCTTAGGTTATGCTATTCCAGCAGCGATAGGTGCAAAGCTTGGTCAACCAGACAGTCCTGTCATTGCGCTAATTGGTGATGGTGCGGCGCAATTTACTATCGGTGAATTAGCCAGTGCAGTAGAAGCCCAAACGCCGGTTATCTTTTTACTGTGGAATAACAGTGGCTATAAAGAAATAGCTCACTTTATGGATGATGCCAATATCGCGCGCATCGGGGTAGATATTTATACACCTGACTTTATCAAAATTGCCGAAGCTTTTGGCTGCGCAAGCGCCAAAGCTAAGAATTTAGCTGAATTAAAAGTGGCATTGATTATGGCAAATGAAGTGAATGGGCCAACGTTGATTGAAGTCGCAGAAAGTGACTTTGTTGATGGTTACCCATACCCATAAGTGAATAGCCAATAGTAATGATAACAATCAAGATAGAGAGGTTGAGAATCCGTAATGAAGCTATTTATAACACGCGTTATACCTGAGTCTAATTTCCATAAGCTCGAGGCGATGGGAGTCGAAATTGACATTTATGAGCATGATAAAGCGTGTCCAAGAGCGGTGCTTTTAAAACGTATTGTCGGTGTCGATGCTATTTTGTCACAAACGGATGATGATATCGATGACGTGGTCATGGCAGCCGCGGGTTCACAACTAAAAATTATCGCCAATTATGGCGTTGGCTTTGAAAACATAGATTTAGTGGCAGCAAAAAAACGCAATATTGTGATTACGAATACGCCCGTAGCAGACGCCTTTGATGCCACGGCGGAAGCCACTGTGGCATTGCTCACCAGTGTCGCAAAGCGTATTCCATATTTACATTGCTATAGGAAAGACAACAAGCTTGATCCTAGCTTTTCGTTTGTCGGTGATATGGGCGTTTCTCTTCGTAATAAAACCTGTGGGATCATTGGTATGGGTAATATTGGTAGTCGTGTTGCGCGTATGATGCATCAAGGTTTCAACAACCAAATATTATATTTTGATGTGCCCGTAAGAGTCGAGTTAGAGCAAGAGCTAGGTGCAACAAAATTATCATTAGCTGAAGTGATGCAAAAGTCAGACTTTATTTGCATCAACTTGCCTTTGCTTGATGGCACTAAAGGCTTAATAAATAAAGCGATGATTGATCTAATGCCTCACCATGCAACCATTGTCAGTATTGCCCGTGCCGGTATTGTTGATGATGGCGCTATTGTCGAGCGTATTAATCAAGGCGAGTTACATGGTGCGGGGCTAGATATTTATACTGACGCTGTCAATAATTTCAATGCTGATGCCAATATTGCCCTTACCGCTCATCTTGCCAATCTAGAAACAGAAGCCTTATCTGCTATGGCTAGTTGCTGTGTGGCAAACTTGCTCGCGGTTTTAACCGCTAAAAAAGCCCTAACAGAAGTAATACCAAGTTGATTAATTAACGACTCATTTTTAATGGTTAAACTGAAAAAGTAGCTCACTTAATCAATTGAATTGGTATAACAAGTTATTGAAAAATAAAATATAAACTAAGAAAAGCATGCGTAATAAAAATAACAAAAAGTACTAATGAAGACCTTATAAATATAAAACAATAACGGGGAATAATGATGTTTCGAAAAAATAAATTAGCGTTAATAATTTCAGCAGCATGTATAGCTACGCCCATCGCAGTATTTGCAGACGAGGTACCACAAGCAGAGGAGGAGTTTAAAGTAGAAAGAATACAAGTCACGGCAAGTCGACGTTCTGAATCGCTTTCATCGGTGCCTTATAACATAAGTGCCGTCGATGGCGAAGCGCTTGAGAAGGCAGGTATTACTGATTTTACCAAACTGACGAGAAATATCCCTGGGCTTGTTTTTAGTGATACTGGACCACGTAATAATGGTATCAGTGGTGGCTTAATCATGAGGGGAATGAATGCCCAACAAGGTGGTTTTGAAGATTTTTATCGCTCATCTGATCCTGCAGTATCGACTTATATCGGTGAAACCCCCTTATTTGTTAACTTAAATATGCGTGATATTAGTCGCGTAGAAGTACTTCGTGGCCCACAGGGAACTTTATATGGTTCAGGGTCTTTAGGCGGAACGATACGTTATATTCAAAACGACGCGAGCTTAAATGGCTTTGATGCACATGTTTCAACTAAATTAGCAAAATCTCAAGAGGCGGGTGGTTTTAATACCGATACTGAGTTCATGGTCAATCTACCATTAAGCGACAGTTTGGCGGTTAGATTTGTTGGGGCCTATGTCGATAACTCAGGCTTTATTGATGCTGATCGCCTAGAAACTCTGGACGCGAACTTGCAACCCACAGGTGAAACATTTGGCAAAAAAGATATTAACGGTAACGAAGTTAAGTATGGTCGATTTGCATTAACATGGGATGTTAGCGATAAAGTATTTGTTGATTTTAATTACCAAGTACAAGCTGATGAAGTCGCCGGACGTCAAGCCGTTGCTAGAAATATTGGTGAATATGTTTCAGCGATTAAGCAATTGGAACCTTTTAGTGCTGATGTGCAAATTGCCTCGTTAGATATTGAAGCTGATTTAGGTTTTGCCACAGTGACTTCATCAAGTTCAATTTATAAAAATGAGGCAGACAGTAGCTATGATCAAAGTTATAGCTATGCTGCACAAGGGTTCTGGGCTTATTATGAAGGCTTGCCGCGTGAAGTGATAACGGGAATTAAAACCTACAGAACGGATGCGTTCATTCAGGAACTGCGTTTAGTTTCAAATAACAGTGATACCTTTGAGTGGGTTGTTGGTCTCTATGTTAATAGTTGGCATGGAAGCTCTAACGCTGAAGATTACGCACGCGGGTTAGATGCATTTTTTGGTGCGCCTAATCCACAAGCAAAAGATCTCAACTATAGCAATGTGCAAAAAGATAGCTTTAACGATAAAGCCATTTTTGGTGAGCTTAGCTATCATGTCTCAGATGACTGGCAAATGACTTTCGGTGCTAGATTTTTTGACCAAGAGTTTGAATCATCTCAACGGGTTACCTTACCCGCCTGTGGTGTCTTTTGTGGTGAAGGTGATATAGGGTTAAGTGAAGCTTCAGCTACGCAGTCGTTTAAAGATCAAATTTTCAAATTTAATACCTCCTACTCAGTCAATAATGACCTGATGGTTTATGCGACTGTTTCAGAGGGGTTCCGCCATGGTGGCTCTAATGGTTTACCGATTGATGATCCATCAACACCGGCTACTGAAGGGGGAATTTATGCCAATGATGCCGTTTTAGGTACTTATCAACCGGATAAAGCGACTAACGTTGAAACCGGTGTTAAAGGGTTTGCATTTGATGAGCATTTAGAGTTCACCGCCTCAGTGTTTTACATTGATTGGGAAGGTAATCAAGTATTACAAAACTCACCAGAGGGCGGCTTCCCAATTGTATATAACTTGGGAGAATCAGTCACTAAAGGCCTTGAATTTGAGTCAAAATGGCGCTTTACGCAAAGTTTTTCAGTCTCTCTTGGTTATGCCTACGTTTCCGCTGAAATTGCAAAAGACTTTGAGGGCTTGCCCAACCTTGCTGGCGAGCCAACATTAAGTATTAAAGAAGGTGCAAGACTACCTGGTGTCCCGGAGCATACGCTTACCGGCGCATTGGATTATTCCTTTGTTACCGCAAATGACTTGGAATTTTCACTGCATTTGGGTGGGTTTTACAAGGGGGGCTTTGCAACTGATTTTGAGAAAGGTTCATTGTACTATGATGAAGTCGACTCTCAGGTGATTTTTGATGCTTCAGCAACCATGTATGTTGACCAATGGCAGTTTTCATTGTTCATCGATAATTTGTTTAATACCGATGCATCAACTCTTGAATTAGGTGATGTCTACTATCAAAATTATGCTGGACAACCTGATCCTCAGCAAAGGCTGGTTAATGGTGACGTGAGTTACATTGTTCGGCCACGTACCATTGGTTTTGGGGTGAAATACGTCTTTTAATTATTTTTAGAATACATTTTCAGACTGGCTAAATATGAAGGTAATTCAAGTTTAGCCAGTTTTTCTACATCTAATTCATAAGGTATGAAGGTTAAGCGTACTAACGGTAATAGCTAATGACAAGGGTGCGATGTTTTTAACTTCGGGAGTTATCTCTATGAGTCAAACAAAGATGAAATGTGCAGAAAATAACGAGAATAAGATGACATTGGCAAGTTTGACTCGTTTTATAATACCTTCCTTGCTAGGCATTCTCCTGTTTTTAGTGCCTGTTGACTACGACGGTAAAATGACGGTCATACTGGGAATATTAGCAGAATCATTAAAAAAATCACTGGGTGACAATATCGGCTATTTCACCACTTTCATCTTTGTCACTTCCGCGCTATTTAGCTTAATTTATACTTTACTGCCATCGCGCTGGGCGAAAAAAACGCCGTATTTATCTCAGCTATTCAAAACAACAGCTTTTTGGTTGTTTTTACGGGTACTTGGCGGTGTTGTAAGCACTTTTACCATACTTCAAATCGGCCCTGAGTGGTTAATTGGCCAAGACACCGGCGTTACTGCTTTTATCGATGTTGCCGGCATTATTTTTTGTTTGATTGGTATTGGTTGTTTATTACTGCCGCTATTGACTGATTATGGTTTTCTTGAGTTTGTTGGCGTACTGTTTCGTAAGGGCTTTCAAAAAATATTTGGCTTACCTGGCCGTTCAACCATTGATGTCTTAGCGTCATGGGTAGGCTCTTCAAGTATTGCTTCCTTATTAACCATTAAACAGTATGAAACGGGCTTTTATACGATGCGTGAGTCTTCAGTCATTGTTACTAACTTTTCCGTTGTTTCTGTGCCGTTTGTGGTTTTAACTGCTAATGTTGCCGGTATATCCGAATATGTATTTCTCCTTTACGGTGCGATGATCTCAATTTGTGTTCTATGCGCTATTATTACCCCTAAATTACCACCGCTTTCTAACCTACCTGATGAGTATTACCCACCGGTAGGAAAGCAAATACATGAAGCTGTTCATGATGGCGGATCAACGTATAAATGGGCATTGGAGCAAGCGCTAAAAAGAGCTGATTCGTCACCGGGTCCAAGACTGATGATCAAAAATGGTTCACACAGTTTGGTGGATCTTTTTTTTACCATGATGCCTGCCGCTATGACCATTGAGTTTTTGGCATTATCCATTTATCACCATACGAGTATTTTTCATTTTATTGCTACGCCCGTCGTACCGGTATTGGAGTTATTGGGCATTCCTATGGCTTATGAAGCAGCCCCAGGCGTACTTGTTGGTTTATTGGATCAATTTGTGCCTGCGATTATTGCGGGTGGTATTGATAATCCCTTAACAAGCTTTGTGTTAGCGGGCTTATCGGTTACACAACTCATCTTTTTCGCTGAAATCGGCATTTTAATTCTCCGCTCTAAAATTCCATTAAATGTGAACAAACTTGTGGCTATTTTTTGCATTCGTACTTGTATTTCATTACCAATACTTGCATTAATTGGGCATATATTTATTTAACTTGCACTCGGTTTAAGAGATATTTAAGCCGAAATAATACTCAACTTAGTGCGGGGGGGAATTATCCATAGTTGAGCTCATAAAGCCATGTAGATAACACACCTAGAGCGATATGTTATCTACATGAAAAGCTTCTATAATATTGATTCAACGAGTTTTTCATTCTGCTTTGAATCGTTTCTACTTGATATATACTTCATACAATCATCTATTTGTCGACCCGCTTTAACTAATGTCTCAACGGGCACCGATAAACTTAAACGGATGTATCCTTCCACTGAAGGACCAAATGCGCCACAAGGTAAAGTAGCGACATCAAATTTATCGAGTAACAGAGCAGCGAACTCCTGGCTTGAGAGACCGGTGCTTCGAATATCTAACATTAAGAACATGCCAGCTTCAGGTAAGTGACACTCAAGCCCTTCAACATCCTTTAATAATTCATATAAAGTATCTCGGCGATGCTTATAGGTCTGTTTCATCAGCTCAAGCTCTGGCAATGCTTGGGTTAACGCAACTTTGGCAGCTGCTTGAATAAATACCGGATTACCAAATAACATACAAAGCGCCACATTAGCTAAATGCACAGCGAGTTCTTCAGGGCAAACAGCCCAACCGACACGCCAGCCTGTCATCGCATGAGATTTCGACAAACTATTAATCGTGACAGTACGCTCTGCCATACCTGGTAATGAACATGGGCTAAAATGTGCTTGTTCATAAGTCAGTGTTGAATACACTTCATCTGAAATCAGCCACAAATCATGCTGAATGCATAGCTTTGCTACTGCTTCCATGGTTTTACGAGGAAAAATAGCACCACTTGGGTTATTTGGGCTATTGAGAAGAATAGCCCTTGTTTTGGTGGTTATTGCCGCAGCAATATCTTCAGCCATTACTTGAAAGCCGTTGTCGGGCCTCATTGGGATCCTGACAATTTTTGCACCAGTAGAATTAAATACTGCTTCGTAGGTGGTATACATAGGCTCAGGAATTATTATTTCATCGCCCGGCTCTAAAATACATTGCGCCGTTGCATAAAGCACACATTGTGCGCCGTTCATAACAACAACTTGGTCATTGTTTACTTTTAGACCTGTTGTTTCTGTGTGCCAGTTAGCAATAATATCTCTTAATTCAATATCGCCTGAAACGTCGCCATAATGCGTATCACCATTATTTAATGAATTGAATGTTGCATCAATAATAGGCTGTGGAGTATCAAAATCTGGGTCACCCAAGGCAAGTACGATAACATCTTCACCCGCCTTTTGACGCTCTAATCCTTTATAGAGTATCTGCCAAGCATCAACTGAATCACCACCAATTCGTTTAGTAAAATCTGAATATTTCATTTTGAAATTCCTATTATCATTCTATTGGTAAGTCTCTGTTGTACAGTTGTACAACAGAGCGTTGCCATGTAAATACGCAATCAAACTTAGTTAGAAGCGCCAGTATTATTTAGTAAGGATATTTAAGCTAACAGCTATTGTTCAATTGTACAATAGGCGTTTTGGTCTATCTTTTTTGGTTCATTATAGGCTTGTTATTTTTCACGACTAATTTATGATGCACTCTCAGATAATCGATTTGAAAGCTCATTGAAAATATAATGAAAGTAATGAATAAAGTGGCTAGTAGTACATCTCCAGGCGCTAGGTTAACGCCGGATGAACGTCGAGGAGAATTAATCGATGCAGTACTTAGGTGTATTATGAGAGATGGTCACCTTGGGCTTTCCGTTCGTACTGTGTGTCAAGAGGCAGGAGTATCAGCAGGACTATTAGCGCATCACTTTAAAGGAAAGGAAGAATTAATAAAAGAAGCTTATCGAAAGCTAACTAAAGATCTTTTTATCCAGTTGCTCGCTATATTAGATAACGCTTCTGAGCCAGTAGAGCAACTAAGGTTATATGTGGACAGCTTTTTTCGCCCACCTATGCTCGATAAAGATTATTTAAAAGTTTGGTTAGGTTTTTGGAGTCTTAGCCAGCAAAAAACTGAAATTGCGGCATTAAGAAATGAAGTAAATAGTAAATATGTTAAAATGCTCGAGAAACTCATTGAACAAAGTATTAGCCAATTAGGTATCCCTAATGTAAATGCTCGTTTGGCGGCATTTGGTTTGTCCGCTTTAATGGATGGACTTTGGCTTGAGTGGTCGTTAAACCCAAAAAGCTTTTCACCAGAAGAAGCCATTCAGATTTGTCAGTGCTGGGTTGATAGCCTTATTGCTGGTGAACTTAAACGTATTCGCTAGCTGTAAGTTAGACCAATTTGATTAATTAAGTGAGCTACTTTTTCATTTTAACCATTAAAAATGAGCAGCTAATTAATCAACTTGCTATTATTTTGCTCCCCACCAAATGCACAACAGCACTTTGTTCTTGTGCGCTAACATTCAGTATATTGGCATTAGCGTGTTTGATGATTTGGCTATTAATGTCAAAGTTCAACAGCCGCTAATTTATAACAAATTAATATTGTGCTATTGCTTATAGATAAGGCATGCTTAATCACAAATTTATTAACCCGAAGAGCAAGTGACTTGATAAATAAGTTGCCGAAGCACGACGCTTCACATGCTTCTTTAATTGAAAAAGGACCGTAAGAAAATGTTTAGTCATATCATGATAGGCGCGAACGATGTAGCAACATCAAAAGTATTTTATGATGCTATTTTAAGTGAGCTAGGACATAAGCCAGGTGTTATTGATGAAAAAGGCCGTTGTTTCTATTTTACTGATACCGGCATTTTGGCGTTAACTAAACCGATCAATGACGAACCAGCGGGACATGGCAATGGCAGCACAATTGGCTTTGCCGCTTCATCGCCAGAGCAAGCCGATGCTTGGCATAAGGCGGGTCTTGCTAATGGTGGTGTTGCTTGTGAAGATGCGCCCGGTGTGCGAGAAGGTTCAATTGGTAAACTTTACCTTGCTTACCTTCGTGATCCCTCAGGTAATAAAATTTGTGCGCTGCATCGTCTGGCGTGATCAATAGCGCTTGCTAATGAGCATAAGTAAAATTAAAGAAATGGCTAAGTGGATGACACTTAGCCATTTTTTATTGATGCAGCGATAGTGTAAATATAGCATTTTGGAAGGGCTGGCATTGATTAGGGAGTATGGCTCGGCGCTCTACGAAGCTTTTGCCGGCGTTTTATATACAAGTAGAGCCCAGATAATACCAGGAAACTCGGGACTAGGCTTAGGACAAACCAAAGGACTTTGATCGGCCAAGCAATAAAGTCACCTATGTGAAAGTTATATCTAAAATACCAAATTTTGCTGGCAGTATTGGTTTTACTGGCATCAAAACTATCAAGTAAAGCGCCACTATAAGGGTCGGCCCAGCTCCAACTATTGGCATGGCTTTCATTTGGCATTTTGATGCGTAACGCTAGCGGCTCGTTGTCATTATTCGGTAAATACACTCGATAAACCTTACCGTCAGGCAAGGCAGATTGTGCGGACTGAAAGGCTTTATCCAGGTGATAGCCTTGCCGCTGGTGTAATACTGGTGGGGTAAAATGGTGGCGTTGCACTTGACTCATGGTCAACCATTCAACAATTTGTTGAGTTGCTGGTTGCCAGTGAAAGGCCATCCCAGAGAACGCGATAAGTATCAGTGGTAGGCAAGCAAAAACCCCAAGTGTGCTATGTAATTGATACAATAATACTTTGCGTTTACTACGCCATTTTACTTTCAGTCGTTGCAACGGCTTTTTGGGTTTTAGCCATAAATAACAACCTATTATTAACTCTATGATCAAAATCAGACTGGCGATTGACATTAACACTTGCAATGGCATTTTGTTAGTGTGGGTTTTAAAGAGCAACCAGCGATGCCATGACATGACAAAACCATAAAAAGTATCAAAAAAATGATGCCTGAGCAGAACTTCGCCAGTATATGGGTTGATGTTTAGATAATCATTATTACTTAATCGCACTAGCCATGCCGCGTTAACGTCTTGAGGCTGTTCGATAAACGTAATGTTTGCATCGCTAACTAAGGCAATTTTTTGCAGCAGTTGTGACAGCGCAAGAGGCTTTCGTTGCACACTGTTATTTTGGCTAATTAGCCAATCGCTTGGATTTAGCCAGGCTTGAATGTCTTTGCTAAAAACCAATAGAGAGCCGGAAAGGCTTAAACTTAAGATAAACAAACCACTGGTCAGTGCCAGCACCAAATGGCAGCGTCTAAGCCAAGTTTTCATACGCTAAAATACCTACAATAAATAGGTCATTAGTAGAACCACAGTGCTGGCTTACTAATGACCTTGGTAACTAAAAACGGTTAAAATTGGTAATTGATACCGACATTTACTGTTGTGCCTAAGCCTTTAACGTTATAGCCGCTATAGGTATAAGCCTGTGATTTTGCGGGGAAGTAATCTTGATTAAACAAGTTCTCTATGCCGACAAAAGCCGACCAGTCATTGTTCAGCGTGTAACTGCCGCTAAGGTTTACAATCTGGTAACTGTCAATTGGGCCTTGATCACCAACATATTGACCATCGACTTGATCGAATTTTTTACGATCACCAACGTATAAGTAGGTCATTGAAATATTTGAGCCGACTACTGGCTGCCAATGAATATTGATGGTGCCTTTAGGCGCACTGATTTGCTTTGCGCCTAAGTATAGGTTATTAGCTTTGTTCTTACCTTCAACCCAAGCATAAGTGGCCGTTAGCTTTAATTCAGGGCTGACGTCGTAATGTACTAACGCTTCATAACCATAAATTTCTTGCGGCGCTCTAACCGGTAAATATATACCGGTATTGGTATCATATTTATTGGTAGTGCCTAGCTCAGAGGTGCTGCGATAGGCAGAAAATTCCAGATGTAACTGCGCTATATTGGAGATAAAGCCGATTTCATAGTTGTCGATAATTGAGGCTTGAGTTTGAATTAAGCCGATATCGCTGACCGTTGCCGTGCGCAATAATCGGCCAATATCAGAGATGTCAGCGCCTTGTGAGTAATTTGCAAAGGGTTGAAATGAGGGCATCAAGTTATAACGAATACCTAAGTTATACGTGCTGGCGCGGTAGTTTAACGTGTCACCGGTAACCGCCATAGGAATAGAGCAAGTGTCGGCGTCAACACATAATTTTAAGGTACTATAGTCATCAACCCCAAGGTCAATTTCTTCGTGTCGAATGCCAGCTTTGATGATTAAATCATCGTTATAGACCCATTTAGTTTGTAAAAATCCGGCGAGGTTTTCCATATCCATTTCAGGCACCCAGATACGACCATCGACTAGGGGCTGTGAGGTCACATCGTTTAAGGCATCAAGGCCATAAATAAAGGTGGCTTCAAGGCTGTCCCATTCAAACTGACTGTTAAGGGTGACCCTTAAGCCTTTTTTATCCGATTTTATTAATGATTGACCGCCGTTATAGCCTTCACTAGGGTTGGCTAAGGCGGCGGAAAAGAAAAAGGTGTTGTCAATTTTTTGCCTATAAGCATCAATGACGATTTGGGTGTTATCAAATAAGGCGTCATCCGTATATTTCAACATTAAGTTGTCATTTTTGGGCCCTTGCGCAATACCTGGCTTGCTTGTGCCTAATGGCGCTGTGATAGCATAGGTTTTTTCGCCTGAGTTGACGCTACCCGTGACATCAATTAAATGACTTTTTTGCTCAGAACGATAATGGTTATAGGTCAACTGTAGCGATTTATCATCGTCAAATTGATAAGCAAACTTAGAAAAATAGTTCGCGACTTTGGCATCAGACAAGCCATATATTAAGCCTTGCACGTCACCTTCTGCATCGCGCTGCAGGCCATTTTCTTCATAGCTGGCATTTAAGACATAACTAAGCTTAGCTAGCGTGCCATTTATCGACGCTTCGAGTCGTTGCCCGGCACTATCTTGTAATTTAACCGCGCTAAAACGGCTCGATAAACTGAAGTGGCCGTTAACCTTACCGCTGTTATTAGCCTGCTTAGTAATATAATTAATAATGCCGCCTGCTGCACCGTTACCATAAATAGACGTTGCCCCTTTGATGACTTCAATGCGCTCTATAGTGCTTGGGTCTAGGGTTCTAACGCCTAACGCACCATTGCGCAACGGCGTTGATTGTGGCACACCGTCAATCATCACCAATGGCGAACGACCTCGTAAGGTTTGACTAGAATTACTTGCTGAGCCAGTACTTGGCGCCAAGCCTGGTACTAATGCAGCAAGCAAAGATTGCAGTTCAGGGGAGACTTTTAGTTGTGCTTCAATTTGCTGACGGTTGATAATGGTGATGGTGGCTGGTACTTCGTCGATACTTTCAACAATACGACTGCCCGTGACGACAATGCGTTCTAAATTGTCTGCACTCATAGTGTTAGTTGCATTGGCTGCTTCGGCAAAGGCATTTTGCGTAATTAGCAGGGCAAGTAGGGTTAATCTAGTTTTAAGCATTTTTATTCCAATTAATATAGGCTATTAAAAAACTGCCAAGATCTTAATGGGAATCATTATCATTTACAATGTTTTTTTTGATTTTATTTATAACATCATCCGCTATAGAGAACTCGGACAGTGTTAACCTCTTTAGATCAATAGTCATGGGGTGACGAATATCATCGCAAAAATTTTATTAAAGTATATTATGGTTATAGCAGGTTTTTTATCCTATTGAGCAGCCTAGGTAGTAAACACTGTTAAGGTGCAACAATGGATAAGTTTGGCTGCGAAGTGAAGGTGAGTTTGCGAGATAAGCCGCTATCTTGAGTGCTATCAAGCGTATAGGTCATCTATCAATTATCGAGGTAATATTCAAAACGCTTTTAGCCAATATTAGGCGCAAGGGCAACGGTATAAGTTAGGTTAGGATATTTTATAAAAGGAGCAAAATGATGAGCGATTTTCGAACTGAAACTGATTCCTTTGGCGAACTTAATGTCCCCAAAGACAAACTGTATGGTGCGCAAACAGCGCGGTCACTGATTAATTTTCCTATCGGCGAAGAAGTTATGCCAAAGCCGCTCATTCGGGCACTAGGTATTGTCAAACAATCGGCCGCAAAGGTGAATATGGACTTAGGCCTTTTAGATTCCAGCATTGCTAACGCGATAATGGCAGCAGCAGGCGAGGTGATCGTCGGTCGGCTTGATGAACATTTTCCGCTCTCAATATGGCAAACCGGCTCAGGCACACAAAGTAATATGAACTGCAATGAAGTGATCTCAAATCGCGCAATTGAGATGCTTGGTGGCACTATTGGCAGCAAAGAGCCTGTACACCCTAATGACCACTGTAATATGGGACAATCGTCAAATGACACGTTTCCCACGGCGATGCATATTGCTGCAGTCGAACAAATAAGTCATCAGCTGTTACCTAGCTTAACGAAATTACGTGATGCCTTAGCGATAAAATCTAAAGAATTCGAACCTTATGTTAAAATTGGCCGAACTCATCTGCAAGATGCCACCCCACTAACGCTGGGCCAAGAGTTTTCCGGCTATTGTGCGCAAATTGAGCAGTCCATCCGCCGAGCAGAAGCCATTTTACCCGCGCTATATCCCTTAGCCCAAGGTGGAACCGCGGTAGGCACAGGGCTTAATACGGCACCAAGCTTTGATGTTAGGTTTGCTGAACAAGTGGCAAAACTCACCAAACAGCCTTTTAAAACTGCTGCTAATAAATTTGAAGCACTGGCTGCCCACGACGCCTTAGTTGAAGCCAGCGGCGCGCTAAATACCATCGCGGTAAGCCTCATGAAAATTGCCAATGATATACGATTATTGGGCTCAGGGCCGCGCTGCGGCATAGGTGAAATTAGCTTGCCAGAAAATGAACCAGGCTCTTCTATCATGCCAGGTAAGGTTAACCCAACTCAATGCGAAGCATTAACTATGATTGCCGCACAGGTGATGGGTAATCATGTCACTATTACTGTTGCGGGCTCAAATGGGCATTTCGAACTTAATGTCTTTAAACCTGTGATGATTTATAACTTGTTGCAATCGATACGCTTACTGGCGGAGGGTTGTGAAAGTTTCACTCAGCGCTGCGTGATTGGCATTACCGCCAATGAAGCACGAATTAGTCAATTGCGAAACGAGTCTTTGATGCTAGTGACCGCACTAAACTCACATATTGGTTATGATAATGCGGCAAAAATAGCGAAAAAGGCCCATCAGGATGGCAGTACGCTGAAAGAGGCAGCCCTAGCGTTAAATTTACTGACGCAAGCGCAGTTTGACCAATGGGTGGTAGCAGAGAATATGCTTGGTCCTCAATAAATAGGTTCCATTTTTCTTGGCACGAAATGATAGGTAAGGAGCCATGGCATACAGAGGCTATCTATTTACCCTGCGTTTAATATGGGTAAGTATATTAGCCTTTTTGGCGAGTTTTTTTAGCAATGCTTAAAGCTTAACAGCACCGTTTTGGCGTTGCCAGGTAATAGCTTATCAGTAGCCGTTGTTGATAAAAAGTTGGAAAAGCCATCTACTTCTGATGATGATAGATTTTTGAAGCCCATCGACCAATCGAAGAACTCGCGCTGCTCGATCGCCTCTTTAACGAGTAAAATAATGCCCGTATGTCTTCGGTCTCGGCAGATGTTGTTATAGAGCTGTTCAATATCGTTTTTATTACCTTCGATTACTTGCATAAAATTACCGTCTTTATAGAGTAACAAACCTGTTATCTGGTGTCGCCTATTGGCATTTCTAGCAAGAATTAACATCTCGTTTAACGTCTGCTCGCTAAAAAGTGTTACTGCTGAGCTAACATAAATAAGTTGTGTTAATTGCGCCATAACCTCTCCTTGGAACTTGTTTATAATCATCAAATAATGCTTGGCTACAATGTTGAGCGAACAACCAGCGCCAACGGTTACTTTTCCTTCTTAAGTGTATTATAAGTGACTTGGATCTTAAATTTAAATCATTGTAATAATTTAGCATATGGTTTTGATGTGCAATTGCCTCCAGAAGGCTGAGCCTAAATTACTGGTAATAGTTTAGGCGGTAGCTAGAAAATAGACTATGATGGCAGCGTTGAAGGACATGGGGCCCGCTGTCGCTGCTTAGTCTTTAGTATAGTTGTGATATATCGATTTTCCCCTGTTCCTTTTGATAATAATCGAATTATTTAGCAGCACTACTTAGCTACAGAACGATAGCAAGTCTGTGTCGACGTTATTGGATAAGAGCGCTTTCTTGTACCAGCAAAGATTAATAGCTCTTACCATTGTTAGCTAATGGCTTAAGTTAATGATGCCAGTTGTAGGTATTTAAAGGGTGAGTCGTCAGAAATTTATCATATAGCCAGCTACTGGCATATAAGGCACAGAAACGACCATGCTAGAACAAGATAAGATCACTAATCAGACTTTTCAAAAGGCTATTTTTAATAGCCGTAATTTTATTAGTATGACCACCGACGCCCAAGGTGTCATTGAACTTTTTAATGTTGGTGCTCAACAAATGTTGGGTTACAGCGCTGATGAAGTGATGCAAAAACTTACGGCGGCTGACATTGCTGATCGAGAAGAATTAGCACTGCGTGCCTTAGTACTAAGTGAAGAGTTCGGCGATATTATCAAACCGGGATTTGAAGCGCTGGTATTCAAGTCGTCGCGTAACCTGGAAGATATCAGTCAGTTGACTCTTGTTTGCAAAAATGGTCGACGTTTCCCTGCTATGGTGTCAGTGACCAGCCTGCGAGGCGATCAAGATGACATCATAGGCTACCTGTTAATTGGTACCGATAATAGCGCACATCAAGCAGCTGAAACGGCACGTATAGCGGCGGAAGAGGCTTTACGCAAAGCCGATGCGTTGCAGAGTGCTATTTTTAATAGTGCGAGTTTTTCCAGTATTGCGACTGATGCCCAAGGGGTTATTCAGATCTTTAACGTCGGTGCAGAGCGCATGTTGGGCTACGCAGCTATAGACGTTATTAACAAGCGGACCCCGGCCGATATTTCCGATCCACAAGAGGTGGTCGCGCGTGCTAAGGCGCTGAGTGAGGAACTGGGTACCCAGATTAACCCCGGATTTGAGGCGCTTGTGTTTAAAGCCAGCCGTGGTATCGAAGATATCTATGAGCTGACCTATATTCGCAAAGATGGCTGTCGTTTTCCTGCTATTGTCTCCGTTACCGCGCTGCGTGATGCACAAGATATGATTATAGGTTACTTATTAATTGGCACCGACAACAGTGCTCGCCAGGAAGCCGATGACAAGTTATGGCAAGCCGCGCAATACGCGCGTAATTTACTTGAAGCCAGTCTAGACCCTCTGGTTACTATCAACGTCTATGGCAAGATTACTGACGTTAACGAAGCCTCAATCCGAGCAACTGGTGTGGCAAGGGAGCGGTTGATTGGCACTGACTTTTCCGACTATTTCACCGACCCCGAAGAGGCAAGTATGGGCTACCGAGAAGCTTTCTCTCAAGGCTCGGTTATCGATTACCCGTTGACCATGCGCCACGTTAACGGTCGGCTTATGGATGTGCTGTACAACGCTTCCGTGTACCGGAATGAGCAGGGTAAGGTGCTCGGCGTATTTGCCGCCGCACGTGACATCACCGCACGTAAAAAAGCGGAAACGGCACTGGTAAAAGCTGGCGCTTTGCAGAGCGCCATTTTCAATAGCGCTAACTTTTCCAGTATCGCCACCGATGCGAATGGCGTTATCCAGATTTTTAATGTCGGCGCTGAGCGCATGCTCGGTTATACCGCGGCTGATATGGTGGATAAGCTGACCCCCGCCGATATCTCAGATCCGCAAGAGCTGATCGCGCGTGCCGCAGAGTTGAGTGAAGAACTTGAAACGCCGATAGCGCCGGGTTTTGAAGCGCTAGTGTTTAAGGCCTCTCGTGGCATTGAAGACATATACCAGCTTACTTACATACGTAAAGATGGCAGCCGTTTTCCCGCGGTGGTATCGGTAACTGCCTTGCGTGATGCACAAAATGCTATTATTGGTTATTTGTTAATAGGCACCGACAATACTGCGCGCATTCAGGTCGAGCAAGAAAGGAAGCAACTTACGGCAACTCTTCAAGAAAAGAATGCCGAGCTGGAAGTTTCCAAGGCAATAGCGGAAAAAGCCAATCGGGCTAAGTCGGAATTCCTTTCCAATATGAGCCATGAACTACGTACCCCGCTCAATGCTATTCTCGGTTTTGCGCAGTTGCTGGAAAATGGTAAGCCATCGCCAACGGAAACCCAATTGGTCAGACTGCAGCAGATTATTAACGGTGGTTGGTATTTACTGGAGTTGATCAATGAAATTCTCGATCTGGCAGTAATCGAATCCGGTAAACTGTCGTTGTCGCGCGAGCCGGTTTTGTTAATGGATGTCATCGATGAATGTCGCGCCATGATAGAGCCCCAGGTCCTTAAACGCGAAATTAAACTTAACTTTCTCCCGTTTGACCACAGCTGGCATGCCAATGCCGATCACACGCGCTTGAAACAGGTGTTGATCAATTTGCTGACCAATGCCATTAAGTATAATCGTCAACATGGCACTATTGTCGTCGAATGCCGAGCAGTCTCAAGCGAACGTATTCGTATCAATATTAAGGATACGGGTCACGGTTTATCTGCTGAAAAATTAAGCCAGCTTTTCCAGCCTTTTAATCGGCTTGGTCAGGAAACGGGGGCTGAGGAAGGCACAGGTATCGGGCTAGTGGTCACCAAGCAACTGATTGAACTGATGGGGGGGACTATCGGGGTTAAAAGTAGTGTTGGTGTTGGCAGTGAATTTTGGATCGAACTCAATCGAGACGTCGCCTCGATATTGGCAGATAATAAAACCCTGTCGACAGACTTAATACCACAGGTGTCAGCAGAAGATGGTAGCTGTAGTTTACTGTATATTGAAGATAACCCGGCTAATCTACTACTAGTGCAGCAGATCATTGATGATCAACCCTCTATTCGAATGTTGAGCGCTACTGATGGTATTAATGGTATCGCACTGGCGCGAACTGCGCGACCAAACGTGATCCTGATGGATATTAATTTACCTGGCATTAGCGGAACCGATGCGCTTTTTACGCTCAAAAATGATCCACTGACGGCGCATATCCCTATTTTAGCGATTAGTGCTAATGCGATGCCGACTGATATTCAAAAAGGCTTGGCAGCAGGGTTTTTACGTTACTTGACCAAGCCGATTAAAGTTTCAGAGTTTATTCAAGCACTGAATTTTGCATTGGAAAACTCAAAATTAAGCACCGAAAAATGACCAAGGCCGACAATTTTTCTCCAACAGCAGATAATGTCAGCGGGGCCGCTCACATCGCGCTTTGTTATCAATGCCGCCAACTGGATATGATTTATGATTAATGAACAAGACATTCTCAACGCCCACATTCTGATCGTTGATGACTTGCCTACTAACATTTTGTTACTGGAGGATATGCTGGCTGAAACCGGCTATCAGCGTATTGATTCGACCAGAGATCCGTTTGCGGTTGCCGAGCTACATAGCGCTAATTGCTATGACTTGATCTTACTGGATTTACAAATGCCCGGCATGGACGGCTTTGAGGTGATGAAGTTGCTTAAGGCCGATAAAGGCAATGATTATCTGCCAATCTTGGTGATCACGGCTCAACCAGACCATAAGTTGCGGGCGCTGACGGCAGGGGCTAAGGATTTTGTCGCTAAACCTTTTGATATTATAGAAGTTAATACTCGCATTCGTAATATGCTAGAAGTACGTTTGTTGTATAAAAAACTTGAGAACTATAATCAGCAACTGGAAAAAACCGTACGGGATCGCACCGCCGCACTGCGCGACAGCGAAGCGCGTTATCGCAGTTTGATTGAACTGGCCTCGGACTGGTACTGGGAGCAAGATGAAACCGGTCAGTTTACTCGACTATTTGGCCCAGTTCAGGAAATGTTGGGCTTAGAGATTAAAGCCTCAGCTGGCGATGAACATTGCACGGCTAAGGGCAATAATATTAAGCTTACCGGCTGGAATGAAACAGAACGTAAAGAGCTCCAAGCCAAGGTGGCCGCCCGTCAGCCTTTTCTTGATTTTGTTTTTAGCCGAGTTAATGATGATGGTTCACAACAACAATATCAGGTATCTGGCGAACCAATGTTTAATCGCGCTTCGCGCTTTATTGGTTATCGCGGTTTTGGTGTCGAACTGACGACTTGCCCCAATGTTAATGAAAAGGGTCGTTAATCATGACGTTAGTTAATAGTGCCTTGCAAAATCATATTTTGTCGACCTTGCCGAGCGCTGAACTTGACTCTTTCAGTGACGATTTGGAATTAGTATTTATGCCGCTGGGTGAGTTTATTTATGAACCTGGTGTCGCATTACAGCACGCATATTTTCCGACAACTTGTATCGTTTCACTGCATTATGTTTTGGAGTCAGGTGCAACTGCCGAAACCGCAGGCGTCGGCAATGAAGGTGTTGTTGGTATTTCGTTATTTATGGGCGGCAATACCACGGCCAGCTCTGCGGTGGTGCAAACCGCTGGCTATGCTTATCGTTTAGATAAGAAAATTTTGCTGCGAGAATTTTCCCGCTCCGGTTTACTGCAGCGAGTATTGCTGCGCTACACTCAAGCGTTGATGACGCAGATGTCGCAGACGGCTGTTTGTAATCGACATCACTCGCTAGAACAACAGCTTTGCCGCTGGTTATTGTTAACTCTAGACCGTTTACCGTCTAATGAGCTGGTAATGACTCATGAATTAGTTGCCAGTATGCTTGGCGTTTACCGCGAAGGAATTAGTATTGCTGCTGGTAAATTGCGGCAGGCCGGTGTTATTAACTATCGTCGAGGACATATTACCGTGCTCGATCGCTTAAAGTTAGAGCAGACAACCTGTGAGTGTTACGCGGTAGTTAAAACTGAATTAGATCGACTGTCATCAGTTGGCTTGCTTGCCGATGAGAAATTTTCCAAGTGCAATACTCAATAGCACCACAAATTTTTCCAACGGTTGTCAATCATCAAACGTTTACTTATAAAGCTACTTTCAAATACACGCCTTACTTTGGTCGGGCGTGAGTAATTGAATACTGCTTGTTCATTTATGTCACAAAATTATTGCCCACTTGTACTGGTTAAAATATTCCATGGCATCGTTGCTTACATGGAGGTAAGTACTTAGGTTATGTCTGTCGTTAAAAAGCTGTGCTCTCAATCCCAATATCCCGCTATTGCTCATTCAAGCGCCTTACCCTGACTTATTTCTCCTACGCACAATAAGCACACACACTTAATGAAACAGCTATGATTTAAGCGTTTAAAAAATATTATTGAAAAGTGTATGAAAATAATTGTGGCTAATGTACGCCACAATACAGTGAACTAAAGAGCAGGCGAGTATAAATAGATCCTAGGTAAAAAATTCTCATAATTTTTTACCGCCAATCAAGTAAAAATAAGGATAAATTTTATGAAAGTAGAGAAAAAAATTGCTCGTCGAAGCATATGGATAACAACGGTTTTGTTGACTACTCTGGTGGTAGGTTGTAATAACGATAATAACAACACGGCAGATGAGAGCACGCCATCAGTTATGTCTAGTAACGTTGCCGATATGGCGGTTGATGTGGCAATTAATTCGCAAATTACTGCCACATTCAGTGAAACTATGAACGCAAGCACGTTAAACGTTGCAAGCTTTAGCGTGGCCACCGAAAATGAAACAGCAATAGTCGCAACTGTTAGCCTTGATAACGCTACTAACACCGCTATTTTAACGCCAACAAGCGACTTTAACGCTGAGACTTTATATACGGTCACTATTACCAGCGCGGCAACAAGTGCGCTAGGGATCTCACTAGCCAGTGACTATAGTTGGTCATTTACCACTGCGGCAGCTGTTGACACTACGAGTCCGACCGTTAGCTTGACTTACCCGTTAGCTAGCGCGGCAAATTTTGCCCTCAATAGAAATATTACAGTGGAAATGAGTGAAGCGTTAGCTCCTGCAACCGTCAGCGAGACAAGTTTCAGCTTGAGTAATGGCTCGACGCTGATCGCTGGTAGTATCAACCTCACGGGCAAAAGCTTAACTTTCGATCCAGACAATAATTTAGCTGCCAGTACACTATATACCGCCACGTTAACCACAGCTTTGACGGATCTTGCGATACCCGCTAATGCAATGGTTAGCAATTATGTTTGGAGTTTTACCACAGGCACAGATATTGCCGCAGGCCCTGCTGTGGTTAATTTAAGAACTGCTGGTGCTATGGTTATTTTGGCAAAAGCTGGTATCACGAATGTGCCGACATCAAGCATTACCGGCAACATAGGCGCTAGCCCCATTACTGCAGCGTCAATGGATAACATCACTTGTAATGAAATCAGCGGCACTATCTATGGTGCAGATGCCGCTTATACTGGCAATGGTGATGTCAGCTGTTTTGCTGGCACAGCACCGGATACAACGTTAGTTGCAAACGCAGTATTGGATATGGCCACGGCCTACACGGATGCGGTTGGCAGAACCTTACCGGATTTTACTGAACTTTATGCCGGTGATCTTAGTGGTCAGACATTAGTGCCGGGCCTTTATAAATGGAGTACAGATGTACTAGTTTCAACTGATATGACCCTTGATGGTGCATCAAATGATGTCTGGATTTTTCAGGTAGCCGGTGATGTGATTATGGCGGACGCCAGTCGTATTTATTTATCGGGCGGCGCACAGGCTAAAAATATTTTTTGGCAAGTTGGCGGTGGCACCGGTGCGGTTATAGGTACTACCGCTCACTTTGAAGGTATCATTCTTGCCGAGAAAGCTATTACCATCAATAGTGGTGCATCGGTTAGCGGTAGATTGTTCGCCCAGACTGCAGTGACTTTAGATCAAAATGCAGTGACTCAACCAGCACAATAAGTTAAGTAATAACAGAATTGAAATGTTCATGTAAAAAAGCCTTCGGGCTTTTTTTTGCTGGTAGAAAACGTAAAACTGCAGCGTAGGGCCCAAGAGATCGGACTTGGTATTATGCCTATGTATGCCAGATTACAGTGAGAGGCATGCTGGTGTGGTTAAATGATATTTGACTAGAGACGCAGGGCTGGTTTTGTAGATATTAGGCCTGTATCACAAACATTTGATGTTAAACAAATGTCAGACAATGGTTATCACCGCAGGGAATTTCGCCATGAATAGCGGTGGTGGCTTTGAGAAAATATCGTGCTTATAAGGTTAAGCATTAAAGTAAATGCCGCGAGACACCAATATGCTCAATGAACAAGATATCTTTAACGCTCACATCCTCATTGTTGATGATATCAAGACCAATGTCCTGTTACTTGAGCAAATGCTAAGTGAAGCAGGTTATCAGAACTTCACATCAACGATGGATCCTTGCGCTGTTGTTGAATTAGATCGTGCTAATCATTTCGACTTAATTTTACTTGATTTGCAAATGCCTGCGATGGATGGTTTTCAGGTCATGGAAGCGCTAAAAATAAGTCGGGTTAATGATGGTCCTTATATTTTGGTGATCAGCGTGAAAATTGAGCAAAAGTTACGTTCATTGGCGGCCGGTGCGAAAGATTTTATTGCTAAGCCCTTCAAGATAGCTGAAATAGCTAGTCGTATCCGCACTTTGCTGGAAGCAAACAGTTTGATGAAACAGCGAAAAATATCAATGCCAGCAAGACAATAGCCTGAAGATACCTTGACTTAACGACTCATTCACACCAGCAAAGTTTCAGACCCAGAATGTGCACTGTACTGAGACAGTTTCATCCAGAAAATTAGATTTTTACCGACAATGCAAGTTCATAGCGATTTTAGCAATAGTACTGTTAGCAAAAGTAGCGCCTATTGAAAAAACATCTGGCTATGTACGCCAGCTCACAGTAACGCGAAACAATAAGACGTATAAATAACTCAATGTACCAATATACCAGTGTAAGTTTTTCTAGCTGGACAGTGATCGTATAACTTAGCTTAGTTGAGTGGCGATCAAAAACACGATCACTAACACGATCACTAATCATTACAGGATAAAAGCAATGACAATGACCAACAAAATAATCAGTCGAAGTTTCTGGCTGACGACAATATTTACCAGCACATTACTGCTAGGTTGTGGCGGTGATAATGACAACTCAGCACCTACACCTACACCTACACCAGTGCCGCCGGTTATTACTACCCCAACCGTAACCTCAGTTACCCCTGTAGATGCGGCAACACAAGTACTAATCAGCACGAATGTCAGTGCAACGTTCAGTGAAGCGATGGACACTTTAACAATTAATGATGATAGTTTTGTTTTAAGCGCTGGAGCACAGGCAGTCGCTGGTTCGGTGAGTGTAGATGCCGGTAGTAATACTGTAACCTTTACCCCAACATCGCCATTAAGTGCAAGCACGGCTTACACAGCAACAGTAACTTCGGCGGCAACAAGCGTCGCAGGTCAGGCGCTAGCAAGTAACTTTGTATGGAGTTTTACCACGAATACAGTCGTAGACACTACCGCGCCAACAGTTAGCTCAACAACACCTGATAACGCGGCCACTGATATCGTGCTTGACACGACTATTATCGCCAACTTCAGTGAAGCAGTTGATGCTAGCACCGTTAATACCACAAGCTTTACCGTGAAAAATGGCAGTACAGCTATTGCCGGTGTGGTAAGTTCTTCGGGCGCAACCGCGACCTTCATACCTAATGATGAATTGGCCACCAACACCCTTTATACGGCAACGTTGACTACGGCTATTACAGACCTTGCAGCTGCGCCTAATACATTAGCAAATGACTTTATATGGAGTTTTACTAGCGGACTGAGCACACCGAGTGTCACGCTGACCAATCCCCTTGATGCAGAAGTAGATGTGGCAATTAACCATAATGTGGTTGCTACTTTTAGTGAGGCAATGAAGGCCGTCACGATTGATACGTCAAGTTTTACCTTGACAGCGCCAAATGCTGTGGCGATTGTAGGCACTGTAAGTTTTGATACTGATAGTAATACGGCGATATTTTTACCCAGCAATGACCTTAGTACTGAGACGGTTTATACCGCCACTATTACTACGGCGGCGATAAGCTTAGCCGGTAAGCCATTAGCAAGTGACTATAGCTGGAGTTTTACCACAGGACTGGCACCGGATGTTACTGCACCTACTGTCAGTTCAACTGACCCACTTGATAGTGCAGTAAATTTTGCCATTAACCGCAACTTGATGGCTGAATTTAGTGAAGCCTTAGATCCTTCAAGTATTAATAGTAACAGTTTTGTGGTCACAGATGGGATAACGCCAGTTGCCGGCGTTGTAATATATGCCGGTACGTCGGTATCTTTTAATCCAAACGATGATTTAACCGCTAATACAGTTTATACCGCCACGTTAACGACTGCGATCACCGATCTTGCCACTATTGCAAATCCATTAGCCAGTGATTATGTGTGGAGTTTTACCACCAGTGCCGTTGCCGCTCAAGGCCCTGCACCGGTCGATCTTAGCAGCGCAGGTAACTTCGTTATTTTGACGAAAACAGGTACCACGAATGTGCATAGCTCTGCGATCACAGGCAACATGGGCGCAAGTCCGATCACAGCCGCAGCGATGGATAATGTTTTTTGTAATGAAATAACTGGCACTATTTATGGTTCTAACGCCGCTTATACGGGTAGTGGTGATGTCAGCTGTTTTGCTGGTGCAGCACCCGATAATACTTTAGTAGCGAATGCAGTACTGGATATGGGTACGGCTTATAACGACGCAGCAGGTAGAACCTTACCTGACTTTACTGAACTGCATGCGGGCGATATCAGTGGTCAAACCTTGACCCCAGGTTTATACAAGTGGAGTACGGGTGTATTGATTTCTACAGACGTGACTTTAACAGGGGCGGCAAATGATGTTTGGATTTTTCAGATATCGGGCAATGTTACCCAAGAAAATGGTACGAAAATCACCCTTGCTGGTGGTGCGCAGGCCAAAAATATCTTCTGGCAGGTCGAAGGTGGTACTGGCGTAGCTATTGGCACCACAGCCCATTTTGCCGGTATTATTCTGGCTGAAAAGGCTATTACTGTAAATACTGGCGCGACAGTTGATGGTAGATTATTTGCCCATACGGCAGTGACATTAGATCAAAATGCCGTGACTCAACCTGCTCAGTAGAGATAGTTAGAGTAGACAGTTTTGTATATGAACTAAGCTAAAATGGTTCGACTGAACAATAGTTTTAGCTTTTGATAAAGGCCGCTAAGTTTACTTAACGGCCTTTATTTTTTACCCGCACCCAAAGCGCTAAACCTTATAAAACAATAGCGTCTAACGCAAGCGTGTATGGCGTGCTCGCTGGTGGGGAGAAATACCTATCATGATAAATTGAGTAACGGCTCAACTGTAAGCGAATGAGTTCTTGTTTAAAATATATTGTTGTAATGAGTGAGATATCATTCGATATTTTCGATATCGTAATCATCAAAGTTATTGAACTTGATAATAGCGCTGAGTTCCTCACCATAGGCACTGCCTTTTTCTGAGTAACGATCTAATTTAGTGACTAACACATAAGGATCACTGGTTTCCATTGTGGTTTGTCGAAACTCCACAAAAGCATTACCGCGCGCTAACGTACGGTAATAATCATAGACTGCCTCTTTAATTGAATCATATTTTCTTACCCAAATAGTTTTATCACCACGTTTTTGTAAAGCGGCAATACGAGCTTCATCTTCATCAAAAGACCAAACACCAAATATATTATAGGCTTCTAGGAAAAATCGCGAAGTAGCCCAAGAACTTTCAATGGCGGCCTGTGCTATGGCGATACTTTTAGGATGAGGCTTAAGCGCCATTAACAGCTCATCATTGTTTGATGCTTTATATTCGATTTTTAGTTCTTCAATCTCATCATTAGTTTGTCCGTTATCAATCATGGCTTTAATGTCTTGGTACTGCGTCATAAGATCATCATAGACATGCTCAACGGCAGGCACAATTAACGCCTTAAAACGCGCTTTTTTCTCTTGTACTGTCATTGGCGGAAGTTCTACTGACTTTTTCGTGACAGAGTAAAGAATAGCCCCAATAACTATGAGTAAAATAATGCCAATAATGGCTTTAGTTTGATTTGAAGATAATTGCATATAGAAGTCCCGTATTGATTTTATTGATGAATTGTAACACAGCTAATCGATATTAAATGACTTAACAGCCGCAACTGAAATTAATGTAAGTGCTAGCAAAGGAATCAGTTTGTGGAGGTTTGATTGTGTATTAAACGAATAAATAGCTTTATTTAAAGCACTAGCGACAGAAAACCTTGAGGGGAACTTGCTTTAATTTAGACATAAAAAAACCGCAATTAAGCGGTTTTTATCATAGATTGTTGCCAATCTATCGCCAAATCTAAAAGTTACTAGGTATAACTAATAGACTAAAAACGGTCTTTATTTTGGTGGAGCGGGGGGGAATCGAACCCCCGTCCAAAAAGCCTACATCCTCGGTACTACATGCTTAGTCGATTATTTATTTAACCAATTGGACGCCAATCGACAGGCTTCGTCATGGTGAGCTTAATACTATTTCGCGGTTCAGCCTTAAGCGTGCTTCCCTCGCTATCCTATTTGGGGTGACCATCGATCCTCTAAA
>Ga0209344_10000406_pt1 | contig 78584 bp, 74 predicted proteins | sample Cruoilmetagenom6_FD_187293 | JGI IMG/M metagenome (GOLD analysis project Ga0209344, IMG submission 187293) | Oil polluted marine microbial communities from Coal Oil Point, Santa Barbara, California, USA - Santa Barbara Oil Seep Sample 6 (SPAdes)... | ecosystem: Environmental > Aquatic > Marine... | reverse complement strand
TTTATGCCGTTTAATCAATTGACTGACCGCATCGTTTTCTATTGGTATCCATTAGAAATCGTGTGCAAAGTTAGCCCACCCGCATTTTGAAACATAGCTGATTTCGCGCTAATGGACAATCTGGGTTGAAGCTGATACTAGTCGACAAGGCGCAGACTACTATCCAGCGCATGCACTGTCTGTGCGGTATCGTACAGAGCTTGAGCTAATAGATTTACTATGATTCCTACTAATTATTTCATTAGCGGAGTGTGCCTAAAAATTTTAACCATTTTAACAAGCTGCTTATGCTCATTACCTCTCCACAGGTAACAAACCACAATCACCTCCTCGCAGCTACGCAAGCGGATGAATTTGAACGCTTGAAACCCCATCTGGAGCTGGTCCAAATGCGACTCGGCAACGTCCTCTATGAATCCGGTGATCGGCTGCAATATGTCTGGTTCCCTACGACTGCCATCGTGTCGATGCAATGCATCATGGAGGATGGCGCTTCGACAGAAATCGCGGGCGTCGGCAATGAAGGCGTACTTGGTGTTTCACTTTTCATGGGTGGTGCAGCTACGCTTAGCCGAGCAATTGTGCAGACGGGCGGCTACGGTTACCGCATAACAGCTGGATTAGTGCTGCAAGAATTCAATCGCGTTGAATCGCTACACCGTTTATCACTGCTTTACATTCAAGCGCTAATCGCTCAACTATCCATGATGGCGGCTTGCAATAGACACCATTCTGTCGAACAGCAGCTTTGCCGCTGGTTGTTAATAACCATAGATCGGCTTACCTCAACAGAGTTAATCATGACGCAGGAATTGATTGCCAGTATGCTTGGCGTTCGCCGCGAAGGTATCACGGAAGCCGCCGGCAATTTGAAAAATGCTGGTTTTATTAGCTATCGCCGTGGGCACATTTCAGTAATTGATCGATCAGGATTGGAAACCCACTCTTGCGAGTGTTATCAGGTAATTAAAAAAGAAATAAATTGCTTACTTTCGACGTACGCAACCACCAGACACTCACATTCTCAAACGTATAGAAAAAAATGAAGCTAACCTGCGTTATTTTAATTCACTATGCTGTAAATATTTTAAAATAACAATACCTTACAAAGTACGATTCGACATATTGCCATATGCCTGCCGTCCTCCACACACTCAAAAACGTGCTATCCGACCAGCGCAACGCACCATAAGCAGTCCGCTCCAAACGACAATATTTTTTCTGGTTGCGTAACAATCATCAATCAATTTAAGTAGACGATAAGGCATGGGCGTTGTGCTTAACACCACATGTAAATCATGCGTCATGATGAAAAGATCGAATCATCTGTTGAGGCAATAAAGCCCTATGTGAGCAAACGCACAGATCACAGGTGTCACAAATGATATTCTGCTTACGGTTAGCATTTTCCATTAATTCGTTGTGCGGTGGGAATGTAGGTTCACAATGGGAAGTACGGAGATAACTTCGTATGCATAATAAATGCACAGTGAAAATTTATCGGATTTTGATGTACATATTTATTATGAGGGTGCGTGTAATTTGAGAGATAGAATTCCCATAAATATGGCTTAGTCATGTTAGAGCATTCAGGTAATTATTCTGAATCATTGCCCTCATAAACAATATGGAGATGTCTTAAAGCTTTTTAATTAGTAGCCGCTATAAATCAAACTGAATAAAATTCAATCATGCATGCCATAACGACGCACCTCTCAAAATAATTGGGAATGTGGTTAGATTGATACTGTTTTTTCTAAGTTTTTACAGGAGTTCTTAAAATAATGCTTAGCAAGCCTGATACTCTAAACGCCAACCTCCTGATCGTTGATGACCAAGAAGTTAATATACGTTTACTTGAAGAAACGCTACGTAGCGCTGGCTATACGCGCATAACATCGACGCAGAATCCTTATGAAGTCTGCGAGTTGCATCGCAAAAACCGCTATGACCTGATTCTGCTCGACTTGCTGATGCCTGGCATGGATGGCTTTCAGGTGCTAGAAGGCTTGAAGAATATCCTAACAGATGACTACGTTCCGGTACTCGTGATTACCGCCCAACCGGATCACAAACTGCGCGCGTTACAAGCCGGTGCGAAAGATTTCATCAGCAAACCTTTTAATCTGACCGAAATACTAACACGTATCCATAACATGCTGGAAGTACGGCTTTTATATAAAAAATTAAAAAATTACAACGAGATATTGGAGCAGACTGTACAAGCACGAACTACAGAACTACAGGAAAGTGAAATTCGTTTTCGCCGTCTGACCGAACTGTCGTCTGACTGGTATTGGGAGCAAAACGAAGCCGGACATTTCACCAAAGTTTACGGCCCTGTTCTTGAGATGCTCGGAATTAAGGTTGACGACCTACTTAGCGAAACCAGTGAAACTCAAACCGCACATTGGAATAAAGATGAACAGGCGATACTAGTAGAATATATAGAAGCCAGACGGCCGTTCCTGGATTTCGTATACAGACGGCATAATCCAGATGGTTCGCTGGAATATTTTATGATTAGCGGAGAACCTATGTTCGATTCATCCGGTTGCTTTACAGGTTACCGTGGCGTGGGCAAGGACATAACTGGAAGCATACATCCTGCCTTACAATAGTCAGCACTGGTCGCCATTACATCAAACGCGGTACTGAATGCTCAAATTTTATCAGGAGATTCGCGCTTCCAGTCTTCGTTAATAATCAATTTGTAGAGAACATCCCAAAGTCTAAAATTTATTTCGTAAAATGGCTTCATGACGCCAGAGCTGCTGGCAAACTCTCACCCTTACCTCGGCAACCATTTTCAGGCACACTTTTCTGAACTATATCAATAGGTAGAAATCTTTTAATTTTCACTCTGGCGACGATGGTAAAATTCAGATGTACCCGTCATATCGCCACCATGCCCCAACCCTCTTTCATTCATCTGCGCCTGCACAGCGAATACTCCATTGTCGATGGCATTGTGCGCATTCCTGAGGCGATTGCCGCCGCCAAGCAGGATGCCATGCCCGCGCTAGCGCTTACCGATCTCAATAATGTATTCGGCCTGATCAAGTTCTACCGGGCAGCGCGTACCGCCGGCATCAAGCCCATCATTGGCTGTGATGTGTTTATCAGTAACCCGGCTGAGCGTGACAAGCCTTCCCGTTTGCTATTGTTATGCCAGTCTAATGTTGGCTATTTGCGTTTGTGTGATTTAGTGACACGCGCCTATCTGGGAAGGCAAAGCAGCGGTCGTATCGAGATACATAAACAATGGTTGCGCGAAGGGACAGAGGGACTGCTCGCATTATCTGGTGCACATCTCGGTGAGGTCGGCACGGCGCTGCTAAATGGCAATCAGGCAACGGCACGTCAGCTTGCGCTTGATTGGGCAGAGATGTTCTCCGGTCGATATTATCTGGAAGTGCAACGCACCGGAATGGCGCGTGAAGAGCTCCATGTGCGCGAAACGGTCAAACTGGCTGCAGAGCTTGTGTTACCGGTGGTAGCCACACATCCGATTCAGTTTCTAAGCCAGGACGATTACAAAGCGCACGAGGCGCGCGTGTGCATCGCCGAAGGATATGTGCTGAACGACAAGCGGCGCGTGCGTCAATTTACCTCGCAGCAGTATTTCAAAACGCAAGCCGAGATGATAACGCTGTTCGCCGATTTTCCTGAAGCGTTGCAAAACAGCATTGAGATCGCCAAGCGTTGTAATCTGACCTTGCAACTGGATAAGGCTTATTTGCCGGATTTTCCCACCCCAAACGGCGAAAGTCTGGATGATTTTATACGGTCGGAATCCGAACACGGTTTGCATCAGCGGATGCTGCAGTTGTATCCGGATGAAACTGTGCGCGCCTCGAAGATGCAGGAATACACTGCACGTCTGGTGTTCGAGATTGAGACCATTATAAAAATGGGTTTCTCCGGTTATTTTCTGATCGTGGCAGATTTCATCCGCTGGGCCAAACTTAATGGCGTACCGGTCGGGCCCGGCCGCGGCTCTGGCGCAGGTTCGCTGGTAGCTTACAGTCTCGGCATTACCGACCTGGACCCGTTGCGCTACGCCCTGCTGTTTGAACGCTTCCTGAATCCAGAACGCGTATCCATGCCCGACTTCGATATTGATTTCTGCCAGGATGGGCGCGAGCGCGTCATCGACTATGTGAAGCACAAATACGGCGCGGCGAGTGTGTCGCAGATTGCCACCTTCGGCACCATGGCGTCCAAAGCGGTGATCCGCGATGTCGGGCGTGTGCTGGATTTTCCTTACGGCCTGTGTGATCGCTTGTCCAAGCTTGTTCCGCTGGAAGGCGTCAAACCGGTGTCGCTTAAAAAAGCGCGTGAACTGGAACCGGAATTCAACGCGATCATCAGCAGTGAAGAAGGCGTAGAAGAGCTGCTTGAACTGGGCGCACGGCTGGAGGATTTAACACGCAATGTCGGCATGCACGCGGGTGGGGTACTGATCGCACCAGGCAAGCTGACCGACTTTTGTCCGCTTTATTACGCCGAGGGTAGCGACAAGGGGATCAGTCAGTTTGACAAAGATGATGTGGAAAAGATCGGCTTGGTTAAATTCGACTTTTTGGGATTGCGCACGCTCACCATCATTGATTGGGCGGTGAAATATGTAAACCAGATGCCGACAGGGCTAGGCTTTTCCATAGAAAATCTTCCATTGGAGGACAAGCCAACTTTCGCACTGCTCAAGGCTGCCAACACCACGGCGATCTTTCAGCTTGAATCTCCTGGCATGAAAAAGCTGATTGTTAAGCTGCAACCGGACACATTTGAAGATATTGTGGCGCTGGTTGCATTATATCGCCCAGGTCCTCTCGAATCAGGCATGGTTGAGGATTTTATCAACCGCAAACATGGCCGTTCCAAGGCTGATTATTTTCATCCCGAACTGGAGATTTCGCTCAAGCCAACTTATGGTGTGATCGTGTACCAAGAGCAAGTGATGCAGATCGCGCAGGTCATCGGAGGTTACTCTCTGGGAGCAGCGGACGTCTTGCGCCGCGCCATGGGGAAGAAAAATGCTGACGAGATGGCGATGCAACGCAGCACCTTCGTGGACGGCGCTGTGGCGCGCGCTATCAACAAGCAGCTAGCAGAGCAACTGTTCGATTTGATGGAAAAATTCGCTGGATACGGTTTTAACAAATCGCATTCTGCTGCCTACGCATTGGTGTCCTATCAAACTGCCTATCTAAAAGCGCATTACCCGGCGGCATTTATGGCCGCCACACTGTCATCGGATATGGATAATACCGACAAAGTGCATATCTTCTATCTCGACACCCTGGTGCAGGGAATATGTATTTTGCCGCCGGATATTAACTCGTCTGTAAACTGTTTTATGCCGGTAGATGAAAAGACGATTGCGTATGGATTGGGAGCCATTAAGGGTACAGGCAAAGCTGCGATAGATAGCATTGAAGATGCCCGTAAACTCGGCGGACCATTCCGTGATCTGTTCGATTTTTGTCATCGAGTTGATAAGCGCGTAGTGAACCGTCGTGCCACTGAAGCATTGATCCGCGGTGGCGCATTCGATACGATTTCGGATCATCGCCATCAATTACTGGCATCACTCGAGGTCGCGCTGAGCAGTGCGGAGCAGCAAGCACGAACAGTCAATCAAAATAGCCTGTTCGAGGATGATGCAAGTGCGGCGATGCCGGTACAAATGAAGAACGTCCCGCGCTGGACGTTGCGCGAGCAACTCCAACACGAAAAAACCAGCTTGGGCTTTTATCTCAGCGGCCATCCCTATCAGGAATATGCCAACGAACTGGAAAATTTCGTCAAGATACGACTGGCCGATATCACACCGCAAGCACTGCCGCAAAACGGCAACAACAAGCGCGGGGGAATGCCGGTGGTATTGGCTGGCATAGTTTCTGGCGTGCGAATACAACAGACGCGTCGTGGGCGCATGGCGATTGTCACGCTAGATGACGGCAGCGCACAGTTGGAAATGATGGTATTCAACGAAGTATTCGAGGCCAATCGCCCGTGGATTCGTGAAGATGAATTGTTAGTGGTGCGTGGGAAAGCCAGTCTCGACGAGTATTCCGGCAACATGCGTGTCAATGGTGAAGAGTTATTTGATTTCGCCTCAGCACGTTCCACTTTCGCTAAGCGCCTGGAACTTAGTGTTTCGTCTGACTCAGACATTAGCGTGACACAGTTAAAAGAAGTGCTCGAGCCCTATCGAGAGGGCAAATGCATGGCTGTAATCTGCTACCGAAATGCCAGCGGGAGCGCACACATAAAGCTGGGTGAGTCTTGGTGTGCCACACTACACAATGATCTAATGAGTGGATTAACGAAACTGCTGGGGGAACAGAACGTTCATGTCGCTTATAAATGAGCAAGATTGCACCTACGCGTACGCGGCATGTAGAGGTTAAAAGTGGAGAACTCGATACTTTAATCCTGCCGTACGTTAATATTGACTGCATGCAACGGTTTTTCGATGAGGTGGACGCGCGCCGCCCTGTACTCCTGAGCTCAATTTAATCGAACATGTGTGGGATGAATTGCACGATCAACACTTCCATAACCCGACTTTGATAGTCATGATGCACTGGAGAATCAGCTGGAAGTGCCCTGCGTACCTTCGAGCACAATGCGCCAATGGTCAAGTCGATTGTCTCTTATAAATTGGTTGTTAACGCTTTACTGAATCAGAAATGAAATTGCGTATTCAGCCGTGAAAGATATTGAAAGCGTATCTGGCTATTTTAAAATAACGGCAAGGCTAAACAAATTGCTCAACAGAAAGTGACGGGTATTCCGCTGTTTAGCCGGGAAATTGCTTCACTGAGATAGAATGCGTCCATGGACAACTTTACAGACTCGTTGAATCGTACGTTCACCGCCTCGGCCGAACGGATGATGCAGCACCTCCCGCAGTTTCTCGGGGCCCTCGCGCTACTTCTGATCGGCTGGGTGCTGGCTCGGTTGCTGCGAATTGCCACCCGCCGAGCTGTCACGCTGCTGGACTCGTTGATTAGCCGCAGCACAGGGCAATCCCGCTGGGGTGTCGGCCGCTCAGCCACTGTATTAGGCGGGGTTGTGTATTGGGTGGTGCTTTTGTTTTTCGTCACTGCAGCGACGCAGATGCTTGGGCTGCAATACTTCACGGACTGGTTGGCACGGTTACTCGAACATCTGCCTGCTCTGGCTGCCGGGCTGCTGATAGTTGTCGCGGGATTCGTCTTGTCCGGCTTCTTCGGTGATCTTGTACAGGCCACCGCCACGCGACTGTCGCCGCCGCAACGCCGGGCGTTGACGCGTCTTGCACAGGGTGCGACGTTGGCAGTGGCGCTGCTGGTCGGCGCAGATCAGATCGGACTCAAGGTCACGTGGGTTGCGATCCTGGCCGCCGTTATCGTGGCAACGGTACTCGGCGGCGTGGCTCTCGCCGTCAGCTTGGGCGCGCGTGGCTATGTTGCCAACCTGATCGGCGCGTTCTACATGCGCCAGGCGTTGCAACTCGGGCAGCGCGTGCTCGTCGCCGGCCACGAGGGGCATATCGTCGATGTCACAGCCACTTCATTAGTGCTCGAGACAAACAATGGCCGCATTCTGCTGCCCGGTCGCATCTATCACGACGAAGCGATCGTGATCTTCGCCCGCACGGATGCTGTCTGAGCGGCGCACGATGGCGGAGTCACGAGACCATCCACTCAGCCTGGCTTTCATGCGCGGACACCCCGTGCAAGCCGCGCGCGTGCTCGAGGTACTGCCCGCAGGCGATGTAGCACAGATGTTTACCAGTGTGCCGGCACGGCTGGGGGCAGCAGTGCTGGCTGCAATGCTGCCTAATCGAGCGGCACTTTGCATCGCTGCACTAGAAGATGCGCGCACATTGGAATTGCTGGCCACCATGGGCACTCAGCCGATGGTAGCGCTCCTACGCCACTTGCCGGAACTGCGAAGGCAGGACCTCATCGGCAGGTTGCCAGCCGTCACAGCGTTGGCCTCGACGCTGTTGCTCGGCTATGCCGAAGATACGCTGGGCGCCTGGGCCGATCCGGACGTGGTCACGCTGAGCGCCAAGACACGCGTCGCCGATGCATTGGCGCACGTGCGTGTGGCACCGCCCGCGCACCCCGTGGTCTTCGTCGCCGACGGCGAGCTCCGGCTTGCGGGCACGGTATCTCTCCAAGCGCTGATACAGGCACCGGGCGAGTCCACCTTAGCCACGCTGATGCGACGCTCAAGCGTCGTGCTTGCCGCCCATGCACCACTCTTGGGCACGGCTGAACATCCGGGCTGGGAGCAATGTTCGCTGTTGCCCGTTGTGGAGACGGGCCAACGACTTGTGGGCGTGCTTACACACGATGCATTGGCTCGGGCGCTGAAACAAGCCACATCGCCCGGCATCCGCAGCACCGACGATGCGAGCTTGACGGGGATGCTCGCGCGCGGCTACTGGCAGGCCTTGTCCGGATTGATTGATGGCGGGCTTTTCCTGCTGCCTCGAGTAGCACCGGTGCTGCCGCTAAACGAGGCGCATACCAGCGCTACAGGACCTTCTAATGGCAGCTGACACACTATCCATGGATCCGGCCGACGCAGCACTAACACGCCGCTTCCTGCTCGACTACCCGCAGGAAGCGGCGCGCCTGTTCGAAGCCATGCCGACCGACGAAGCCGCCGTGCTGTTGGCCGGACAGCCCCCGCACGCGGCCCTACGTGCCTGGCAGGTGCTGGCTCCGGACGTGGCGATGCAGGTGCTGCAGCAATTGCCTGTCTCGCTTGCCGAACACCTGCTGGCCGAGGCCGAGCCGGTGGTCAGCGTGGCCGCGCTCACGCAACTGGATGCGTCGCAGCGCGAGGCCTGGTTGAAGCGCCTGCACGCGGAGGTGGCGCACGAATTGTGCGGCCTGCTCGCCTACCCGGAGGATTGCGCTGGCCGAATGATGGATCCGCGCGTGAGCCCACTGCGCAGCGGCATGACAGTCGCCGAAGCTGTTGAGCGGTTGCGTCAGATCCGGCGCAGCGGTCTGCGTGAACTCTTCGTCGTCGACGACGACGGGCGCTTGGCCGGTCGCGTCGAAGTGCAGGACCTGGCGCTCGCCAACCGTGACCTGCCACTGTCCGACATCACGCGGGCCATCGTTGCGCAAATCGGTGATCTGGACCCGCGCGAGGAGGTGGTTGAGACTTTGCAGAAGCAGTCGATCACCTTATTGCCGGTTGTCAACGTCAGCGGCCGTTTCATCGGCGTCATCCGCCAAGCCGAATTGATGGCGGCCGTCGAAGAAGAATCCAGTCTCGACATCCAGACCATGGTCGGCGCCAGCCCTGACGAACGTGCGTTGTCGCCGCCCTTATTTGCAGTGAGAAAGCGTCTGCCATGGTTGCAGATCAATCTGCTAACGGCCTTTCTTGCCTCGGCCGTGGTGGGATTGTTCGAAAGCACCATCGCGCAAATTACTGCGCTAGCGGTGCTGCTGCCAGTAGTCGCTGGCCAGTCGGGTAATGCTGGCGCGCAGGCTTTGGCCGTGACCATGCGCGGCTTGGTGCTGCGTGAAATCAGCTTGCGTCACTGGCCGGTCGTTGTGGGAAAGGAGGCCCTGGTGGGCGTCATAAACGGTATTGCGGTGGCTGCCACCACAGGACTGGTGGTCTACATATGGAGCCGCTCTCTGGCGTTAGTTGGCGTGATCATGCTGGCGATGGTGATCTCGATGTTCGCTGCTGGCCTGGCCGGTGCACTGGTACCAATATTGCTGAGACGTATCGGTCAGGATCCTGCCACTGCGTCTTCGATCATCCTCACCACGGTGACCGACATCGTCGGCTTCTTCTCATTCCTCGGTATCGCAGCATTGTTCGCGCCTTTGCTGAAGAATGTCAGCGGCTGAAGTACCGTCCTGGCATCCCAACAAGCTCGGCAGATTGGGAGGAATGAAATGAAGCCGCCTCACAGGGGGTGGATGAACCGATGCGTTAACGATGAGTGATACAGCTGAGGACATATACTTTATAAAACACAACTGTATAGGCACCGCACAGAATGAGATATTGGGGGGCGAAAAAATTCGCTCAGCTTCTTAGATCGGACTACTTAATTCTCATGCCAGGTTGTGCACCATCGTCCGGACTGAGGATGAATAAACCAGGCGCATCGCCGGAAGCCGCCAACACCATACCTTCCGACAGACCGAATTTCATCTTGCGTGGTGCAAGATTAGCAACCATCACGGTGTTGCGACCTATTAATTTTTCCGGATCATAAGCCGATTTGATGCCCGCGAACACGGTGCGTGGTTGTGCTTCGCCGATGTCCAGGGTCAGTTTCAACAGCTTCTCCGCACCTTCTATATGTTCGGCGTTAATAATTCTAGCCACGCGCAAGTCAACCTTACTGAAGTCGTCAATGCTGATGGTGTCGCCGATAGGCGCGATGGCATGTTGCTGCGCTTCGGCATGACGTGCTGGTGAGTGAGTATCCGTTGCAGGTTCCATAATTTGTTTGTTGGCTTCAATCATTGTTTCGATAAGTTTAGGGTCAATACGGGTCATCAGATGTTGGTAGGGATTAATTTTTGTGGTCAATGTGGTTGCATCACTCCAGATGAATTTTCCAGGCAGTCCAAAAAAACATTTGGCGACTCGTTCTGAAAGAACGGGCAGTATCGGTGCCAGCAAAACTGAAATCACCTTGAATTCGTGCAATATTAAAGAGCAACACTGCTGCAATTCGTTTCGCTTGCCTGGATCTTTAGCAAGCAGCCATGGCTTCACGTCGTTGAACGCCTCGTTCAACTGATCAGCACGTTCCATAATGCGCCGGATTACTTGAGAATATTCTCGTGCTTCATAAAGTTTTGCTACCTCATCACTTAAGTTCGCATCGAAAGTTTTAAACTCCGTAAGATCATCGAATCCTGTATATTTTACTTCGCCATTAAAATGTTCCGTAATAAACCCTGCGGCGCGGCTCGCGATATTGACGTACTTGCCGATTAGATCACTGTTTACTTTTGCTACGAAGTCATCAAGATTCAGGTCAAGATCTTGCATCGTGCCATTGATCTTGGCAGCGTAGTAGTAGCGCAGGTATTCCGGGTTGAGCCCCTGTTTGAGGTAGCTTTCGGCAGTGATGAAGGTGCCACGCGACTTGCTCATTTTTTCACCGTTGACGGTAAGGAAGCCATGCGCGAATAATTTGGTCGGAGTGCGGAAACCAGCGTGTTGAAGCATCGCTGGCCAGAATAGAGCGTGAAAATACAAAATATCTTTTCCGATGAAGTGGTACAGCTCGGTATCCGAGCCTGGCTTCCAGTAATCATCGAAATTTGGCCCGGCGGCCGATTTGCATAGCTGAGCAAAGCTGCCCATGTAGCCCACGGGCGCATCCAGCCACACATAAAAATACTTACCCGGCGCATCGGGTATCTCAAAGCCGAAATAGGGCGCGTCGCGCGAGATGTCCCAGTCGTTGAGCTTATTCTCGCCTACGACGCCCAGCCATTCCTGCATCTTGTTAGCGGCTTCGGCTTGCAGCGTTCCGCTACGCGTCCACTCGCGCAGGAATTGCTGGCAGGTGTCGGCGGAGAGCTTGAAGAAGTAATGGTCGGAGTTACGCCGCTCAGGTTCCGCACCGGACACGGCGGAGTAAGGGTTAATTAATTCGGTGGGCGAATAAGTGGTGCCGCACGCTTCGCAGTTGTCGCCGTATTGATCCTTGGCGTGACACTTCGGGCATTCGCCCTTGATGAAACGGTCCGGTAGGAACATGTTCTTGACGGGGTCATAGAACTGCTCGACTGAACGCACTTCAATCAAGCCAGCGGCTTTAAGTTTGCGATAAATTTCCTGCGAATATTCTTTAGTCTCGGCGCTGTTGGTGCTGCCGTAGTGGTCGAACTCGACATGAAATCCGTCGAAATCTGCCTTATGTTCATACCACACGCGATCTATCAATTGCTCCGGGGTGATACCTTCCTTTTCGGCGCGAAGCATGACAGGTGTGCCGTGAGTATCGTCAGCACAGACGTAATAACAGGTGTTGCCCAGCATTTTTTGAAAGCGCACCCATATGTCGGTCTGAATGTATTCGACCAAATGACCCAAGTGAATACTACCGTTGGCATAAGGCAATGCGGACGTAACCAGTATCTTGCGCGGCATAAATGAAAAACCCCTTGTAAAGGACCGTAATTGTAGCAAAATTGGACTATAGGCGTGACGGGGAATCTTGGGTAGAATGTTTGCCCACCTATCGTTTTAATTGCAGGAGCAGCAAATGAGTTTTACCGACGCAGATATACAGGCCACACTGACAAAGTTAATTGACCCCAATACAAAAAAAGATTTTGTAGCGGGCAAGTCGGTAAAAAATATAAAAATCAGCGGTGATAATTTATCGCTCGACATCCAGCTTGGTTACCCTGCGAAAAGCGTGTGGGACGAGATACGTGTGATGGTGGAAAATCACCTGCGTAGCGCTTTACCAGATATCAACACCCTTTCCGTGAATGTGAGCAGCAAGGTAGTGCCCCATGCTGTGCAGCGCGGCGTAAAGCTGGTTGATGGCGTAAAGAATATTATTGCGGTGGCCAGCGGCAAAGGTGGTGTGGGTAAGTCAACTACGGCGGTGAATCTGGCGCTGGCACTGGCGGCGGAAGGCGCGCGCGTCGGAATTCTGGATGCAGATATCTATGGCCCGTCCCTACCCACCATGATGGGTATCAAAGGCGAGCCCGTATCGCGTGATGGCAAGTCGGTCGAGCCAATGCTGGGACATGGATTGCAGGTCATGTCCATCGGTTTCATGATTAAAGGAGAGGATGTGCCAATGGTCTGGCGCGGCCCGATGGTCACTCAGGCGCTGGATCAACTGTTAAATCAGACGCGCTGGGATGGGCTGGACTACCTGATCGTGGACATGCCGCCCGGCACTGGCGATATCCAGTTGACGCTGTCGCAAAAAGTACCTGTGACTGGAGCAATTATCGTGACCACTCCACAGGACATCGCGCTTATGGATGCGCGCAAGGGTCTCAAAATGTTCGAGAAAGTGAGCATAAAAATACTGGGGATCGTTGAAAACATGAGCACGCACATCTGCTCGAAATGTGGGCATGAGGAACATATTTTCGGTAGTGGCGGAGCCGAAAAAATGTGTAACGACTACAAAGTAGAGTTTCTTGGTTCATTGCCTTTGGACATCAGCATCCGCGAGCAGACCGATGCCGGCGAACCTACCGTAGCGGCCAACCCAGATGGTTCAATTGCCAAAGAGTACAAGCAGGTTGCGCGGCGTCTGGCGGTAAAAATTGCTGAAATGGCGCAAGACTATAGTGCGGCATTCCCTAAAATTGTAATGCAAAAAACTTAAGGGATGAAAAATGTGCAAAATATCATGAAATATTTATATCTTCATACTGCCCCATTGAACATAACCTCTATATCGAACTAGACATGAGCATTAAAGCAGACAAGTGGATACATCACATGGCCAAAGAACACGGCATGATCGAGCCGTTCGAGCCGGGGCAGGTGAAAGAAAGGGATGGCCACCGCATCGTGTCGTATGGCACGTCGAGCTATGGCTATGACATCCGTTGTTCAGACGAATTCAAGCTTTTTACCAACATCAATAGCACCATCGTCGATCCGAAGAATTTTGATGCCGACTCTTTCGTCGAACTCAAGAGCGACTATTGCATCATCCCGCCTAACTCTTTCGCGCTGGCGCGCACCGTGGAGCACTTCCGCATCCCCCGCAACATACTGACCATCTGCCTGGGGAAGTCTACTTACGCGCGGTGCGGCATAATCGTCAATGTCACACCGTTAGAGCCGGAATGGGAGGGCTATGTAACGCTGGAGTTTTCAAATACCACACCACTACCGGCAAAAATTTACGCCAATGAGGGCGTGGCGCAGGTGATATTTTTCGAATCCGACGAGGTATGTGAAGTCTCATATAAGGATAGGAGCGGCAAGTATCAAGGGCAGATTGGGGTTACTTTACCCAAAATATAAATTATAGTCAGGTGGAACATAAGCAGTCCAACATGCACCATAATCAATGCGACATTTAGAAAAATTATCAATCGGAACTGCGTGAGGTCGTTCCATCCATTGAGTTCTACTGAATCATATAGAGGCATCAACTTATGGCACCCTGTCCGCAAACCATTTGGCGCAGTCCCACAGGCGAGGTGGTCGCCTGCGTGGAAAAGAACAAGGTACTGAGCGAGAACATGGAAGAAATCCGCCAAATCTGCCAGGATGCGCTGGAAGATGCAGTACTAATGGGATGTGACGAACAACAGTTTCGCGCGGTACTGACTGAGCTGGTCAACGCACTGAAAAATCCCTATCCCCCGCGTGATTAACTGAACCAGAATAGCATTAAGTTTTTTGATCAATTCCGGTTTAATCATCCCTGCAAATACAGCTGGCAACCCTGCTGTTCGTGTAACCGGATGACATAATTTTTAATGTTATTTAACACTACCCACATTATCTAAATCTGCGACAATCCGCGCCAACTCGCTGCCCGGCAGATATTTCCCACCAAGGAGCACTGAATGAAATTTGATTTCCCCATCATCATCATCGACGAGGATTTTCGCTCGGAAAATTCCAGTGGACTGAGCGTGCGCGCTTTAGCCGAGGCCATCCAGAAAGAAGGCATGGCGGTGCTGGGTATAACAAGTTACGGGGATTTGACTTCATTCGCGCAGCAGCAAAGCCGAGCTTCAGCATTTTTGCTATCGATTGACGATGAGGAATTTGGCGGCGGTAGCAAAGAAGAGACAGCAATCGCACTGAAAAGCATACGTGCTTTCGTGGAAGAGATCCGCTTTAAAAATGACGATATCCCCATCTATCTATACGGCGAAACGCGTACTTCACGCCATATCCCTAATGACATCCTGCGTGAATTGCATGGATTTATTCATATGCATGAAGATACGCCAGAATTTGTGGCGCGTCACATCATCCGTGAAGCTCGATTATATCTGGACTCACTCGCCCCGCCGTTTTTCCGTGCACTGGTTCATTACGCGCAAGATGGTTCCTATTCCTGGCATTGTCCCGGCCATTCGGGCGGGGTGGCTTTCTTGAAATCGCCAGTAGGTCGTATGTTTCATCAGTTCTTTGGCGAAAATATGTTGCGTGCAGATGTGTGCAACTCAGTCGACGAGCTGGGTCAGCTGCTTGACCATACCGGGCCGGTCGCAGCCAGCGAGCGAAATGCAGCACGTATTTTCAACTGCGATCACCTATTCTTTGTAACTAACGGCACCTCTACATCCAATAAAATTGTATGGCACTCCACCGTCGCACCCGATGACATCGTAGTCGTGGATCGCAACTGTCATAAATCCATCTTGCACTCCATCATCATGACTGGTGCAATACCAGTATTTTTGATGCCGACACGTAACCATTTCGGCATCATCGGACCGATTTCACTGGATGAATTTAAAATGGAAACCATCCAGCGCAAGATCAATGCACATCCGTTCATCAAGGATAAAAAACAAAAGCCGCGCATCCTGACTATCACTCAGAGTACATACGATGGCGTGTTGTACAACGTGGAAACCCTAAAACAGATGCTGGATGGAAAAATTGACACCCTGCTTTTCGACGAGGCATGGTTACCGCATGCTGCCTTTCATGATTTCTACCAGGACATGCACGCCATAGGCGAAGCTCGTAAGCCGTGCAAGGAATCCATGGTGTTTTCCACACAATCGACACATAAAATGCTGGCCGGATTGAGTCAAGCCTCACAAATTTTGGTACAGGACAGCGAGGTGCACAAACTGGACCGCGATTGCTTCAATGAAGCCTATATGATGCATACCTCTACCAGCCCGCAGTACGCGATTATCGCATCATGCGATGTGGCTGCCGCAATGATGGAGCCTCCCGGTGGCACAGCTCTGGTAGAAGAATCCATTGCCGAAGCGCTTGATTTTCGTCGTGCCATGCGAAAAATAGATGAAGAATGGGGGGCGGATTGGTGGTTCAAAGTTTGGGGGCCGGACTATCTCTCCGATGAAGGCATGGCCGCACGCGAGGACTGGATGCTAGGAGCAGATGATCGCTGGCATGGCTTCGGCAACCTGGCGCCGGGCTTCAATATGCTTGACCCGATCAAGGCCACCATTATCACTCCGGGACTTGATGTCGGGGGTGACTTCGCCGAATCTGGCATTCCGGCTGCTATTGTTACCAAATACTTGGCGGAAAATGGGGTTGTGGTTGAAAAAACCGGCCTCTACTCATTTTTCATAATGTTCACCATTGGCATCACCAAGGGGCGCTGGAATACCATGGTTACCGAGTTGCAGCAATTCAAGGATGACTATGACAAAAATCAGCCACTATGGCGTGTGTTGCCCGAATTTGTCATTAAATACGCACACTATGAGAAGGTCGGTCTCCGCGACTTGTGCGACCATATTCACGGCATATACAAGATCAATGACGTAGCGCGGTTAACCACCGAAATGTACCTTTCCAACATGGAGCCCGCCATGAAGCCGTCCGAGGCTTTCGCTAAAATGGCGCACGGCAAGATTGACCGTGTGTCGATTGACGAACTGGAAGGGCGCATTACCAGCGTGCTGTTGACACCATATCCTCCAGGCATTCCGCTACTCATCCCGGGCGAGCGTTTCAACAAAATCATCGTGGACTATCTCAAATTTGCGCGAGACTTTAATCAGAAATTCCCAGGGTTTGAGAGTGACATACATGGCTTGGTGGCCAATGAGGATAGTGAAGGGCCGCGCTATTATGTGGACTGCGTAAGTCAAGAGTAGGTACGTTTCGAATCTGAGTCCGCCTGAATTAGGCTGCGAGGTAAGGCACGAGTAATAAATTTGAGCGCGGAATGTATGTAGATGTGTAAGCGATAATTTTTTTCGAGTAACGCCGCATTTATGACGAAACGGGGTAAACCGGCAAGCAGCGAACGCGACTGCTCGCAAAATAGGACCCTAGCAGCCTGTCGGAGGCGCCCTAAACCCAATAGGCAGTCTGTGTCATTACCTTTGCGCTCACTTGCATTGCCAGCCTGATCGGTAGTGGCAATTCTGCACCACCCAGTTGCACAGCAAATTCCCCATGCCGAGTTTCATCTATGAGCATATGCTGAACAACCGTACGACTTTTTATATCCTGTTCTGGCAATTTACCCAAATGACTTTGTAAATGTGCCCCTACCTGACGTTCAGTTTCTGCCATAAAGCCAAGATTCCATTTGTTACCCAGCAAGCCGGCAAACGCGCCGATGGCCAACGAATTTGCATACCAAATTGGATTAAGCACGCTTAGATGGCCGCCCAGCTCATGCACACGCCTCGACGTCCATGCCAGATGCTCGGTCTCCTCATTGGCTGTTTGCTGCAACTGTTCCTTCAATACAGCATCACGCGCTGTCAATGCTTGCCCTTGATATAACGCTTGAGCGCAAATTTCACCGCTATGATTGACGCGCATCAGCGCGGCAGCAAGCTTCTTTTCGTTCTCGTCCAATGCAGCATCCGGCAGACCGACATCAGGAAAAGGACGAACACTGTGCGCCTCATTAAATAGAGTGCGCAAGCTTTTGTCAAAATTGATAATCAAGCTGTCTAAACTTAACACAGAACGCTCCTTTAGCATTTTTATACCAATCCCGATAGCCCGACAGATAGCCAACAGCTAGTAAATGCGTATCTAGCGGGCATTGCAATTACAGCCACCCCTGATGATGAAAGACACTTCGGGTTGGAAGGTGGCGGATAGATGTCGTGCAATTATTTGGTGGCTTGACTCCGAAATCTAACGTGACCCGCCGAACTGACTCGCTCTCGGACTGTATCCATAGAGAGCGCACTTTAAACAGGCCGTTGGCAAGTTATCGCCTTCAGGCACTTTCAGTTCTGACATCCGCCCCCTTCCGCATCTGATTGTAAATCGAAAGGGTCGGCATTGGAACTGACAGCATTGTATCAACGTGTATTCGGTCTGGATATGCGTCAGGGGCAAATTACGGCCTGTGCCATTGCCCAGGACCGATGGAACAACGCGTGTTGAACAGCGCCAATTTGGCGCATTCAAGCGAGATCAGCGTGAACTTGCGGAGTGGGCGACATCGCTCAAGCCGAATCAGGAGACCGCGATGAGTCATGGAGCAAGAACGATAGAACTTCCACAATTTACGGCAAATAGCTGGATATCCCACGATTAGTTAAGCATGACGGGATTGGTCGTGACTTGTAGAAGCTTTCTAAAGTATTTCTACAACTTGCCGTTAAAGTAAAAGGTAACCATGCGTAGGATTAGAAAGGTGAACTTTTAAATTAAAAAGTATTCTTTCATCGTTCCAACTATTATCATATTGATTAATTGTCGAAATTTTATAGTACAGTTTAATTTTAGATTGCACTGAAAATTATTTACACTCGCATCAGTTTCGTTATTGTCATTATTTATAATCGCTTAGCACATCAAAGTTAAAATCATTAATTATGATCAAAGACAAGTTAAATATTCCGTTAGATTTCTTGTATACCAAGACACCAGCTTTAATCGGGGTCGATATTTGCTCGTCTTCAATCAAGATTGTGGAATTAAGCGAATCAACAAAAAAAAACAGCTACGTTATCGAGCGTTATGCAATCGAACCATTGCCCAAAAACGCGGTAAGCGATGGCAACGTTAATGACATGGAGGCGGCTTCGGAATGCATGCGACGCGCCTGGAAGCGAATGGGGACACGCATAAAAAAAATTAGCCTTGCGCTTCCTGCTGCCGCCGTGATTAGCAAAAAAATTTTTCTACCTAGCGGATTGACTGAGAAAGATATGGAACATCAGGTGGAAGCAGAAGCAAATCAATACATTCCATTTGCTATTGACGAAGTCAACCTGGATTTTCAAGTACTGGGTCCGGCACCTAACAATGCTGCAGAAGTCGAAATATTGTTGGCAGCCTCACGTAATGTTAACGTGGAAGATCGTGTTGCTGTCGCAGAGGTGGCCGGGCTCAAAGTGGTAGTGATGGATGTAGAGCATTACGCCGCTGAAATGGCGTTTGAGCAGGTCCGCATGCAGTTGCCCGGCGGCGCTTTAGATCATTGCGTAGCGTTGGTAGATATAGGTGCACACGTAATGAATGTAAATATTCTGCGCAACGGGCAATCGGTCTACATGCGCGACCAGCAAATGGGTGGCGATCAATTGACACAAAATATCCAGAATGCGTTCGGCTTGTCCACCGAAGAGGCAGAAACAGGAAAAATTAATGGTGGATTGCCAGAAAATTACGAAAGCGACGTGCTGACACCATTCCGCGAAAATGTAGCGGATGAAGTGTATCGCGCCATGCAGCTTTTCTTTACCTCAACCCAGTTCAACGAGGTCAGTTATATTGTATTAGCTGGCGGCAGCGCAGCGCTGTCTAATTTAGGTGATACTGTCGCAACGCGAACGCAAGTGAAAACACTGATAGCAAATCCCTTTGCTCAGATGACCTTGTCTGAGCGCATTAAACAACACCAGTTACAGATTGATGCGCCAGCGCTAATGATTGCTTGTGGACTTGCGATGCGGAGGTTTGATCCTTCATGATACGTATTAATTTATTACCGCATCGTGCTGAGAAGCGCAAAGCACGGCAGATTCAATTCTATGCGTTCAGCGTAATCTCGCTAATGCTGGCAGCAATGCTTGTTGGTATTGTGCATGTTGTCATTAGCACTCAGATTGAACATCAAGAACGCCGCAACCAATATTTGACAGATCAAATTGCCCTGCTAGACAACCAGATCGCTGAAATAAAACGTCTAAAGTCGGAAATCGCAGCACTGATGGAGCGGAAAACGGTGGTTGAAAAACTGCAAAGTACACGCTCAGATGTGGTGCACCTGCTGGACCAGGTGTTGAATATTTTGCCAAAAAGTGTGTATTTAAAATCGATTAAACAAACTGGCAACAAGGTTAACCTGGTTGGCTTTACTCAGTCGAATGCGCGGGTATCCACTCTGATGCGCTCCATTGAAAGCTCTCCATGGCTAGAGTCACCGACACTGGTTCAAATTTCTGCAATCACCTCGAATGACCGTGGGCCACGTTTGCATGAGTTTAATCTGAACTTCAATTTATCCACTCAGGTGCCAACAAGCCCCACTGCCTCGGCGAAGTCAGCTGGCACGAAAGGTTAGGTGATCTCATGAGACTGCTAGACGAACTACAAGATATTGACCCTAAAGAGCCGGGCGACTGGCCTTTATTGGTGAAGATCAGCGCATATGTGGCAATATTCGCGGCTATTTTAGTTGCGGGTGTTGTATTTGACTGGACGGATCGTTGGGAAGCACTGAGCGCGGCCAAACAGATTGAGACTAAATTAAAAACAGAGTTCAAGGCCAAGAAGGCAGTAGCCATCAATCTGGATGTTATCAATAAAAAACTTATGGAAACCAGGCAATCATTTGATGCGCTGCTGGAACAATTGCCGAGCAAGTCAGAAATGGATGCGTTGCTAACTGATATTAATCAGGCTGGCCTAGGTCGCGGCCTACAATTTGAGTTGTTTAGACCCAGCGCCGAGATAATTACCGGCGTGTTTTCTGAGCAGGCAATAACCATTAAAGTAACGGGTGATTATGATGACATTGGTAAATTTGCTAGTGACATTGCTCAATTGCCACGCATCGTATCATTGAGCGAAATTAGTATTAATCCAACGGCAGGCCACCTGACTATGGATACTATAGCTAAAACATATCGCTATTTAGATGCGGAAGAATTGACTGTCCAGAAGCAATCATCCAACACTGCAGGAGCACACTAATGAAGCTGGCTTGTTTGCTACTGTTCACATCTTTATTGCTGTCTGCCTGCGCTAACGAAGAGTTTCAAGATTTGCGTGATTTCGTCAAAGACACTGAAAGTGGAATGCGGGGCAAGGTGGATCCACCCCCTGAGATTATGCCTTATGAGCCATTTGTTTATGATAACGCTGCAGAGCTACCTGATCCATTTAAACCACGCAAACCCGAAGCAAAAAATGGCAACCTCCCTGGCCTCAATCAACCGGATATGAAACGACGTCGAGAAGAACTGGAAGAATCACCATTAGAAGACTTGAAGATGGTCGGTTTCCTTTATCAGGCTAAAGTTGGTCATGCTATCGTCCGCTCATCGGATGGCAAGCTTCACCGAGTCAAGGCAGGCAATTACATAGGATCGAATTTTGGTCAAATTTTTTCAGTGACAGAAACCGAAATAAAAATCAAGGAAGTCGTGCAAGATAGTGCGGGAGAATGGACGGAACGTATAAGCGGCGTGCCATTGATGGAATGAATGATTAGGAGTGAAACATGAGGCATTATAAAAACGTAGCCAACAACCTTGTTCTGCTTGTTGTCGCGGTATTTGCTGTTTGCGCGCTAACTGCCCATGCGCAAGACAATACCAGTGCACAAAACGCTAGCACACCAAATTCTGACGTGGAGAATAGCATACAGTCGCTCAACCTCAGGACTGCATCAGATGGCAAACTGGCACTTAAAATAGGGTTGAAGAATACGCTTGCCAATCCACCTTTGAATTTTGCGATCAGCAACCCGTCGCGCATTGTATTTGACTTCCCCAATACAACAAACGGGCTGGGCAAATCGAAGCAAAAATTTGGCATAGGTGAATTGCGTAGCGCCAATATCGTGCAATCAGGCAATCGCACCCGTCTGGTGCTTAACCTCAATCAAACACTAGGTTATGACGCACATACACAGGGCACTAACTTGCTGATTGCCCTGCATGGCAAAGTTCCTGCGAAATCAACGATGGCACCCTCTGCGCGATTTACTGAGGCTAAGTCAGGTATCCAGAAACATAGCCTGCGAGATATTGTTTTTCGTCGTGGCGGAAATGGGGGGGGACGCATTCAGGTAGACCTATCAGATCCTGGTGTAGGTATAAACGTTAAGCAGCAAGGTACACGCCTGATCGTGGACTTTATAAATACTAGTCTACCGAGCAACCTGCAACGTAAACTTGATGTAGTAGATTTCGGCACGCCAATACAGGGGATCGATACATTCATGCAGGGTGACCATGTGCGCATGGTCATTGAGCCCAAGGGTGTATGGGAACATCTCACCTACCAGACCGATAACAAATTTATCGTGGAAATAAAAGCAGTAGCGGATGACCCTAATAAACGATCTAAAAATAGAAAGATAGATTACAAGGGCGAAAAATTGACGTTAAGCTTTCAGAATATTGCAGTGCGTGAAGCACTGAACGTAATTGCCGACTTTACTAAGCTGAACATGGTGATCAGCGATTCCGTGAGCGGCAATCTGACTTTACGCCTTAAAGATGTGCCGTGGGATCAAGCACTGCAAATCATCCTTGATTCGCGCGGCTTGGACATGCGCAAGAACGGCAACGTAATCCAGGTTGCCCCGCGCGAAGAATTGGCGGCCAAGGAAAAACTTAATTTAGCAGCAAGTCAAGAAATTTTTGACCTGGAGCCTCTCCATACAGAAAGTTACCAACTTGCTTATTCAAAGGGAAAGGAAATTGTCGCTTTGCTGCAGAGTTCTGCCCAGCGCATGCTGTCTAAACGAGGGAGCGCCGTGGAGGATGCACGCACCAATACTGTGTTTGTTCAAGATACGCCATCACGTTTGGAGGAAGTACGTAATCTGATCGAGAAAGTCGACGTAGCAGTGCGCCAAGTAATGATTGAAGCACGTTTTGTTGAGGCAAGCGATACCTTTACTCGAACCGTGGGTGGACGGCTAAGCTACACTGGCGCACCTCCACCTGGAGGAGGGTTTTCTGTGGGCGGCGTTCGTGGCTCTGTGGGCGGCAGTGCTGGTGGCGGACCAATTAACCTGCCTGGAACCCCGGGACAGATTGGCACTGGCGTGGTGTCAGCGATGCTTTTCAACTCATCGGTGACCAAAATATTAGGACTGGAGTTGCAGGCATCCCAACTAAATGGAATAACCAAAGAAATTTCTAGCCCTCGTGTGGTGACTGCAAATGGAACTGAGGCGATAATTGAACAAGGCGTGGAAATACCCTATCAGACAACCATCAGCGCGACAGTGGCGCCAACCATATTGTTTAAAAAGGCACTTTTAAGCCTTACTGTGACACCTCAAATTACTCCAGATGATAATATCAACATGAAAGTAGAAGTAACTCAGGATTCTGTTGGCACAATAATTAACACGTCGGCGGGGGGGGTGCCCAGCATTAATACCAAGAAAATCAGTACCCAAGTACTGGTTGATAATGGAGGAACTGTTGTAATTGGTGGAGTCTTTACCCAAAATGAGTTGAAATCGACCCCTAAGGTGCCGCTGTTAGGTGATATTCCTATCATTGGGTGGTTATTTAAAAATCAAACTAATACGAACAACAAAAGGGAGTTATTGGTTTTTATTTCCCCCAAAATCCTGAGTGAAAGCTTGAATCTGCGTTAACCATTAGGGGCATTGGTGATGCATGATGATTTTCGGCTACAATTCGACAATGTGCCCTATTACTACAAAACAAACCAAGCGCCATTCCGGTAACATCTTTCTTGTAGGAATGATGGGAGCAGGGAAAACCACCATAGGGAAATTGCTCGCCCAGCAGCTGGGCAAGGTTTTTGTTGACAGTGATGAAGAAATTCAGCAGCGTTCTGGCGTAACTATTCCACACATCTTTGATGTTGAGGGTGAAGCTGGTTTTCGTCAGCGTGAAGCAAGCGTAATTCAAAACTTGGTACTGCTCGACAACATCGTTTTAGCGACTGGGGGTGGTGCGGTATTGAATGAGGGAAACCGCGTTGCATTATGCTGCAATGGCATGGTGGTGTACTTGAAAAGTACAATTAATGACCTCTGGCATCGAACTCGCCATGACCGAAATCGTCCGTTATTGCAGACAGCCGACCCACGTGCAAGACTAAAAAACATGTATGAGCAGCGCGACCCACTATATGCACAAGTGGCTAATTTGGTTATGCCTACCGGCAAACAAAGCGCGCAAAGCCTAGCTTTGCATTTGCAGCAAGAGCTAAACCGATTTTCGGAAACCAAGTCATAGCAACCATTAGAATTACTTTAAATCATAACAAGAGCAAGCACTCCCATGCGGCCAGACAGATAACTCTACCCTCTTTAGGTATAGAAAATTGAACAACATGGTTGGAGTGTCAGATATTCAAAAGTAGTTTTGCTCAAGTCCATTGAGTTATAGCCTGTGCAGGAATAACGCAGAAAACCACTCAATCTGTGTCTGTGATCGTTCAAAATGATATAGCATTGCCTACCATTCATTATGTAATCTTCAATAGAAGCTCTCAAAACTTATGCAAACATTAACTGTTGGGCTGACAGAGCGCAGCTATCCTATTTATATAGGCAGTGGCTTACTAGGATGTGCCGAATTACTAATGCCGCACTTGCCCCGCAAGAGAGCGGCTGTGGTAACTAACTCCACAGTGGCACCACTGTACCTGGAACCATTCCACGCCATGTTGCAAGCTCATGGCGTGGACATCATACCCATCATCTTGCCGGATGGCGAACAATACAAGAATGCAGAAACGCTAGGGTTAATTTACGATGCACTGCTCTCCCATCGGAGCGAGCGCAACACACCATTGATCGCCTTGGGCGGGGGGGTGATAGGCGACATGACAGGCTATGCTGCCGCGACCTATTTGCGCGGCGTGCCTTTCATTCAGATTCCCACCACTTTGCTGGCACAGGTGGATTCATCGGTCGGCGGCAAGACGGGCATCAACCACCCGTTAGGTAAGAATATGATAGGTGCGTTTTATCAGCCGCAAGTCGTGCTTGCCGACATCTCTACATTGAATACATTGACGGACCAGGAATTACGCGCCGGCATCGCAGAAGTCATAAAATACGGCCTGATTCGCGACCTCTCTTTCTTTGAGTGGCTAGAACAAAACATGGATAAATTATTGATGCGTGATGCAGATGCGCTGCAATATGCCATCACACGCAGCTGCGAGAATAAAGCCGAGGTGGTCGCTGCAGACGAGCGGGAAAATGGAGAACGCGCCCTGCTTAACCTCGGCCATACCTTCGGTCATGCTATCGAGACAGGTATGGGTTATGGTGCATGGCTGCATGGCGAGGCAGTCGCTGCAGGTACCATTATGGCCGCGGATCTATCGTGTCGTTTGGGTTGGCTAAGCAAGGAAGATACGGATCGCATCCAAAGCTTGTTTCAACTCGCTGACCTACCAATTGTCGCGCCTGATTTGGGCGTGGAGAAATACCTGCAATTGATGGGTCTGGACAAGAAAGTGGTTGGCGGCAAAATCCGTTTCGTGCTGCTTAAAAGTATTGGTAGTGCGGTGATAAGTGGGAACGTGGAGCCGGAATTATTACGGCAAACTTTAGTGGCGAACAGCGCACATGGCTGAACTTGCACCTTATGCGGTAACAGAGAGCAACACACTTGGCAGGGTTGAGCGCGAGGAAGCACCTTTTGGGCGCAGTGAATTTCAGCGTGATCGTGATCGCATCATTCATTCCACCGCCTTCCGTCGCTTGGAATATAAGACGCAGGTATTTGTTAACCATGAAGGCGACCTATTCCGCACCCGGTTGACTCACAGCATGGAAGTGGCACAAATTGCCCGCTCTATCGCACGCTATCTGCAGTTAAATGAAGATCTGGTGGAAGCCATATCGCTCGCTCACGATCTCGGTCACACACCATTCGGCCACGCTGGGCAGGATGCACTCAATGCCTGTATGAAGAATTACGGTGGCTTCGAACATAACCTGCAATCGTTACGCGTGGTGGACATACTCGAAGATCATTATGCCGCCTTTGATGGACTCAATCTATGCTTCGAAACGCGCGAAGGCATTCTCAAACATTGCTCGCCGGTAAATGCCGCCAGGCTGGGAGCAGTGGGCGAGCGTTTCCTTAAGCAACAGCGTCCTTCGCTGGAAGCGCAGATTGCCAATTTGGCCGATGCGATCGCCTACAACAACCATGATGTAGATGACGGGCTACGCTCTGGGTTAATTACGCTGGAACAATTTACGTCGGTGCGCTTGTTTGCCGGTCATCTTGATGCTGTACGACTAGCCTACCCTGACCTGGCCGAGCGCCGCCTGATTCACGAAACGATTCGGCGCATGATCAATACACTTGCTACAGATTTAATCCATGAAACGGAAAAAAACATTCAGACTTATGCTGTGTGTAATATCTCCGAGGTACGCGCTGCGCCGCCGCTGGCGGCATTCAGCGCCGAGATACATGAACAGCAGCGCGAACTCAAAGCCTTCCTGCATACGCATTTATACCGTCATTACCGCGTCATGCGCATGAGTGCCAAGGCGCGCCGCATCATTACCGACCTATTTCAAGTATTCATGGAAGATAACCGCCTGCTGCCTCCGCAATTTCAGCGACAGGCACAAGCCGACCGTGCCCGCACCGTGTCCGACTACATCGCTGGCATGACTGATCGCTACGCCATCAAAGAGCACCAAAGGTTGTTTGCCATTGAAGAAGGATGATTCCCTCTCTACTTAAATAATGAAGTCTACGTCATACCACAGACTTTTAAACTATGGCGGATTCAAGTTCGAAGCACCCCATTCCATATGCTCGGTTGATCAAAGGATACCTCTCACGAAGTTTATTTCATGGATAAAAATTCAAGTTGCTATCCTTGAAAAAACATGAGAACTTTGCAATTTCTGCCAACTGCGCAGCTTCCCTTATATAATGCTGCACCCTGAAACTTAGCTGTACCTCTTTTTTCTATGCTGTTTTCTTCTTCACACCCTCGTCCACGTTATACCCATCTGAATGGCTCATCCGATGCCTTGGCTCTGGCGCAGTATGCCAGACTACATGTGCCGTTGGTGGTAATTGCCGCCAGCGCGCTAGAAGCGCAGCGGCTGGTGGAAGAAATTCCGTTTTTTTCCCCGGAGCTTCGCGTACATCTTCTGCCCGATTGGGAAACGCTGCCTTATGATCACTTCTCGCCGCATCAGGACCTCATTTCTGAGCGACTTGCTACTCTGCATCACATTCACAGCCAGTCATGCGATGTAATAGTCGTCCCGATAACCACCGCGCTATATCCTCTGCCACCAGTGGAATATCTGGCAGCATTCACTTTCTTTCTAAAGTGCGGCGAAAAACTGGACATCGCCAAGTTACGTGAACAAATGACATTGGCCGGTTATTTCCATGTTCAGCAAGTACTGACACCGGGCGAGTACTGTGTACGTGGTAGTTTGATTGACCTTTTTCCGATGGGCAGTACTGTGCCTTACCGCATCGACCTGTTCGATGACGAAATTGATTCTATCGCGACCTTCGATGTGGATACTCAGCGCACCATATATCCGGTGCAAGATATTCGCCTATTACCGGCGCGCGAATTTCCATTGGATGAGGCCGGACAGGCGCGTTTTCGTCAAAATTTCCGCAATCGTTTCGAGGGTGATCCATCCAAAGCAAGTATTTACAAAGGCGTGAGCCGTGGCGTCGCGCCCGCAGGCATCGAATACTACCTCCCATTGTTTTTCGAACGTACTGCCACGTTGTTTGATTATCTGCCTGCGCATGCCACGCTGTGCATGCATCACAATGTGGATGCTGCCATTACCACTTTTACGAAGGATGCGCAGTCACGCTATAACCTGCTTCGCGGTGACCCACAACGTCCATTGCTAGAACCGCACGAACTGTTTCTGAACACAGAAAATTTCTTTATTGCTGCGAAAAATTTAAAACGTATCGACCTCATCGCGGATATCCCCACTTCCTCCCATATTGACAATTCCAAGGAGAAAGAAAATGTGGGCGAGACTCCCCTGGCCCTTGTCCAAGAGGAAAGAACATCTAAAACTCATACGTCTTGCGCTACCAAAAAATTGCCCGACATCGCGGTAAATCGGCGCGCCGATATTCCAACACATGCACTCCAGAGCTTCCTGCAAGATTATGCTGGTCGGGTGTTGTTGCTCGCCGACAGTTTGGGACGGCGCGAAATAATGGCCGAGTACTTGCGCGAATACGGCCTGGCACCTGCACTGTGTGAAAACTATGCGCAATTTCTCGCCAGTGACAATCACTTCATGCTTACCGTAGGGACGCTGCAGAATGGTTTCATGTTGCAAGATGAACAATTGGCAATTATTACAGAAAGTGAGCTGTATGCCGCGCAGCAACGCAGCCGAATTGCACGCTCCACAAAGAAAAGCAACGTTGAAGGGATGCTGCGTGACTTGTCCGAGCTCAAGCCGGGCGATCCCGTGGTACATGAACAGCATGGCATCGCGCGTTATCATGGCCTGATAAACCTTGATCTCGGCGAAGGCGAGAACGAATTTTTGCTGCTGGAGTATGCTGGTGAAGACAAATTATATGTTCCAGTGGCACAGTTGCATGTAATCAGTCGTTACAGCGGCGGAGCCCCGGAAACCGCACCGTTGCATAAGCTGGGCAGCGGCACTTGGGACAAAGCCAAACGTCGCGCCATGCAGCAGGTGCGCGATACTGCAGCCGAATTGCTCAACCTGTATGCCCAGCGCGCCACGCGCAAAGGTCACCAATTCAAATTATCTCAACATGATTACGAAGCATTTGCCGCCGGCTTTGGTTTTGAAGAAACACCTGATCAAGCCTCCGCCATTGAGGCGGTGGTCACTGATCTGCAGAGCGGAAAACCGATGGATCGTCTAATCTGCGGCGATGTGGGCTTTGGTAAAACAGAAGTAGCTCTGCGCGCAGCCTTTATTGCGGCGATGGATGGTAAACAAGTAGCAGTGCTGGTACCCACTACGCTGCTTACGGAACAGCATTTCCAGAGCTTCTGCAATCGTTTTGCCGACTGGCCCATCAAAATTGGCGAACTTTCGCGCTTCCGCTCTGCCAAAGAACAGACTCAAACACTGAAAGATATGGAAGATGGAAAACTTGACATCATCATCGGCACACACAAGCTTATCCAGAAGGGTATTAAATTTCACAACCTGGGGTTGATCATCATCGACGAGGAACATCGTTTCGGTGTGCAACAAAAAGAGCGGCTCAAGGCGCTACGCGCCGAAGTTGACATTCTCACCCTGACCGCCACGCCGATCCCACGCACGCTGGCAATGTCATTGGAAGGACTGCGCGATTTCTCTGTGATTGCCACTGCACCACAGCGCCGCCTGTCAATCAAGACCTTCGTTAGCAACAACAGCCAGGGCGTCATCCGCGAAGCGGTGCTGCGTGAATTGAAGCGCGGCGGACAAATCTATTTCCTGCACAACGAAGTAGGCACCATCGCCAATATGGCGGAAAAGCTGGGGACGTTACTGCCTGAAGCACGCATCCGCGTAGCGCATGGCCAGATGGGAGAACGCGACTTGGAAGCAGTCATGCGTGATTTTTACCAACAGCGCTTTAATGTGCTGCTATGCTCAACCATCATTGAAACCGGTATCGACGTACCCAGTGCCAATACTATTATCATGAACCGTGCGGACCGCTTTGGGTTGGCACAACTACATCAATTGCGCGGCCGAGTTGGGCGCTCGCACCACCAAGCGTATGCCTATTTACTGGTGGACAATATGGAAGGACTTACCGCGCAGGCCAAGAAAAGATTGGAAGCAATCCAGGCCATGGAACAACTAGGAAGCGGTTTCTATCTTGCGATGCATGATCTGGAAATTCGCGGCGCGGGCGAAGTGCTGGGCGAATCACAAAGCGGTGAGATGCACGAAATCGGCTTTTCGCTCTACACGGACATGCTCAACGCAGCCATTACCTCGCTAAGACAGGGTCATGAGCCAGACATGGCACACCCGCTCGGGGTTGCTACTGAAATTAACCTGCATACTCCCGCCTTACTGCCCAACAATTACTGCGGCGATATCCACCAGCGGCTGATACTGTACAAACGCTTGGCTAACTGCACCACATCAGAAGAACTGGACGACATGCATCAGGAACTGGTAGATCGCTTCGGTTTGCCGCCGCCGCCTGCCCATACACTGCTTGATTGCCACCGTCTGCGCATTGCTGCCAAACAGCTCGGTATTATCAAGGTGGATGCTTCCAGCGAGGCAATTCAAATTCAGTTCATGCCAAATCCGCCCATCGATCCGATGCGCATCATCACGCTTATCCAGAGCAAGCGCCAGTACAAACTGAGTGGTCAGGACAAACTAAGAATTGAATTAAAATACGGCGACGTCAGCCAGCGTGTGTTGGCAATCAAAAACTTTTTTAATGAATTATCGTGAATCGTTTAGCTTCGCTACAACCATTGTCATTCCCACTTGCGATGGCATGACAAAACCGCCATTTCTCATCGCTCCAATATAAAACTCTATAAGCATATGAACTTCATTATTCAAGGCATCCAAGACATCGCCCCAGCCCATTTAAAACACCTTGCCGGACTGACCACTGCATCGCGCATTGAACAGACTTCGTCTCACACCTACCGACTGTATGATGCCAAACCGCATGATGCCATTTCTGCCTACTGTTACGAACACCAACTCGACTATGGCTTTGTCCGTCCGAGCCAGCATTTATCTGATTTCGGCCTAGTAGTGATGGATATGGATTCCACCCTCATCTCTATCGAATGTATCGATGAGGTCGCCGATATGATCCAAGTTAAACCGCAGGTAGCGGCCATCACCGAATACGCGATGCGCGGCAAAATTGATTTCAGTGAGAGCCTGCGTCGTCGTGTAGCGTTACTGGCAGGACTGGAAGAAAGTGCATTACAGCGTGTGTATGACGAACGCCTGCAGCTCAATCTCGGTGCTGAAATCATGTTGGGCAAACTGAAAGAACACGGTATCCAGACCATGCTGGTGTCTGGTGGTTTTAGCTTCTTCGCTGACCGCTTACAACAACGGTTGGGACTCGATTACGCACATGCCAACACACTGGAAATCATCAATGGCAAACTAACTGGCAAAGTACTCGGTCATATTCTCGACGCACAAGGTAAAGCTGATTATTTGGTGCATACCCGAGATGAATTGAAGCTTAAGCCGGAACAGGTTATTGCTATAGGCGATGGCGCAAACGATCTCAAGATGATGGCGCAAGCTGGCGTCAGTATCGCCTACCACGCCAAACCGGTAGTGCTCGCACAAGCTAGCTATGCGTTTAATTTTGTGGGGCTGGATGGGTTGGTTAATTTGTTTGGCGACTAACTCTATTGAATACAGAACATAAGTATCACGCTTCACAATTAACTAGAAGGAAAGTCTGACGCAATGAATTTTAAAGAGTTTATCCTGTCGTTTAAGACACATACTGCCCCCGTTCCATTCTCCGAGAAATTACGCAGCGGCTTGGCCGCTGGAATTGGTATCCTGCTCTTGGGAATAGCGCTCAAATTTCTGCCACAGCCCAATTATCCACTTGTCATGCTGGGTTCGATAGCAGCTTCTGCTGTGCTTCTCTTTGCTGTACCGCACAGTCCTATGGCGCAACCGCGACCTTTACTCGGTGGCCATTTAATTTCGACATTAGCGGGTTGGCTATGCAGCCAACACATCAGTGACCCAGTATTAGCCGCAGGCTGCGCAGTGGGATTTGCAGTATTTCTAATGCATTATCTGAACTGCCTGCACCCACCGGCTGCAGCCACGGCGCTCACGTTAGTGGTACACAGTACAGAATTCACCCCCATGGGTTGGCCATGGGTAGCATGTATCGTGCTTGCGAATATCGGAATCTCCTTGGTGCTGGCAGTGTTGATCAATAACCTAATACCTGGCCGGCATTACCCGATGCGGCATACTCCCCAACCCGCACTACCGCCATCTACTCAGCCTAACCATGTCCAAATCGACCAGGCTGATATCGAATGGGCACTGACTCAAATGGATGGCGTGATCGATGTCAGCGAAGAAGACCTTGCCGACATCTACGAACTGGCCATCAAGCATGCGCAGAATCATGACGGTAAAGTTAACGCTTGACCCGTACATTGACGAATTTGTGATTACTTAATAATGCAAAAGAACAGAGATGACTGACGTATTGGGTAGTGCCCCCTCTCCCAGTTTCGATAACCCCCTGGAAATGCTGTTAGCGTGCCACGGCAAGATACAGACACAGTGCGTCACACTGCGTAAGTTACTGCAACACCTCACCTCTCTTGGCTGCGATGCGCAGGCACAACAAGCAGCGCAAGCCATCCTGCGCTATTTCGATACCGCTGAGCAGAACCACCATGACGACGAGGAGCAGGATTTATTCCCGCGCCTGCTCGCCACCCCAAACACCAAGGTACACGAATTAATAGCGCGCTTACTGGGAGAGCACAAGGTACTGGATGCAGCATGGCAGCAATTACGCCCTATGCTGCTTGGTATTGCAAAAGGCCGGGCGGCGGAATTAGATATTAAATCGGTGGAGCATTTCATCACAGTGCATGAACACCACATTTCCCTGGAAAATTCCCAGCTATTGCCGCAAGCGGAAAGACTGCTGAATCCGATTCAACTGGAAGCACTGGGTAGAAGCATGGCGGCACGGCGCGGGGTTGTGTTTTCCAATACATATTGAACTAAACTGCTACGCGGCGGCAATCCGATCCAATCGCATCCTGATTCAACCTTCTTATTTATCTTGCTAAAAATATCGTAGAAATTTTCGATCCTTGATCGCAGGAGAATTTCCCCCGATCATGCAGTTGACGTCCCGCCGCGATACCATACAATCCCCAAAGGCTCCGCTCTCCGTATGCTTCAGCCAACAAGATTTATCTTCCGTCAATAAGTTACGCGGGTGAAACAAGTTTGGGCGGGGCGGCAGATAAACGCTATTCATTATTAATGAGATGGAAAAATGTATCGAAATGGTTTATTTTTGATTGCTGTCATGCTTCCATCTATATCAGAAGCAAGTATAAAGAAGACATGTAAAGAATATCGATCATGCGCTGAAGTCATATCTGATTTCCCGTTAGGTGATTTTGGAGATAAAGATCGAGATAATGATGCAATACCCTGTGACAATGTATGTCGTTCAAGACAACAAGTAGAGGACTTATTTCAAAGCTACGCTGGTTCGAAAAAGACGAATGAGAAAAAAAGCAGTTAAATGTATTCCGGGAAATGCATTTTGGTTAACAAGCGCCATAAATTTAGAAGATTTTCCGCGTCTGTCGTTTCTCCCATGCTCCAAGCCACCTGTTATGGCGGGCGTTGAGGCTGTATAAATACTCAAAATTGTAAACCGCTTTATTAATAACAAACAAACTTAAACCCCTGTTTTCGTTGACAACAAGTTTTTTCTCCAGCCTCATTAGCCGTGTTAAGGACCAAAGAAAGCAGAATCAATCTATGAAATTGAAAACCGTAACACTACTAATCGGAATGATTGCATTTTTTGCTAGTAACGCCTTTGCCCAAGATGCTGTTGTAAAATCATTTTCTGGGTCAGGCGGGACGAACACAAGACCATTTACAGTGCAAAACGGGTGGGAGATTCAGTGGGATGCAAAAGGTGTTTTTTTCCAACTCTACCTATATTCATCAAACGGAGATATGGTGGGTATCGCCGCAAACCAACAAGGATCTGGAAAAGGGACTTCTTTCCAACCAAAAGCTGGGAAATATTATCTACAAGTAAACGCCATTGAAGATTGGGCTATCAATATCGTCCAGATTGGCGGGCAAGCTTTAGATATTACTGGAAACGAAAGCCAGTCAAAGGAGATATCTTCAGTAATTGCGGCTTTTTCCGGATCAGGTGGCAAGAACACCAGACCATTTTCGGCCACTGGTCCTTGGGAAATACAATGGGATGCAAAAGGTGCCATTTTCCAACTCTACCTATATTCAGCAAACGGAGATATGGTAGGGATCGCCGCAAACCAACAAGGATCAGGAAAAGGGACTTCTTTCCAACCAAAAGCTGGAAAATATTATCTCCAAGTAAACGCAATCGAGGATTGGAGTATTAGAATAGTTCCTGTGAAGTAGATGAGCAAGCGCACCATCCAAACAGTATTGAGGCCGGATCCTTTTCATCAACCACTTCCAGCAATCAAGTAGCGTGGGCACGTCTTTGTGCCCACGCTGACAGCGTCAATCATAATCCAGCACCGCATTTCCATCGAATCAGGCCAGTCATGCGCATATACACCATCACGCACATAGCGGTGAAATATCGAATGAGGCCAATCAACCGCACGTTGTACATGCCCGTGCTTAACCGGGTTGAAATGCATATAATCAACATGGCGGGCAAAATCATTTTCATCACGCATTTTGTGTTCCCAGAATCGCCGTTGCATCGGCATAGCCAGCAGGTACTTGCCACCCCCTTTGGCCAGCGTCTGCAAGTTCGCCTGGGAGACCATTCCAGCATCTCCCACGAAGAGGCAGCGGGTGAGTTGCCAGCCGCGAAGGTCTTCCTTGACACGGGTGATCGTGGTGACGTCGACTGTGTTACCTGGAAACACCCAGTGACGCACCGGGAACCCATCACGGGTAACCGCCATGCCGACCACGATCTGCGGTGCGTCGCTACGGCCGTTCTTGCTGTGAACTCGCCTCTTGGGGGGCGGCGTAGGCCTTCTTGCCCGCCGTGGCACTGCCATAAGTCTGACCGTCCTTGTCGCCTTCGTCTTCCTCATTGACTTCGAAGTGCAGCGAGGTGGTGTCGTAGAAGATGACATCCACGTCCAGATTGAGCAGATCGGCCACCCGGTAGAAGATGGCTTGCTCGATGACTTCCTTGTTTGCCTCCAGGAAGTCCATGGCGCGGTAGAGCTGGTGCAGCTTCAGCGCTTGCGCCTTTTCGATGTGAGCATCTTCCTTGAGCCATTGCTCATAGCAGTAGAGCTTGGAAGCTGGGGCGCAGGCGCGGTTGGCGACCAGGGCAAACAGCGCGCGTTTAACATCGAATCCGAGATGTCGCGTGTCAGTTTGTTGCCGCACAATGGTGTCAATGCCGAGCTGTTTCCAGATGGCTTCGAGTACGTAGGGTAACCATAGGGCCAGGCGCAAATCAGGTGCCAGTCGCCCCCCAGTTCCTACGATCTCTTCCGGTGAGCAGCGGCGCAGAATGCTCTTGGCCAGCCGCCGCAGGCGGTCGATGGCTTCGGGGTCGTCGGCGCGCCCACAGTTATGCACGATGCTGGCTTGCGATCTTCCCTTGGTGGCATCCCAGACGTTCTCCGCCAGTTGCAGGTAGGTCACGACACTGCCATCCGCCCGTCGTTGTTTGCTCTCGCGTAGGTACATAGGCTCTATCGTAGAGCCTTCTGGCTATAAAAATCAATCATCCATGTATCTAGGCTTTTGGCGAATCAACCCGCGCAAACCCCCGCTATCACAAGGAGTCAGCCAAAATTGTGCCTTGAAAGTGTCAAAGTCGGGGCCACAGGTGGGAAGCAATCTACTCTCTGTGATGCACAACCATGATTTTGGTTCGGCTAAACGGTTGGCGGCTTATCTGGGACTCGTTCCGGTGGAACGACAGTCAGGTAGTTCGGTGCTGGGACGCGCGCGCATGTCCAAGGCCGATCCCGCCAGAATACGTGCCGTGCTATATATGGCTGCCGTCGCGGGAATACGCTACAACTCACACGTCAAAGCTGTTTATGAACGCCTGCTTGCTCGAGGCAAGTCCAAGATGTCTTCCACCTGTGCCGTAATACGTAAGTTGGTACATTTGTGCTTTGGCGTACTCAAAACTCAACAGCCATATCAACACAATTATCTGAAAAATGCTTGACTTTAAAGACGGTATCTACATGGCTACATGGCTGTTGTTTTCTAACCTCCAAAAACAATGGGGCAAGTCATTTTATTAACACTACATTTACAAACCTTGTCTACTTCATCCGTCAATTCAATAGCATTAGCTTATATGTATTTACCCAACGACTTGACCCGTTATTTTTTTATCGTACTTTATACTGCTAAGGTTGTTTTATTTACTTGAACATTATTATGGAGGTACAATCAAAATTACAGGAATAAGGTAACGAACATTACGATGACGCTTGATCTGATTAAAAAAACATATGATTATTAACTTATTGCGGGCTCCTCCCCACTCGGCCTTCAAGATTCGGCGTAACCACATCCATGTGACCTTGGCGGTAGCATCCTTGTGCCAACCATCTTGAAAACCGAACAAGTAACAGCCAGTGACTTTAGCTACCTGTGGTTTGTTAATAGCTATGAAACAATAATGCCTGAAACTTGGTACATAGACCTTGATAAAAAGGTTGAATCGCATCATCAGAATGATATTAAAAAACTGACAGAGCTTAGCCTATACCTTTGTATTGCATTAGTTTTTAACCTATGCATAAGTCAATATGCATATGCTGAGAAAGATTCAGTAAATATTGAAAACCTTAGGGTAACTCACAATAAGGTGTCACTAAATGCTAAAAATATTCGTTTAAAAGAAGTGCTACTGGCTTTATGCGATAAAGCAAACATTCAATTAGTTCTGAAAGGCCAGTTCCCAAACAAAGTAAATATTGCTGTCTCTAATCAGCCAACCGAACATTTTTTTAGAAAGTTACTCAGTAGTAACGACTATATTTTGGTATATTCTAAGGACAAACAGTCAATTAAGAAGGTGCTGGTTTATGAATCATTTGATAATTCCCAAAGCTTAATTACTTTTATAAACAAGCCCGTTCCTAAAGAGATCCTAGACGAATTAGAATGGATTCATTATTTGTCTACTCGCCCCGAGGAAGAGGCTATTAGTGGACTCTCAGAGATTATAGCGGCAAAAGGAAAACATCTTGAAAGTAAGTTATATGCAATTGAACAATTAAGTTCTTTGTCGCATAACAAAACCATAGTCAATGCAATGGCTGGAGGCTTAGTAGATGATCGCCCTGAAATCAGAGAACAAGTTGTCAATGCACTAGGGCAGCTCGAATACCCGACCGCACAGCAAATTTTGGGTCAGGTTATTTTTGGCGAACAAGATGCTAGTTTGCGTTTGCAAGCAGTTAAGCAATTGGCAAATACTCATACGCCTGTAAGCGAAGCATTTATTAAAGCCGCCACAGAAGATAAAAATACAGCTGTACAAGCTGAAGCCGAGTTCATAGTGGAAAATTTGTTTTAGTAATGACCAATACTATGTACCGAACGTTAAAATTACATGATGCTATACAAACCACGGGTTAAGTTAGGATACGCTCCGTAAAAGGTGCGTTGTTGCTCAGTAAACAATTTTTCATAAAACAACATGAACAATACAAATTTAATGCATTTAATTTCAATGTTTTATTCTGTGATTAATAAAAGCCATACAAAACTATTACGCGGAAGTTAAAATCCATGACTGAATTAAAGTCAAATCACCACTAGCTAAAAGACTGGCGGCTTGGCCTGTCGGGGGAATATCCCCCGACAAAAACGGCATCGGCAGAATTTACTGCCGACCGTAAGCCATACGACTACAGCCGGTGGTTTAAACCACCGGCCACCCCCTTCTATCGGACTAAAGCCGTTCCTGTGACAATAAATAAATGCATCAACACTGATTGATGATTTTGTGCGCAATTATAAAATTGTGTACAGAAATTTTACATTGCCCTTATTTAGAGTGTCAGCATTTTTTACATTTTACTGTAACACCTAACTTATGCGTTCTTGACTTATGCGTTCTTGCAACCATATAATTCATAACACTTTAATATAGTTGGCATTGAATTTGCTTTTCTATTTTTAGATTTTCGTGTATTAGCAAGAATACTAGCTTGTATTCATCACACTCATAAGTGTTCTCAAGGGGAGGAATAATGAAAATAACCAACGTATATAAAGTCTTGTTAGCAACAGGACTTATTTTTGCATCTGGCACTATTCAGATAGCATCGGCTGCAACAATCACTGCCTCACTGGGTAACATTGCATCCGGTTTCATTGATGGCGATACCCCTGCTGTTTTCTTGGTTGGTGGCGCGCAAGGGGGACAACCTGCCCCATTCGATCAGAGTTACGGAACGGATGGTCTATTTGGTGGAAATTTCTCGCAGAATTGGACATTCAACTACGCTACTATTTCAGACCTAATCTTAAGCGCATCACTTACTATTGGCATCTACGATCACGACTCCTCTGCGTCCGCTAGTCAACTGGCATCGTATAGCATAGATGGAAACGATCTAACGACTAACCTGAATAACTTGTTTGAGGCTGGAGGTGGGGCTGCTGATGCTCAATACAACGTGTACACTATAGCACTACTAGGCGCTGGGTTATTCAGCGATCTTGCCGATGGCAGTTCTACGGTTTCACTCGCTCTGAAAGGGAATGGCTTAGTACCTGATTTATTTGGCGGCGGCTTCACAGAAACCAGTACAAACGGTGCAAACCTGATATTTTCGACCTTGAACATCGAAACTCAGGATACTCAAGCTGTACCCGAACCAGGAAGCTTGGCACTTGCCAGCCTTGGTTGTCTGCTTTTGGGTATCGTACGTCGTCGCGCATTTCAGGAGGCTTAACAACCAGTTTAAAAAAGTTGGTAGCAATAGGCGTTTCGTTCAGGGTCTCTATTCCCTATCTCGATACATCGTCCTTTTATATACAAGCAAAGGAAAGATAACAGTGAAAGAAACAACTCTAAAAAGACGAGACTTTCTGACTCGCACCGCTGCAATTGGAGGCATGATATTACTCAATGCCTCATCTGCTCCGGTTCATGCACTGGGAATATCACCCCATGGTTTATTCAACCCAGTAGGTACAGGCAAGAGAGTTCGGCTTGGTAATGCAACTGTAAAAGACTTCGAAGATCTGGCGGGACAAAGTTTTCGCTTACAAATGGGAAGCGGGGCTACTGTTAGTGCCAAACTGATCGAAACGAATTCGTCCGAAACACGACGAGGACTTCGGTTCAGGCGCAAACCTTTTTCAATTGTTTTCAATGTACCAGGCGACGATGAACTCGTTCAGGGTCAGTATTACTTAAGTCACCCGCAGATAGGTACGCTAACACTATTCATGGTTCCTGTAGACCTGCCCGCAAGACATCGCAGACTAGAAGCAATATTTAGCTAGCAAAATAAAACACAAAGTTATAACCGTCACTAAAACTAAGGAGAATACCCATGTCAGAACCATTTATTGGTGAAATTGTAATGTTCGCAGGGAATTTTGCGCCACGCAGCTGGGCTTTTTGCCATGGCCAGTTGCTCCCAATTTCACAAAATTCAGCTCTGTTTTCTATACTCGGCACGACATACGGCGGTGATGGGCGTACCACCTTCGGATTGCCGGATCTTCGTGGTCGTGTACCAATAGGAGAGGGAAACGGGCCTGGGCTAACTTCTCGAAGTCTAGGGCAGAAATCTGGTGCGGAGACCGTGACATTATCCACGGCTCAGATTCCTGAACACACCCACACGGCTACTTCAACGGCTAATGTTGTGTCAGGTGCCGGTAATTCGAATGATGCGGTCAACAATGTCTGGGCTGACGATGCAGGTGTATCATCGGGCACGTATAGTTCAGAGTCACCGAACGCGACAATGAATTCCAACGCAATCACGACTACGATACAGAACAGTGGCGGTGGAGGTCAGAGTCACCCAAATATGCAGCCTTTTCTGGGCATGAACTTCATTATCGCATTACAAGGAATTTTCCCGTCACGGAACTAAAGACGATATGACTCATGGTGATTTCATTTAGGCCAGGGAAGGTCTGCTGTATATTCACCTTCCCTTGAGTTGGTCACCTGACGTCGCAATGATGACTCGTTTACGTTCCACTTCCTATAATGGGGTAAAACTGCGTACCGCTACGGGAAATGACAACGATCTGCTTTACCGAATATTTGTTGCATCTCGTTTAGATCTTGTAGCAGCCATAGCTGATTGGGATGACGTGCAACAGGATGTGTTTATGCGTTTTCAGTTTAATACCCAGCTAGATCAGTATCAGAAACATTATGTGGATACTTGCTTCGATGTGATCGTGGCTGAAGATAATGTCATCGGAAACATATATTCCGCTCAGACCGATGAAGAAATTCAGCTATTAGATATAACTCTGCTACCTGAACAACGTAATCGCGGTATTGGTCACGCATTAATTCAGGATTTGCTTGATGATGCAACTCGCATACAGAAGTATGTAACACTACATGTACGACAGGGAAACCCAGCTATTCATCTATACCTACGCCTAGGATTCTTTGAAACCGGTAAACAAGACATATACAAACGCATGGAATGGAGACCCTTTTCGGCAAGCACTACAGCGGCTATTTCCTGACTATATAAGGTTGTTAACTATAGGGGGCAAAGTCAAATAGGGTGGGCACGTCTTTGTGCCCGCCTTAGCAGCGTCAATCATACCCCAGCGCTGCACTTTCCATCGCAACAGCCCAGTCATACTGCATATACCCCATCACGCACCACGTTGCAAATGCTCGTGTTTAACTGGGTTGAAATGTATGTAATCGACATGGCGGGCAAAATCATTCTCATCACGAATTTGGTGTACCCAAAATTGCCGTTGTCAAATAATCGTTTCGCGATGTTTGAGTTTTGATGCAGTCACCCAGTCGGCACGACGATAGTCTTCTCTGCAGGCTCAAGAAACCGCTCGCTTGATCATCATCCAACGGGTAGAAAAATCGGCATCACCGTCAGGCAATGTCCACACGCAATGTAAATGGTCTAGCAACAATAATGAAAGGACGCGCCACACACTCCGTTTCGATTGAGGCGCGGAATAACGTGACATAGCTGTTTAATCCAAAATTACGAATCCGTGTGGGCACAAAAACGTGCCCACCCTACATAGCTATCCGAACAGTATTGAGGCCGGATCCTTTTCATCAACCACTTCCCGCAGCCATTTTTATGGATTGCCAGCGGGTCCGAGAAGCGCTATTTGTCATGTGTTACTCTCGCAAAATATGCAATAAAAAAGGCTATGTCGCAATTAGCTGTTGAATTTGTTTTAACAATTTACTAAACATCTATAAATCATAGAGTTGGGCGTTTTTATGATTAACGAAAAACCCTTCATAATTAAACGGTTACCAAAAATCAACAGTTAACTACGACATAGCCATAAAAAAGGGAGCCTGTCAGCTCCCTTTACCAGCGATTAGGTCTGTATCTTCGTCTAGTCGCTACGTTTTGTTACTTCAAGCAGATGATAGCCAAATTGCGTTTTAACAGGGCCTTGTACCTCACCAACGGGAGCACTAAAAACCACTTCATCAAATTCTTTGACCATTTGCCCTGGACCAAATTCACCCAAATCTCCACCTTGTTTTCCGGAAGGGCAGCTTGAATGTTTCGCGGCCAGATCTGAAAATTCTGCGCCTTTACTAATTTCATCCTTCAGGCTGTTACACTGCTCTTCTGTTTCGACCAAAATATGACGTGCATTAGCTCGTGCCATTGTTTATCCCCTGATTATTTTAGAATATGCATACGTTGCATGCTATATTTAAACACAGTTAAGTCACCTTTTCCAAACCAGACAACACCTCACGAAAACCACACAGCAGGTTTGCGATGCAATGAGCGGAGCGCTCCATGCAACTTCGCTCAAAATACATTATTGCAAAATCCGACCCAATACTGCTCAGTTAATAAAAATAAACAAAATTAAATCAACGCTATAAATATTTCTGTGCAATCCAGATGGGGGGCACTAAAGTCGTGACGGAGTACATTGCAAGATTCTATAACTGCACACGACGGCACGCAGCCTTGAGAAATTTAGCGCCAATAGTTTACAAAATACAGTTCGCAGCAAAACAACCTGTCGAGGTGTCCGTAATTATTTGACCACTATATAATTTACCGACTACACTTATGCATGATCTTGTCAAGATGTATCCGACCAACATATACCTTTACTATATCTAATGGAACCGTTTCTCTACAAAAATAATTTTTTGAGGTATTGATATGCTAAAAAAACCATCAAGTCTGTTAGGTACAGTGTTAATAATTACAACGGCTTCTTTTTTTCAGGTAATGCATTAGCAGCGTCAGAATGTTTTGATGCAAAAGGCAGTATCACTAATAATGCTCAGCCAGATGGCTCCACACTAGGTGTTGCTGCTATAAATTTTGGTGGTGAAAAACTTAAGTGCGCACTTAAAGGTGACCGCCAGCTCTCTGGCAGCCCATTCTTCAAACATACAATGGTTTGTGATAATAAGACATCAGATGAAGAGGCTCAAGCACAAGTTACATTCGATACAAGCTTTCTTGAAGTCCCATTAAATACCGGATCTTGCCCCACAGGATCACCAGGAGGGCAATACTCAATTTCGTTTATTGAGAAATCCATTCCCGTTCCAAGTACGGCACTTGGAGCATTTGTAGGTATCACGAATGAACATGGAATTATAATCAAGGGTAATTTTAACTGTATGGGTGGCATCACCATGAAATTCAATGGAAAACTATGTTTTTCAGAGTAACTACCTGAATAGCATACGAAAGTAAATGCCTAGCAGCTTGTTTGAGTATAGCGGGGCAGCGGGTAGAGAACAGACTTTCGCCTTACCTCCCTCATCAGCAGGGCCGAGCACTGGCGCTTTAATTCAGGCAGACATATACAATCGAACCAACTAGACTAAAGGGGTCATGGACTTAAAGAGGTCAAAGCCATTTAGTTCCTAGAGAGACTCTGGGCATCTCAGCACTTCGATGCGAGGTCGGATTTGAGAGATATTTGCATAGCGTTTGTGTGCAAACCGGTTCGTCCAACAAGCGGGTTAGATCGTGGCTCGCTTCGCGATCATGATCTAACCTTAACCATTAAAAATTAAAAAATTCCAGATCTCCAAGCCCGTTAGTCGTGCAAACTGGAAGTTGGAAATTGGCAACAGGTAGCCAATTTCCAATCCCCAGTCGTTCCTCTCAAACTTTACTCTTCGCTAATTTCCACCTTGGTCATCACATCGCCTTGACTAATGGAATTGACTGCATCCATACCCTCGATGACTTTGCCAAAAACCGTGTGCTTGCCATTCAAGTGGTTCTGGGGACTGTGGGTAATAAAGAATTGGCTACCATTGCTGTTGGGACCGGAGTTGGCCATGGAGAGATATCCGGCGCCATGCTTGAGCGGATTGCCACTGGTTTCATCTTCAAATTTGTAGCCTGGCCCACCTCGGCCGCTACCAGTGGGGTCACCGCCCTGAACCATAAAATCTCCGATCACGCGGTGGAAGAGGAGGCCATCATAGAAACCCTCACGCGCCAAGAATACAAAGTTATTCACGGTTTTAGGAGCATGTTGCGGGTAAAGTTCGATCACAATATTTCCGTGCTCAGTCACTACGGTAGCTACGTATTTTTTTTTAGGATCAATCTGCATTTCGGGTGGGGTTGTCCATTGTTTTGACATTTTGGTTCCTTTGGTTAGTCTTTATAAAAAGTTAAAAAATTAAAAAAACACTAGCAGATGCTTAACAGAAATAATGAATGGAAACTTCGATTAAACGATTTTTGGAAATGAGCTGTTTACAAATTTCGCGTTGCAGTAATCCTTCGATTGCAAAAATGGAGCCAGACTGTTCATTATTATCCTTCTCATGCTTCGATGTACACGAGAATATTAACTGCCCGATGCATGTATGAAAGCATGACTGGCAGGAGGCGTTAACCAGGTTTTCTCAGTGCAATCATCACCGCCCACGCACCCAAAAGAACATACAACAATAAGGACCATTGTGGGATGCCCAAGCTAAGGAAAGTCCAACCTTTGGCGGCACATTCGCCGGAGCCTTGCATAAGTTCCTGCCACACTTCTGCCATGGGGAAGTTTCCCAGCATGTACTCCAAGCCTGGCCCGCAGGCAGGCACTTGATCTTTGGGCAAATTTTGAAGCCAGATATGGCGACTAGCGGTACTCACGCCGCTCAACGCCAGTAGTGTTATCAATGCTCCATACACTTTCGACCCGCCACGTTTGGGGTTATGCAAAGTGGCAATAGCAAACACCACTAACATCGCAATGAAGATGAAACGCTGAACCATGCATAAAGGGCAGGGGTCCTGATGCAAAACATATTGCAGATAGAGCGCTGTGCCGAACACACCGGCGATAACCAACGTCCCAGCCAGATATAACCAACGGTTTGAAAGCGTGCGCCACAGATTATAAATTTGCATTGTGCAACCTCTTTATTCGTGCCATCACTATAAATTCAGGCGCAGAATTTCCGTTTAAAATCTTTAACTTATTGGGGCACCAAGATAGTGGGTTTTTGTTCAGCACGCAATTTGCTGATTTTATTCTTCAACAGCTCTATCGTGAAGTTTACCTCCTCCTCGGTGGTAAAACGCCCCACTGTGAACCGAATCGAGCTACGTGCCAATTCATCGCTGCATCCCAAGCCGCGTAACACATAGGACGGCTCCAGGCTTGCCGAAGTGCAGGCGGATCCGCTGGACACCGCAATATCAGTGATCGCCTTAGTCAACGAGTCACCATCCACATAATTGAAACTGACATTCAGGTTCTGCGGTACGCGTTGCTTAATGTCGCCGTTCAGGTACACGTCTCCTATGCTGGATAAGCCACGCCACAAGCTGTCACGTAGCGTGCGGATACGTTCGTTTTCTGTTGTCATTTCCTTTTGTGCTATGCGAAAAGCTTCGCCCATTCCAACGATCTGGTGTGTCGCCAGGGTGCCTGAACGCATGCCACGTTCATGCCCGCCACCATGCATCTGTGCTTCCAGACGCACTCGTGGCTTGCGCCGCACATACAACGCACCTATGCCCTTCGGGCCATAAGTTTTATGTGCGGAAAATGACATCAGGTCAACTTTCAAACGCAACAGATCTATACCTATTTTTCCGGTAGCCTGCGCTGCATCAACATGGAACAGGATGCTGCGCTCACGGCATATTTCACCGATCGCTGCAATGTCCTGAATCACACCGATTTCATTATTAACATACATTACTGAAACAATGATGGTATCAGGACGCAATGCCGCTTTTAATTTATCCAGATCGAGTAAGCCGTTCGGCTCAGAATCGAGGTAAGTTGCAGAAAACCCTTGTCGCTCCAGTTCGCACACAGTATCGAGTACCGCCTTGTGTTCGGTTTTCATCGTGACAATGTGCTTGCCCTTATTTTCGTAAAAATGTGCCACACCTTTCAGCGCCAGATTGTTGGACTCGGTCGCACCAGAAGTCCAGACGATCTCTTTAGGATCAGCGTTAACTAGTGCTGCCACCTGTTCACGGGCGCGTTCCACCGCCTCGTTCGCCACTTGGCCGTAGATATGAGGGCTTGCCGGATTGCCGAAGCTCTCTGTTAAATAGGGAATCATTGCTTCAGCAACGCGCGGATCAACTGGCGTGGTTGCTGAATAATCCAGGTAAATTGGGAGGTGCAGACTCATTTTAATTTTTGATTCAAATTATGCCTCACGCGCTAAAGCAAGAAATTCGGTGCGCAACGCCAGATTTGGTTGCAGTTCGCCGAGCATGGATGACGTGACGGTTTCTTCTCCCTCGGTGCTAATGCCACGGCTTTCCATACACATGTGCCGACAGCGAATAACTACGCCCACTGCTTTCGGTTCCAGATTCGTCATCAAGGCGTTGGCAATTTGAATGGTGAGTCGTTCTTGCACTTGTAACCGCCTGGAAAAACAATTGACCAAGCGCGTCAGCTTAGATAAACCCACTATTTTTCCGTTAGGAACATAGCCGATCGTGGCCTTGCCAAAAAAAGGTGCCAGATGATGCTCGCAATGACTATAGACAGGAATACCCCGTACCACAATGAGTTCGTTGTATTCCTCTGCCCCATCTTCAAATACCTTTAGAAGTTCTGCCGGATCTTGGGCATATCCAGAAGTCCAGTGCTTCCAGGCAGTGACAAGTCGAGACGGTGTTTCAATCAGGCCTGCTCTATTGGGATCCTCCCCTAAACTCACCAGAAGCCGACGCCAGTCCTGCTCGGTAAACTGTTGTTCTGACATCTGTGCTTTTTCTATCAATGTTGACCCCTATCAAACAATTTTTCGACTCTTTTGCAGTGAATTTTTTCTTCACAACTCTTTCGCCATAATCGTAAGCGTTGCGGCATTTAAATCTGAACACTGATTTATCAGCTGCTGGAAAGCAATCGAGCAACGCTTAAATTAATCCCAGCGATTGTCGCGTACTTGAATCTCGTCATTTTCGATTCGCACGGGAAAAGTAGCGGTCGGTTCATACGCAGGTGCAGTTAATGCTTCACCAGTGCGAATGCAGAAACGCGCGCCGTGGCGTGGGCAAATGATCTGGTCACCTTCAACCGTACCGCCAGTAAGCTGGCCAGAATCATGAGTGCAAACGTCCTCAATAGCATAATATTGGCCTTCGAGATTGAATACTACGACCTGCGCGCCATCCATATCCACAATTCGCCGCTCGCCTGGCGCGAGTTCACCTACTCGCGCAACCGTCACCCAGTCAGTCATTTCAATTCCATGTTTAATAGTTCCTATGCGCTAATCTCGTGTTTGATACTAAATTACGTAGCAAGTCTTGAATATATAAAGATTTTGCCGCAACTTACTCTCCAAAAGGAGCCATATATTGACTTAATAGGCTGGCATTGTGTTATCGACTTGCTGAGCCCAAGCATGGACGCCACCTATCAAGTTGCTAACTTGAGTAAAACCATTCTGTTCTAAAAAAACCGCAATCTGCATGCTCCGCATTCCGTGATGGCAAATACAGACAATTGACTGCTCCGCATCTAGCTCTGACAGCCTGTCTGGAATGGTATTCATCGGCATCGTCAACGATCCATCAATATGGCAGGTTTGAAATTCCCATGGCTCACGCACGTCGAGCAATACTGGTTTGTCTCTCGTTATATCTGAAAGCCATGCGGCTAAATCCGGTGCAGTTAAAGTTTGCATAATAGTGGCGACCATTCATTTACGGATGAAATAGTGTTGTCCGACTCTAAGCCACCTCTAAAAATCCAATTTTGCGAGCAGCCGCTTTGCGGCTTGCCTGCTTACCTCGTTTCGTCACTATACGGCCCTACTAGAAAAAAATTATCGCTTATATACCAACTATATGCCGCGCTCAAATTTTTAACTCGCGCCTTGCCTGGAAACTTGAATTTTAGAGGTGCCCCTATATAAATATGTTATTAAATTATTACTCGCTTATCGGCTCTATACCAACCTCACCAGAACGCGAATAACAATTACAAGCTAAACAGACAGCACCTCTATGTCCGGCTCAATCGTCCGAAGTAAACTTGTGATACTGATTAGCGTAGTCGATGTTGAACTCGGGCAGGACCCACATGCGCCTTGGAGATGTACGCTGAGAAAGTTGCCTGAGAAGCCGATTACATGCAGGTCACCGCCGTCGCTTCGCAGATAGGGACGGATTTTTTCGTCAAGCATCTCCATTATCTTATCGAAGCGCTCCTGATCCTCTGGGCTGAGACCGGCGATTACAACAGCTGCCGCTGCAACCAACGCTTCCGAAGATGCATCCGCTGAGGGCGCCTCGCGGAGTGGCACGGCAATTTCGCGCGCCAACTGAGGCCAGTGGGCTTTACCATCCTGCGTAACCGTCAAGCAGCTATCAACATAAAACACATTGGTCACATGCTCGATATCGAACAGCGCGGAAGCGAGGGTATCGGACTTGGCCTCTTCGGCATTATCGTATGAGTGTGATATCCCCCATGTCAGTGGCTCTTTGAGCATAAACTTCACTGCGTTTGGATTGGGTGTGTCTTCTATTTCAGCAATTTTTGGCATTTCTATTCCTTAAAAGTTAAGGCCTCATTTTTAACGCCTTTGCCAATCTCGTAAGCAATAGGTTGCTATAAATAACCGCTTGTCTAAACCTTCCTCTTATAACTATGCTGCTTGTAGCCATTTTTTGCATACTGTCTCTGGTTTTTAGCTGGCTCACACATACCAGACAAGGAAATGGTTCTTTCAGAGCAACCTGCATTTCTGTACCGAATATGACCGCGTTAGCTGTAATTTGTTCGTTAATTATTTTCAGGCATCCCCGATCGGGGCGTGCATAGGATCATCTTCCGCCTCGGTCGATGTGGTTTCTACTGCGTTAAAAGCGCCACTCAGGGTATGCCATGGCAGAATTGCGCATTTGACACGTGTTGGCAAGTCGCTCACGCCAGCAAATACAGCAAGCCTGCCAATGTTAGGACAAGCGTCATGGGAGAGCTTGCCAGTCGCCATAGCGAGAAATTCCTGGATCAGCGTTTCCGCCTCCGCACGCGTCTTACCCTTAACAGCAGTCGTCATCATCGACGCAGATGCCTTGCAGATTGCGCAAGCCTCACCCTGAAATGCAATTTTGTCGATCCGCTCATCACCGAGAATGACATCCACGCTGATGTGATCACCACACAGCGGATTGTGTCCTACCGCATGATGGCTCGGGTGTTCAATCGCACCGAAGTTACGCGGTTTTTTGTTGTGATCGAGGATCACTTCTTGATAGAGCGAGTTATAGTTAGCCATTATGTAAATATCTTCTGTACGGTGCGGATGCCGGCGATCAGTGCATCGACTTCATCCATACTGTTATAAAACGCGAACGATGCGCGCGAAGTGGCCGGCACATGCAAACGTTGCATAATTGGCTGCGCGCAATGATGCCCGGTACGCACAGCGATGCCTTCCTGATTGAGTAGTGTGCCGATGTCATGTGGATGCACACCGTCTACTGCAAAAGACATTACTGCTGCCTTGTGCTCGGCGGTGCCCAGAACCCGCACACCTGGCATAGCGTTTATTTGCTCAGTTGCATGTTTTAACAGGGTGAGTTCGTACGCGGCTATTGCATCCATGCCGATCTCCGACAAGTAGTCAATTGCAGCACCAAGCCCAATTGCTGCCACAATTGGCGGAGTACCAGCCTCGAATTTATGCGGAATTGTGTTGTAAATGGTTTTTTCGAACGTCACCGACAAAATCATGTCGCCGCCGCCTTTGAATGGCTGCATATTTTCTAGCAGCGAAGCACGGCCGTAAAGAACGCCGATGCCGGTTGGCCCGCACAGCTTGTGGCCCGAAAATGCGTAGAAGTCGCAGTCAAGATCCTTTACGTCAACTTTCATATGCGGGGCTGCCTGTGCACCATCAACCAGCACTGGCACTCCGCGAGCATGTGCAAATGCAATCATTTCCTTTATTGGGTTGATCGTGCCAAGCGCGTTCGAGACATGCATAACACCGACAAACTTTGTACGCTCGTTAAAAAGTTTCTCATATTCTTCAATGAGCAACTCACCCGCATCGTTAATCGGCACGACACGAATCTTCGCCCCCTTTTCTTCTGCCAACATCTGCCACGGCACAATATTTGAGTGATGTTCAAGCGTGGTCAGAATAATTTCGTCACCGGCGCCAATGAACTTACGACCATAGCCATGCATCACCAGATTGATCGCATCGGTAGTACCGCTGGTGAAGATCACTTCACGCTCTTCATTTGCATTAATGAAGTGCTGTACTTTGCGACGCGCCTCCTCGAATTCAGAGGTTGCAACCTCTGACAAATAATGCACCGCGCGATTGATATTGGCGTGCTGCGTCGTCTGGTAGCTTACCAGGCGGTCGATTACCTGCTGAGGCATTTGGCTCGAGGCTGCGTTGTCGAGATACACCAGTGGTTTGTCGTTGACCGTCAGCTTCAGGATTGGGAAATCAGCGCGAATACGCTCAATATCAAATGCGGCTGGCGATTTATATTTTAGTGCGGCCTGGGTTTCACTCATAACTGGTTTGTGGTCTGTTCGAGTACGGTTTGTTCAAGCTGGTATTTGAGCGATGAAATGGGTATGCGTTCGATGATCTCAGCCCCAAATGCATAAGTAAGCATGTTGCGCGCTGCGGTATCGGACAACCCTCGACTCCGCAAATAAAATACTTCTTCATCGTCGAGTTGGCCGATGGTTGCGCCATGTGTGCACTTCACGTCATCGGCAAAAATTTCAAGTTGCGGCTTGGTATCGACGTGGGCTTTGCTGGTCAATAACAGGTTGCGATTGGACTGCTTGGAGTCGGTACGTTGTGCACCTTGACGCACCATAACTTTACCGTTAAATACCGCATGCGCACTGCCGCCGACGATACATTTATGCATCTGATTACTTACGGCTTGCGGCTGCGCGTGGTCGATGCAGGTATGTGTGTCGGCCAACTGACGTCCTGAAATTAGCGCCAATCCGTCAACCGCACATTCAGCTCCCTCAGCTAGCTTTACATTCAGGTTATAACGCGAAATACGTGCGCCGAATGCGACACTCACCGACTGATAATTACTAGCACGTGCGACTGATACCGCGCAGTTTGCAATATGAAACGCCTTCGCGCCTTCACGCTGCACCCTGATATGGTTAACGCGCGCGTTATCGACCAACGCGATTTCGGTCACCGCATTGGTGAAATAGGCATCTTCTTGCAATGAAACGTAATCTTCAATTACTGTCACTGCGCTACCGGACTCGGCCAGCAACAGGCAACGCGGGTAGCTTACGACATCCTTTTGCGTTGCAATGAATAGCAGATGTACCGGCACCGTAACTGAAATGTCGCGTGGCACGACGATCAATGCCGCGTCATGCAGAAATGCAGTACTAAGAGCAGCAAATACATTGTCATGGAATTCTGTGAGGCGACCTAGATAGGGCTCAATTGCTGCTGCGTGCGCGGCAAATCCAGCTTCCAGATTGACCACCGCTATGCCATTGTCTGTGGCAGCACTAGACAGTTGCGGGGCATAGACACCATCTACAAATACCAGTCGGGTAGTTGCTTCCTCGATGTAAAAGCGCTCTATGTCTGCGACCTGAAGACTGATAGTTGTGCGCACCGGATGAAATGACATCTTCGTGAGCAGCGAAATATCGGTAAAGCGCCATTCCTCATCGCGCAGGGTGGGTACTGTCAGCGCACCAACGCGGTCGACCGCCTCCGCGCGTAGTGCGTTGAGCCATGCCAACGGACTTGCAGGCAAATGTGGTTGTCCTGCCAGCAGGTTTTCCAGGTAACCCGCATTAACAGTGGCGGATGCACTCATGCCAGCGCCCCCATTGCAGCCTTGTGCTCGACCCCAACCCAGTCGTAGCCACGCGATTCGAGTTCGAGTGCAAGTTCCTTGCCACCAGTCTTGATGATGCGGCCTGCCTCCATCACGTGCACGTAATCAGGCACGATATAGTTCAGCAGGCGCTGATAGTGCGTTACCAGCACGATCGCATTATCTTTGTTAGCAAGTTGGTTGACGCCACTGGCAACGACCCTGAGTGCGTCAATGTCGAGGCCGGAATCGGTCTCATCAAGAATCGCCAGTCGTGGGTCTAACATCGCCATTTGTAATATTTCGTTGCGCTTTTTTTCGCCACCAGAGAAGCCTTCGTTAACGCTACGCTCAAGAAAATCTGGACTCATTTCGAGCAATTTCATCTTTTCGCGCACAAAGTCATCAAATTCAAGCGGGTCGAGCTCTTCTTTGCCACGATGCGTCTGAACAGTATTATAAGTAAGTCGCAGGAACTGGCTATTGCCGACGCCAGGTATCTCAATCGGATACTGAAAAGCGAGAAATACACCGGCACGGGCACGCTCTTCGGGAGCAAGATCGAGCAAGTTCTGGCCTTCAAACATCACTGTACCGCCGGTGACTTCATAAGCAGAATGGCCCGCGAGTATCTTGGAAAAGGTGCTCTTGCCCGAGCCGTTTGGCCCCATAATGGCGTGTATTTCGCCACTCCTTACGGTCAAGTTCAATCCTTTTAAAATTTCGGTACCATTTACGTTTGCGCAAAGCCCGCTCACTTCGAGCAATATCTTGCTGTCTTGATGAATCATCCAACACTCCCTTCAAGTTTGAAACTGAGCAATGCGGTTGCTTCGACCGCAAACTCCATTGGTAATTGTTGAAATACGTCTTTACAGAATCCATTAATAATCATTGATACTGCAGCCTCTGCGTCGATGCCACGCTGTGCAAAGTAGAACAGCTGATCCTCACCGATCTTCGAGGTTGATGCCTCGTGTTCGACTTGGGAGCTGTTGTTAGCTACCTGGATGTAGGGAAAGGTGTGGGCACCTGACTGGTGGCCAACCAACATCGAGTCGCATTGCGAATAATTGCGTGCACCAGCGGCGCTTGGAGCAACCTTGACCAATCCGCGGTAACTGTTATTGGAATGGCCAGCCGAAATACCTTTGCTGACTATGGTGCTGCGCGTATTTTTGCCGATATGTATCATTTTAGTGCCTGTATCGGCTTGCTGATAATGGTTGGTGACCGCGACCGAATAAAATTCACCGACCGAATTATCACCAAGCAGCACACAAGAAGGGTACTTCCAGGTGACCGCCGAGCCAGTTTCAACCTGAGTCCATGAAATGCGCGAGTTAACACCTTTGGCCAAGCCGCGCTTGGTCACGAAGTTGTAAATGCCACCTATGCCGTTTTCGTCACCCGAATACCAATTTTGCACTGTTGAATATTTGATGTCGGCGTTATCGAGTGCTACGAGCTCAACTACCGCCGCATGCAGCTGGTTGCTGCTAAACGCGGGCGCGGTACAGCCTTCAAGGTAGGAGACTGAAGCGCCTTCCTCAGCAATAATCAATGTGCGTTCGAATTGACCTGACTCCTCAGTGTTGATGCGGAAATAGGTCGACAAATCCATCGGACATTTAACACCCTTGGGGATGTAGCAGAACGAGCCATCGGTAAATACCGCCGAGTTAAGCGCGGCATAAAAATTATCACTAGTTGATACCACGGTACCGAGATATTTCTTCACCAGCTCGGGATGATCAAGCACAGCCTCCGACATTGAACAGAAAATGATGCCAACTTCGGCGAGTTTATCCTTGTAAGTAGTCGCCACCGACACACTATCAAAAATGACATCAACCGCAACGCCCGCAAGCGCCATGCGCTCATGTAGCGGCACGCCAAGTTTTTCGAACGTACGTAACAATTCAGGATCGACTTCGTCCATGCTTTTCAATTTCGGCTTTTGCTTGGGCGCAGCATAGTAGCTGATTGCCTGGAAATCGATTTCCGGATAATGAACATTTGACCACGCCGGCACATCCATCTTAAGCCATGCTTCGTAGGACTTTAGCCGAAACTCAAGCAACCACTCTGGTTCTTTTTTCTTGGCCGAAATCATCCGGATGGTATCTGTATTCAATCCCTTCGGCGCGACATCAGACTCAATGCTAGTGACAAAACCATGCTTATAAGGCTGGTTGACGAGGGTTTGCAGCGTTGCACTCATTGTGTTACCTCCGAGAAATCATCAAGATCGAGGAAAAAAACTTGTCCATGGTTCATAGCAAGGCAATTAAACGGTTACCTCTTACTATGAATTTTGAACGATGGACTTTGCCGCCTCACCTGTCAGGTTGAAGCTCTCACCACAGCCGCACATGCTGCTGACATTGGGATTTTCAAATTTAAACATCTGCTTAAGCCCTTCTGTCACAAAATCTAAACGCGAACCGTTAATATACGACAGGGTCGAGTCATTAAACACCACCTTTGCGTTATGCGCTTCGAACATATGATCGCCTGCAAGCACTTCATCAGCATAGTCATAGGTGTAAGCATAACCGGAGCAGCCGACTTTTTTGACGCCGACGCGAAGAGCAAGGCCTTTTCCACGCTTTGCGAGTTGAGTTTGGATCTGTTTTGCCGCACTTTCAGTTAATGTAATCGCCATTATTTAAACTCCTAATAGTAGCCAAAGAGAGCATCGATTCAATTTGGATTTATTGCAAACTAAGACTGCAATATGTACTGCATTTTTCTAGTTCGAACACTGCTTCAATCACGCCTATTAGAAATAGGCAACATGGTTGAGGTGATGAGGCGCGACTTAGTCGCGCCTCATCCTTACTTCACCCACGAAACTTGACGATCGTAAAGATGCTTCGAGCACGGTTCAAGTCTAAATCACACCGGAGCAAGCGCCGGCTTAGCAGTTCTTTTGTTGACATTTATCGTCTTAACTTCGGATTTGGGCTTAGTCGCATTGTTGACTAATTGTTGCAAGCTTACCCCCGCCATATAGCTATATAAAGCTTCGTTCAGCCCCATCCATAAATCATGTGTAACGCATTGTTTATCGTCATGGCAATTAGCCTTCCCACCACACCGGGTAGCATCCACTGACTCATCCACCGCCACGACTATGTCGGCAACTGAGATTTGCGCGCTTGGGCGTGCCAAATAATAACCACCACCTGGGCCGCGCACTGCAACCACAACGTTGCGCTTACGCAACTTACCGAACAACTGCTCAAGGTAAGATTGTGAGATTTTTTGGCGCTCACTAATGCTGGATAGTGTCACTGGGCTGCATCCACCATGCAACGCCAGATCAGCCATTGCCATCACAGCAAAACGCCCTTTAGTGGTAAGCCGCATGATTCTCCCCTGAATTTATATCGCACAAGATCAGCATTTTTATCTGTTATAAATGCCAACGTGAACCAGCTCTTATAGTTTATAAATAACTGCACTATCCTGACTTGTCTTTTTATCAGTGCAATTGTGCAAAGACCCTGGTCAATCTGGCCCATACATTATTTATATAAAACACACTCGAGCTTCACTACCATTTCATTCTGCGAGATCATCACGCGAATTGAATTTATGAAAAATCTCGATAATCATAATAAAATACCCAACCGATTTAGTCAACTAATAACTACAGGGCGTCTCTACAAATTCAAGCTTCTAACAAGACAAGGCATGAGTAAACAATTTAAGCGCGACATATGGTTGATATGTAAGTGATAATTTTTTCGAATAACGCCGCATTGTGACGCAACGGGGCGTGCAGACAAGGCGCAAAGCGGCACTTCTCAAAATTGCGATTTTTAGAGGTGCCGCTTAGTCAACAATTTTATTCAGATAATTAGGATCGAATTTGTCGGTAGTGGCGCGCTCTTCTTCGATGTTTACACCCATTTTTTCTAGCTGTTCTAAAATGAGATCGATGCGTTTATCTACCACTATGCCATGCCCTAACAAGCCGTGAATAGCTTGAGCCAGCGGGTCATTTTGGTCATTACTGATACCATAAGCATTGAAACCTGGCCTCTTTGTAGCCTCATCAAGTATGCGCGCTGGTATCCCGGCAGCCGTCGCTCCCGCCGGTACATTCTTCACCACCACGGCATTGGATCCTATTTTGGCGCTATCGCCAATGGATATAGGGCCCAAGATTTTGGCACCAGCCCCAACCACGACACCATTACCTAGCGTAGGATGGCGCTTTCCCTCTTTCCATGAAGTCCCGCCCAGCGTTACGCCGTGATACAAAGTACAATCATCACCGATTTCAGCTGTTTCACCGATAACCACACCCATACCGTGATCAATGAAAAACCGCCGTCCGATGGTTGCCCCCGGATGGATCTCGATGCCGGTCAAAAAACGGCCCACGTGCGACAAAAAGCGCGCCAGCCATTTCATATTTGCATTCCATAACCAATGTGCCATGCGATGCACCAAGCGCGCTTGAAATCCCGGGTAGCAGGTTATTACCTCAAACGAACTTCGCGCCGCTGGATCACGCGCAAATACACTGCCTATATCTTCTTTGATAGATTGAAACATCAGGGCACCTAAATTCACTCACTCAATTCTTTTTGATCGTCGAGTTTTTGCTGCGTATTGTATTCAGTCGTGACAGTCAAAATGCCACGTAGGATGTTAACTTCTTCATGCTCCAGCCGTGCGCGTGCATACAAACGGCGCAACTTTTGCATCAGCTTGGTTGATTGCTTTTCCCGTAAAAAACCAATCTCGATAAGCGTATCTTCCAAGTGCCGGAAATATCTTTCTACCTGTTCCGCCGGTGCCGGATTCAATTCGGGTAGGACATATTCGTCCTGCCCTGCAGCCAGGCGTAGCTCATAACATATCAGTTGCACCGCGGCAGCCAGGTTAAGCGATGTATAAGACGGGCTGACAGGAATGCGCACCATAAAGTGGCAGCGCGCCAACTCATCATTGGTCAAACCAGATATTTCGGTACCGAACAGAAGTGCCACAGGTTGCTGCGTTGCCTGTTGCACCATTTGCGGCATCGCCGCGCGCGGCGTGAGCACTTCTTGCGAAATGTCACGGACACGTGCCGACATTCCCGCCACCAAGACCACGCCTTGCAACGCCTCGTCCAGCGAGCCACACACAACCGCACTCTGCAGCACATCTGCCGCGCTGGCCGCCATCGCATCCGCTTGCGGGTCAGGGAAACGTCTCGGATTAATCAAATACAGCCTCTGCAGCCCCATGGTCTTCATCGCGCGTGCAGCCGCGCCAATATTGCCTGGATGAGAGGTATGACTAAGTACCACTCGTACATTATTTAAAGTATCTGGTTTATCCAAATTGCAATTCACACTAAAATACGCAATCGGAACAATCCGACTGCTCATTAAAAAGGTTCGTTATGCATCCCATGCTCACCATCGCGGTGAAAGCCGCGCGTCGCGCCGGTAACTTGATCCACCGTGCTGCCGATAATCTTGACCACCTCACTGTCACCAAAAAATCTCACTCCGATTATGTCAGCGAGGTGGATCGCGCAGCCGAGCAGGCCATCATCGCCACCTTACTGGATGCCTACCCAAAACACGCAATTCTAGCAGAAGAGAGTGGTGCCCAAGGCGAGTCGGAATATCTTTGGATCATCGACCCGCTCGATGGCACCACTAATTTCTTGCATGGTTTTCAACAATACGCCGTGTCTATTGCATTGCAACACAATGGCGTATTGACCCAGGCAGTCATCTATGACCCAACCAAAAATGACCTGTTCACTGCCACGCGTGGCTGCGGCGCTTATCTCAATGACCGTCGCCTGCGCGTAAGCAAACGGCTCCAACTTGCCGACTCCCTGATTGGCACAGGATTTCCTTACACCAAGTTTGAGTCTTTGGATACCTATATGAAAATCCTGCGCGACATGATGCAAAAGACCTCCGGCCTGCGTCGGCCTGGCTCTGCCGCACTTGATCTCGCCTACACTGCAGCGGGGCGCTATGATGGTTTTTTTGAACTTGGCCTTAAATCTTGGGACATTGCCGCGGGATGTTTGCTTATTACAGAAGCGGGCGGTTTGGTCGGTGATATGCAAGGCAACGACACCTACCTCACAAGCGGCAATATTTGTGCAGGCAACCCCAAGGTATTCGCGCAGATGTTGCAGGTAATTGCGCCTCATCTGACGGAGGAGCTGAAATCCAGTAATTCATAAAATGATTCTAGCAGCCTGTCGGACTTAAAGAATCATAGCGAAAATTGAGGTGAGCGAGGGGTGATTTTGCTAGCTTTCACTTTGCGTCGAAATGCCTGCTTACCCCACTTGACGATTTTGCAGGGTAGTAGATGTTCTATTGCCCAAAAATAGCGGCGAAATATAAACCGCTCAGCACTATTTGCAGCCGATTTCCTTTAAATCCGACAGGCTGCTCGTGCAAGCCGCAATAACTCGACCACAAAAACTTTCGTGAGCGTAAAGCGTTACGCTGCAAGCACCACGTTCTGCTTTATTCACGGTTTGGACAGCTAGAACTGCCGTCGATTCAGTTTTCTTCTATGTAGGATTCAAGTATTTTTCACTCCAATACCCGCCGAATTCGGATGCATTGCAGTCAATATCAGATAGTGCTCAAACCATAGTCGCGCCAAGCTGGCGACTTGTTCCAAAGTACCCGGCTCTTCGAAGAGGTGTGTTGCACCCGCAATAATATCGAGTCGTTTTTCTCCATGTATTTGTGCCAGTGCGGTCTCATTGAGACGAATTACTTGATAATCTTCTCCTCCGGCTATGAGCAATGTCGGTGCTTTGACTCGCAAAAGCGCATCTCCCGCCAAATCAGGTCTGCCGCCGCGGGAAACGATGGCGCTCACATCCTGAGGATGGTCGGCCGCAGCCAGCAACGCGGCACCGGCACCTACGCTGGCACCGAAATAACCGATTTTCAATGCATTTGTCGATTGATTCTGTTTGAGCCAATCCGTCACATATCCAAGTCTTTGCGCCAGCAATTGGACATCAAAGCGTAAATGCCCGCTGGGACGATCAGCAATCTCTTCTTCTGCTGTTAATAAATCAATCAGCAGCGTTGCCAGCCCTGCCTGCTGTAACTGTTCCGCCACGAATCGATTACGCGGGCTGTGCCTGCTGCTGCCACTGCCATGCGCAAACAATACAATTCCGCGGGCATTTGGCGGTAAGCTTAAATTGCCTTCAAGCTCGACTGGGTCAGCCGGAACGTGAACCAATTTTTGTTCTTGATGGTTCATTTGAGCCTCCACGTAATTCAATATTTTAATATCGCGTTACACGGCAAATGGGAACGTTTCAGGCACTTCGCCTTCTTTCCATAGTACGCTTCTCTCCAGAGGCTCCACTGCACGCGTTTCATCAAAGTGTAGAACGACATCGAACTGCTCGGGCAAGCTTGCAGAGAAATAATGGCTGCTACGCTCGGTCTCCGGCAAATATACCACCCCGATCGCACGCTCAAGACGCGGCTCGCGTAGATAATTCGATGCCTTGCTATTACGTAACGGCAGCATGAAAGCAGGCAGTCCGGTTTCATGCAGCAAGCTCTCGTAACTTTCAGGCAACGCCGGGCGGACATGTTTGCGTTCTGCGCCGCTATCCCATCCAGATGCGGCCGTTACCGTGCCATGATGTGTAGTAAACCCGACCAGCACGGCTTCCTCGTTATACCGCTCGCGTACCAATTGACCTACATTTAATTCGCCGCCTTGACCCATTTGAGTGGCCCGGGCATCACCGAGATGCGAGTTATGCGCCCACAACACAATCTTGCTGTGTTGATCCTGCCGATCAAGATGCTTAATCAACGCATCAAGTGTCTCCGCCATATGGCGATCGCGCAAATTCCAGGACGATATACGCGATTGGAACATTGAGCGATAGTATTCTTCGGCATTTTTGACGAGTCTGGCATTTTGCTCGGCGTAGAAAAATTCGTTCATTGCCACGTTACCATCCTGCCGCATGTAGGTCGCGAATTGCTGTCGCAAATCGATCAACTCGTCGATCACTTGTTGCTCGCATGAGGTGCTTAGTCCAAAGCTAGCTGCATAACCATAAGCTTCAACATTTTCGTTAAAGTGATCAAAACAGCTATAGCGGAAACGTGCCCGTTGAGCCGCTTGCGGATCAACCTTGTCGAGATAATCGAGTACCGCGCGGGTTGAACTGTAAAGACTATAGAGATCAAGCCCATAAAAACCAACGTGTTTGCTTGGAGATTCCAGAGCATCGTTATGCTCGCGTAGCCAACCTATATAATCCAGTACATCTGCATTGCGCCACATCCAGGTCGGAAAACGTTTGAAATCAGCCAGCGCTTCGCTTGCCGAGACATCGTTTGATATACCTCGTACATAACGATTAACGCGATAGGCAGCAGGCCAATCGGCCTCAACGGCAACAGCAGTGAAATTTTTTTCTTTAATCAGCCGTTTTGTAATCTGGGCACGTTCGCGATAAAACTCATGTGTCCCATGCGAGGCCTCGCCCAGCAAAACCAAGCGTGCATCACCGATAATCGACATGAGTGCATCATAATCACTATGATCCCCTACCAATGGGCTCGCATCCGTCTTTATATTATTAATCAATACGCTATCAGACATCGTGATCATATGCCAGCCTCATGACTAATATTCTTCACTTCGCTGTTCTTACGATTTCTCTCAAGTAGGTCAATCACCTCCTCGTCCGTAACCTGCGAAAAATCTCTGTACCATAATCCAACCGCTCTGAAATTCTCAGGCGTTTCGAGACATATAACCTCGTCTGCAAGCGCTTTTAATTCGGAACAGGTCGTGCGCGCTCCCACCGGCACGGCCACAATTAACTTTGCCGACTGCTTCTGGCGCAAGGCCGCAATGGCGGCGCGCATGCTTGAACCGGTAGCGAGTCCGTCGTCTACGATAATAACGATGTGGTCACGAACATCCAGCTCTGGCCGCTGACCACGGTATGTTCGCTCACGACGCTCAAGTTCACGCTGTTCACGCGCTATAACATGCTCGATAATTTCATCGCTGAGCGATTGCTGACGTATCAAATCTTGATTAAGGATGCGTGCCCCGCCGGACGCAATCGCACCTATCGCGAACTCCTCATCACCGGGCAGGCCCAGTTTTCGCACCACCAAAACATCCAGGGGCAGATTGAGCGCTTCGGCAATTTCGAATGCAACCGGAACACCGCCTCGCGGTAATGCAAGAACCATTGCGTCCGGATAATTGGCGTAAGGAGTAAGGCGATCCGCTAATACCATGCCTGCTTCAGTTCTATCTTGAAATAACATTTGTTAAACCTCCCCCTGTTTTTAATTGGGACGCAGATTCACAACAAAGTGCAACATTCAATAAAAATGGATGCCTAACATGGTACACCTGACCCGCGTCGGTTACCACATACCTTGGCTGAGTGAAATATGCAGTAGCTTGAGGGCACCTCTAAAAATTCAAGTTCTTGGGCAAGGCAGAGCACGAAAAAATTTGAGTGCGGCAAATAGTTGATATATAAACGATAATTTTTTCAAGCAGCGCCGTATTTTGACGCAACGGGGTAAGCAGGCAAGCCAAAAAAACGGCGGCTCGCAAAACCAAATTTTGAGATACCCTAAAGTGAATTATTCTAATAAGTGAGGCACGTCTTTTTTCCTTGCTAAAATCTGAGAACTAAATCAATTTCTTCAACTGATACAATTTTTCCAGCGCTTCTCTTGGACTAAGTTCATCAGGCGTAATGTCGCGCAATGAGATCAACGCCGGGTGTTCCGGCAGCTCTGGCAATTCGGGCATGTACGGCACAACGCTGAACAAATCACCCTGCGGATTTTGTGCCGCGCTATTCTGTTCCAGTGTTTGCAATTGCTTTCGCGCGATTTTAATTACACTCCTCGGCACCCCAGCAAGTGCAGCCACCTGTAACCCGTAGCTCTGGCTCGCTGCGCCTTCGCCCACGCTGTGCAAAAATACGATGCTGTTCTTGTATTCAATGGCAGCAAGATGAACGTTGGCAAGCTGGCCATACTCATCGGCAAGTCGGGTCAATTCGAAGTAATGGGTAGCAAACAGGATGTGGCTACGATTCTCTTCCAGCAAATGACGCGCGATGGCATAGGCCAGTGCCAAGCCATCGAAGGTGGAGGTGCCGCGTCCGATTTCATCTACCAGAACTAAACTATTCTCGGTCGCGTTGTGCAGGATGTTGGCCGCTTCCGTCATCTCTACCATAAAGGTGGAACGACCGCTGGCGAGGTCATCCGAAGCACCGATACGCGTAAAAATCTGGTCAATTTCGCCCAGCACGACTTCATCTGCCGGAACAAAACTACCGCAGTGCGCGAGCAACGTTATCAGCGCAACTTGGCGCATATACGTGGATTTTCCGCCCATGTTGGGACCAGTGATAAGCAGCATTCTGCGCGCGCCATCCAATTCAGTGTCGTTGGCAATGAACTGATCCACCTGTGCTTCCACCACCGGATGCCGACCGCCACGGATGTGCAATATTGATTCTTTGCTGAATGTTGGCGCGCAGAAATTCAATGCTGAAGCGCGTTCGGCGAAGGTAGCCAGCACATCCAGTTCAGCGATGGCGGCGGCGATACATTGCAACGGCACAATGTAGGACACAAGCTGATCAAGCAAAAGCTCGTAGAGCAGCTTCTCGCGTGCCAACGCACGGTCATTGGCAGACAACGCTTTGTCTTCGAAGGCTTTTAGTTCCGGGGTGATATAGCGTTCGGCATTTTTCAAAGTCTGGCGGCGGCGGTAATCGTCCGGCACTTTGGTGGACTGTGCGAGCGACACCTCAATATAAAAACCATGCACACGGTTGTATTCGACTTTCAGGGTGGCGATGCCGCTGCGCGCGCGTTCGCGTGCTTCCAGTTGCAGCAGAAATTCACCGCAATTAGTCTGGATGCCACGCAATTCATCAAGATCTGCATCATAGCCATCAGCGATAACGCCACCTTCGCGCAACATGCTGGATGGCTCCGCGCGCAGCGTACGTTGCAACAGCGCGATTAGTTCGGCATCCGGCTGCATGGCGGCGGCCAAATCGCCAATCAATCTTGAAGCATTAGCGCTGGTTAATACGGCATGCAATTGAGGCAGTTGCGTGAGCGTGTCACGCAAACCGGATAAATCGCGTGGACGTGCACTGCGCAGCGCGATGCGTGCAGTGATGCGTTCTACATCTACACAGGGTTTGAGCTGTTCGTGAACAGCTTGATACATTGCCTGCCTGCTGCTGAAGCTCCGCTCCCCTTCTTCCGTTTGCGGAATAGCAGATCCCTGTAATTTATCAACCGCATCCAGTCGTGCATGCAGAGTGATGCGCTCGCGCAGCGGATGATGAAGCCAGTGGTTAAGCAAACGGCTGCCCATATTACTGGCGCAGGTATCCAGCAAAGAAAGCAGGGTGGGGGCAGGCTCGCCGCGCAAGGTCTGGGTGATTTCCAGATTGCGCCGCGTGGCGGCGTCCATACGCACGAAATTCTCGGCAGCATAAACCTGAATGGCGTGCACATGACTGATACCTTGCCCCTGTGTAAGCTTGGCATAGCCGAGCAGCGCGCCCGCCGCTTCCAAGCCAAGCGTAAAATTGTCACACCCGAAACCACTCAGGTCGTGCGTGGCAAACTGCTGGCACAGTGTGCGCCGAGCGGCTTCCAGATCAAAATTCCAAACGGGCAAAGTCTTGATGGCTACTTTGCAGAGTGTCGGCTGATTAGCATTTTCGGCCAGCAGGATTTCTGAAAACTGCAAGCGTTCCAGTTCGGCAGGCAAATTGTGCGCATCAATTTCGCTGACGAAAAATTTGCCTGAAGCCAGATTCATCCAAGCCAGCCCCACCTTGCCAGCGCGCTCTTGCAGCGCCAGCAACAGGCTATCTTTCTTTTCATCCAACAATGCGGAATCAGTGAGTGTGCCGGGGGTAACGATACGCATCACCTTGCGCTCTACCGGCCCCTTGCTGGTGGCGGGATCGCCGACCTGTTCGCATATGGCAATCGATTCGCCCAGCTTTACCAGCCTCGCCAAATATTGTTCGGCGGCATGGTAAGGCACGCCCGCCATTTTGATCGGCTGGCCATTGGACGCACCACGCTGAGTGAGCGTAATGTCGAGCAGCTTGGCAGCACGAGCTGCATCCTCATGGAATAACTCATAAAAATCTCCCATGCGGTAGAAAAGTAGCATGTCGGGATACTCTGCCTTGATGCGCAGGTATTGTTGCATCATGGGGGTGTGCTTCAAGGTGGCACCGCTGGCAGGCAGCGATTTATCAGTTTGTTTTTGTTCGATTTTCATTGAATGATTTTTTGACTTTTCGCAGCCCTGTTGTTCCTTCACATGTTTTAGCAAAGGCCCTTCTTGCAAGGGTTACATTTTATGAGACAGCAGCCACAACTCACGGCTAGACTTCGAGGTGAAGGTTTGGCGCAATAATATTTACATCATCCTACGCAAGGTCCATGGCAAATCAATCATGCCCATGGTTGGCAATTTCGCCAAACTTAAATGATATCAAGAACGCGCTGAAATAGTTGCCGATATAGTTCATGCAATGATGGCTACGGGTTGAAAACCTCTACAAATTCAGCGTCTAGGTAGTGCTTCGTAAACTGCGCCGAGGTCACAAGTGGCTTGTAAAGCACTGCCGCATATTTATGACAAGCTGGAACATGATGAGTATTGCTGTCAAACGACAATTCGATAACCTGATAAATTATAACCATGCTGCCGGACTAAAAACCCCAATCTAACTTGAGCGCTTTCAAGGTGAGCATGATTGGAGAGGCATGGCTCAGACGTACATATTCGCAACCTTAAATTGATCACAGCATTTCTATTTAGCCCCATTCTCCTGATTTCATCTTCTGTTCTCTAACTTTTTCCCATGCATCGTCAGGCATGGTGCGCTGTTCAAACCAGATGGGAAGTGTTTGAGGACTGCACGAGATGAAAGTTTTATTGCAGTGGGCAATGTGACGGCAATTGAGCTCATTGACCACTTCTTCCTGAACTTCAATGTAGCCTTGCCATTGGGAATTGTGGGTGATGATTAAGCACTGGCTAGGCGAGATGGGAAATGTGACTTCGATTGTGCAGGAGCCAAGTCCGGGGCCTCTGTAAATTGGCGGCAATTTGTAGCTCTCCGGATCAAACCATGTGCAAGGATGGTCGGATGTGACAAAGCCAATCGGATCAGCAGCGCAAAGCACCGCAACATGCATGCGCTGGAAAATAGGTATTACGGATTGCAAGATCATTCCGATCATTTGTTGGATCGGGTACTTTTCGAGGACACGAACATCGTCAAGCGTTATAACTTTGCTTGACTCTGAGTTCGGGCTTCCCATGAGTTCCATCGTCGCCTTTTTTGCCGGCGATGCGCTCTTATAGGCAGCTTGCATCTCTTCCATGCGCTTTCGAGTGCCGCTCCATTGCTGGCGATGATGGTCACGAAAAGCGGCTGTCCTAGCTTGTGCTGTGGCGACGAATGCTAATAAGCAAACTATTTGCTCGGCGTCAGGCCATTCGTGCCGCTTGAACTTAGAGTTGCGAATGCGTGTGAACTTGTCTTCTAGCTCTGAAAAGCCGTGTTCAAGCCGTAGGTCACGCTCGCCGTCTGCACGCTTAATCGTGTAAATGTCCGTCTCGGTGAAGAGATTGACGGGCGCTTTGCGTCGAGGGTTGGCTCCGTCGCGGTCAAACACCCAGACATATGGCTTCATAGTCGAGCTTGCTGAGACAGAAGGATCGTGCCACGCCTTGGTGTAGCACTGGGCTACGAAATGCTGCTTCTTATGCGTATGCGACTTGCCTGACTTTGACATAAACCGGTATTCTTAAATTCAGATAAGCTGGGAGTTTATCTGAGGGCACCTCTAAAAACCCAATTTTCGTCACGATACGTCGTTACTTGAAAAAATTATCGCGTACATATCAAATATATGCTGCGCTCAAATCTTTTACTCGTGCCTTGTCTTGCTTAAAAACTTGAAATTTTAGAGGCGCCCCTGAATCATTCTTTTATGGGGCTGGTTGATTACGGTAGCGCATATCGTTCCGTACCTACGAGTAAAGAAAACATGAAGCAGCGAATGACTACTTTGAAAAGAAAGAGGTCGGGGCTCAATACTGTTCGACCAAAATAAATAAGTTAAATAAAATCAATATACTGAACAGATCAAATGCTCCTTCAAGCGCTCTAGCCGAACAGTCAGGTAATATTTTAAGAGAGAAAACCACCTACAGCCACTATTGGCCCAAAAACTATCGTACAGTTCGTAGAGCATTAGCTGATACTCCAGTTAATTCGTTGGGCTAACTTACGACAACATTTTTGCGAGTTGCTCTATTGATGCGGTTATTTCCTTTTTTTCCAGGGCACCAAAGCCAAACCGAATATGCGTTAAATTATTTTTCTCAGTATTGAATAGCTTATTAAAATGGATGTCCGGGTGGCTGAATCGATCAGCACTTTTCTCGTGCGTTATTTTCTGTAGATCAATCCATAATGCCATCCCTCCCGCTGGTTTTTCAATAACAACGTCATCGCCAAATACACGGTGAAATTCGCACATCGCGAAGTCGCGCCGTAATTGATACTTCCTGCGCATTTTTCGAATATGCCTTTTCACGTCACCGGATTCCATCAGGTAAGATACGGCCAGTTCTGTGATTGTGTTTCCCTGTCGATCAATTAACAGGATCTCCTTGGCGACCAAATCGATAAAGCGTTTATCGGCAGCGATATAACCGAGCCGAAGCGCTGGTGAAAAAACCTTAGACATGGAGCCAATATGGACGACATTTTCGGCTCCATTCAGGCTCGATAACGGAGGGATGGGCCTGCTCTCATAGTGAAACTCATGGTCGTAATCATCCTCAAGAATCCAGAACCGGTATTCATTAGACAGAGCCAATAGCATCAGTCGCCGTTCCATACTCATGGAAACCGTGGTGGGGTATTGGTGATGTGGCGTAGTGTAAACAGCCGCAACTTTATGTTGCTGAATAATGGCTCGTAAAGCATCAGTATTTAAACCGTGAAGATCCAAAGCGCATCTCACTACCTGAAAACCATTCGACTCAAATGCAGCTACAGCTGGCGGGTAGCTAAGTTCTTCACAAACAATCACGCCATCTTGAGGGTTGAGTACTCTCGATGCCAGGTAAATACCCATCTGACTTCCGCGAACCACGCAAATCTCTTCCAGGCTGGGGTTCATGAAACGATCCATCGCTAGCATATCCATGATTGAGCGGCGAAGGCTTTCAACTCCACGTGGGTCACCATAGCCCAGCTCCCCTTTTCGCGTTGATTGGATAATGGCGCGGCGATAGGCTTTTGAAAGCAATTCGTAGGGAATGAGTCGCGGGTCGGGCACGCCGTCGTTGGCACCGATACCATTATTATTTTCAGTGAGCGAACTTCGATAGAGTTCAGATACCAGGCTTCCGGAGAGATAAGCACCCTTTGCGATATTGAGTAGCTTTCGATTTCCATCAGTCAAGCCTTGCTCCGGCAAGACATCGGCTACAAATGTCCCGCGTCTGGGGCTGGCGAATAGCCAGCCTTGGGACTCCAGCTCTTCATAAGCGAGCTGCACAGTCTTCCTGTTTACCCCCAGTTGTTGGGCCATTGAACGAGACCCGGGCATTGCCATTCCCGGTTTGAGTCGACCAGTTTGTATATCGTTGGTGAGCTGGTTAACGAATTTTGCATGAAATGAACTCTCTTCACGGTCTTCCAGCCAGACATTAATTTCCCAAGGTTGCTTCATGTAACGCTCATGTATTTGTTAAAACATCTGGACCATTAAAAAAATTTAAACTGGATGTTTTGCATGGTCCAATATTTTCTTATTATGCCTACACCTCGTCAAACGGGCAAATAGAGGAGAAAAGCAATGAAGACAGAAAGTTTGAGTAAACAAGAGCTCATGCAAACAGCACAAGATCGCATGGATGATTTATTTAAAGATAGTGATCTAAGTGATAAGCAAAAATTGGCATTAACCTGCCGAATTCTTTATGACAAAGGCCACGACTCGGGCCTGGCAGGACAAATCAGTTGCCGAGGAGCAGACAGAAATACGTTTATTACACAACGTTTAGGTTTGGGTTTTGATGAGATAGCAGCCAATAATCTGTTGACTGTTGATCAAGATTTACAGCCGCTCGACGGAGAAGGGATGGCTAACCCGGCTAATCGTTTCCATACCTGGGTATATAAAGAGCGCCCCGATGTGAATTGCATTGTTCACACGCACCCTACCCATATTGCGGCACTGTCGATGCTGGAAGTACCGTTAATCGTGTCTCATATGGATACTACAGGTCTCTATGAAGATTGTGCATTTCTCAAGGATTGGCCAGGTGTTCCTGTTGGCAATGAAGAAGGAATCACTATCTCCAAAGCGCTGGGTGACAAGCGCTCCATATTATTGGCACATCACGGTCAACTCGTCGTGGGCAAGACGATTGAGGAGGCCTGCAATCTTGCCATATTGATTGAACGCGCTGCAAAGCTGCAATTACTTGCCATGTCAGCAGGTGACATAAAACCACTATCACCAGAGGTGGCCAGAGAAGCTCATGACTGGGTTTCGACGGATAGACGCAACAAAGTTAATTTCGCCTACTACGCAAGACAGGCACTAAAAAACCACCCCGACTGTATCTAAGGAGCTTACTCATGAAACTGACAGGCATTATTGCATACCCCATTACCCCTTTTAGCGCTTGTGGAGAGCACATCGACTTCGCTGTTTTAGCTAGCTGCCTGGAACAATTGATCGATACTGGCAGCGATGCAATTGCCCCTTTGGGGAGCACTGGCGAGAGCGCTTACCTCAACCAGGAGGAATGGGAAAAAGTCGCGGCCTTTACCGTAAAAACTGTGTCTAAACGTGTTCCCGTGATTGTCGGTATTTCAGAGATCACCACATCGCAGGCAGTGAAAAAGGCAAAGTATGCCGAGTCTATTGGTGCTGATGCGGTGATGGTGATACCTGTGTCTTATTGGAAACTGACTGATCAAGAAATTTTTGATTATTATCAGGAAATTTCAAATAACATTTCAATACCTATTATGGTTTACAACAATCCGGCGACTGGTGGTGTCGATATATCGCCTGAGCTGCTGGTAAAAATGTTTAATGAAATAGACAACGTAACCATGGTGAAGGAAAGCACCGGTGATATTCAGCGTATGCACAAATTATTTGAACTGAGCAACGGTGAGTTGCCTTTCTATAACGGAAGTAACCCACTTGCGCTGGAGGCACTTTGTGCAGGTGCCAGTGGTTGGTGTACGGCAGCTCCCAACCTGTTAGATCGGCAACCTAAAAATCTTTATGAGAATGTTGCCAAGGGAAATCTTGCTGCTGCTCAAACTATTTTTTATCAGCAGCTACCCATGTTGCGCTTTATTGTTTCTGGCAACATCCCTAGGGCAATCAAGGCTGGCTTGAAACTAAGAGGCATTGATGCAGGCGTGCCACGTAAACCATTGCGCGGCTCACAACCTGAGGAAATAGCATTGCTACAGTCTTTGATGACAAAAGTAAGCTAACGGCGTAGCTAGCAAATACTTACGTTGTTTCTACAGGGAGACTAAAGCACCTGCTACTTAGACCAAGTATCAGGTGCTTTTTTCAACCACAGTGATCAGGTCTCAATATTGTTCGGTTAATAAAATACGCTCAATAAAATCAACTTACTGGATAGAAAAATTACTCCGTCAAGCGCGCTAGCCGCACAATATTGAGACCTGACCTATTTTCGTGCCGGAAACAATCATAGTGTCCACAATAAAACGCGTGCTTTGATAAAAATAACCAACTATGTCAAAGGCTGTGATACACAAACTGGCAGGCATAATGAAAAAGCCTCATGGCTAAAATCCTTGAGGCAATTCCAACCTTAAATTCACCCTTTCTTCTAACAGCTTTTGTCATCGCCAAGTACGCACTTACCGGATGAGCCTGTTTTATTTCGTCTCCTGGAAGAAGCAAGGCAGTTTCAACAGCAAATTGCGACTTAGTCTTCTACTTCATAAATTCACTTTTGGGTCAAAAATGACCCAAAAGTGGGTCAATCCCGCCCATTCCCTTTGTCACTAATGTTTCTCAGCCAATCAACTGCCTGAAACATTTACTTTTGTGGGTGCGAAATGACCCACCCCCTCTCTTCTTTAAATACATTTAAACTTATTAATCAATATGTTGCTTAATTTTGAACGCTTGGCACGATATATGCTCAGCAATAGAAGAAGAAGGCGCGACATTGGTGACCACAACCGACATCCATCTGGCCCAGGGCATAGGTGAAGCGTTGCATCATGCCTATCAGAGCGAGCTGGAGTTCCACTACAACTCGGGACAAAATCTGTTGCGCGTGTGTTGGACGCATTAACCTGAGCACCCCGTAAATTATGCAACTTGGCTCCGAGGTGTGTGTAAACAAGGAGGCTGTCATGCCAGTTAAAGATATTTGCAATCGGGAAGTTATTGTTGTGCAGCGGGACGACACCGCTCTGGACGCAGCCAAACTCATGCGCCAGCATCATGCTGGCGATGTACTGGTCATTGAAGATCGCAACGGTGTTCGAATTCCGGTGGGAATCGGCACCGGCCGCGATCTCAATAATGGAAATTATGGCTCCCGAACTTGATGGTTGGGTCATCACAGTGGGTGACATCATGGCGCAGAAGCTAGTTACGGTAGAAGGGAGTACCGGCATATTCGAGGCGATTCAGTATATGCGCCTGAAGGCTGTGCGACGCTTGCCGATAGTCAATGAGAGTAGCGGGTTGATCGGGATCCTTACTTTGGATGACTTATTGGAGTTGCTATCGGAAGAATTGCTCGAGATTTCCAAGCTGGTAAGAAATGAGCAACAAAAGGTAACAAGATGTCGTCATTAGTCAGACCTGTATTTAATTTCAATGGAGGAAACTGTGCAGACACCCTTACAAATCACCATCCGCAATGTTGAACCTTCAGAGGCGCTGGCAACACGTATTCGTGACAAGACGCAAAAACTCGAACAATTTTTCGACCATATCACGTCCTGTCGAGTCGTGGTCGAGTCGCCGCAGAAGCATCATCAGGGTAAACAATTTAATGTATGCATCGACATTGGTGTGCCTGGCAATGAGTTCGTGGTTAACCGTGATCATCACGACGATGTTTATGTCGCCTTGCGTGATGCCTTTGAAGCCGCCAAACGCCAACTTAAGGACTACGCACGCATAACACGTGGGGATATCAAAACTCACGAGCCGAAACGCTCGAAAGAACGCGAAAATCAATTTTAGATTGAATGGATGACGGTTTGATCGAATCGTGGCGGCCAACAGTTGTTGTACTGAGTTGTATAACCACAATTTTTTGTTGCCATGACAACAAGTGTTGGTTTTAAAAACGAAAATGGGGTGATGACAGTTCGTCTACCGAAGGTGGGTGGGAAAAAGGTTAAAACCATCCCATTAGCATGATGCGTAAAAATAAAATATCACACCATTTGCTAGACGTTAGTTGCGATTCCGCGAATATTTTTTAAGCTGCATTTTGCCTTGTGAGCAGAAACGAACTGATGAGTATTTAAAGAAAAAATATTTTTTACTTTAATTTTTCACGAAAGGACTTGAATTATGAAAATAAAAGTTGATACAGACAAAAATGGCGTTGTAAGTTTGAGCGGCACGCCCCAATGCCAAACAGAAGTGGATAAGGCAGTTTCAATTGCTCAGGACACCAAAGGCGTCGTTACGGATCACAATGACATTAAAATCCTACAACACAATTAAGACATTGATTTGTATTCAATGCATTCAAACATGTTGCTTGATGTGTCGGTAAAGTGAAGATCGTTTACCTTATTCGAAATACATTATGTCTGGCAGCCAGCCGGACTTAAAGGAAGTCGTCTGCAAAAACCTTGGAGGATTTATGGAACGCGCGCACATACCCACCAGTATTCCCGAGCAGTTAATTACACCTCAAAACGATTATGACAACAGAATGGAGTTGACACTGAATGAGCAAGGAATGATCCGCGGCTGTAACATTCCCTGCGGCAATTTGTTCGGCTATCGTCGAGGTGCATTAGTTTGGGTGCATCTTTCAGAACTGATGCCAGAATTTTCCTTAATTTATCTGGTTCGTGCTGGCCAGATTAATCCCCGCTTACGTTTTCTTTCTCGTATAGGCCACCGCTTTAAATTGATAAGTTTGGACGGCAAACTTATCAACGTTAAGTTTTTCATCCGACTTGTAGAAAAGCAAGGTCAACGTTACTTGCGCGTCATGATTTTTCCATTCTGTCAAAGTTGCATTATCTAAAGGGGTCAAATCCCTTTAGATAAAGACTTGAACCCTTTAATCTTTATAAGACTGCGAGAAATTACAAATGTATCGTTTTGGATGGATAGTAATCCCGCCTATGCATATCACAATAGCTCCGCTTTCCTTATATTTTCGAGGGCGGCCACAATGGTATGGCGAGGTGCGCCGATATTCATGCGCATGAATCCGCTACCGCCTTCGCCAAATAGAGTACCAGGACTCATGCCCACGCCGGCTTTATGCACGAAAAAATGCCTGAGTTGCGTATCGCTCATCTCTAGTGCACGGCAATCAAGCCATAGCAGGTAGGTACCCTCTGGTTTGATAAGCCGGATTTTCGGGAGATGTTCGGCCAGATAATTCTCGACGTAATCTCGCGTATCCCGTAGGTAGAGCAGTAACTCGTCCAGCCATGTCTCGCTTTCTCGGTAGGCGGCTTCGAAAGCGACGACACTAAACGGATTGGATGCGCTGATGTGCATCCTGTCTAGTACTTGGGTGATAGCCGCGCGATGCTTCGGATCTGACACGATAAGTGTAGAAAGATTCAGCCCAGGGATATTGAATGTTTTGCTGGGTGCGATGGCAGTAAGAACGTAAGCAGGGTTTTCTGCCAGCGTCGCAAGCGTGGTATGTTTATTTCCGGGGTAGACCAAATCAGCATGGATTTCGTCTGAAAGTATGAGCAGATCGTATTTTTCTGCAATTTGCAGGAGGCGCTGCAATTCCGGCTTGTGCCATACCCTCCCGACCGGGTTGTGCGGTGAACATAGCAACAATATACGTGCCTGAGCTGCACATTGTTCCAAGTGGTCGAAGTCGATTACATAGTGACCGTTCTCTATGCGTAGCGGATTTTGCAGCAGCGTTCTACCCGTGTTTTTGACAGCCGAAAAAAAAGGAAAATACACTGGTGGCTGTACGATTACCGATTCATCTAGCTCGGTAAAAGCCATGATAGCGGCATGCAGCGAGGGCACCACGCCGGGGCACATCATGATCCATTCGCGCTTTATCTCCCAGCCGTGGCGTCGCCTAAGCCAATCTATCAACGATCCGTACAGGCTGTCCGGATATTGGGTATAGCCATACACGGGATGGGCTGCACGCTCGGCGAGGGCACGGGTCACAGCTAGCGGGGCGGCAAAGTCCATATCGGCAATCCACATTGGGATGACTTCGCTTGTGCCAAACATGCTTTTCCGCCCGTCATATTTGACACTTGAGGTACCGGCTCGGTTGATGTCGTGGTCAAAGCTGCTGCTCAAGTAATTTCTCCTGGACATTTCGAGTAAATTCTATTGTATCGAACGGTACAATATTCCACACTACTTATTCTATGGAAAAGGAAGCCATGGATAACACTAACGATTCACGCAGCTTTGCGCTGGCAATAGCAGGATTGATCCTGCTGTTCGTTACGTCGTTTCTTGCTGGCTGTGCCACTGTAAAAACCCGTCCGGCGGCACCTGCTGGCGACGCTTTGACAACCTGCTGGATGCTATTCCAGGAAGTCGACGCGGCCATCGAACGTGCGGGGGTGCGCGATTACGGTTCATCGCCGGTTCGAGATTTTCCCTACTTGCGAACAACACGCCTGCTCGCTTCGTTCGGCGACGAGCTGACCACACAGCAACACTGGACAGCATGGACCACGCACATGGCAGATTTGGATGCAGATTCGCGTGCGCTGGAGTTACGTAATCTGCCCAGGTCGATGGAAGATCATCGCAACGGCAATTTATATGAAGAACTCAACCGCTGTCGTGAACGCCTGCTTACCGCCGATCTTGCGCTGCCAGAGCGCCGCGCTATGTTGCGTGATGCCGCTCACGTTCCGGATGATTATGTCACGTGGTGGCAAGTGCTTGGTCTCTATCCGCTCACTACGTTAATCGTTTCCAGCAGAGTATCGGCTTGGCATATTGAGACACTCAACACCTTCACCACCCCGTTGGCAGAGTTGCCAGTTACGGGTGAACTAGTACGCTGGGCGTCTCCGTCCGGTGCGCAGCTTACTACCCCACAGGTGGGCGAAATTCTGCGCCGCTCACTAGATCCACTCGGCATCCCCATGCCGAAGGTCACCGAGCTCGACCAGCTCTTCGACACCTTTGCTCCGGTATGGGAAGTGGACGTAATGGATAACAATGATCATATTGGAATGCCACGCTGGGAGAATGGGCCGATGGTGGATGTGGCACGCCCGACACTATATCGCAAGGTCTCGCACACTCGTTTTGATGATCAAGTGCTGTTGCAACTCAATTATATTGTCTGGTTTCCAGCACGCCCCGGCAACGACATTTATGCCGGACAGTTAGACGGTATAAATTGGCGAGTAACTTTAGGCCCAGACGGCGAACCGTGGCTATATGACGTTATCCACAACTGCGGTTGTTACCACAAATTTTTCACTAGCCATCACTTGCGTCTGCGCGATGACCTTCCCATTTCCAATTTTGAACCTCCACTGCTGCCGCAACCTGCACCCGAACAACAACCGCTGGTGCTGCGCATCGCTCCCCGTACTCATTTTATTCAGAGAATCTACCACGACGAATCACTACCCGAATTACTGCCTGCGGCACAACCGATGGCCTGGGAGGAATACGATGCATTGCGTTCCCTGCCCACGGCTGACGGTTACCGCAGCCTGTTCGGCATACATGGCTTAATCGTCGGCACTGAACGCACTGAGCGTTTTCTTTTGTGGCCCATGGGAATTCGTTCACCGGGCGCGATGCGTCAGTGGGGGCGTCACGCTACCGCTTTTGTTGGACGTCGCCACTTTGACGATGCATTTCTCATCGAATCGCTATTTACGAGAGTGCCATGAAAAAATTGCTATACTGGATCGTAGTCTGTTTGTCGCTGCAGTCGTGGATGACAGGTGATCGAATTGACAGTGCCCGTTTGTGCAGAGCAACCTAAGCGAAGACAGCAAAAAATGTTTGCCGACGAGCGCATATCTGCAGAATCACTTGCAGTTAGTGCGGGCGTTGAGAACGATAATGTGAATATAAGGTCGAAACTTTCAAACTTCCAAAAGGAATTTCCATGAAACGACGAACCCTACTACAAAGTCTCGCCATGGTGGCTGTGCTTCCGCTGGTTTCAGCTTGTTCTCGCGCCCGGACGGCAACTAATACCATTGATGCTGTCACAATTTCGCCTCTGAATAAGCCACATGAGTCGTGGCGAGCGTTGGTTTCAGCTGATGCTTACAAGGTACTGTTTGAAGAGGATACCGAACGACGAAATAGTAGCGAGCTTAATCGTGAACATCGTGATGGCATCTATATTTGTGCAGCGTGTTACTTGCCATTGTTCGAAAGTGCGCACAAATTTGAAAGTGGTACGGGCTGGCCCAGCTTTACTCAGCCCATTGCGGGGCACGTGGGAACAAAACGCGATTTCAAATTGATTCTACCCCGCACTGAATATCACTGCGCACGCTGCGGCGGCCACCAAGGCCATTTATTTAATGATGGGCCACCGCCACGTAATGAACGCTGGTGCAATAATGGCGTAGCATTGCGATTTATCCCGAAGGACGAACCATTACCAGTGCTAAGGAGTTGATTATGAAAATATTGAACCCCTCAGTTTTTGACAACCAAGCCCGCAATGCGCTTAGTATTGCCTTGCTGATACTTGCCGTATTTGCTGCCTGTGGGCAGTCAAGAGCACAGAATACATCGTTCATAGCCTCCAACGAGAGGGCTGAGCCAGCGGTAGGCGTTGCCACCTTTGCGGGTGGCTGCTTTTGGTGCACCGAATCAGATTTCGACAAGATACCTGGCGTGATATCCACTACATCGGGTTATATCGGCGGCACAGTGATCAATCCGACATATAAACAAGTATCTGCAGGTAACACTGGGCATGTTGAAGCGGTACAAATACGTTTTGACCCTGCCAAGACCAGTTTCGCCAAACTACTTGCCGCATACTGGCCGACGATAGATCCGCTAACGCCCAATCGCCAATTTTGCGATAGTGGCACACAGTACCGTAGCGCAATTTTTTATCACAATGCAGATCAACGACAGCAAGTTGAAGCATCTATAGCTGCGTTGGTAGCTTCTGCTCGCTTTACCCAACCTATTGTGACCGACATTTTACCTGCTACAGTATTCTATCCGGCGGAGGAGTATCACCAGGATTTTCACACCAAAAATCCGATTCGATACAATTACTATCGCTACAGCTGTGGTCGCGATGCTCGCCTGAAGCAAGTTTGGGGTAACAAGAACTGATGATTTTTTCACTACAATGAGTATTTACCACTTAACCATTCCATAAGGAAAATTATTATGAGACGTTTGTCAATTCGCAACCTCCATGTAAGCCTTGTTGCGGGAACCATTGCAGCGATCATGGCTATGCAAACTGCACCTGTTGCTGCGCAACAATTGACAATGAATGCAATAACAATAGAACGATCCATGATTCTTACCCAGCCGGGTGTTTTTGGCGTAGTTACGATGTTTAAACTGAAGCCAGAGTGGGACAAGGTACCTTCATATGAACGAATGGGTAGCGCTGCTGAAGTAGCAAATTTGATCGAAAAGCATAAAGATAATGTGCTGGTGGACTTTTATCTGACTCGCGGTCTTAAAACCAACTCCGACTTTTTTGTCCGTATACATGCTTATGATCTCGCTAAAGCGCAGACATTCATGCGTGAATTTCGGTCGACAACCATAGGTAAAAATGCTGTCGTTTCCGATACACTGGTGGGCGTGACGAAACCATTGAATTACATCACAAAAGAAAAGTCTCCTAACCTCAATGCCAGCATCAGCGCAGCATCCTATATTGGCGAACCGCCTCGTTACGCTATCGTTATCCCGGTAAAGAAAAGCGCAGCGTGGTGGACATTACCATTTGAGCAACGGCTAAAGGAGATTGAGACCCATACCGTGCAAACACTAGCCTATCAAACTAACGTCAAGCGTAAACTCTATCACTCTACGGGTCTGGACGATGTCGACTTCATAACTTACTTTGAGACAAATGATCTGCTTGCATTCAACAAATTATTAACATCTCTCGCCTCAATTCCGGAAAATAATTACCATGTACGCTGGGGCAGTCCAACCACACTTGGTTCCATTCTCAGCCCTGAGGATGTTATCAAGGCGCTTACTGAATAATATTCAGAAATGCTTATAACAGGCGACCGCGCATACACTGATATAACAAAATCAGACCTGATTAGCCACAAAGTTCAGCCAGCGTAATCGACTAGTCCGTAGAGAGGGAATATGCGTATTCCGACGAATGACGATGTGAAGTTTTGGTCAGCTACGTGCTGTTTCAAATGACATGCGACGAACAGCTAATCGATGGATGAAACTTATGAATCGAGCAATGGCGCGATGAAGGTACTTGTGATCTTAGGACATCCACGTAGCCCCAGCCTATGTTCCGCCCTTGCAGACGCCTATGAAAATGGCGCGCTAGCAGCTGAATTGGAAGTTGAGAAGATAGATCTGGGGGCGATAGACTATGACCTTGATGTACACCCGATCTCGCCTCGGGAGCAGCCTCTGGAACCCGGTCTGGAACACGCCTTGCAGCTTATCAAGTGGGCAGATCATATAACTTTTATCTATCCTGCCTGGTGGGGAGTAGGGCCCGCTCGTCTTAAAGGGTTTCTCGATCGGATACTCTTGCCCGGAGTTGCTTTCAGAGAACGTGACGACGGCCGCTTCGAGGGATTGCTGACCGGCAAGACAGCTCATCTCATCACCACTTTAGATATGCCACCCTGGGTATACCGATTCATCTACCGCGCCCCCGGTCACAATGCCATGAAGCGATCCGCGTTAGGCTTCTGTGGCATCACTACTACGCGCATTCTTGCGCTGGGTCCAGTAAAGGACTCTGGGCCGATTCGACGAGCCCAGTGGTTGGAGCAAGCTCGAGGACTCGGTTTTTCCTTAAGGAATGGTGCCTCAAGCTACACAGAACGTATTACCACTAAGCTAAAAGCTTGGCTCAAGGCGTTACGGCTCCAGTTTTATCCGATGACCTGGATGGCCTATACGGTAGGCGCATTGGGAGCGGCATTGATCAGTGGAAACTGGAATCTATGGGTCTACTGGCTAGGTTATGCGTGCCTGTTCTTTCTGGAAGCAGCCACAGTATTTACCAATGATTGGTTCGACTATGAAAGTGATCGGCGCAACCGCAATTACGGCCCCTTTACCGGCGGCTCTCGGGTACTTGTGGATAAAAACCTGAGCTTTCGTGAATTACGCGTGGGCATCGTGATGTCATTAATGGCCGCTGCGGTCTGCGCGGGCTTGCTAGTGGATGACCTCGCAGGTAACAGTGCTGTACCTATCGTTATACTCATAATGACAATATTAGGACTGGGTTATACGGCACCTCCCCTGAAACTCGCTTGGAGAGGGTTGGGAGAGCTCAATGTAGCTCTCACCCACAGCTTTGGTGTAATACTGTGTGGCTATATCTTCCAGAGTGGAGAATTGAACAACCCCTTTCCTTGGCTCGTTAGCCTGCCCCTGCTTCTGGCGGTGATGCCTGCCATCATCCTTTCAGGTATTCCAGACTTCGAGGCAGACCAACAAGCTGGCAAGCACACCTTGGTGGATCGCCTGGGCCCAGGCCGGGCAGCGCTACTAGCTATGATACTGGCTGCGGCGGCTCCATTGGTCGTTGTGTTCATCAAGGATCAGCCGGCTTTGTACGGAAGCTTTCAAGGATTGCTACCTTTGGTGCTTCCCCATGTTTTTCTGCTCGGATTTCTGACTTACCGTGCCTGGTCACAACAGCGACTTTGCGACCGCATTGATGGGCTGATGGTGGCATCGCTAACATATATTATTTGGTTTGGATTGGTTCCCTTGCTACATTTGAAATGAGCCAGCAATAGTGTAAACAACGTACGCGGATTCAAGTTCGAAGTGCAACAGCCAATGGTTGCTTGGTGTAGCGTAATTCCACCCCGAAGAATACCTCATGCGGGGTTCTAAATCCGAGTACTTTTCGAGGTCGGTGGTTGATCCGCTCTACCGCCTCCTGCACTTGTTCCTCGGTGATGTCTG
>Ga0209344_10000405_pt1 | contig 78890 bp, 76 predicted proteins | sample Cruoilmetagenom6_FD_187293 | JGI IMG/M metagenome (GOLD analysis project Ga0209344, IMG submission 187293) | Oil polluted marine microbial communities from Coal Oil Point, Santa Barbara, California, USA - Santa Barbara Oil Seep Sample 6 (SPAdes)... | ecosystem: Environmental > Aquatic > Marine... | reverse complement strand
TTCTTAAAAGCTCTTTAAAATTACGACAATTTTAGCAACAAAGTGTACACCTAATTGCACACCTTTTATATGGTTTTGTTTGATATTAAACGATATCATATAAAATAAAAAAAACACTGATAATCATACGATTAACAGTGTTTTGATATGACCTATTACTAGGTTCGTCGGGGTGGCAGGATTCGAACCTGCGACCTCCGCGTCCCAAACGCGGCGCGATAACCGGGCTACGCTACACCCCGAAATTGGCTACCATTTTAAGGTCTGCAAATATATAGTTTTCTAGCTGTAACCAATAACATTTTTTGTCATTTTTTCTACTTATTTTTTCTACAAAATCTCTTTTAAGTTAAAAGTATCACAAGAATAAATCGTAAATTTGTTGTAATAACTTTAATTTATCTTTCATGCTAATTATAGGAATTGCAGGTGGAACTGGTTGCGGTAAAACCACAGTTGTTAACCAAATATTAAATGAACTTCCTGAAGGCGAAGTAGGCGTAATTTCACAAGATTCTTACTATACAGATACAACCCATTTAAGTTATGATGAGCGTATTAAAATAAACTTTGACCACCCAAGATCGATAGATTTTGATTTACTGGGCGAACATTTAAAAGAACTAAAAAACAACCAACCAATACACCAGCCTGTTTATTCGTTTGTAAAGCATAATAGAACTGGCGACACTATTTTAACGCATCCAAGAAAAGTGATGATTGTTGAGGGTATTTTAATTCTAACAAATCCAGAATTGAGAGACATGTTCGATATTAAAATTTTTGTACATGCAGATAGTGACGAGCGATTAATACGTAGGTTAAAAAGAGACATCGCAGAACGTGGCAGGGATTTAGATGAAGTTTTACTTCGTTATCAAAATACCCTAAAACCAATGCACGAGCAGTTTATTGAACCAATGAAAGAGTACGCAGACATCATTATACCAAACAATAAATACAATACAGTTGCTGTTGATATTGTTAAAACAATTATTAACGAAAGATTATAAATGAAATTTCTAAATAAATATAAATTCTTAAAACCTTTTAAAAGCGCTTTCATTATAATTTTAATAGGATTTGCAGTTTGGATGTTGTTTTTTGATAGTAATTCGTGGTTTATTCATCACGAATTAAATTCTGAAATTAATGACCTTGAAACAGAAAAAGAATATTATAGAAAGGAAATAGAAAAAGACAATAAGGCTATAAAAGAATTAAGCACACAGGAAGGATTAGAAAAATTTGCTCGTGAAGAGTACTACATGAAACGTGAAAATGAAGATATCTATATTATTGAATACGAAGACAGTTTAAAAACGAAACAAAATGAGTAATAACTTATTTAGTGAGTTCAACAAAGTATCTACAAAAGAGTGGAAACAAAAAATTCAAGTAGATTTAAAAGGTGCCGATTATAACGAATCTCTTATCTGGAAAACGCCTGAAGGCATTCATGTTAAACCTTTTTACAATGTTGAAGATTTAGAAGATATAGCCCAATATACTTCAGACAAAACAAAATCATTCAACATTTGTCAATCCATTTTTGTAGCTGATGTTATAAAATCAAACACAAAAGCCATTAACACCATTAAAAGAGGTGCAGAAAGCATTCTTTTTATCGTTCCATCAAACGAGGTTTCTATTAATGACTTATTACAAAATATTAATGTCGATAAAACACCCGTTCATTTCGAATTTCAATTTTTAGATTCAGAATACATAAAACGCCTTTCAAATATTTCTTCGAAAGGAGAAATCCATATTCAAACAGACATCATTGGCAATCTTGTTAGAACAGGTAATTGGTATCGTAATCTTAAAGAAGATCATATTCAATTTGAAAATATTATAAAAAACACATCATCTTTTAGTGTCGATATAAGCTTGCACCAAAATGCAGGAGCAACAATCATTCAGCAATTAGCATATGCTCTAGCGCATACCAACGAATATTTAAATCATCTTGATAGTATTCTTTCGAGTGAAGAGAAGCAATCTTTTTTAGTCACTTTTAAAGTAGCCGTTGGAACAAACTATTTTTTCGAAATCGCAAAACTTCGTGCACTTCGTTTACTTTATAAAACATTGGCTTCAGAATATAATTTTAATTTAGACTGTCATCTTTTTGTAATGCCAACTAAACGTAACAAAACACTTTACGATTACAACACAAACCTATTGCGAACAACTACAGAATGTATGAGTGCTATACTTGGTGAGGCAGATACCATTTACAACTTGCCTTACGATGCTATTTATCATAAAGACAACGAATTTGGTGAGCGAATTGCTAGAAATCAATTGTTAATATTAAAAAACGAAAGCTATTTCGATAAGGTGAAAAATCCATCTGATGGCGCATATTATATCGAAAGTTTAACCAATCAATTAGCCAAAAAAGCATTGGTACTATTTAAAGACATAGAAACCAATGGTGGCTTTTTACACCAATTAAAAGAAGGTGTTATTCAACGAAAAATAAAAGAAAGCGCAGCGAGAGAGCAAAAGCAATTCAATGAAGGTAACGTTGTTTTATTAGGAACCAATAAATACCAAAACACTAATGATCGCATGAAAAACGATTTAGAATTGTATCCATTTGTTAAAACCAATCAACGAAAAACATTAATAGAACCTATTATTGAAAAACGTTTAGCTGAAAACATAGAACAACAAAGATTAAAAACAGAATAACCTTAAATTTAAATTAAAATGACAACACAATATTTTAAGCTTTTAGTAATCACATTAGTAATCAGTTTAGCAAGTTGTAATAAAGACAAAGGAGTGGTTTTTACAGATTATAAATATGCCGATAAGCTAGAAAAAATTAGCTGTGGTGATACAGATACTAAACTTTTAAATGAAGCCCTTTATGCTTTTGAAGAAGATGTTACGAAACATTACAAAACGCAAAATGGTAATATGACAAGAGCTTATTCAAGGTTTATAAGAGAATCTATTGCAGGTAGATTAAAATTTGAAGATGTTATTTCAAAACATACTTTAGAAGTTTTTGAGGCATTAAAAAAAGATCAAACTCTCTGGAATCTTGGTGGTACAAAAAGCAACTTAAACTACAATAGTGACATAATTAATTGCATTGGAGAAAACATTAAAAACAATCATTTAAAATCAGTTTTTAACTCGTTAAAATCTATTAATTCATTAAGCCCAAAATTGTTTGGCGAACCCTTAAAAACTAGCTCGGGCATGTTACTAAACGATAAGTATTTAGCAACATACGTTGCATTAGAATTTTATTACGCTAAACTTTTTGATATCGATTTAACAAACATAAATTTTCAAGAAACAGCAACTAATATAGATTTCAATAAAATTCCTAGAGAGCAACAAACAGTACCAAATACTGACACAACAAATTAATATGAGTAGAAAAAATCTACAACATATACGTTTAATTTCAGAAGTCAAAAGCCAAAATAAAGAAACGCAAAGCTTTTTAACTTCTGAAAATATTTCTATTAAATCTTCTTATTTTAAAGACGATTTAGGAGATTTAGAACATCTAGACTTTGCCGCTGGCATGTCACCATTTCTTCGTGGACCATATTCAACCATGTATGTTCGTAGACCTTGGACAATTAGACAATATGCCGGTTTTAGTACAGCAGAAGATAGTAATGCTTTTTACAGGCGTAATCTTGCTGCCGGACAAAAAGGGTTATCAGTAGCATTCGATTTAGCAACACATAGAGGTTACGATTCTGACCACGAACGCGTTGTTGGTGATGTAGGAAAAGCCGGAGTAGCCATCGACTCTGTTGAAGACATGAAAATTCTCTTCGACCAAATTCCACTTGATAAAATGTCTGTTTCTATGACCATGAATGGTGCTGTACTTCCAATTATGGCATTTTATATTGTAGCCGCCCAAGAACAAAGCATCAAACCAGAAGCACTTTCTGGAACTATTCAAAACGATATTTTAAAGGAGTTTATGGTGCGAAATACATACATCTACCCTCCTACACCATCCATGAAAATTGTATCTGATATTTTTGAATATACGAGTAAAAGTATGCCAAAATTTAACAGTATCAGTATTTCTGGTTATCACATGCAAGAAGCAGGTGCGACTTGCGATATCGAATTGGCGTATACATTAGCTGATGGATTAGAATATATTAGAAAAGGTCTTGCAGCAGGTATGGATATAGACACCTTCGCTCCTAGACTATCATTTTTTTGGGCCATTGGTATGAACCATTTTATGGAGATTGCAAAAATGAGAGCAGCAAGAATGCTTTGGGCAAAACTGGTGAAACAATTTAATCCTAAAAATCCAAAATCTTTGGCGTTACGCACACACTGTCAAACATCAGGCTGGAGTCTAACAGAACAAGATCCTTTTAATAATGTAGCTCGAACAGCAATAGAGGCAACGGCTGCTGCTTTTGGTGGCACCCAAAGCTTACATACAAATGCACTCGATGAAGCCATTGCATTACCAACCGATTTCTCGGCACGAATCGCCAGAAACACACAAATTTATTTGCAAGAAGAAACCAAAATAACCAAAACTGTCGATCCTTGGGCAGGAAGTTATTATGTAGAAAAACTAACCCATGATATTGCACAAAAAGCTTGGGAACTTATAGAAGAAGTCGAAGAACTAGGTGGTATGACCAAAGCTATTGAAGCTGGAATTCCAAAAATTCGCATTGAAGAAGCTGCAGCTCGCAAACAAGCACGTATAGATTCTGAACAAGATATTATTGTTGGTGTCAATAAATACAAGTTAGACCAAGAAGACGCAATTTCGACACTCGAAGTAGACAATCAAACGGTTAGGTTACAACAAATAGATAGGCTGAACAGTATTAAATCTATACGCAATACTAATAAAGTACAGGCAGCATTGTCAAAATTAACCGAAGTAGCAAGGACAGGAAACGGAAATTTATTAGCTTTAGCAATCGAAGCTGCTCAAGAGCGCGCAACACTTGGCGAAATAAGTGATGCCCTTGAAGTTGAATTCGGGCGTTATAAAGCGCAAATAAAATCTTTTTCTGGGGTGTATAGTAAAGAAATAAAAGACGATAGTTCATTTAGAAAAGCAAAAGAACTTGCCGATATTTTTGCCGAACAAGATGGCAGAAGACCACGAATTATGGTTGCAAAAATGGGACAAGACGGTCATGATCGTGGTGCTAAAATAGTAGCTACAGCGTATGCTGATTTAGGTTTTGATGTCGATATTGGCCCATTATTTCAAACACCTCATGAAGCTGCCAAACAAGCTGTAGAAAACGATGTACATATTTTAGGTGTTTCTTCGCTAGCAGCAGGACATAAAACATTGGTGCCTCAAGTAATTGAAGAACTTAAAAAATATGGGCGAGACGATATTATGGTTATTGTTGGTGGCGTAATCCCTAAACAAGATTACCAATTTTTGTTTGACGCAGGTGCCATTGCTGTTTTTGGACCTGGCACTAAAATCAGTGATGCTGCAATCAAAATTTTAGAGATTTTAATTATTTAAAACTCAACATACCAAAACATCAGCCTTCATTATAACCTACCAATAAACCAATAATAAAATTCTTTTGGAAAATTAGATACGATTTAATGGAAAAAATAAAATTGGAAAGTATCTAAAAAGTGCTACTTGAGAAATCATCCTTGTGATTGTTGATATTTTGATTTCTCTTTTCCATTAATAAAAATAGCTGTATGATACGACAATACATGATTTTGATTGGGTTGTTTTTCTAGGCCCTTTTTTGGTTAAGATTCTAAATTTGTGCAACAAAAGTATTCACAAATCGCGAAGTAGACTGTTAATTAACTATTTGTTAAGAATAATATTGAAAATGAAGAATTTAACTTTTGTCTTTATAGATTAAAAATCTAACTTCGTATTAAAACAATTTTCGTAACAATTATATGTATTATTTAAGATTATTTACAATCATATCCTTTCTCGCATTATTAGGTTGTCAAAAACAAAAGGAGTTATCTACATTACAATGGTACAAAGGCAATTTGCACACGCATTCTTATTGGAGTGATGGTGATGAATTTCCTGAAGTGATAATGGAATGGTATAAAAAAAATGGTTACCAATTTATCGCATTGTCTGATCATAACACTTTAGCTGAAGGTGATTACTGGGTTGAGATACCGCAAGATTCTATCTATCAACAAGCTTTTGAAAACTACCTAGAAAAATATGGTACAGATTGGGTTGATTTCAAAATAGACTCCTTAAATAATAAAATTGTTAAATTAACTTCTTATAAAGACTACAAAGAACTATTTGAAGATGATGACACATTCCTTATTATTCAATCTGAAGAGATAACCGACCATTTTGATAATAAACCAATACACTTGAATGCCACAAATATTCAAAAGAAAATAGAACCTCAAGGTGGTAACAGTGTATTAAATGTTCTTCAAAATAACATAGATGCCGTTATTAGTCAAAGAGATGAATTGAATATCCCTATGTTAGTACATATAAATCACCCTAACTTTCGTTATTCTATAAGTCTTGAGGATATGATCGCTTTAAGAAATGAGCGTTTTTTTGAGGTTTATAATGGTCATCCACAGGTTCATAATTCCGGAGATTCTATTCATATGTCGACAGAACGAATGTGGGATCTTATCAATATTTCTTATATTAAAAATAACAAACCTTTGATGTATGGAATTGCAAGTGATGACTCACATCATTATCATAATAAAGCAAGTAAGTGGAGTAATGCGGGCAGAGGCTGGATTATGGTTCAAGCAGATTCTTTAAATCCCAAACCACTAATAGAAGCCATGGAGCTAGGTGAATTTTATGCAAGTACAGGTGTTGAGCTTAAAGAAGTGACATTTGAAAATAACACACTTTCAGTTGAAGTAAAAAAAGATCTTGATGTAACATATAACATGACATTTATTGGATGCAAAAAAGGGAATACAGAACCTGAGGAATTACTTACTCTAAATGGAAATGAAGCGAATTTTGAATTAACCAATGACTTACTTTATGTCAGATGTAAAATTACATCATCAAAATTACAAGATAATCCTATCGAAGATTTGATTTACGAAATGGCATGGACACAGCCAGTTATGGCGGCTCAAAATAAATAGTTTGTTGAGTTTCTTTTATAGTTATCAAGTAAGACTAGTCAAAACTATTCCTCCAACAAAAGATTTACAAATGCATCAAACTCCTTTGTAAACTCGATATATTTCTCTCCAGTAGCAGGACCATTAAAACCAGTATGTATTTTGCGAACGTTTCCATTTTTATCAACAAAAACACTTGTAGGATAAGATAAGACATGATTAAGCATGGGTAATTTTTCTTGTGCTTTTATTTTGCTTGAACTTCCAGTTTGCGCCAAGAGAATTGGATAACCAATATCTATTTTTTGTTTTAAGCGTTCTATATTTTTAAAAGCTGCATCATTCGTTTTTGCATACTCGAAAGCCAATGCAATTATTTCTAAATCTTCGTTTTTATTTTCTATATAATACTGCGAATAAAATTTTGTTTCGTCTAAACAATTAGGGCACCAAGTCCCCATGAGCTGTATAATAACCACTTTGTTTTTAAATCGTTCGTCTTCTAATGAAACCAAGGTCCCATTTGCATCAGGAAAAGAAAATGCTAGTTTGTCATAACCTTGTTTTAAAAAAGTTAATGCGTTTGGATCTGGTAATTCGTAAGCCTCATTTCGTTTTGCGATAAAGGGTTCTTGAAAATGGTTTCCTGAATAAAATGTGCCTTGCAAAGTGCTATCTGATACCGTGCCTGTAAACAAAAAAGCATGAGCACCATCGAAAGTTGAAAGTTTAAATGTGTTACCTTCGACAACACCTTCTAGATACCGATAATCGCCAGTTATAGTTCTGATGGTTCCAGAAAGTTTATTTCCTATTTGGTTAAATATTCCTTTTGCTACATAAATATCTTCATCAATTGTTGGACTAAAAACGGTTTCCCAATTTCCAGACATATTAACATTTGGCGCTTTTGCTACAGAAAATCGCTCGGCTTTATTAAACTCGGCATTAAAAGGCACAAACCTGTTAAGATCTTCTTTTATATAACTACCTTTAAGCGTGCTATCATTCACAAACTTGGCAGCGATATAACTTTGAAAAACAGGTGTTTTTATAAATACTGAATCGTTTCTATAGGTGATTTCATCAACGGTTATAACTTCTTTAGCATTATGAATACTTAATTCGTTTGCATTAATTACTTCAAAAATAAAAGGCAACTCCTTATTATTCTGAACTTCTAATGTCGCTCTCCAAGTCCCTATTTTTAATATTTTTGATGTAACATTTCCACAGGAGTTTATTAAAACAAACCCCGTTACAATAAACAATCTTCTTAACATAAAATGAATTTTAATGATAAATCGAAGAAACAACAAAATACTTACAAATAAAAAGGAAGTATATTTTTAACCGTATTTTATGTATTATAAAAATTGTGAACAGAAGCTGTATAAATTGTATTTCATAGTTTGAATGCTGACTTCAATATTTTATCTTTGCAAGCTTAAACAGAAAACGTTACATGAAGATTTCCTACAATTGGTTAAAGCAATTTATAAAGATAAACTGGCCTGCAGAACAAACGAGTGAATTACTCACCGATTTAGGTCTTGAAGTTGAAGGAGTAGAAACATTTCAATCGGTAAAAGGTGGTTTAGAAGGTATTGTTATAGGCGAGGTTTTAACTTGTATACAGCATCCTAATGCAGATCGATTAAAAGTAACAACCGTTAATATTGGCGAAGACGAACCTTTGCAAATTGTATGTGGTGCACCTAATGTGGCGAAAGGTCAAAAAGTACCAGTTGCCACTATTGGTACAACTTTATACACCGAAGATGGTGAACCTTGGAAAATTAAGAAGGGCAAAATAAGAGGAGAAGAAAGCCATGGTATGATTTGCGCCGAAGACGAACTTGGTTTAGGCAAATCTCATGATGGTATTATGGTTTTAGATAGCAAGCTAAAAGTTGGTTCCTTTGCATCAGACGTTTTTAAAATTGAAAACGATCATATATTCGAAATAGGGTTAACACCAAATAGAGCCGATGCTATGAGTCATCTTGGTGTAGCTCGTGACCTTAAAGCCGGATTGCAACAAAAAGAAATTAATGTAGAACTTATTACGCCCTCCACAAGTTCCTTTCATGTAGAAAACAGAACCTTAAAGTTTGATGTTGAAGTCGAAAACAAAGATTTAGCACCACGTTATTGTGGAGTAACCATAACAGGTCTTAAAGTTGAAGATTCTCCAACCTGGTTACAAAACAAATTAAAAGCTATTGGATTAAGTCCAATAAATAATATTGTTGATGCTACTAATTATGTACTACATGAATTAGGGCAACCGCTTCACGCTTTTGATGCTGCCAAAATTAATAGTGGAAAAGTGACTGTAAAAACCTTACCAAAAGGCACAAAATTCACAACGTTAGATGACGTAGAACGCGAATTACATGAAGATGATTTAATGATTTGTAACGACGACACGCCAATGTGTATCGCTGGTGTTTTTGGCGGCATAGATTCTGGTGTATCTGAAACTACAACAAGCATCTTTTTAGAAAGTGCTTATTTTAATCCAGTAAGTATTCGTAAAACTGCGAAGCGTCATGGTTTAAATACAGATGCTTCTTTTAGATTCGAACGTGGTATTGATCCCAATATTACTGCATATGCATTAAAGCGAGCAACTTTATTAATTCAAGACATTGCTGGAGGCGATATTGTAAGTGACCTAGTAGATTTATATCCAGTTAAAATTGAAGATTTTCAGGTACGTTTAAGTTTCGAGAATGCGAATAAATTGATAGGTGAAGAAATACCTCGTGAGATTATCAAACGTATATTAATGTCATTAGATATTACGATTAATAATGTTACCGAAACAGGTTTAGGCCTTACGGTTCCTACCTATAGAAACGATGTGCAACGCGAAGCAGACATTATTGAAGAAATTTTACGTATCTATGGCTATAACAATATTAAAACCACAGAAAAGTTAAATGCGTCTATTTCAAATTCTTCGCGATTTGAAGATTATAAGCTACAAAATATCGTAGGTAACCAATTGGCTGGACAAGGTTTTTTCGAAATGCTATCTAACTCATTAACTTCGCCGAATTATATAAACTTAAGCGAGCAGTTAAAAGAAGAACATAATGTAGAAATGCTAAACCCGTTAAGTAACGATTTAAGTGTTTTAAGACAAAGTTTATTGTTTTCTGGACTTGAGTCTGTGAGTTATAATATTAATAGAAAGCGTAACGATTTAAAATTGTTTGAATTTGGTAAAACCTATCACAATTATAATGCAACACGAGAAGAACACAAACATCTATCTATTTTTGTAACAGGAAACAGAAGGACAGAACGTTGGAATTCGACAACACAAAAAAGTGATTTCTTTTACATAAAAGGTGTGATTACATCTGTTTTGGAGCGTTTAGGTATTGCCAACTTTAAAGTATCACCTATTAAAAACGATGTTTTTAGTGAAGGGATTAACCTATCGGCCGGAAAATTTAACTTGGTAGATTTTGGTTTGGTAAAGAAATCTATTTTGAAAGGTTTTGGTATTTCTCAAGACGTTTTATTTGCCGATTTAAATTGGGATAACATCATCGAATTGGCAAAGCAAAATGCCATTATGTTTAAGGATATCCCAAAATATCCTGAAGTACGACGTGATTTTGCTTTACTACTTGACGATAATATTACGTTCGAACAGATTGATGCTATTGCCATGCAAACTGAAAAACAAATACTTAAAGATGTTGATTTGTTTGATGTATATCAAGGAAAAAACTTACCAAAAGGCAAAAAGAGTTATGCTGTGAGTTTTACACTTCAAGACGAAAGAAAAACATTGACAGATAAGCAGATTGATAAAATAATGAAAAAGCTTCAAACTAATTTCGAAAAGCAGCTTGGTGCGGAATTGAGATAGCTATTTTGTCTCTTCTGATATATTTTTAGCAATCACATAAATTTAGATCAATAATTTTGTATCTTTAATAGACACTCAAATACAAATGTTATGATAGAATCTAATTACATAAAAATATTCACTGGAAACTTTATAGTTGTACAACGTATTGTATCTGCATTAGAAGATATTGATATTAATGCTGTTATTAAAGACGAGTCTGAATCTGGAAGATTAGCTGGCTTTGGTGCTGCTGTTCAAGGTCAGCAAGAAGTTTACATTAATAAAGAAGAACTTGATAAAGCTATTCCAGTTGTAGAAAATATCACTAAATAGTTACAATCTTAATATAAGGTTTATGGAGTTACAGAGTACATTTTGTTACGTAATTCTTTAATTTTAGAATCTTGCATATACTCATCAAAGGTTGTATACCTGTCTATAATTCCATTAGGCGTAAGTTCTATTACTCGATTTGCAACAGTTTGTGCAAACTCATGATCATGCGTAGTAAATAATACCGTACCCTTAAAGTTTTTAAGCGAATTATTAAATGCAGTTATACTTTCTAAATCTAAATGGTTAGTAGGCTCATCTAACATTAAAATATTTGCTCTTACCATCATCATTCGCGATAGCATACAGCGTACTTTTTCGCCACCAGATAAAACATTAGACGTTTTTAAGGCTTCTTCACCACTAAATATCATTTTCCCTAAAAAACCACGAACATAAACTTCCTCACGCTCTTCTTCTGTTGTTGCCCATTGACGTAACCAATCTACTAAAGTTAATTTGTTTTCAAAAAACGAGCTATTATCTAAAGGTAAATACGATTGGGTTGTAGTAATTCCCCAAGCAAATTTACCAGAATCTGCTTTTTGATTACCATTTATAATTTCATAAAATGCAGTTGCAGCTCTAGAGTCTCTAGAATATACAACGACCTTATCGCCTTTTATAAGATTTAAATCGATATTTTTAAATAAAACTTCTCCATCTATTGAAGCAGAAAGTCCTTCTATATTTAAAATTTGGTCTCCTGCCTCTCGGTCACGCTCAAAAATAATAGCTGGATAACGTCGACTTGAACGTTTAATATCTGCGATGTTTAATTTTTCAATCATTTTCTTTCTACTAGTTGCTTGTTTAGATTTTGCAACATTGGCAGAAAAACGTCTAATAAATTCTTCGAGTTCTTTCTTTTTGTCTTCAGCTTTCTTGTTTTGTTGTGCATGTTGTCTTGCAGCTAGTTGAGAAGATTCATACCAAAAGGTATAATTGCCTGAAAAATGATTTATTTTTCCAAAATCTATATCAGAAATATGGGTACAGACAGCATCTAAAAAGTGTCTATCGTGAGATACAATAATCACGCAGTTTTCGTAATTTGCCAAAAAGTTTTCTAACCACGAAATGGTTTCGTAATCTAAATCGTTGGTAGGCTCATCCATAATCAACACATCAGGATTGCCAAACAAAGCTTGAGCTAAAAGAACACGAACTTTTTGTTTACCATCAAGATCTCCCATTAATGTGTAATGCAATTCTTCTTTTATACCTAGGTTTGAAAGCATTGCGGCTGCATCGCTATCGGCATTCCAGCCATTCATTTCTTCAAACTTAACCTGAAGCTCTCCGATTTTATCGGCATTCTCATCGGTATAATCTGCATATAATGCATCAATATCTGTTTTAATTTTAAATAATGGCTTATTTCCCATTAAAACCGACTCTAAAACAGTATGCTCGTCGTATAGGTTATGTTCTTGTTCAAAAACAGACATGCGTTTACCAGATTCAAGAGAAACATGACCAGATGTTGGGTCTTGTTTACCAGCAAGTATCTTTAAAAAAGTCGATTTACCAGCACCATTAGCACCAATAATACCGTAGCAATTTCCTTGGTTAAACGCTGTGTTTACCTCATCGAAAAGAATACGTTTACCAAATTGTACTGATAAATTTGAAACTGATAACATGTGCCTAATTTTTAATTTTGCGCAAAAGTAAAAAAATCAATCCATTAGGCGAAAGAAATACAATCATATTAATATTTAACAGCGTATTAACAGCCCAATCGATAAGAAAACATATTTTTGTTCAATCAAATAAGATGATTTAATTATATATGAAGGTGTTATTTAAAACATATATCTATTTTTTATTTACTCTTTTATTACTTGTTAGTTGTAAAAAAGACATGACAAATGGCAAAGGAGATTTCGCTTTTATTGGAGGTGAAATAATAAACCCCAATAGCGACTTTATTACACTATCGAAGTTTAGCTGTACGTTAGATACCGTTTGGCTAGATACCGATAATCGTTTTTTATATAAAGTTGAAGGTCTCGATGCTGGATTATATTCTTTTGAGCATGGTGGAGAATACCAGACCGTTTTATTAGAACCTAATGATAGTATTATGTTAAGACTTAATACTATGGATTTTGACGAGTCTCTAGTTTTTACAGGTAATGGTGCAAAGAAAAACAATTATTTAATTAATATGTTTTTAGAGACCGAAGTAGAAAACGAGAAAGTTTTAAAATATAGTCAAGATTCGCCCGATAATTTTGAAGCTTTATTAGATTCTATAAGAGCTGTAAAAACAAAGAAACTTCAAGCATTTAATACAAAACATGGTGATTCTGAAATGTTTAATGAAATTGCACAAGCGAACATCGATTATATGTATTATGATAGTAAAGAAATATATCCTTTTGCTTACTACGGCAATAACGAGCTTAATAATTTAAAATCGCTCCCTGAACATTTTTATAGCTACCGAGGAGACATAGATTACAATAATGTTCTCATTCAAGACTATTATCCATACTATACGTTTTTAAGACATCATTTTGACAATATGGCCCTTTCAGAGCATTTTAAACATTCTGATGAGTCTCATTTTAAGCGTAATTCTTTATGTTATAACTTTGATAAAATTAACTTGATAGATAGTTTAACAAACAATCAGTTTATTAAAGATAGGCTACTATATCATTATGTAATTAGGTATGTTAATTATACTGAAAATCTTGAAGGTTGCGATAAGCTTATAAAAACATATTTAAGTAAGAGTAAAAATGAAGACAATAAAAAACATATTGCTCGTTTAACCAAATCACTTAAGCAGTTAAAACGAGATAGTACTTTTCCGAATTTTAAAGTCATAGACCAATATAATTCAGAAATCGAAGTTCTCTCTTTAATTGATAAACCAACTGTTTTTTATTTTTGGAACTATGCGTTAAAAGGTCATTTTATTGAAAGTCATTCTAAGATTAACGATTTAAGAAAGAAATACCCAGAGTTTGAATTTATTGGTATTAACATCAATAGTAGTGAAACTTCGAATTGGAAAAAAACATTGAAACAATACCATTTCCCTATAGAGAATGAATATCAATTCTCGAATCCAGATAAAGCTAAAGATGAAATTGCACTCAACTCGATAACTAAAGTAATGGTTACCGATAAAGAGGGTAAAATCGCTATTAGCAATTCGAATCTTTTTGATGTTAACTTTGAGAGAAAACTTTTAGGTGTTATAAATAAATAAATAAAAACATAAGACATTAAAAAGCCTCAACACATCATGTTGAGGCTTTTTAATTATATGAAAATATAATTAATTTCCTTTTTTATAATCTTCTAAAAATTTAGCCAAACCAATATCTGTTAAAGGGTGTTTTAGTAATCCTTCAATAGCACTTAAAGGTCCAGTCATAACATCAGACCCAAGTTTTGCACAATCTATAATATGCATTGTATGCCTCACAGAAGCTGCTAAAATCTGCGTTTCGAAACCATAGTTATCATAAATATGGCGAATCTCTGCAATAAGATTTAAACCATCTGTCGAAATATCATCCAATCTCCCAATAAACGGTGATACATATGTTGCGCCAGCCTTTGCAGCCAATAATGCTTGCCCAGCAGAAAACACCAACGTAACATTTGTTTTAATACCTTTATCAGAAAAATACTTACAAGCTTTTACACCATCTTTTATCATTGGTAACTTTACAACGATCTGCTCATGCAATTCAGCTAAAGCTTCACCTTCTCTAACCATGCCTTCAAAATCTGTAGCAATCACCTCTGCACTAACATCGCCATCAACAATGTTGCAGATGTTTACATAATGTTTTAAGATGTTATCATGACCTGTAATGCCTTCTTTAGCCATTAATGATGGATTTGTAGTAACACCATCAAGAACACCTAAATCTTGAGCTTCCCTAATTTGTTGAAGATTTGCTGTATCTATAAAAAATTTCATTGTAATTGGTTTATTATTATTCTGGTTTCAGTTCGCAAAATTACAACATTAAAGCGAAGTTTTTAGGACAATCAATTAAAAGGTTTCAATTAATTAATGGATAAGTATTGTGTATGTTTTTGATGTCGATGATGAACAAAGTGAATCTTCATATTCACCAGAATCTTCGTCATAATATTCTGGAGGATCGACACTTAAAAAAACAGTGAAAGTATATGTTCCTTTTTCTGTTGGCAATCCCTCAAAAACAACTTTTCTATAATCAATTATCATTTCGAGACCTGTTGGTAAGTCACCATATAAATCAAAAGAATAACCATAATCATCATCATGAGGTTCATTTTTAATTTCTGCTACAAACTCATCCGTGTAATAGTTATTAGTATGTCCATCTTCAAGGCGTATATTAGGAAGTTCTGGCCGTTTATTTATAATGCATTCAACAATTTCCTCACAGCTTAATAACGAAAAGAAAGAGATAATAAGTAAAATAATGATTTGCTGTTTCATAAAAATATTTATGAAACTTAACATATCAAAGAATATACCAAAAACTAAAGTTTGTAGTGATTTATAAGCAGTTTTTCATAAACCTTATCTGGAAGAATTCTTTTTAATACAATCGAAAACTTTTGCATAAACTCTCCAACCTTGTAATGTATCCTTGGATTGCTAGTTTCAATAATATTTAAAATCATTTTGGCAACCTTATGTGGATCACCACCATTATTAACATCTTCATTAATCGCTTTTAACACTTTACCATATTTTTTAGCATATGGAGAACCCTCTTTCACTGGTGAATGAAAACGACCAGCAGCAATATTAGTCGCAAAGTCACCAGGTGCAACATTCGTCATGTGAATATTAAAGTCTTTAATTTCCATTCTAAAGGCTTCAGTAATTAATCCTAAAGCACCTTTGCTTGCACTATAAATTCCTCTATATGGTAATCCCATATATCCTGCAATAGAAGTAATATTAATAATCAAACCAGAATTTTGATTGCGCATTTGCGGCAAAGTGGCTTTAATTACATTGATAGGTCCGAATAAATTGGTCTCGAAGTTTCGTTTTAATTCTGTTTCAGGTATTTCTTCAATTGGTCCAGTGATACCAGCACCGGCATTATTAATAAGAACATCTACCCTAGCTTCTTTTTCGATAATAGATTTAATACACGAAAAAATAGAGTCTCGATTTGTAACATCTAAAGCAATTATCGGAAACTTACTTTGAGGATAATTCTGTGGGCTTCTACTTGTTCCATAAACAGTATATCCTTTTTCGAATAAAAACTCTCCAATCGACTTACCAATTCCCGAAGAACCTCCAGTAATTAAAACAACTTTAGACATAAATATATAATATAGTTAAATACGTAAAATTAACAATGAATTTTTTATAACGAAGAAAAAGGTGAAAAGATTTTGGATTTGGGGTACAAAAAAAGGCAAGCTACCTACATCACACCGCTACGACCGCGTACCTTTGCTGCGTTCCCGCCCTGGAGGATTAAACAGGAGCTGGTTGTGTAGGACTTGCCGGCTGCAAAGATACAACCTTTTAAATTTTTCACAATGATTTTTTAAACCGAATTTTAATAAATAACTTGCTAAAAATTTAAAAACACAATGAGAATATATAAGCTCCTGTCAATCATATTTTTAAGCACATTAATTTGTTCTTGTGGGTTCAATTCTGGTCATAAAAAAAGCGATTTTACTATTATCACAAATGCAAATAAAAATAAGCTAACCAATAATGAAATCTTAAACCTTTCTATTGAAAACAAGAAGAATCACTTAATAGATTCTGTAAGCTACCGATTAGATGGTCAAAAAATATTGGACGAAACTAATTTACAAAACTTTAAACTTGGCAAGTATACCATTGAAGCTACAGTTTTTTATGCAAATGAACAACAAACAGCAGCGACAAAAAAAATCACCATTTTAAATAATCAAGCTCCTAAAGTATATACCTATAAAATAATTAATGAGTATCCTCACGATATTACATCGTATACACAAGGTCTTGAATTTTTTAATGGAGAATTGTACGAAAGTATTGGCCAATACCAAAAATCTAAACTTCGTAAAGTAAATTATAAAACAGGTGAAATTTTAAAAAATACAGATCTCGCAGACGATTATTTTGCCGAAGGGCTCTCGATATTAAATAAAAAAATCTATCTGCTTACTTGGAAAGAAGGAACTGGATTTATTTATGACGTAGATTCTCTTAAAAAAACGGGAAGTTTCAAGTACGGAATTAGCAAAGAAGGCTGGGGACTTTGTAATGATTCTGAAAAGCTTTATAAAAGTGATGGCACAGAAAATATTTGGATTTTAGACACTCAAACTTTAACCGAAAAAGAAAAAATTCAAGTCTATACCAATAAAGGAAAGATTGTTGGCATAAACGAAATGGAATGGGTAAACGGAAAAATCTATGCCAATCGTTATCAAAAAAATGGTGTTGCTATTATTAATCCTATAAATGGTGCTATAGAAGCCGTAATAGATTTCTCTCCTTTAAAAAACAAAGTTAAACAACATGGTACATTAGATGTTTTAAACGGAATTGCATATAACTCAGAAACGAATACCGTTTTTGTTACCGGTAAAAATTGGGACAAACTTTTTGAAGTTGAAATAATAGAAAAGTAATAATGCAAACATTCGAAAAACTCATTACAGTTACCGAAACTGATTTAGATGATCTAAACCACGTAAACAATGTATGTTATGTGCAATGGGTTAATGATATTGCGAAATTTCATTGGCAACAAAATGCTTCAGAAAATATGATCAATAAGTATTTCTGGGTGATGATTTCACATCATATAGTGTATAAGTCATCGGCTCTTTTAAATGATATTGTAAAACTAAAAACCTACGTTTTAAAGTCTGAAGGTGTTACTTCTACCAGGATTGTAGAAATGTATAATGCAACCACAAATAAGCTCCTTGCCAAATCAGAAACCAATTGGTGTTTTATGAATAAAAAAACCAAACGAATCACAAGAATTACTCCTGAAATTGTTGGTTTATTTAATTAAAATGTAGTCTTTCATACTATTTCATGTTTTCAAAAGTTATATTTTTACAAAAATTGATATTTCATATATGAAACGTAGCTTCTATTTTATTCTTTGTCTATCGCTTTTAGTATTTTGGAGTTCTTGTCGTAATGATTTTGAATTTTCTCCAAGTACAGGTCAATTAGAATTCTCAAAAGATACAGTATATTTAGATACTGTTTTTAGTAATATTGGTTCGAGTACTTACAACTTAAAAGTTTATAATAAGAGTGATAACGATATTCTTATTCCATCATTAAAATTAGGCTTAGGCGATAATTCAGAATACAGAATGAATGTTGATGGTATGGCTGGAAAATCTTTTGAAAATGTTGAAATACTAGCGAAAGACAGCATGTTTGTTTTTATAGAAACGACTATTGATTACAACAATTTTACAAACCCTAACGGAAATTATTTATACACCGATAAAATTGAATTTGACGCTGGTTCAAACTTACAAACGGTAGATTTAGTAACATTGGTTCAAGATGCTGTTTTTATTTATCCAGATAGAGATAATACAACTAAAGTTATTGAAACATTGACACTAAATGTTAATGGAGAACAACTAGAAACCGAAATTCAAGGCCGTTATTTATTACCAAATGAGCTTACATTCACAAATGAGAAACCCTATGTAGTTTATGGTTATGCTGCAGTTTCTAATGGAGAAACACTAAATATTGATGCTGGAGCTCGTATACATTTTCATGCCAACTCTGGACTAATTGTTAGTGAAGGTGGATCGTTAGAAGTAAATGGTGCTTTTAGTTCGGATCAAGAAACATTAGATAACGAAGTTATTTTTGAAAGTGATAGATTAGAACCAAGTTTTTCAGATACTCCTGGTCAATGGGGAACAATTTGGTTATTTGAGAATAGTTTGAATAATACAATTAATTATGCAACAATTAAAAATGCAACAATTGGTATTTTAAGTGATGCAAACTCGGATGCAGTAAACGATAAACTTATCATTAAAAACTCACAAATATATAATTCGAGTAATTTTGGAATCCTTGGCAGAAACACCTCTATTAAAGCAGAAAATGTTGTAATTAACAATTCTGGTCAATCTTCGTTCGCTGGAATTTTTGGAGGAAAATATAATTTCACACATTGTACGATTGCTAACTATTGGGATAATAGTTTCAGGCAATTTACTTCGGTATTGCTAAATAATTTTGTTTTAGACGATGAAGGCACAGCCTTTTTAACCGATTTAACGGAAGCAAATTTTAATAACTGCATCATTTACGGAAACGATAATCCTGAAATATTCCTAGATGAAATTGAAGACCCTGCAGTTGCATTCAATTTTAAATTCACCAATTGTTTAATTCGTTTTGATAATAGCAGTAATAATTTTACTGGTGAAAACTACGATTTTGATAACACAACACATTACGAAGGAAACATATTTAATGAAGATCCCAATTTTAAAAACACAGAAACTAACGAATTAATTATTGGTCAAGATTCTGGCGCAAATGGCCAAGGAGATCCAATTTTTTCTGGTCAAGTTCCTTTTGATATTTTAAAGTTAAGCAGAGCAGGTTCTCCAGATTTAGGAGCTTACCAGCATACAACTTTTGAAGATTAATTTAGAATAGATATTTTAAACAAACAAAGGTTTTCCTGCCATCATTGCATTCACTTTTACTTTTACAGCATTTAAAACAGATTCATCTTCGTAATTTGTTATTACGTCGTCTACCAAATCAACAATACCTTGCATATCGTATTCTTTTAAACCACGTGTTGTAATTGCTGCAGTACCAATTCTAATACCAGAAGTTACAAAAGGTGATTTGTCGTCAAAAGGCACCATATTTTTATTTACTGTTATATCTGCTTTTACTAATGCGTGTTCAGCATCTTTACCAGATATATTTTTATTACGCAAATCAATTAGCATACAATGGTTATCAGTTCCACCTGAAATAATATTATATCCTTTTTCAACTAAAGCATTTGCCATAGTTGCTGCGTTCTTCTTCACTTGTAATTGATAATGCAGAAAATTGTCTGTTAATGCTTCTCCAAAGGCAATGGCCTTTGCTGCAATAATATGCTCTAATGGACCGCCTTGATTTCCTGGAAAAACTGCAGAATTTAAAAGTGAAGACATTTTACGCAAGCTTCCGTTCTTTAAAGTAATTCCGAATGGGTTATCGAAATCTTGTCCCATCATTATCATGCCTCCTCTTGGTCCTCGAAGTGTTTTATGTGTTGTTGTTGTAACAATATGACAATGTGGTAACGGATCGTTTAAAATACCTTTAGCTATTAATCCAGCTGGATGAGAAATATCTGCCATTAAAATTGCACCAATACTATCAGCAATTTTACGAAAACGCTCAAAATCCATATCTCTCGAATATGCCGAAGCACCAGCAATAATTAATTTTGGTTGCTCCTCTTTTGCAATAGCTTCCATCTTATCATAATTAATAAGTCCATTTTCTTGGTCAACACCATAAAAAACTGGATTATAAAGTTTACCAGAAAAATTTACTGGCGAACCATGCGTTAAATGGCCACCATGAGACAAATCGAAACCTAATATTTTATCGCCAGGCTTTAAACAAGCATAATAAACTGCTGTGTTTGCTTGACTTCCCGAATGTGGTTGTACATTCACATAATCGGCACCAAAAAGTGTTTTAGCTCTATCTATTGCAATTTGCTCTACTTCATCAACAACTTCGCAACCACCATAATAACGCTTTCCTGGATACCCTTCAGCATACTTATTTGTTAAAACAGAACCTGCAGCTTCCATAACTTGATCGCTTACGAAATTCTCCGATGCTATCAATTCTATACCATGTAATTGGCGTTCTTTTTCAGCTTGAATAAGTTCAAAAATTTGTTCGTCTCGTTGCATAATTGAAGATTCTGGTTAGATATTCGCCAAAAATAGGAAATTGATTAGTTAAATACATCAAAAAACATACAATTACCTTGAAGTTTTAAACCATTTTATTAACGATTGAATTATATATATTTTTAAGTTGATTATTTCAAATTAAATAAAAAAATTATGTACGTTTGATAAGAATTTAATAATCACTAAATAAATTATACGCTATGCCATTATCAGCTAATAATCCAGATAGGAAATCATGGTTACATGTAGATAAAAATTCCGATTTTCCAATACAAAATATACCTTTTGGTGTGTTTCTAACACGAGACGATATAATAACCATTGGCACTCGAATTGGCGATACTGCTATAGATTTAGGAGCATTGCACCAACTAGGTTATTTTGATGACATCCCTTTAACAGAAGATATTTTTCTTCAAGATACTTTAAATGATTTTATTGCAGATGGGCGAAAAACTTGGCGTGCAGTTAGAAACCGTATAGCAGAAATTTTTGATGCAGAAAACACATCTCTCAAAAACAATAAAAAAAACAAGGAAACTGTATTATTCAGGTTAGATGAAATCGAAATGCAATTACCTGTTCAAATTGGTGATTATACAGATTTTTACTCAAGTATAGAACATGCAACCAATGTTGGCACGATGTTTAGAGATCCAGATAATGCACTATTACCAAACTGGTTACACATTCCTGTTGGATATCATGGAAGAAGTTCGTCTGTTATTCCATCTGGGATTCCAGTTCACAGACCGCAAGGTCAAACACTTCCTGGTAATGCTAAAGAACCAGTATTTGGCCCAAGTAAGTTAGTAGATTTTGAACTTGAAATGGCTTTTATTACTACCGATGCAAACGATTTAGGAGAACCAATTCCAATCGAAGAAGCCGAAGAATATATTTTTGGGTTAGTATTGTTTAATGATTGGTCTGCACGAGATATTCAAAAATGGGAATATGTGCCTTTAGGTCCGTTTTTAGCAAAAAGTTTTGCATCTTCTATTTCACCATGGATTGTTACGCTCGATGCTTTAGAACCTTATAGAGTTAATGGCCCAAAACCAACAAAACCACAACTTAAATACCTGCAATCTAAAGGAAAAAAGAGTTTCGATATAAATTTAGAAGTTTCTATTCAACCAAGTGGAGCTAAAGAAACAGTTGTCAGCAAATCTAACTTTAAATATATGTATTGGAATATGGCGCAACAACTTGCACATCATACCGTAAATGGTTGCCCAGTGAATTCTGGTGATATGATGGGAAGTGGTACCATTTCGGGATCTACTCCAGATTCTTATGGATCTATGTTAGAATTAACATGGCGTGGTGAAAAACCTCTAAAAATGAATGACGGAACCGAGCGCAAATTTATTAATGACAACGATACTGTTATTATGAGGGGTCATTGCGAAAAAGAAGGAACACGAATTGGTTTTGGCGAAGTTTCAACAAAATTATTACCGGTGTATAAAAAATAGCATGCTATTAATTAACTGTGCAAATTATTTAACAGACTCAAAAGGTCTGTTTTTTTTCGTTTTGAAACTGGTAATGTCGTTTTATCATTTAAAATTACATAACCTCCATCTTTATTCATATAACTTTCTAAATGATTTAGGTTAATAATATGCGAATGGTGAATACGACTAAATCCAAGGTTTACTAAAAGTGATTCAAAATCTTTCAAAATTTTAGCAACCATCAATTTTTTTCCATCTTTTAAATAAATAGCTGTATAATTTCCATCCGATTGAAGCCTTACAATAGTTTCTAATTCATGCATATAAATACCTTTTGATGTTGGTATAGCAATTTTTCTTTTTAACGGATTTAAACTTTGATTCTGAATAAAGCTTTTTATTTGTTCTTGTGTTGATTCTATCGAATTTTGTTTAGCTTTTTCAACAGCCAGAATTAATTCTTCAGTATCAATAGGTTTCAATAAATAATCTAAAGCACTAATTTTAATAGCATTTAAAGCATATTGACTATACGCAGTAGTAAAGATGACTATAAAATCATAGCTTCCTAGTTTGGCAAGTAAATCAAAACCATTACCATTTTTTAACTGGATATCTAGAAAAACTAGTTCAGGTTTTTCAGTTTTTATAAGTAGAATTCCCTCATCAATACTTGCAGCGTTTCCACAAAATTCTAAATCCGGACAATTACTCTTAATCTCTTGTTTTAGTGCTGTAACAGCTTGTAATTCGTCTTCTATAATAACTATTTTCATTTTACCATAATTTTATAATGGGTAGCTTAACTATAATTTGAGTTCCTACTGGGTTATATAATTTAATAATTTTAAAATTATCTGAATTACTTGAATTATTTATAAGTTGAACCCGTTCTTTTGTAATTTGAATCGCTTTAGATTTATGCTTGCCAATTTTATTTGCTTGTGATACTTTAAAACCTACTCCATTATCTGTAACTGTACAAAATAATTTGTTAGACTTCATTGAGAAATTAATATCTAATTGCCCTTTAAGAGTGTTTGGAGCTATGCCATGAATAATTGCATTTTCTACAATTGGTTGCAGCAATAATGGCGGAACACCAATAGTATCGATATCTATTTCTTTTGAAATATTTATTCTAAAATCAAAAATATTTTGATAACGCAGTTGAATAAGTTTAATGTAAAGTTGAAGCATTTCAACTTCTTTTTCTAAAGAAACGATATGCTCATCATTCTCTAAAACAAGTCGTAATAATTTTGAAAAACGTGTAATATACTTATTTGCTTCTTCTATATTTCCACCAGAATAATAACCTTTAATAGTATTTAATGCGTTAAATATAAAATGAGGATTCATTTGTAAACGCAACGCTTTTTGCTCTAACTCTGCTGTTTGTTTTTCTAATTCAATTTTTTCTTGTTTCGCTTGGTATGTAATTCGCTCTAATTCAAACTGTCTGTTTTGGCGCTTCAATCTGCTTTTAATAAATAAGTAAATTAACAATCCAGACAACGTAAAAACACCAACTATAAACGGAATAGTTTTCCAAAAAGGAGGTTTAATTGTAAAGTTTACAATTTCATTTTTGCTATAAGCTTTATTATTTCCAATCGTTCTTATTTGTAAATTATATTTATCATGCGGCAAATTTTTGAACTCTATTTGTCGGTTTGCTGTACTTGTCCAATTGGGTTCGTTATTTAATTTATACTCATAAGTTAGTTCACCATAATCTGAATAAGAAATACCTGTATAACTAACTATAACATTGTTTTCGTAATGTTTTAAATCTTCAGTATCATCAATAGATTCTCCATTAATTAACACTCCATTAATTAAAATTTTTGGTATGTGTTTCTTTACTTTTATAGTCTTTAAATTAAAAGACAATAAGCTTTTATCTGTAGCTAAATAAATATCATCGTCAACCAATTCAATATCATTTATTTTTTCGTCAGCAATTTTTAATAAATTACTATAGTTTTCTACTTCTATGTTTCCGGTTTTAATTTTAACAAGATTCAAGCCTTTGTTTGTCCCAATTAAATAAGTGTTATCATCTAACTTTTTAATGGTATTACAAACATTACTATTTAATTTTTGAAGCTTGGTTATATGATTCACTACCTCATTATTCTCTAGAATTATTAATCCTTTAGAGTTTGTGGCTACAAGTAATTGATTTGTATCAAAATCATAAAACATATCTAAAATTGAAGTATTTAATTCTTCGTTTAATGAATTAACCATTATAACCTTTCCATTATTAAGCATAAAAAGGCCAGTACTTGTTCCTAAAAACACTTGATTATTTACACCTTTAGTAATAACATTTGTTCTTCTTTTAAAAATGATATCATCACTAAATGTTTTTGAAAAATCTTTGACTTTTGAATTTTCATAACCCAACAAATCATTTTTTTGAATCTTAAAAACTATTGTTGACGATAAATAATAATTACTATCATCATACAAAACATCATTAGCACCAAACGAATAGTTTCTAATTTCTTGATTTTCAAAAATTTGAATTGATTCAGTTCCAATTGAAAAAATATTTTTATCAAAACTTCTTAATTTTTTAATAGGATTGTTAATTTTTGGGTATGCTATTGGCAGTGAATATTTATCAGAATCTTTTAGTTTTTTATACAATCCTGTTTGGGTTCCTATAAATAGACTATTTTCTAAATTAGTTTGTAATGCATTTATTTTTAAGTTGTTACTTGATAAATCGTGTTTAACCAATTCCATTTCTGGAATAAATTTAATACCATTATTTAATGTTGTAATCCAATAACTTCCTTGACTATCTTTTAAAGCACTTGAAACTAAATCATTATTAAAAAATGTTTTCTCTTGATTGTTAGTTTTTATTATTAATCCGTTTCGGGTACCAATCCATAACGCTTTATTTATTATATTTAAATGAACAATTTCTTTTTCTGAAGCATTAAATACAGGCTCAAATTGGTTCTCCTTAAATTTGTAAATCACATTTTTTGTTGAGAAGAAATAATCATTATTTTCATTTATTGTATAACGATAAATGCTTGATGTTACAATATCATCTGGCAATTTAATAACATCATTTGTTTCAATATTTATTATTGAAGTACGAGTAAGTATGTGTGGTTTACTTTCAGATTGCCAAATTGAATACGAGGAACCATTATTATTATTCACTTGCGTAACATTTTCGCTTTTATCTAAAATAGAAACATGGCCATCTCTAAACAAAAAGTATAAACTTCCATTTGCACCTTCACTAACATCCATTACCATTGTTTGATAAGAAATAGTATTTAGAAAAGAAGTTGTTTTAGTATTAAAAAAGTGATTATTTAGATAATAAGACAATTTCCCGTTAAGACTTAAAAACCAAATTCGTTTTTGCTTATCCTGAAAAATTTTAAAAATCTCGTTGTCAGCTAAACCATCATCTGTATTAAAGTGTTTAAAATCGTAACCATCAAACCTCAAAACACCAACATCTGTAGCAAACCAAATGTAACCATCAAAATCTTCAAAAGCACTATATATATTTGAAGTTGGTAAACCTTCTTCAATACTATATCTAATGAAATATGGGTTTTTCTGTGAAAAAGAAAAAGTAATAACGAATAAGAATAAAACAGTTAATAGTAACTTTTTCAAATAAATCGGTTTTTAAATCCACCTAAAGATACTTTTTTATTCACTAAAATTAAACATAACTATTACAGTTATCACATATATAATTACACTTATCACTATAAACTTATCCATTAATAAACAATACGCTCACTTATCTTTTTCTTAAAATAAAAGAATAATAAATCAAGCATACCACTTATCATTTTTACAAATAAACAATCTACTATTTAAAGATTTTTACTCTTAAATAACCTCTAAATCTTAAAATCATGAAATTAAAATTACTCATTGTATTCTCCATTTTTCCTACAATATTTATTCAAGCACAAGTATCTAGAGTTGATCAATTAAATTCAAGTTTTACTCAAGGTGGATTAGACCAGACAAATCAAATTTTAGCAATGAATAATAATGTTTATTTAAATGCACGGACCCAAAGTAATGGAAAAGAACTTTTTACATCAAATGGAATTGGTGTGTCTTTAGTAAAAGATTTAAATGGAAGTCCTACTAATTTTTCAGGAAATCCCAATATTATGTTTTATAGAAGTTTTACTAACGAAATTTTCTTTAGAGCAGACGATGCACCAACACCTAGTAATTTTGAATTATGGAAAACTGATGGTTCGTCAGGAGGAACAGTTAAGGTTCATGAATTTAATACTAACGGTTCAAGTAACCCAAGGCGTTTTACAGAATTTAATAATGAAGTGTTTTTTGCTGTAACCGGTTATAATACAGGTGAAGAACTTGGATTCTCGGATGGCACAAGTGCTGGCAGTGGAATTATAGAAATTATGCCTGGAGTTACAGGAAGTGAACCTCAACGATTTAAAAAATTTAATGGCGAACTTTATTTTAGTGCAGCAACGAGTTATGGAAGAGAGTTATGGAAAACTGACGGAACTCAAGTTGGAACTGTTTTAGTTAAGGACATTAATTCAGGTGCAAATGACAGTAATCCAGAAGAGCTAATTGTGTTTGATAATAGACTATACTTTGTTGCTGAAGATACTACAAATGGCAGAGAACTATGGACTACAGATGGCACAACTTCCGGCACGCAAATAGTATCTGACTTAAATTCTGGCACAGTAGATAGCAACCCAAATAATTTAACAGTATTCAAAGGACGATTATTTTTCTCTGCAATTACAGCAGCTACTGGAAGAGAAATTTTCACTGCCTTGCCTACAAATGGTGGTATTACTTTATTTAGAGATATAGTTACAGGAACAACAGGATGTAATGCTGAAAAATTCTTTCATTATACAGCTCAAAACATATTGCTTTTTGTGGCAGGAAACGGAAATACGAACAAAGAATTATGGTACACAAATGGCTCTCTTGTTTTTACTAATCAAGTTAAAGACATTAATGTAGGTAGTTCAAGTAGTAGCATAAATAGTATAAATTCAAATTTCGCCGAATACAATGGCAAAGTGTATTTTGGTGCAGATGATGGAAGTAATGGTAATGAAGTTTGGGTTACCGACGGAACAACTGTTGGAACAGAAATAATTTCTGATATCTATTCAGGCACAAATGATAGTAATCCTAGTTTTTTAACTGTTGCAAATAACACATTGTTTTTTAGAGCCCGTAAATCCGATGGTTATGAATTATATAAATATATAGACCCCGCATTATCAATAAACGAGTTTGAATTAAATAACATAAAACTATACCCAAATCCTGCATCAAATAATATTACCATAGATTCTAAAACTAAAATTGATTCTGTTGAAATATTTGATGCTTTAGGAAAAAGCGTGTTAGTATTTAATGAAAGCCTTTCAACCTATAGTATCAATTCGCTTAATTCAGGATTATACTTTGTGAAAATTAATGGCGAAGGAAAAGAGATTACCAAAAAACTTATAAAGAACTAATAATGGTTCATAAAATAATAAAATATAAACTAGAACTATTTCTAGCAGGTTTTTACGTCATTTCAGTATTAATAGCTTGGTTGGCGATTTAATATTTTTAATTATTGTTAGTAATGAAAAGCATCCAAATATGGATGCTTTTCTATTTTATTATATTAGCCTATCATTTTAAATAGCATAAATTTACCTTTTGGCATTAAAATTGAATTTAGTCTAAAATAACCCCTAAATATAGACACATGAAAAAATTATTACTCCTAACTGTTTTACTTTCTTTTCTTATTTCATGTAGTGGAAGAAAACAAGTCGAAAAAGCTTTAAATTCTGGTAATTACGACCAAGCAATCAATAATGCTCTAAAAAAACTTAATACCAATAAAGATAAAAAGCGTAAACAAGATTATGCGTTCATGCTACAAGATGCATATAACAAGGTGGTTGAACGTGATTTAAACACCATAAACCATCTTAAAAAAGATAATAATCCAGAACTAAATCAAAATATTTACGAAACGTATATAGACTTAAACGCAAGACAAGAAGCAATAAAACCAGTGTTACCATTAAATGTAAATGGCAAAAAAATCACGTTTAAGTTTAACGATTATAGTGGAGAAATTGTTGAATGGCGTGAGAAAACATCTGACCATTTATACGAAAAGGGATTAGATCTTTTAGAATCTGAAAATAAATTAGACATTAGAGAAGCATATAAAACATATGAGTATATTGAATCTATAAATCCTAATTATGATAATACTCGTGAGTTATTAAAAGAAGCACATGAACGTGGAATAAATCATGTAATTGTTTCAATAAAAAATCATACAAATCAAATTATTCCTAGACGTTTAGAAGACGACTTATTAAATTTTGACACCTACGGATTAAATAAATTTTGGACAGCTTATCATGCAAACGAAGAAAGTAGTAGAAAGTATGATTATGCCATGCAATTATTATTAAAACAAATTAATATAGCACCAGAACAATTTAAAGAGCGTGAATTCTTAAGAAAAAAAGAGATTGTTGATGGTTGGGAGTACGTGCTAGACCACAACGATAATGTAAAGAAAGACAGTTTAGGTAATGATATAAAGATTGATAAAATAATTGAAGTCAGAGCACGATATTTTGAAGTCGAGCAATACAAATCATCTCAAATTATTGCAGAAGTGGTTTACACTGATTTAAAAACAAAACAAACATTAGACTCGTTCCCAATAGATAGTGGTTTTATATTTGAAAATATTTTTGGGACCTTTAAAGGCGACAAAAGAGCACTTAATAATAAAGACCGTGAAATTACTAGAAATCAAGAAGTACCATTTCCTAGTAACGAACAAATGGTTTACGATACTGGCGAAGATTTAAAACAACAACTTAAAAGTATAATTAATAAATATAACTTTTAAAGTTAAACTTATATTCATTTTTTGAATTCTAATTAAAGGATATAAAACGTATCTGAAGTCAATGGTTTTGGTATGTCTTCTAACTCTAATTGTTGCTTAATATTAATTTCAATCGTTCTTGAAATACTTGTCATAGCAATGTCTGTAGGTCTATTCTCAAATGGATCTTGGATTGTAAATGCAATTTTCTCCAATAAAAGAAATGGTATTGAAATAAAAACCATAATTGGTATTTCTAAAAGACTATTCATTTCGGTTAAAGCAAAAGACAAAGTCACTAAAAATATATAGATAAAAAGATGTAGAGTTAATCTATAAGTTTTAGGAAAAGCGGTGTTTTTAATCCTTTCTGCCTGTCCCATCGAAGCAATTAGCTTAACAATTGTATTATCAAGTTGAATTTGCTGAAAATTGTTAATTAGCTCCTCTTTATGTAAAATAGAGATATCTTTTGACTGATTTTCTAATAACATTAAAGGAACATTATCACGATTTGATAATAATGATAATTCTTGTTCAGAAATAAAATCATTTAAGTTTTTAGTAGCACTCTCTCGCCTTAAATTTTGTGCTAAAGAATAACACCATGCAATTTGCCTGAAAGCTATAATATTTATTAAGTCTTTAGCTTCTCTTTTTGAAAACGATTTCAGTTGAATTACTAAAGTTCTTGAATCATTAACAATAGAGCCCCAAATTTTTCTTGCTTCCCACCACCTATCATAAGATTGACTCAATTTAAAAGATAATAGTAAAGCGATTGCAGTACCTAAAAATGTACCGATAGAAATAGGGATTTTTATATCAATTAAATATTTTGACAATAAATAAGCAACCGTCGAAAATATTGTGACAATTAGTATATCCCATTTAATAGTATGAAACCAATATTTAATAGGTATTCGTTTTTCTAAAAACATAATTTTATTTAGACTGCTATAAATTAATCAAACAAATCGACAAACGAAATTAACTTTTTAAACATTAAAAATCAATAACAAAGAGCAACTAATTGACAAAAGGTGTCAAATCAACATCACTTATTGCACCATGTGAAGCATGAGCAACCACTACACCATTTTTTATAATAAGAATTTGAGGAGATTGATGCATCACTTGAAATTTGTAACCAACTTCATCAGATATATTACGAAAACTTAATAAATCTAAATAATATAGATCTAAATCTTTTTCATTAAGATTATAAGAACTTTCAAATTGATTCATCACCATTCTACTAATTCCGCAACGTGTAGAATGTTTAAAAACAACTTGTGTTTTAATATTAGATTTTTTCTCTATATGATTTAATTGCTCTATCTCGTTTAAAGGTATCCAAGGCAATACTTTTTCTTCTTTCAACTCGGTATTACTACCAAACAATTTGTTTATAAATCCCATTAAAAAGTAAATTTAATAATAAGTCGCTAACATTTATAATACTTACAAACTGACGAAAAGTCATTAAAAATAACACTTTACACGACATTTTGTCTTGCAAAATGTATTGGTAAGGTTATTGACCTTAACTAAACAGAAATATAAAATTAAAAAAAATGAACTTTAACAATTATACAATAAAATCTCAAGAAGCCATACAACAAGCACAACAAATAGCGCAAAGTTATGAGCATCAACAAATAGAAAATGAGCATCTTTTTAAAGGAGTCTTTAACGTCGACGAAAATGTACTACCATTTTTACTTAAAAAGTTAAATGTAAATTTATCTATACTAGAACAAGCACTTGATAAACAATTAGAAAGTTTCTCAAAAGTATCAGGCGGAGATATTAATTTATCTCGTGATGCCGGGAAAACCCTAAACGAAGCATCAATCATTGCAAAAAAAATGAATGATGAATATGTGTCAATCGATCATTTAATTTTAGCCATTTTTAAATCAAAAAGTAAGATATCGCAAATGCTAAAAGATCAAGGTGTTACTGAAAAAGGTATACAAGCTGCTATTTCTGAACTTAGAAAAGGCGAAAATGTAACCTCTCAAAGTCAAGAAGACACATATAATTCATTATCAAAATACGCAAAAAATTTAAATCAGCTTGCTAAAGATGGAAAACTTGATCCGGTAATTGGTAGAGATGAAGAAATACGAAGAATACTTCAAATATTATCACGTAGAACAAAAAACAATCCGATTTTAGTTGGTGAACCTGGCACAGGAAAAACAGCAATTGCAGAAGGGTTAGCACATAGAATTATAGACGGTGATATTCCAGAAAACTTAAAAGACAAACAAATCTTCGCTCTTGATATGGGAGCTTTAATCGCTGGAGCCAAGTATAAAGGTGAATTTGAAGAACGCTTAAAAGCTGTGATTAAAGAAGTAACTAATAGCGATGGTGATGTTGTACTTTTCATTGATGAAATCCATACTTTAGTTGGTGCTGGAGGCGGACAAGGGGCAATGGATGCCGCCAATATTTTAAAACCAGCATTAGCACGTGGAGAATTACGTGCCATTGGCGCAACAACTTTAGATGAGTATCAAAAATACTTCGAGAAAGACAAAGCGCTTGAGCGTCGTTTTCAAAAAGTTATGGTTAATGAGCCAGATACAGAAAGTGCTATTTCGATACTTCGTGGAATTAAAGAAAAATATGAAACTCATCATAAGGTTCGTATTAAAGACGAAGCCATTATAGGTGCAGTCGAATTATCTGAACGCTATATAACAAATCGTTTTCTTCCAGATAAAGCAATTGACTTAATGGACGAAGCCGCATCTAAATTACGTATGGAAATCAATTCTAAACCAGAAGAATTAGATGTTCTGGATCGAAAAATTATGCAATTAGAAATTGAAATCGAAGCCATTAAAAGAGAGAAAGATGAGTCAAAATTAAAATCGTTACGTGCTGATTTGGCCAATATAAAAGAAGAACGTAAAGAGATAAATGCTAAATGGAAATCTGAAAAAGAAGTTGTAGATAATATTCAAAATATAAAACAAGATATTGAAAATTTTAAGCTTGAAGCTGAACGTGCTGAACGTGATGGTGATTACGGAAAAGTTGCAGAGTTACGCTACGGAAAAATTAAAGAAGCTCAAGGGCAGCTTGAAGTTTTTCAAAAACAAATGCAAGAGCAAGCCGGAAACTCGTTAATAAAAGAAGAAGTAACGTATGATGATATTGCAGAAGTCGTAGCAAAATGGACGGGTATTCCTGTTACAAAGATGATACAAAGCGAACGCGAAAAACTGCTAAAATTAGAAGATGAACTTCATAAACGTGTTGTTGGTCAAGAGGAAGCTATTGTTGCTGTTAGTGATGCTGTTAGACGTTCGAGAGCTGGATTACAAAACCCACAAAAACCAATTGGCACTTTCTTATTTCTTGGCACAACAGGCGTCGGTAAAACCGAGTTAGCTAAAGCCTTAGCAGAGTATTTATTTGATGACGAAAATGCCATGACCAGAATAGATATGAGTGAATATCAAGAGCGTCATGCTGTGAGTAGATTGGTTGGTGCACCTCCAGGATATGTTGGTTATGATGAAGGAGGACAATTAACCGAAGCAGTAAGAAGAAAACCTTATTCTGTAGTATTATTAGATGAAATTGAAAAAGCACATCCAGATACTTTTAATATTTTGTTACAAGTATTAGATGAAGGTCATCTAACAGATAATAAAGGTCGTATTGCAGATTTTAAAAATACCATAATAATTATGACTTCAAATATGGGAAGTCAGATAATACAGGAACGTTTTGATGCTATAAAGAATATAGATGCTGCAATGGAATCAGCTAAAGTGGATGTATTAGGTTTATTAAAACAAACAGTAAGGCCAGAATTTTTAAATAGAATAGATGATACTATTATGTTTACACCTTTAAGCAAAGTTGATATTACTGAAATTGTTGGATTACAATTAAAAGCTGTTACAAAAATAATAGCAAAGCAAGGCATTACGTTTGATGCCACGCAAGAAGCGATATCGTATTTAGCTGAAAAAGGATATAATCCAGAATATGGTGCAAGACCAGTGAAAAGAGTCATTCAAAAAGAAGTTTTAAATGCGTTAAGCAAAGAAATTCTGGCAGGAACTGTTACAACAGACAGCATTATATTACTTGATTCTTTTGATAATGAGTTGGTTTTTAGAAATCAAGGTGACTTAGTAGCAGAAGAGTATTAAAGTTTCGTTAAATAAAATAATAAAGCGTAAACAATGACGTTTTATTAGATAGTTGGTTAGTTAGTAGATAAGCAACGTAAATCTTTAAACAGATGAGCGTTGCTTTTTTTTATTGTCGATTAATATTTAAATAACATCTTTTACAAATTAAAATTAAAGTTCAAATTTTAATTAATAATAAACAAAAGAGGTCGCAACAGCGACCTCTTTAAAAAAAACTCCTAGAGCAATCTAAAATCTCATACCAATACCAACACCTGCTATAAAAGGATTAATATCGACTTCGGCACCTACTGTGGCATCAAGAGCTGTAGTTGCATTTACTGTTACGTCTGTATTAAGTAATAAATATTTAGCATCTAAATTAATAAACCACTTTTCGTTTAAATCTATATCACAACCGAGTTGGAATGCAAAACCTAAAGCATTATCGTAATCAACATCATCTGCTACTGGACCTTCATCAGCATTATAAAATAAGGTGTAGTTAATACCAGCACCAAGATAAGGCCTAAGTAGCTCACCATTAAAATGATATTGCATAGTAAGTGTTGGTGGTAACAACCAAACATCACCAAGTTTAATGTCACCAACAACCGTCGATACAGCTTCTACATCATGTTTTGTAGTTGCAAGAATTAATTCTGCTGCCCAATTTTCAGTAAAAAAGTAAGTGAAATCTAATTCAGGAACAAATGCATTATCTATTGATACGTCTCCTCCAATAGTTTCAATTTTAGCAGACTCATTAGGCATTACAGCTATAACTCTAAAACGTGCTTGCCATTTACTAAATATTGTTTTGCTCTCAACAATTTCAGCTTCTTGGGCATTTACCATTGTTAATGTAAAGCATGCTATTACTAAAGTAAAAAATATTTTTTTCATAATTTAATTGTTTTAATTTAGAGCAAAATTAAGCTCAAAAAAAAAATTAAAACCTGATTAAAATCATAGATGAAGCTTTTTTACTAGTTTTTTTTAAAATCCAAATATGACATCAATTACTGAAGATATTCAATTGCGAGATGTAACCTATAATGACCAACCAAAACTCATGGAATTGGTTACAAGAGTTTACACGCCAGTATATAAACATTTATGGAAAAACGAAGACTCCAATTGGTATTTAAACAGGTTTTATAATAAAGAAAACCTGGCAAAAGAGTTAGATGATGTTAGTTCCGAATATTATTTTGTTATTTATAAATCGCGAGATGTTGGAATATTAAGAATTGATTATAACAGACCTCTTTTAGGATACAAGAAAGAATCTAACGTGTATTTGCATAGAATATATCTAGGTAGCGAAGCACATGGCAAAGGTGTTGGTAAAGCGTTATTTGATTGGGTAGAACAACGCGCTAAAAATATGGGTAAAGACTCAATTTGGCTTAAATCTATGGATACGCAACAACAAGCCTTGCGCTTTTACACAAAACAAGGTTATGAAAATATAGGAACCACACATTTAGATTTCGAAGTAATTAATAAAGACTTAAACGGGATGTTTGTTTTTTGGAAATCATTAAAATTATAACCAGTAATAATCTATATCTCTAAAATAAATACGTGTATTATGAAACAGTTATTCCTTTTTACATTTGTTTTACTATTTATCCAACCTGGGTTTTCCCAAAACAAGAGTGAAAATAAAAATTCTACATATTATTTAATTCGTCATGCTGAAAAAGATAGAAGCGATTCTTCAAACCATAATCCTCATCTTTTAGAGAAAGGAAAAAAACGTGCAGAGCAATGGAGTAATGTTCTAAAAAACATAAATTTTGATGCAGTTTATTCTACCAATTATCATAGAACCATTGAAACCGCAACACCTACAGCCATAAAGAATAATATTGAAATTTCATATTATGACCCAAAAAGCATAGACACTCAAGAATTTTTACAAATTACAAATGGGCAATCTGTTCTTGTGGTTGGTCATAGTAATTCTACACCAAAGTTTGTAAATAACATTTTAAGCCAAGACAAGTACAAACATATAGACGATAGTAATAATTCTAATCTCTATATAGTAACTATTTCTGAAGATTCGGTATCAGATATTCTATTATTTGTAGAGTAATTAATTCTTTTTTTAATCAAACTGTAACATCCTCTTAATTAATTCGTCTTTAGAGAACAAGACAATTAATAAATAGAAATTATGACAACAATAAACAATAATCACATTCGTAGATCTTTTAATGATGCAAAAAGAATCACATGGAATAGCGTAAGAAGATATAAATAGAGTATTTATAACAAATCATCAATCATATTCAATCACACAAAAAAAGGACGCTGTTAATTCAGGTCCTTTTTTTATATGTCTATATTAAAATAATTCAAAATTAAAATCATGAAATCATCAATCTATTCGCAAATTAAGTGAGTCTAATGTACAGTAAATTTGTGTAGTAAAAAAAATAGAATTATCTATTTTATTATTCAAATACCATAAATGATTTAGTTTTCAAGTGGTTTTAATGCCTTAATTAGTTGAACTTTCTTATTTCTACTTAAAGGGATTGTAAAATTACCAACTTCTACTATTCTACTTGTAAATTTTTCAATTTTTATAAGATTTACAATATACGATTTATGTATTCTCAAAAACATGTCTTCTGGTAATTCATTTTCAAATGCTTTCATTGTAGATAATATAGTAAAGCTGTTATCTTCTGTAACCAACTTAACATAATCACCAATAGCTTTAACCCATTTAATGTCTCTGTAATATATTTTATGTTTTTTATGATTACTTTTTATAATGATATATTTTTCTTCATTTTCAATAATGTTATGCTTAAGCCTATACATGCCTAGAGCTTTTTCAATAGAAGTATTAAAACGTTTTTTGGTTATTGGCTTTTGTAAATAATCAGTGGCATCATAATTAAAGGCCTTAAATGCATATTCTGTTTTTCCTGTAACAAAAATAATTTGAGGTTTGTCATTCAAAATATCTAAAAGTTCAAAACCTGTTAAATGTGGCATTTCAATGTCTAAAAAGATGATGTCAACTTTATGACTTTTTAACCCATCTTTGCACTTTAAAGCACTCGAGTAATCTGCAATACAGTTCAGAGAATCATGATTCTTAATCAACTTTACAATTGAAAGACGTTGAATTTTAGAATCGTCAACCACGACACAATTTAAAGCCATGTTATATCTTAATTTATAAAAATTCTTAACGTGATGTAAATTACGAAAATAATACTAAATGAAGGAATTACATGAATCAGAAACAAAACGATTAATCAATAAAATATTGAATAATTACTTAACAGATATATTTTCTAGTTCAATTTTAGAGAGAAGTTTTAATTCGTCTAATTGATACAGGCTATCTATTGAATATAAATCTGCATCTTGTCTTTTTGGCTTAAAATTTTTATAATCTACAAATCGAAGACCGTTAACATAACGTTCGTTATAAGCTTCTCTAAAACGAATACCTCCGCCATCTACAAAGTATTGGTAAGAAAAATAATCGACCTTACTTGTATTGGCATTTACATAATACACAAAGACATCTTCGTGGTCCTCGCCTCCTCCATCTGCAGAAAATGTAACTTTAATTTTATCATATTCTACACCTTTTATATTAACCTCTCTTAAATATGTTTTATTAACCGCTTCATCATTTAAACCATATGGAAGTATCGAAAAATAATGTACAGAATTTACAGATCTCACATATTTTACGGCCATTGTATCATGTACATCATAAACTTCATTATTTAAATATCGTTCGTAACCTGAATTAGAAAGTACATCTTTAAAAATACCTAAAGAGTCTTGAAACTCTCTTTCAAATTGGTACAAACCATTGTTTCTAATGGCTTTATAATGTCTGCTTCTAAAGTCGAAATCTATCGTTGTATTATTAAATTTATCACCACCAGAAATTTCAATTGTCTTATCTATTATAGAATTTGCAGATTCGTCCTTTTCACAAGAAAAATAATTCAATCCTAAAATTAATATTACAAGTATTCGAATTTTCATATTTTGAAATTTTACTTTTTGTCGTAAAGCTATACAATACTTACTTTACTTATTAAAAAGTTATCTTAATTTATTTACCTTTGGCAACCATGCAAAAAACGGTTAATATATTAAATAAAAAAGCGCGCTTTCAGTACGAAATACTCGACAAGTATACAGCTGGAATTGTGCTAACCGGCACAGAAATCAAATCGATTAGAAATGGTAAAGCCTCGATTACTGAAAGTTTCTGCGAGTTTAATGAACAAGTCGAACTCTTTGTAATAAACATGACTATCGAAGAGTACATTTATGGAACCTACTATAATCATAAACCAAAAGCAACCCGTAAACTTCTTTTAAATAAAAAGGAATTAAAAAAACTGAACAAACAAGTTCAAAATACAGGGCTTACAATTATTCCTCTAAGATTATTTGTAAACGAAAAAGGCTATGCAAAGTTGGATATTGCATTAGCAAAAGGAAAAAAACTCTACGACAAACGCGAAAATATTAAAGACCGTGATAACAAGCGTGATTTAGATAGAGTAAAAAAGAACTTCAGATAATTTAAGAGATTATTAACTAAAATAACTCTATGCAATTTCTATTTTGCATCAAATTTTTAAATCATAAAATGAAACATTTAATTAAACTAGCTTTTATAGTTACAGCATCTATCTTTATCTCATGTGGCACAAGTAAAAATGCAACTTCAACTGTTAATGATGTCACTTTTAATGTAAATTTAAATGACAGATCTAACGACACCTTTAAAGTACAAGTAATTGCTCCAACATTAACTGCAAGTAATAATATTTATCAATTTGCATCTACGGCACCAGGAACGTATTCTGTTATGGATATGGGACGTTTTGTAAAAACATTTAAAGCATTTGATAGTAAAGGAAATGAAGTAGAAACAAAACAAATATCAGTAAATCAATACGAATTATCTGCCCCTACGACCATTGCAAAAATAGAATACCAAATTTCTGAAACTTGGGATACTCCTGTAGATGAAAATAAAATTTACCTAATGTGTGGTACTTCAATTGAAAATGATCATACTTTAATAAATGGGCAGGCTGTTTTTGGTTACTTCAAAGGAAAACAAGCAAATTCAATTAAAATAAAAATTGATGCTCCAGAACAATGGATGGTTGGTACTGCTCTCGATAAAACAAATGATGGATATTTTATAGCCGAAGATTATGATCATGTAGTAGACTCACCAATCCTTATTGGTGATTTAACAAAATCTTCAATGAATGTCGAAGGAACAACAATAGATATATTTTCTTATTCTAAAACAGGAAAAATTAAATCTGATCAGATTTTAGAATCAATGAAGAACATGCTACTTTCAGCCAGTGGTTTTTTAAATGGACTCCCAGTTAAACGCTATACTTTTTTATTCCACTTTGAAGATATTACTGCTGGTGCATGGGAACACTCTTATAGTTCTGAATATGTTTACGTAGAAAATGACTGGGAAAAACTAGAAAAAAGTGTTTTGGAGGTTGCAGCACACGAATTCTTTCACATAGTAACACCTTTAAATATTCATAGCGAAATTGTAGGTCAGTTTAATTTTGTAACACCAGTTCCTTCAGATCATTTATGGTTATACGAAGGTACTACAGAATGGGCAGCACACATGATGTTATTTCGTTCTGGGCAAAAATCTTTAGACGATTATTTAAAAACACTTCAAAGAAAAATGCTAATTAACACAAAACATTTTAACCCAAGAATTAGTCTGGTAGAATTAGCAGAAACATCATTTACACCTAAAGGTCACGAACAGTATGGAAATATTTATATGAAAGGTGCTTTGGTTGCTGGCCTTTTAGATATTAAAATACTAGAATTATCAAATGGTAAAAGAGGTCTAGTTGATGTTATAAATGATTTAGCATTAAAATATGGCCCAAACAAATCTTTCGACGAAGCTACTTTTTTTGATGAATTTGCCAATGAAACGTATCCAGAAATTAGTGGTTTTTTCGAAAAATATGTAAAGAATTCAGAAACACTACCATTAAAAGAATATTATTCGAAAATTGGCATCGATTTTAATGAAGACACTTTAGAATTTACACTTACAGAAAACCCAACAGAAGAACAATTAAAATTAAGAAATAAGTGGATGCAACAAATCGTAATTAAAAGCTAACAAGATGAAAAAACTATTAACCGCTCTGATTTTAAGTATTGTTACAATTACAATACAAGCGCAAGAAAGCGATGAAAAATATTTAGATAAAGTACAAACACTTGATAGTACAATAGAAACTTTATATAGTGTAATTTCTGGCGAAAAAGGAGAAGTCCGCGATTGGGAACTTATGCGTTATATATTTCATCCAGACGCAAAATTAATTCCAACTGGTAAAAATGAATACGGAAATTATAAAGCTCGTTTTATGACAGTTAATGATTATATAGATAGTTCTGGGAATTGGTTAATTGAAAATGGGTTTTTCGAAAAAGAAATACATCGAGTTACAAATACATTTGGAAATATCACACAAGTTTTTAGTACTTACGAATCTTTTCATAGCGAAGCAGATACAAATCCATTTATGAGAGGTATAAATAGTATTCAACTATTAAACGATGGTAAAAGATGGTGGGTTATTAATATTTACTGGCAACAAGAATCTAAAGATAATCGGATTCCAGAAATGTATTTATCAAACTAGTTTTTATCTTCCAATAAAGGCACAAATCTAAATTCTCCGAATTCATGCTTTTCAAATTTATTTGGGCCTTTTCTAATAAATAAAGTCATTATTTGCACATCATCACCAACAGGAATAACAAGTCTTCCTCCTATTTTTAATTGTGCCAATAAAGGTTTTGGTACAAAAGGTGCTCCCGCAGTAACTATAATTCCATCAAATGGTGCCTCTTCTTCCAACCCAATATAACCATCTCCAAAAATGAGTTTCTTTGGTCTATAATTTAGCTTAGGCAAAAATTTACTGGTCTTTTTAAAAAGTGCTTGCTGTCTTTCAATACTAAAAAGCTTTACACCAAGTTCACATAAAACAGCAGCCTGATAACCGCTACCAGTCCCGATTTCTAGAATTTTATTTCCTGTTTTTACATGTAATAATTCTGTTTGAAAAGCAACGGTATAAGGTTGAGAAATTGTTTGGTCTGCCCCAATAGGAAATGCTTTATCTTGATACGCGTGATCTAAAAAACTAGAGTCCATAAACAAATGCCTAGGTATATTACCAATGGCATTTAAAACATTTTCATCTTTTATTCCTTTGTCAATTAATACTTTAACTAGCTGTTTTCGTAAACCTTGATGCTTAAACGTGTCTTTCAAAAAGAAGTGGATTTTATTTTTTAAAAGTAATTGAAACATTAGTAAGTTCAAACGCTTTTTTATAATTTCTTTTTTCTTTTTTCTGCTTCAAAAAAGCTATTTTTGTTTAAAACAGAAACGTTATGTTAAAAGCTGGTGTTCTTGGTGCTGGTCATTTAGGAAAAATTCATTTAAGACTTCTTAATCAATCTGAAAAATACGAACTCATTGGTTTTTATGATGCAGATGAAAACAATGCAAAAAAGGTAGAAGAAGAATTTGGTTATAAATATTTCAATTCTATCGAAGCACTTATAGATGCTGTAGATATGATAGATATTGTAACACCAACCCTATCGCATTATGACTGTGCTCAACAAGCCATAGCTAAAGGGAAACATATCTTTATTGAAAAACCAATTACAAATACTGTTGAAGAAGCAGAACATATTAGAGAACTTTTATCTGAACATGATATTCGCGGTCAGGTTGGCCATGTAGAGCGTTTTAATCCTGCTTTTTTAGCTGTAAATAGTCAATTGCAAAATCCAATGTTTATTGAATGTCATAGGTTGGCGGAATTTAATCCTCGAGGTACAGATGTTCCAGTAGTATTGGATTTAATGATTCATGATATCGATATTATCTTAAGCGTCGTTAAATCGAAAGTTAAACATGTAACGGCAAGTGGTGTTTCTGTAATTAGTGAAACACCAGATATTGCAAATGCCCGTTTAGAATTCGAAAATGGCTGTGTTGCGAACCTTACTGCAAGTAGAATTTCACTTAAAAACATGCGAAAAACGCGATTTTTTCAACGCGATGCATATATTGCTGTCGATTTTTTAGAAAAGAAAGTTGAAGTTGTTAAAATGAAAGATGCGCCTGAAAATCCAGGTGATTTTGATATGATTCTGCAAAATGCAGAAGGTATTAAAAAACAGATTTATTTTGAAAATCCGAAAATACCTGAAAATAACGCCATTTTAGACGAGCTAAATTCATTCGCAGATGCAATCAATAATAATACAACACCAATTGTAACCTTGCATGATGGAACTGAAGCATTACGCGTTGCTACTCAAATAATTAATTGTTTTAAATAATTTCAGAATAAAATGAAAAATATAGCAGTTATAGGTGCTGGCACTATGGGAAATGGTATTGCACATACCTTTGCACAAAGTGGTTTTAAAGTCCAACTTATAGATATTAGTGAATCTTCATTAAAAAAAGGCATTGATACCATTTCTAAAAATTTAGACAGAATGGTGGCCAAAGAAAAAATATCTGAAGCTAAAAAAACAGAAACACTCAATAATATAACAACCTCTTCAGACATTACTGAAGGTGTAAAAAATACGGATTTAGTAGTTGAAGCTGCTACTGAAAACATCGATTTAAAACTCAAAATATTTAAACAATTAGATGAAGCTTGTTCAGCAGACACCATATTAGCAACCAACACTTCTTCTATTTCAATTACACAAATTGCAGCAGTAACATCACGTCCTGACAAAGTTATTGGCATGCATTTCATGAACCCAGTGCCGATTATGAAATTGGTAGAAATTATTCGTGGCTATAACACAAGCGACGAAGTGACAAATACAATTATGGGGCTTTCAAAAACTTTAGGTAAAATTCCTGTCGAGGTAAACGATTACCCAGGTTTTGTTGCAAACAGAATTTTAATGCCAATGTTAAACGAATCTATCGAAACGCTTTACAATGGTGTTGCCGGAGTCAAAGAGATAGATACTGTGATGAAACTTGGCATGGCACATCCAATGGGACCATTGCAATTGGCAGATTTTATAGGATTAGATATTTGTTTATCTATTTTAAATGTCATGTACGACGGATTTAAAAACCCTAAATATGCACCTTGCCCGTTATTAGTAAATATGGTTAATGCAGGAAAATTAGGTGTAAAATCTGGTGAAGGTTTTTATGATTATTCTGAAAATAGAAAAGCAGAAAATGTAGCTAATCAGTTTGTAAAATAAAAATCAGTACGCAGTTACATTACTGCAAACTATAGACTGACTACTGCCAACTTAAATATATGGCGAAAATAATTCCGTTTAAAGCAGTACGACCAACACGAGACAAAGTGAGCCTTGTGGCTTCACGCTCCTACCAAAGTTATACCCAAGCCGAATTAGAGGCACGATTAGATTATAATCCGTTTTCATTTTTGCATATTGTAAATCCAGGTTATAAATATCATAAGGCTATATCAGGTAAAAAAAGATATACACTTGTTAGAAATAGATATTTAGAGTTTAAAGAAGATCGTATTTTTAAGCAAGATAAAATACCTGGCTATTACATATATAAGATAGTAAATCGTGACGGACATTCGTTTTCAGGTATTGTCGCAGCAGTAAGTGCCGAAGATTATGAAAATGATGTGATTAAAAAACACGAAGACACCATCGAATACCGTGAAAATATTTTTAAAGATTATTTAAAAACTGTTGGTTTTAATGCAGAACCCGTGCTTCTCACATATCCTGATAATAAATCCATTTCAGACATCATTATTAACACACAAAAGAAACGTGCCGAATTTGAATTTACTACAACATATAGAGATACGCACTATTTGTGGTTGCTTGAAGATTCTAAATCTGTAGAGATAATTAAAAACGAGTTCGAAAAAATGCAAACAGTTTATATTGCAGATGGACATCACCGATCGGCTTCTTCGTTTTTACTAGCTAAAGATTTAAAGACAGAAAATAAAAATCATAATGGTGACGAAGCTTATAATTATTTTATGAGTTATTTAATTCCAGAGTCTGAATTAAAAATTTATGAGTTTAACAGAATTATTAAAGATTTAAATGGATGGTCAAAAGAAGAGTTTCTTATCCATTTAGATGGTATATTTAGAATTGAAAACAGAGGAAGTGAATTATACAGACCAACCAGAAAACATCATTTCACCATGTATTTAGACGGTGAATTTTACTCATTATATTTGCGAAAAAACAATTATAAAATTGAAAACGCTCTTGATGCGTTAGATACCCAAATTTTATTTAAAACCATTTTAGAACCTCTTTTAGGTATATCAGATTTACGCAACAACAAACGCATCGATTATACGTTTGGAAAAAACGGTTTAGTTACTATAAAAAGTAAAATTGATAAAGGAGAATTTGCTGTAGGTTTCGGTCTTTTACCAATTACAATCCAAGAAATGAAGGCCATTGCCAACGATGGTTTAACCATGCCACCAAAAAGTACGTTTATAGAACCTAAACTACGAAGCGGTGTTACTATTTATGAGTTTTAACACGTAAATTTATATGAATTCGATAGAAATTATTTTATTAAACTTTACAGAAATAAGAAGACGAAGCATAAAACTTTGGAAAGGTATCCCTGATAAAAAACTACATTGGAAACCAGACAACAATGCTTTTACATGTATTGAAATGGTTCGTCATGTACTAGAAGCAGAACATTTATTTCATATAATTATTGAAAGAAAAGGTAATTTAGGAGATTACAAATCGCCTTGGGAAAACTTGCCTTTTTCTAATTTAGAAAATGAACTTAAAATGGCAGAAACATATCATCAAGATTTTCTTAATATGATTAAAAGTCTAAATGAAGAAAATTTAAAAACTATAAAAATTGAACGTAGTGAGGTCGGACAAAGTAAAACACTTGGCGATTATTTAAACCGTATTGCTTATCATGAGTCTGTTCATACTGGCCAAATGTTAAGTTATTTACGAACTTTAAAAATTGATAGACCACAAATTTGGGATTAAATTAATATGAGCATATCACAAAAACTTCAACATATAAAATCACAACTACCTGATCATGTCACATTAGTAGCAGTATCAAAAACCAAACCTAACGAAGCTATTTTAGAAGCTTACAATGCTGGACAACGTGTTTTTGGTGAGAATAAAATTCAGGAGATGGTCGAAAAACAAGAACAACTTCCTAAAGATATTGAGTGGCATATGATTGGTCATGTACAACGAAACAAAGTAAAGTATATGGCAAGCTTTGTGAGTTTAATTCATGGTGTCAATAATTTTAAGCTTCTCAATGAAATTAATAAACAAGCCAAAAAACATAACCGAATTATAGACTGTTTACTTCAAATTAAAATTGCAGACGAGGACTCTAAATTTGGAATGACCCAACAAGATGCAAAAGACATTTTAACCTCAGAAGAGTTTTTAGAAATGAAAAACGTGAATATTATTGGACTTATGGGAATGGCCACATTTACAAATGATGAAATTCAAGTTAAACAAGAATTCACACGTTTAAAGAATACTTTTGAAAATCTAAAACAAACAACATCCAACAACCAACACCTAACAACTATCTCTATGGGAATGAGTGGTGATTACCAATTGGCTATCGATTGTGGGAGCACGATGGTAAGAATTGGAAGTAGTATCTTTGGAAATCGAAATTATAATTAACCTTAATTAAATTATTTGTATACAATTGTAGATATAGAAACCACTGGAGGAAAGTACAATGAAGAAGGCATCACAGAAATTGCTATTTATAAATATGATGGTCATGAAATAGTAGACCAATTTATCAGCCTTATAAATCCTGAACGCGAAATTCAGCCTTTTGTAGTAAATCTTACAGGTATTAATAGCAATATGTTACGAAATGCTCCAAAATTCTATGAAATTGCAAAACGCATAATTGAAATCACAGAAGACACTATTCTTGTTGCTCATAATGCAAAGTTCGATTACAGAATTCTTCGCACAGAATTTAAAAGACTTGGTTATGATTTTAGCCGAAAAACACTTTGTACTGTTGAGCTTTCAAAAGATTTAATTCCGGATCAGAAATCATATAGTTTAGGAAAACTAACTAGAGCTTTAGGAATCCCTGTTGGTGACAGACATAGAGCTTCAGGTGACGCTTTAGCTACCGTGAAACTATTTAAAATGTTACTCGATAAGGATGTTAATAAAAAAATAATTCAGGAATCTATTAGGCTAGAGCCAAAATATCAGATGGAGCCCCGATTATTAGATATTATTGAGAATCTTCCATCAATTACTGGAGTTTATTATATGCATAAATCCGATGGCAAAATTATTTATATTGGTAAAAGCAAGAATATACGTAAACGTATCAATCAGCATTTTACGAGCGATAATCCAAAATCCAAACGCATTCAATTACAAGTTGCAACGGTGACATATGAAGAAACTGGCAGCGAACTTGTCGCGTTGTTAAAAGAAAGCGAAGAAATTAAGCAAAACAAACCTATTTTTAATCGTGCTTTAAGACGAACCGTATTTACTCATGGGCTTTTTAGTTTTGAAGATGAACGCGGCTATTTAAACTTAAAAGTTGCCAAAATAAACGGAAAAGAAAAACCCATCACAACCTTTTCGAATTTACAAAGTGCCAAAAGTTTTATTATAAAAATTACCGACGAACATAATCTTTGTCAAAAACTCACTGGTGTTTATCAAACAAAAAGCAATTGCTTTAATTACACAATCAAACAGTGCTTTGGAGCTTGTATTGAAGACGAAACCCCAGAAGATTATAACATACGTGCAACAAAATTAGTCAATCATCATAGTTTCGAAAACCAGAATATGGTTATTGTAGATCGTGGACGAGCAGTCGATGAACGCAGTGCCATTCTCATAGAAAATGGCATTTTTAAAGGTATAGGTTTTTACAATTTAAACTATCAAATAAATAACATCCAAGTTTTACAATCTATCATAACACCAATGCAGAATAATAGAGATACCCAGCATATTATTCAGAGCTATTTAAGGCGAAATAAAAGGACAAAACTAATCACATTCAATTAATTCAATGAAACACTATTTATTATACCTACTACTTATTTTATTTACATTTAATTCTTTTTCGCAAACCGGTTTTAGCACAGAGTCATTTGACATTGCAAGAGGAGACCTAGAAACAAACATTTATGAAAAAGACTCAACAGCTAATGCGTTAATTTTATACGAATATGGTAAAAGTTATATAGATAAAACTGATTTTGATTTAAAAACAGAAATAAAACGAAAAATTAAAATTTTAAACAGACAAGGCTTCGATCAATCAACTATAACTGTTCGATTATATAATGATAAAGACACCAAAGCAACAATTAAAGAAATAAAAGCAACGACTTTTAATTTGGTTAATGGAAAAGTTGAAAGTACTAGAATAAAACCAAAAAACATTTTCACCGAAAAATATGATGATAATTATACCTATGTAAAATTTACATTACCTGCTATATCTGAAGGTTCGGTAATTACATATAGTTATAAATTATCTACACCCTTTTTATATAAATTCAAAGGCTGGAATTTTCAAGGAAGCATTCCAACACTTTATAGTGAGTACCACACAAGCATACCAGCAATTTATGAATATCACATTAAACTTGTTGGCTTTTTAAAATTATTTAAAGAAGACCAGGTTTTAAAGCGTGATTGCCTTATAGCAGGTAATGGTGGCAAATCAGATTGTACAAACTCTGTTTATATTATGAAAGATATTCCAGCTTTTATTGAAGAGGATTATATGACATCAAAATATAATTATTTATCTAGAATGGAATATGAATTAAAAACATATCATGGTTTTGATAATATCACAAAACATTTTACTAAAACTTGGAAAAGTGTTGATAAAGAATTTAAAACAGAACCTACTATTGGGAGACAGTTAAACAAAAAGGTTGATGTCGAAAAATTACTCTCTAATGAGGTGTTAATCGAAACTAATCAGTTAAAAAAAGCAAAAGACATATACGATTTTGTGCAAGATAACTACACATGGAATGGTGATTATAAAATATTTAAAGATGTCAAAATTAAAGATTTAATAAATGAAAAATCTGGTAATGTGTCTTCCATTAATATTTTATTACATAATCTTTTAAGAGAAAGTGGTTATAATGTAAAACCCGTTTTATTATCTACTAGAAACAATGGTTTCCCAACAAAAATTTTTCCAGTTATTTCAGATTTTAATTATTTAATAGTTCATACTACAATTAATAATAAAGCATATTTATTGGATGCAACAGATAAATATTTGAATTTTGGACAAATTCCTTTTAGAAGTTTAAATCATTACGGAAGAATGTTTGATTTTAAAAATGGTAGCCAATGGATAGATGTAAAAGCAGATCAGGTTTCTTCGATTCAATTTCAATTAGATTTAAAAATTAATGAAGACGATTTAATTTCAGGTATAATTAATACACGCTTTTCAGGATATTATGCGCAAATTAAAAAAGAAAACTATTATACAAATCCATCACAATATATATTAGATTTAGAAAACGATATGCCAACCATTGAGGTTATAGAGCACAATGTAACAAGTGAAGATAAGGAATCTGAAAATTTTAAAGAAAAAATGAATATTCAGTTTGTTGAAGAAAATATTGTTGCAAATAAAATATATTTCAATCCATTTACATTTAAGTTTTATGATGAAAATCCTTTTAAACTACAAGAGCGTAGCTATCCAATCGATTTTGGATATAAAAAAGGGTTTACATATATTTTTAGTTTAGATACTCAAGACAAATATGATATTATTGAAATCCCAGAAGATAAGAAAGTAAAATTACCAAATAACGTAGGCGAATTTGTTATTGCTAGTAAAATTGAAAACAACAAATTGAAAATATATTTTAAAATCATTTTTAAAGAAGCAGTCTATGATCCTGCGTATTATCCATACTTAAAAGAGTTTATGAACCAAGTTGTCGACAACCAAAAAAACTCTATTGTAGTATTACAAAAAAAATAACTAATCTTTTAGTATTTTTGAAATAATGAGTAAAAAATCAAGTAGTAATTGGAAAAGTAGACTTCATGAGATTATTTATGAGGCAGATACTCAAGCAGGAAAAATATTTGACATTGTATTGCTTGTTACTATCATAGCAAGTATTGTACTCGTTATGCTTGAAAGCGTTAGTGAAATTGATGCCAAGTATCATACTTTTCTACACGTCACAGAATGGATAATTACAATATTATTTAGTATAGAATATATCGCGCGTATAATAACCGTAAAAAAGCCCTTTAAATACATTTTTAGTTTTTATGGCATCATCGATTTACTATCAACAATTCCAAAATATATTTCAATAATTTTTGCAGGCACGCATTCATTAGTTGCATTACGTGCCTTAAGATTGTTACGTATATTTAGAATATTAAAAATTGCACGTTACGTTGGTGAATCGACAAATTTAATTCGTGCGCTAAAATTAAGTCGTGCAAAGATTGTATTGTTCATGCTATTTGTTTTCATACTTTGTATCATACTAGGAACCATTATGTATTTGGTAGAAAGTGGTGCAGACAGTGGCTTTACAAGTATTCCAAGAAGTGTATATTGGGCCATTGTGACTCTTACAACAGTAGGTTATGGTGATATAGCTCCTTTAACAGCACTTGGTCAACTCATTGCTTCTTTTATCATGCTTATGGGTTATGCTATTATCGCTGTACCTACTGGAATTGTCACAGCCGAAATGACCAAAACAAAAAGGCATAAAGTACAGACAAACACTCAATCATGTTCAAATTGCCTAGAAGAGAAACATAGAGATGGTGCTCATTTTTGTCATAAATGCGGCAACGAATTACATCATGACTAAACATTTAATTTCTATTGTTGGCCCAACTGCCATAGGCAAAACATCTTTAAGCTTAAAGTTAGCGCAACATTTTAATACCGAAATAATTTCGGCAGACTCCAGACAGTTTTTTAAAGAAATGCAAATTGGTACAGCAGCTCCAACAACTCAAGAATTAGCTATTGCAAAACATCATTTCATACACCATAAATCTGTTGAAGATAATTATAATGTTGGTGCTTTTGAAAAAGACGCATTACAATGTTTAAACACTCTTTTTAAAAACCATGACGTTGTTGTTATGGTTGGTGGTTCAGGTTTGTACGTAGATGCTGTTACCAAAGGGTTAGATCATTTTCCTGAAGTAGATTCTAATATCAGAGAAGGACTTAATAACAAACTTAAAACCGAGGGTATTACTGTTTTAAAAGAACAGCTTAAACAGTTAGATATTGAAACATATAGTACCATTGCTTTAGATAATCCACATCGCTTAATTCGCGCTTTAGAAATATGTATTGGATCCGGACAACCATATTCTTCTTTTTTAAATAAAAACAAGACAAAGCGAGAATTTAAAACCATTACTATCGGTCTTACTGCAGATAGAGAAATCATTTATAACCGAATTAATCAACGTGTAGATATTATGTTAGAAGATGGCTTGCTTAAAGAAGCTAAAAAATTACTAACAAAACAACATCTTAATGCGTTAAATACTGTTGGTTATAAAGAGCTTTTCAAATACTTAAATAAAGAGTGGACATTAGCTTTCGCCATTTCAGAAATTAAGAAAAATACACGAAGATTTGCCAAAAGGCAACTCACATGGTTTAAAAAAGATGATGCCATTTTATGGTTTGATTATAAGATACCCGCAGAAGACATTATTAAATCCATTTCAATTCAAAAATAATTTATGATTGAAAAACTCATTAATAACGATATAGATGTAGCTACTGCTATACGTTTAGTTTTTCAATCATCTTATGCTGTAGAAGCCAAATTACTAAACGCTATAAACTTTCCGCCATTACAAAGAGAACTAGAAGATTATATACACAGCGACACTATCTTTTTGGGTTTTTTTAAAAGTGATGAACTAGCCGGAGTCATCGAAATCCATCACAACAGTAATGCGACATATATTAATAGTTTGGTTGTAAGACCAAAATTTTTTAAACAAGGTATTGCAAGTAAGTTATTAGAATATGTTTTCAATACATCTAATTCTAAACAGTTTTTTGTAGAAACTGGATTACTTAACATACCAGCTATACAATTGTATAAAAAATTCGGTTTTAAAGAAATCAAACAATGGGATACAGACCATGGCATCCGGAAAATTAGATTTGAATACATCCGATAGTTTTATATTTAATGAGAATGAGGTTACACGTTTAGGCACCGAGCATGTTTGCGTTATCGATGGAAAACATTTTAATTTTGTTACGGTAAGTAAAGACCTAAAACCCGATCTGTTAGTTTATGGCGAAATGACTACATCACTTCCACCTGTAGATGAACCTTATCGTTTATGTATAAGAATAGTTGCGGGTTTGATTAAGCACAACCGCAATTATTTTTATACGGTGTTAGCAGTAGTTATTATTCTTTCGATAATTCATATTTGTATAATCCAACGTTATTTTTATTAGCAGAAATAATTAATTCATTTCCATTATCGACATAATTATATTCCCCGTTCAATATCAGATTTCCGTCAAAATTTGCAGTCCAATAATTTATATCATAAAATTCAATTGTTGAATTATTTTTTTCAAAAGTCCCACTTCCTCCAGCCGGAAAATAGTTGTCATTTCCGCTACTTTGATAATTATTTCCCTCATTAAAACTTACAGCTACAGGGTTTGAGAAAGTATCTCCATTTAAATATTTAACCGTAAAAGTTCCGCTATAATTTCCGTTCAAACTTTTATTATCATTATTATCGTCATCATTGTTACAAGAAGTAAAAGTCAAAGACAATATTGTTATTAAGAGTATTTTATAAATTCTATCTTTCATAATTCAAGTTTATTTATAGATGAAGTTTTATTAAAATGGTTGCGTAATGTTTTGTTCAGATTTGAGTGAGTTTAGTTTGTATAAGCTTTGTTGCGTTGGTTTAACAGTAAAGTCTAAATAATTACCGACCAAGAAAGTCCGTGAGGATTTTCGAAAGTATGCAAAAAGCCAGCAATAAAGTTTATACGGTGTTGTAAGCAGTTTTTATTCCTTTATAAATTTAACTTTACAAGGTTCAATACAAGGATAACTTATTATTAATATATTCTCATTTTGTTCAAACCTGTAAATAAAATTCGGAATAGGATCAATAATACAATCAGATGGATTAATAGTCGATTCAGAAATAGAGTATGTGCCTGAAGTCGGATTATCTGTATTGATTGACATATCGCATAATGCTCCATTTGAAGTTATTATTCCACCACTTTCAAAAGTTATAATTTTCTCGCTTTCTACAGAATTGAATGTTCCACTTCCATCTCCAGGGTCTGCTAAAATTTCTATTAATTTCCAATTTCCAACTAATTCCGTTTCCGAGTTAGAATCGTCATCGTTATTGCAAGAAAATAGAATTCCTACGGTAATTAAAGTAATTACTGATTTTTTCATAATTGTCTTTTTTATATAGATGCTTAAATTTTGAAATGGTTGCTTCAAATTGCTTACAACAATTCTATATAATCAGTCCCAATTGAAGACCATTCTTGCAAACTAGAGATTGAGCTGTATTGAAAGTCTAAATCACCAATTAAAAAAATATTAATGTTCTTACTTGTTAAAAATAAATTCTTTAAAAATGCACAGCAAGCAATCGACAATTTATATAAATTTATAGCTAAAAAAAATCATGTATAAACGTAATATGGTCGAAACGAATCTTCCAATTATCATGAAATAATAAAAAATGTCCATCAATACAATGTTTTTGTTTAATTTTAGATTGTAAAAAGATATAATATCAAATTTTATTACATTGTTAGTCAACATTGAATAAAAAATAAATTTAATATGAAACGTATTATTACGGCATTTGTTTTTACTGGAATTTTAATTTCTTGTAATTCATCAGACAAAACAAAAGAGGCTTTACATAAATCATCTGAAACGGAAATTGTATCTGACAGTACATCAATCGATATCAACAAACTATTAAAGTCTATTGATACTGATGAAGCTTTAATTGCAACTGCGTTAATGGCTGCTCCAAAAGAAAGTAGATTAGAATGTAAAGTTATAGGATATAATATGGCAGGTGAATTTGTAACGATGAGAGAAGGAAATAATGAACTTATTGTTCTTGTAGATAATCCTAATCAGGATGGATTTAATGCCGCATGTTATCATAAAGATCTTGAACCATTTATGGCAAGAGGAAGAGCCTTAAGGGCAGAAGGAAAGACGGGACAAGAAATTTTTACTATCCGCGAAGCAGAAATGAAATCAGGACAACTTAAAATAACTACTGGATCAACTTTGCACATCTATTACGGGGCAAAAACAATGTATGACCCTGAAACTTATGAAGTTGAAGGTGCTCAAATTCGCTATGTAGTATATATGCCTTGGGCAACATCAGAATCTACGGGTTTACCAGAAGCCCCAATAGCATCTAATCATCCTTGGATTATGAACCCAGGAACACATAGAGCACACATTATGATTTCACCTTTACCAGAAGATTGAGATTAGCCTTAATGATAAACTAAAAGAAATGATTTTGCTGTTAGAAATAGAATTAAAAAAGAGGCATTAACGTTGTGCTTCAATATATTAAACGACTACACAATAATAAAACTCTTTAAAATTGAAAAAAATTAGCTGCGTATTATTTGATATGGATGGTGTCATTATAGATTCTGAAATAATACATAAAAAAGCCTATTATGAAACGTTTGATTCTTTAGGATTAGATGTGTCTGATGAACTTTACAAAACCTTAACAGGATCTTCTACTATAAATGCTTTTCAGAAATTGATTGCCCATTTTAATATAGATGAAGATCCAAACGCATTGGTTTTACAAAAGCGTAAACGCTATGTTAACTACTTCGAAAACGATCCAACGTTACATTTAGTAAATGGTGTAGAATACATTATCAAGTATTTATACAATAAAGGCATTACTTTAATATTGGCTTCTTCTTCTGCGATGGTAAATATTGACCGTGTATTTAATCGGTTTAACTTAAATCAATACTTTACTGCAAAAATTAGTGGAGCAGATTTAACGAATTCTAAACCACATCCAGAAATTTATGAAAAAGGAGTGATTTTAGGAAACACAACCAGAGAAAACTGTTTTGTTATCGAAGATTCTGATAACGGAATAAAAGCTGCTAACGATGCTGGGATTTTTGTATTTGGATATAAAAACCCAATGTCATCAGATCAATCATTAGAAAATGCAGATATAATAATTACTGATTTTAATGAATTGAAAAAATATGTTTAGTTATTATCAATGCCAAACAAATTCATAAAATTCTAAAACAATGTAATTTGTCCTTCTTCATCAATTTCAAAATCATCAGGATTGTCTTTGCTTACTCCATTTGATTCTGGTTTTATTTCAGACGTTTTAATCTTATCTGTTAAAGTTTCGATCGTTTCTTCATCTACAACTTCAATTTCATCTGCAGGAACTTCTTCTGGAGCTTCGTAAGGTAACGAATCAAGCAAACTCACCTGATTAATCTTATCTCTTGTTAATTGATTTCCTAAAGCTGAAATACCCTTAACCGAAATAAACTCTTCGAGGTTAACTTGCATATTATCTTTTCGATCTTTACCACGCTCTTTAGTAAACTCAATTTCTGCAATTGGTCTCCAATCGGTTGACACAATTTCTAATTGCGAATTCTGGTGTTCTGAAATAAAGATCTCTTCCCTTCCTTCGTTTTCAATTAAAAATCGCTTTACGTAATACAATTCTTTTTCACCATGATAATATATTGCAGATATTGGTTTTTTAGGAATCCACTTTTCCATCGCAATCATATCACTACCAAAATGTGTCGAAAGCTCTGGAATAATGGTTTTTACAATGCCTGATTGCATGATAATTAAGATACGGTCTTCACCTCTAAACTCACCAACAAGCTCTCCTCTACCATCGACATTAAGTCGTTGTACAGTATCGTCAAACCAAATTTTACGTGGCTTTAATGTCGAAACACCTTTTTCTTTTAACTCAACACGTTTTATGGTATTTTTTGTAACCAGATTTCCTTTTGAAGCACGGCCTTTAATAATAACATCGGCGAAATCTAAATCCCATTTTAGTTTTTTAATGCTTCCTACCTGACGTAACAAGATCGTAACAACTTCTGCTTCACCATTTGGATTTGCCGAAAAATATAATCCAATAGAATTTTTGTTTCCGTTTGTTAAATCATATTCTCTATCGCGTGTTACCGCCGTAACTGCAAAACGTTTAATGTAAGATGGACCTCCTTTACCATCGCGATAAATCATGTTATAAATGGTACGCTTGTCTTTCTTTTTAAATACGGCAACATGAATAATATCTTTTCCTATAAAGGTTTTTGAATCTACTTTTGTAACCATCATCTTACCTTCTTTGGTAAAAACAATAATATCGTCAATATCGCTACAATCGCAAACATACTCGTTACGTCTTAAAGACGTACCTATAAAACCTTCCTCCCGATTTACATAAAGTTTTGTATTACGAATAACTACTTTGGTGGCATCGACATCATCAAAAATGCGTATTTCTGTTTTACGCTCTTTTCCTTTTCCGTAATCATTTTTTAGTCTTTTAAAATAATCGATAGCATAATCTATCAAGTGATTTAAGTGATGTTTTACCTGTGCGATTTGATCTTCTAGTGCATCAATTTTTTGTTGTGCTTTATCAATATCGAATTTAGAAATCCGTTTGATACGTATTTCGGTTAAACGTGTGACATCATCTACAGTTATAGTACGTTTAAGGTGTTTAATATGGGGTTGAAGCCCCTTATCGATCGCATTAATAACACCATCCCAAGTTTCTTCTTCTTCAATATCACGATAGATTCTCTTTTCGATAAAAATGCGTTCTAACGAAGCAAAATGCCACTGCTCTTCAAGCTCGTTTAATTTTATTTCAAGGTCACTTTTTAAAAGCTGTACCGTATTATCTGTAGAGCGACGTAACATTTCTGACACACCAACAAATAATGGTTTATTATCTTCTATAACACAACCTAATGGTGAAATGGATGATTCGCAACTCGTAAATGCGTATAGGGCGTCTATTGTTTTGTCTGGAGAAAGCCCAGAAGGTAATTGTATAAGGATTTCAACTTCGGCAGCTGTATTATCTTCAATTTTTTTAATCTTAATTTTCCCTTTATCATTCGCTTTTAAGATAGAATCTATAAGTGAAGATGTTGTTGTAGCAAAAGGAATTTCGGTAATGGCCAAGGTATTTTTATCAACTTGGGCAATTTTTGCTCTTACGCGCACTTTCCCGCCTCGTAAACCATCATTATAATTAGAAAAATCTGCAATTCCTGAAGTTGGAAAATCTGGTAAAATAGTAAAACGTTTTCCTTGAAGATGTTTTATCGAAGCATCGATAAGCTCAATAAAATTATGAGGTAATATTTTGGTAGACAATCCTACAGCAATCCCTTCTCCTCCTTGTGCCAATAACAACGGAAACTTAACTGGTAAGTTTACAGGTTCTTTTCGACGTCCGTCGTAAGACGCTTGCCATTCTGTTATTTTAGGATTGTAAACGACATCCAATCCAAATTTAGAGATTCGAGCCTCAATATAACGAGAAGCTGCTGCACGATCGCCTGTGAGGATATTTCCCCAGTTACCTTGTGTATCTATGAGTAAATCTTTCTGACCAATTTGCACCATGGCATCGGCTATACTGGCATCTCCATGAGGATGATATTGCATGGTATGACCAACGATATTTGCTACTTTATTATAACGACCATCGTCAAGGTCTTTCATAGAATGCATGATACGTCGTTGAACAGGTTTAAAACCATCTTCAATTGCTGGTACTGCACGTTCTAAAATTACATACGATGCATAATCTAAAAACCAATCTTTATACATACCAGAAACTCTGGTAATGGTATCTTGATTTTCGTCTTCATTATTTATTAAATCGTCATCTTCTTCAATCATGCTTCACTATTTTTTCTATTCTCTTTAATTATTTTTCTTAAAGATTGTTTAATATACTTACGTTTTTTTCTTTGAACCAATGTCACATTAAACACCGATTTTCTTAAATTACCATGCCTATCTCTTAATGTTAAAACCAATGTTTTAAAAACAAGGTAATTATGAAATTTAAATACCTCAAGTTTTGGCTTATCAAACTCTTCTATATGCTCTCTATAATTAAATTTTTCAGATAATAACAAGCCTCTATTTACTACCACCACTTTAACACCGTCGCTGTCGTATTCAAAATATTTAGAAATACGATGCACTAAAAATGTCACAAACATAAACCCTAAAAGTATGGCTGTAAAAGTCAAACCTGGGTTGTCTGTAACTTCTCGAAAGGTGTTAAAAATGGTTAGAGAAACAATGCCTACCAAAATTAACACAAAATATACTGAAACTATAATGTTTTTAACCTTTCCGTTGTTAGTTCTCATGCATTCTCCTTGACTAAATCTAATTCAACTTTTAGATTATTTATAATAAACTCTTGACGGCTTGGTGTGTTTTTTCCCATATAAAATTTAAGCAGTTCTTCTATAGACATATCTTTGTCTAACATCACAGGGTCAAGTCTTATATCTTCTCCTATAAAGTATTTAAATTCATCTGGCGAAATTTCACCCAATCCTTTAAATCGTGTGATTTCAGGTTTTGGTTTTAATGTTTCGATTGCGTTAACACGTTCTTCTTCAGAATAACAATAAATAGTTTCCTTTTTATTACGTACTCTAAACAATGGGGTTTGTAAAATATATAAATGGCCTTCTTTTATAACTTCTGGAAAAAATTGTAAAAAAAATGTGATTAACAATAATCTAATATGCATTCCATCAACATCTGCATCTGTGGCAATGACCACATTATTATAACGTAAATCTTCTAGAGATTCTTCGATGTTTAATGCTGCTTGTAATAGATTAAATTCTTCGTTTTCATAAACGATTTTTTTACTTAATCCATAACAATTTAAAGGCTTTCCTTTTAAACTAAAAACAGCTTGTGTATTGACATTTCTGGATTTTGTAATACTACCAGAAGCCGAATCTCCTTCTGTAATAAACAAGGTGCTTTCTAATCTATTCTCCTTTTTTAAATCACCTAAATGCACACGGCAATCGCGTAATTTTTTATTGTGTAAACTTGCCTTTTTCGCGCGATCTTTTGCCAGCTTTCTTATACCTGAAAGTTCTTTACGTTCTCGCTCGGCTTGAAGTATTTTTCGCTGAATACTCTCTGCAATGTCAGTGTTTTTATGTAGAAAATTATCGAGTTTTGTTTTTACAAAATCATTAATATACGTTCTAACCGTTGGCAAATCGCCGCCCATATCTGTAGAACCTAATTTTGTTTTTGTCTGACTCTCAAAAACAGGTTCCATGACCTTAATGGCAACAGCAGTAACTACAGATTTTCTAATATCTGAAGCTTCGTAGTTTTTACCGTAATATTCTCTAATAGTTTTAACTAATGCTTCTCTATAAGCTGCTAAATGGGTTCCTCCTTGTGTTGTGTTTTGACCATTTACAAAACTATGATACTCTTCACTATATTGGGTTTTACTATGTGTGATAGCAACTTCGATATCGTCTCCTTTGAGGTGAATAATTGGATACAACATATCTGATTCATTGATGTTTTCACTCAATAAATCTTTTAATCCATTTTCGCTATAAAATTTTTCGCCATTAAAAACGATGGTTAATCCCGGATTAAGATAAACATAGTTTTTAAGCATTTTTGCCACATACTCATTACGATACTTATAATTTTTAAAAATAACCTCATCTGGAACAAAAGACACTTTAGTCCCTTTTCGTCTTGAGGTATCGCCTAATAAATCTTGATTAATTAAAGTGCCTTGTTCAAATTCTGCAGAAGCACTTTTATTATCACGTGTAGATTCAACTCTAAAAAAAGAAGACAATGCATTTACAGCTTTTGTACCAACACCATTTAAACCAACCGATTTTTTAAAAGCTTTAGAATCGTATTTTCCACCAGTATTCATTTTAGAAACTACATCTACCACTTTACCAAGCGGAATACCACGACCATAATCACGCACAATAACTTTTGTGCCTTGTATAGAAATTTCAATGGTTTTGCCTGCTCCCATCACATATTCATCAATAGAGTTATCTAAAACCTCTTTAAGTAATATGTAAATACCATCGTCGGGAGACGACCCATCACCAAGCTTACCAATATACATTCCCGGACGCATACGTATATGCTCTTTCCAGTCGAGTGAACGTATATTATCTTCAGTATAGTTAGATTGTACAGACATAAAATGTGATGAATTTTGATAAGAGGCTAATATAGCATTTAGCATTAAAAAATGAAACGCTATAAAGGTAAAGTAATTAACAATAAAAAGCCAATGTTGTTGAGAACATTGACTTAAATATTACTGAACTTATTTTTGCATCTTAAACAGATAGACGCTTAATGAAAAACTCCTTGAAATATCAAAATTAATTTTTCTTAAATCTATATTCTAAAAGTAAAGTGATCTGTTTTTTTACACATTAAACAAAAAATGCATCACATCACCATCTTTAACAACATAGTTTTTACCTTCGACACGCATTTTACCAGCTTCTTTCACTTTGGCTTCGCTACCAAAAGCCGTATAGTCATTATAGCTTATAACTTCTGCTCTAATAAATCCTTTTTCAAAATCTGTATGAATAACACCCGCAGATTGTGGTGCAGTTGCGCCAATATTAATGGTCCAAGCACGTACTTCTTTAACACCAGCTGTAAAATACGTTTGTAGATTTAAAAGTTTATAAGCTGAACGAATTAATTTTGCCGATCCAGCTTCTTCTAAACCAATATCTTGTAAAAACATTTGGCGTTCTTCGTAATCGTCTAACTCATTAATATCTGCTTCAATACCAACAGCAAGCACTAAAACTTCTGCGTTTTCGTCTTTAACGGTTTCTTTAACCTTATCTACATATGCATTTCCGGAAACTGCCGAGTTTTCGTCAACATTACAAACATACATTACCGGTTTATCTGTAATAAACTGCGATGGTTTTACAAAATCGTTATAATCGTCTTCAGAAAATTCTAATGCTCTAACAGAAGTTCCTGATTCTAAACCAGATTTAATGACATTTAAAACTGCTTCCTCTTTTTGAGCTTCTTTATTTCCTGTTTTGGCAGCTCGTTTTACTTTATCTAGCTTTTTTTCGACGGTTTCTAAATCTTTTAATTGCAATTCCATATCGATAGTTTCCTTATCTCTAATCGGATTTACATTACCATCTACATGTACGATATTATCATTATCAAAACAACGTAATACATGAAGAATTGCATCTGTTTCTCTAATATTAGCCAAGAATTGATTTCCTAATCCTTCTCCTTTACTTGCACCTTTAACCAAACCAGCAATATCTACAATCTCTACAGTTGCAGGCAACACACGTTCAGGGCTGACTAACTCTTCTAGCTTTTCTAATCTTGTGTCTGGCACATTTACCACACCAATATTAGGTTCTATCGTACAAAAAGGAAAGTTGGCACTCTGCGCTTTTGCATTAGACAAACAATTAAATAAGGTCGATTTTCCAACATTTGGTAATCCTACAATTCCTGCTTTCATGTGTTCATATTTTTTAAGATTGCAAAGGTACTATTTAATTCTTTTTTAAGAAGACTCTTTGTAAGCATTCCTTATGTTTGCTTGTAACAAAATTTATTAGCAATCGTTATTATAATATGAAACCTTCACAATGCAGATAAAATATTTACCTCTTCTTATATTACTAAGTTTTTCGTCCATTTTAATTTCTCAAAATTATAAAGGAAGAATATTAGACTCTGTAAGCAAGCAACCTATTCCGTATACCGCGATACAGTTTAATACATCTACAAATGGCGTGATAAGCAATCTAGATGGAAGTTTTAGTATTTACATTGAAAACCCTAATCAATCAGATGTCTTTAATATTTCGTGTTTGGGTTTTGCTTCAAAAACTATTTCGATAAAAGAACTTAATGAACATGGAAATATTATTTGTTTGGGTGAATATCTAAACCAATTAGATACTGTGGTGCTTACCAAAAATAACCCTGGTGCAGACAGTATTATTTCTCGAGCTAACAGAAACATTAAAACCAATTATTATCCTAATAATGCCAGCTATAAAATTTTTCACCGAAGTACAACTTATATGGATTTTGATGAATTGAATTTTGATATTGACAAAGCCTCCGGTATGCGAAAATCAAAACTAGATGGCGCTAATAAAAGTTTAGACTCGCTCGCTAATGCAGTTAAACATGGAAACATTGCTAACTATATTGATATGGCTGGAACATTTTATGTGTCTGACGCCAAAAACAAAAAACTGCATGTAGATAAGGCGACTATGCTTCTTGATAAAAACAAAGATTTCTCATTGGAAACAATTGAGAAAAAAGGAAAAGAAATTATTCTAAAATATCTCGATCCAGAAGCATCATATAAGGTTAAAACAGGTTTAATAAAAGTTGAAGACTCCATGTCTTTAAAAGAAGAAATTAGAAAAAGTGAAGAAAAAGAGCAAAATAAAGAATTAGGCCTAAAAGATCTTAATCAAACTACATTTAGGCAATTAGCAAAAAATTTCTTTAATAAAGACAGCTTCATGCGTCAGATAATTAATCCCGATTTATACAAATTCGAATTAAAAGAAACTACTTTTTTCATGGGCGACATGGTATATGTCGTTTCTTTTAGACCGCGAAAATCGTCTTCTAAATATGCAGGCACACATTACATTTCTAGTACAGATTATGGTATTCTAAGAACCGATTTTCAGTTTGCAAAAGGTAAGCGTGGCGAGAAATTTAATTTACGCCTTCTATTAGGTGTAAAATATCTTGAAAACTTAAGTAAGGGAACTGTTTTATTTCACAAGAATGAAGAAGGCTATTATCAATTAAAATATGTTTACAGAGATATTGGCAGATATATTTATGTACACAGACCTTTTAAATTTATTGAAAATTCTAGCAAGCGAAATAAAATAGCTTTCGATTTTCTCCTAGAAGGAAGTATTAGAGAAAAACACGAGTTATTACTCCTTGACAAAGAACCTTTAAACAACGCAGATTACGACAACTACAAACAAGCTGAAAATATCAAGTATCAAGAGTTAGATCGTTACGATGCTAGTATCTGGAGCGAATACAATGTTATTGAACCACTTCAAGAAATGAAAGAATTTAAGAGTTCTGAATAAAAAAATTCCAAGCAACAATAACTCGGGATTTTTATATAATTTAATGCCAATTATCGGCTAGTCTTCTTTATGCATAAAACTTTGTTTGCTTAAAAGTGTTTCTTCACTTTCTACATGATCGTCATCTGGAATACAACAATCTACAGGACAAACAGCAGCACATTGTGGCTCTTCATGAAACCCTTTACACTCCGTACATTTATCAGGGACAATATAATAGACCTCATCGCTAACAGGTTCTTGCGCTTCTTCTGCATTAACTGCTTTTCCGTTAGGCAAAATTACATCACCTTCTAAACTTGTTCCATCATTATAACGCCAGTCGTCTGCACCTTCATAAATAGCAGTATTTGGACATTCAGGCTCGCATGCGCCACAGTTAATACATTCGTCTGTTATAATAATTGCCATAATAATTTTATCTTTTAAAATTTAAGAACTCTCTGTGAGTTTCCTTAAATTTGCAGGTGCAAAAATAAAGCCAAAAGTATTCATAACCAAACATCGAATGGATTTACAACAAAGAATTAACGCTTTCTCAAAATTAGGTGAATTTTTAAGTCAATTTTCTAATGAAAGCTTTCAAGAAAATGATGATATTACTTTTAACGATGTTTTCTTCGATGGTTTCAAACAGCAAATAAAATTAGCTGAAACATACAACGCATGGTTCTCTAAAGAAAATATTATTTATTCATTAAAATCATGGTCTAAATTACTGAATTACAAAACACTTAATGTATGGTTGGAAAAGTACAACTTCAATAATGTAAATCAACAAAATGTTGCCATAATCATGGCAGGAAATATTCCGTTGGTTGGTTTTCACGATTTTATTTCGGTTTTAATTTCTGGACACAAAGTATTAGTAAAACAGTCATCTAACGATAAGCAGCTTCTTCCCTATTTAGCAAAATATTTGGAGCATGTTGAACCAGAATTTAAAGGAAAAATTGAATTTACCGAAGGCAAACTAGAAAATTTTGATGCTGTTATTGCAACAGGAAGTAATAACACTGCGCGATACTTTGAATACTATTTTAAAGACAAACCTTCTATAATTAGAAAGAATCGGAATTCGGTTGCGATACTTTCAGGAACAGAAACCGAAGAGCAACTAAAATCCCTCTCTGAAGATATCTTTAGATATTATGGTTTAGGATGCAGAAATGTATCTAAACTATTTGTTCCTAAAGGTTATAAATTCGATGCTTTTTTCGAATCTATCTATCATTGGCATCCAATAATAAACAAAGCGAAATATGCTAACAATTACGATTATAACAAAGCTGTTTATTTAATGAGCGAATTCGATATGCTAGAAAATGGGTTTTTTATTATTAAAGAAGATCAAAGTTATGCATCTCCAATTGCTACCATGTTTTATGAATACTACGATTCTAAAGAACAGCTAAAAATAAAACTTGAAAAGGATAAAGAATCTATACAATGTGTTGTTTCAGATAATATAATAGCATCCGAAATTGCCTTCGGAGAAACACAAAAACCTGAACTTTGGAATTATGCAGACGAAATAGACATTATTGAATTTTTAGCAACGATATAGGTTAAAAATTATCAATTTTGTAACATTAAATCACGAATTAATTATCAACTTTGCAGTTGTTAAAATCTAACAAAATGAAAAAACATAATTTTAGTGCTGGACCATCTATTTTGCCTCCAGAAGTCTTATTAAAAGCCTCTGAAGCGGTATTAAATTTTAATAACGATAATCTTTCTATTTTAGAAATTTCACATCGTAGCAAAGCATTTGTTGATGTAATGGAAAAAGCTAGAGCATTAGCTTTAGAACTTCTTGGTTTAGAAGGCAAAGGTTACAAAGCATTGTTTTTACAAGGTGGTGCAAGTACACAGTTTTTAATGGTTGCTTTAAATCTATTAGAAAAAAGAGCAGGCTATTTAAATACTGGCTCTTGGAGTGATAAAGCGATTAAAGAAGCAAAAATTTATGACGATATTTACGAAGTAGCGTCATCTAAAACTGCAAATTTTAATTACATTCCGAAAGGATACGATATTCCAACAGATTACGATTATTTTCACTGTACATCTAATAACACCATTTACGGAACTCAAATGAAGAGCTTTCCAGAGACTTCTATCCCGATGGTATGCGATATGAGTAGCGATATTTTTTCGCGAGTAATTGATTATTCAAAGTTTGATTTAATTTATGCTGGTGCACAAAAAAACATGGGTCCTGCTGGAACCACGTTAGTTGTTGTTAAAGAAGATATTTTAGGAAAAGTATCACGTAAAATTCCATCAATGATGGATTATAAAGTACATATTGGTAAAAGTAGTATGTTTAATACACCGCCAGCTTTTGCAGTTTATGTATCGATGCTTACACTTGAATGGCTAAAAGATTTAGGAGGTATTGCTGCCATAGAAAAAGAAAACGATAAAAAATCGCGATTAATGTATTCTGAAATAGATTTAAATCCGCTTTTTAAAGGGTATTCTGTAAAAGAAGATAGGTCGCAAATGAATGCAACCTTTACTATGGTAAATGACACTTTAAAAGAAACCTTCGATACCATGCTAAAGGAAGCTGGTATTAGTGGTATTAACGGTCACAGAAGTGTTGGTGGTTATAGAGCCTCTATGTATAATGCATTACCACTTGATAGCGTAAAAGCATTGGTAGAAGTAATGAGTGAATTAGAAACAAAAGCATAAAAGATATAATTATAATGAAAGTATTAGCAAATGATGGTATTTCGCAAAGCGGAATTGATGATCTTGAAAAAGCAGGAATAGAAATCTCGACAACAACCGTTGCTCAAGAACAATTACAAAATTATATAAACGAAAACAACATTGATGTATTACTTGTGCGTAGTGCAACCAAAGTACGAAAAGACATCATTGATAATTGCCCAAATTTAAAAATTATTGGTCGAGGTGGCGTTGGTATGGATAATATCGATGTAGAGTACGCTCGCGAAAAAGGCATACATGTAATCAATACTCCAGCAGCTTCTTCGCATTCGGTTGCAGAATTGGTTTTTGCTCATTTATATGGTTTAGCGCGTTTCTTACATAACTCTAATCGAGACATGCCTCTAGATGGTGATACAAAATTTAAAGACCTTAAAAAAGCATATGCTAAAGGAACAGAACTTAAGGGTAAAACTATTGGTGTTTTAGGCTTTGGCCGTATAGGTCAGGCTACTGCAAAGGTAGCACTAGGAGCTGGCATGAAAGTTATTGCTTTCGACCCATTTATGGAAAAGGCTAATTTAAAGTTAGACTTTTTTGATGGAAGAACACTCGATTTCGAAATAGAAACAATTTCTAAAGAAGATGTTTTAAAACAATCGGATTTTATTACACTTCATGTTCCTGCGCAAAAAGATTACGTTATCGGAAAAGCCGAATTCGACGCAATGAAAGACGGTGTTATTTTGGTTAATGCTGCTCGTGGTGGTGTTATTGACGAAGTTGCTTTAGTCGAAGCTATTTCAAACGGAAAAGTTGCGCGTGCTGCTTTAGATGTTTTCGAAAAAGAACCAAAACCAGAAATGCAATTATTAATGAACTCTGCATTATCGTTAACACCACATACAGGTGCAGCAACCAATGAAGCGCAAGACAGAATTGGTTCTGAATTAGCATCACAAATTAAGGCTATTTTAAAATCTTAAAGCCTGATTTTTAACATCTTATTCTAAATATCATTATCATTAAAAGTCACATCGCTGTGACTTTTTTTGGTATCTTGTGTCTCATGAGTACAACAGCAAAACTTTTCAATAATATTAATTTAAAACAAAAAATATGTCAGGAATATTAGATTTATTAAACAGCGATTTGGGTAAAACAATCGTTAATGGTGTCGCTGGACAAACAGGGCAAGACACAAACAAAACGAATAGTGTTTTAACAATGGCTTTACCAGTATTAATGCAAGCAATGAAACAAAATGCTTCTACACCTCAAGGTGCAGAAGGTTTAATGGGTGCTTTAAATAATCAACACGATGGTAGTATACTTGATAACCTTGGCGGATTATTTGGAGGTGGTGTAGACTCAAATGTTTTAGATGATGGTGACAAAATTCTTGGCCATGTTTTAGGAAGCAAACAACAAAATGTTCAATCTGCAATTGGGCAAAAATCTGGTATAGATGCCGGTTCTGTAGCTCAAATTTTAAAAGTTGCAGCGCCAATACTAATGGGTGTTTTAGGCAAACAATCCAGACAACAAAATGTGAATAGTGCTAATGGTCTTGAAGGGTTACTTGGTGGATTAATACAAGGCAATGCTCCTGAACAAGAGCAAAGTTTTTTAGAATCTATTCTTGATGCTGACGGAGATGGAAGCATGATAGATGATGTAGCAGACATACTGCTTAATGACGGCAATGGTAAAAACAAAAGTGGTCTCTCTGGTCTTCTCGGTGGCTTTTTTGGAAAAAAATAAGTTTACACAAAATAATTTTAAGTTAGAGTCGAATATTTTGTTCGGCTCTTTTTTTTATGATAAAAAAATGACAAACTAGAATATTAAGCAATGCTTTTTGTAACTTTAAAATAAAAAGATGAAAACTACAATATATATACTATTTGTCATAGGTTTTCTATTTGCATGTCATCCTACAAAAACAATAAAAACTACAGACAATACTAAAACAAATCTTGCAAAAAACGATACTATAAATATTGTTAACGACGAAATAGAATATCAAATCATTATTATCGAACCTGGTTTTGGCGCTTGGCTAGCAAGCATAGCAAAACCTGAAGGTTTTTATTCTCAAAATTATTTAGAGACAAGAAATATGCTGATGGTTACCGAATGGAATATTAGGGCCTCACAACCAATGGCGTACAACCCGAATCTATACGAAATGCAAATAGATTATCAAAACGGTATCGATTATGGGTACGAGGTTAATTACAAACTTTATAATTACTTTGTGTATTTTCAACAAAAATACAAACAGAAATTAGGCGTAGGTACACCAAGAATTTAATTATGTTTATTTACTTTTGCTTAATAAATACTTTGTATGCAAAAGTTTAAAGAACGTTGGGAAATTAAAAAAAATTGGCAGCTTATTTTCCCTATACTTGGTCTGTTAGGATTAATTTATTCTGCACACAAATTATCCTTACTTTTTACTCATAATTACAACAACTATATTACTGTATTAATTACTAGCATTATATTCTTTCTATTATTGAAACTCACGCTTTTTATTTTTAAGAGATTAGAAAAAAAATGGATTTTATCTTATAAATGGGAAATGATTCGAGTATTTATTGTATTTGCTATAACCGGTAGTTCTAGCATGTTAGTTGGCAGACCAATCATTAAATTTATTGGTATTACTAAAGAAAACTTAAGTCCTATATTATATTGGGTTTTATTTATTATTATTGCAATAATTTTTTACCAACTATTATTAGTTTTCTTTGGTTGGCTTTTTGGACAATTTCAATTTTTTTGGAATTTCGAAAAAAAGATGCTTCGAAGAATAGGATTTAAAAGATTTTTAGATTAGTGCAAAACGTAAAGCAACATATAGCCTTTAAGATTCTATCAATACTTTTATTGATTACAATTCTTACACCTTCTGTTGTAAAGTTAATGCATGTTTTCGAAAATCATGCCCATGAAGTTTGTATAGACAATCAGAAAACACATCTTCATACATTAGATTTAGAATGTGAATTCTATAAATTTAAAGTAAATAATACATTTACTTTACCTAATATTAAGGTAGATTTTTTAGTTTTAAAAGTAGATTACAAACTTATTCAATCAGAATATAGTTTTGAGACAAATTACAAACCTCTTCATTTTTCACTTCGTGCACCACCACAGTTAGTTTAATGCTTTTGGGCTGAATTATTTCAGCATATTTTAAATACATTAAATTAATTACAATGAAAACATTTATACAAATGTTGCTACTCTTTGCAGTATCAACAATATATTCACAGAATACAATTCAAGGCAACATTACAAATGCTAATACAAACCAAAACATAGCATTTGCAAACATTTATATACCACAATTAGAAAAAGGTACAACCTCTGACGAAAATGGATCTTTTCTATTAGAAAATATCCCTTCAGGAAATTATAGTATTATTTTTTCTATTATAGGATACGAATCATTATCGAAAGAAGTTTCAATTCCTCTTTCAGAAAATTTACAAATCGAATTATCAACCTCGGCAATCGAAATGGAAGAAGTAATTATTTCGACACCATTTCATAAACTACAAAGTGATAATGTCATGAAGGTTGAAAAAGAAAGCGTTCGCGATTTAAAAGCTGATGGTGCAATAACACTTGCAGATGGTATAACCAACATAGCAGGTGTAGAAAGTATTTCGACAGGGTTAAGCATTGGCAAACCAGTAATAAGAGGATTGAGCTCTAATCGCGTTTTAGTGTATACACAAGGTGTACGATTAGAAAATCAGCAATTTGGTGGCGAGCATGGTTTAGGAATAAGCGATGCTGGTATAGAAAGCGTAGAAGTTATAAAAGGCCCTGCTTCTCTACTTTATGGTAGCGATGCACTTGGTGGAGTTCTGTATTTAAACCCAGAACGCTTTGCCAACACAAACACGTCTGAAGGCGATATTAATGCAAACTATTATAGCAACACACAAGGTTTTTCGACCAATGCAGGCTACAAAGAATCAGGAGACAACTTTAAATTTATTTTTAGAGGTAGTGTTTCACAACACGCCGATTATGAAACCAAAGATTATCGTGTAACGAACACACGTTTTAAAGAAGAAGATTTTAAAGCTGGTTTAGGGTATCAAGTTACCAATTTTAAAACCGAATTTCGATATAACATGAATCATTCAAAATTAGGTATTCCCGAAGAAGTTGGTGAGCAATCAACTAGCAAAACACCTCTTTTGCCTTATCAAGATATAACAAATCATGTGTTTAGTTCAAAATCTGTTGTGTTTTTAAACAACTCAAGTTTCGAAATTAATTTAGGATATATCTATAACGACAGAAAAGAATTTGAAGACGAGCACGAGCATGACCACGACGATGAGCATGACGAGCATGGCGAAAACGATGAAGATCATGATGATGAAGATCATGATGATGACCACGACGAAGACGAGCACGAAGAATTACATGCTGCACTACATATGAAACTAAAAACCTTTAATTACGATGTTAAATATAACCTTCCAAGATTAGGGAAATTTGAAACTATTTTGGGTGTGCAAGGTATGCATCAAGTAAACAGTAATTATGGCGAAGAAGAATTAATTCCAGATGCTACAACAAACGATTTTGGTATATTGGCAGTATCACACGTTCATTTTGATAATTTTGATGTTCAGCTTGGTGCACGCTACGATACTAGAACCATTGATGTTTTAAACGGAATTAACCCAAACTACAACAGTTTTAATGGTGCTTTTGGTGTAAAAACAAAATTAGCAGAATCGGTTACATTAAGGCTTAATCTAGCCACAGGATATAGAGCACCAAACTTAGCAGAATTAACGTCTGATGGTGTGCATCATGGCTCTAACAGATACGAAGTTGGAAATCCTGATTTAACAAATGAGCAAAATTTTCAAACCGATTTGGCTTTAGAATTTAAGAACGAGCATATCGAGATTTTCGCAAATGCGTTTTATAATAAAGTAAACGATTATATCTATTTATCACCAGACGGCACAGAAATAGACGATGCTCCAGTTTATAATTACCTTCAAAATGATGCTAAATTATATGGTGGTGAGTTTGGTTTACATTTTCATCCACATCCTTTAGATTGGCTTCATTTTGAGAGTAGTTTCGAAACCGTTACCGGCAAACAAGATAATAATGATTATTTACCGTTAATTCCTGCAAACTCTTTAACCAATACGGTACGTGTAGAATTCGCTAATCAATGGCTAAAAAAAGGCTATGTTTTCTCAAAACTACGTACCACCTTTGAACAAGATAATATTAGTGATTTTGAAACAAGCACAGATGGTTACACACTATTAAGTGTTGGATTTGGTGGTCTGGTTAAGATGTTTAAAAATGATTTAGAAATTAATATTTCTGGAAATAACTTAACAAATAAGCAATATATAAATCACTTATCAAGATTAAAACCAGATGGTATTTATAATATTGGAAGAAACATAAGTTTTGGTTTAACTTATAAGTTATAATTACAAAGTAATATTATATGTCTTAAAGCAACATTTTTATAAGAAATTTTATTTAAATTTCAATTTCTTTAAGACATATAATCTTGCCATTTTATTAAAATATATTTTTCTACATTATGTTCTTTCTTCTTTAAAAAACCATATTCATAGGCAAAAAGGTAGACATCTCCTTTTGTATTTTTCCAATAATGTGTAAAAAAATTTGGGTTAAAACCTAAATCTAAAATTATTCCTGCTCTAACAGTAGCCTTACCTGCTTTATTAAAACTTTTCAAAATGCGCCGGTTTAACTTTAATTGATTATCTACTTTATTATAAAATCGAGGCGCCTCTTCCAACGACTTACTATAATGAAAAGAACTCTTACAGTAGAGGTCACAAAATTTCTTATCAGATCTTCCTTTTAATTCTTTCTCACAAGCCAAACATATTTTCGTTCTCATTGACTAAATTATTTGATTATTAAACGAATACTATTCGTTTAATATACGATTATTTCATTTTATAAAAATATCTTGTATAAAAACACGTATATGCTAAATAAACATATTACATTAAAACATCTTTTCATTAAAGAAAAACAATGTATTGGCATTCAATTCAGCTCCGATAAAGTTATACAAGCGTTTATTAAAGAATTGCCTGACCCTAAATGGAGTAAAGAGTTTAATATGGCATATATTACAAACACTAAACCTAATCTTAATTTAATTTTTGAAAAATTTAGAGGTGTAGCTTGGGTAAATTGCAATTACTTTTTTCAAGACAGAAAGCTAAATAGTAATAACGACATTATTGATGTTACTTGGTTTAGAGAACGAACCAAAAAACAGAGTTTCAGATCTTGTCCTGAAGAATTTTTACAAAAATTGGAGTTAAAAAAATACTCAAACAGTACCGTAAAAAACTACGTTCATAGTTTTGAAAAATTCATTAATCATTATAAAGACAGAGAACTATTTAGTATAAATGAAAATGATATTAGGTTATATCTTCAAAAACTTATTAATGAAGAAAGATCAAATTCATTTATTAATATGGCTATTAATGCCATTAAATTTTATTACGAAATGGTGCTTGGTATGCCTAACCGATTCTACTCGATAGAAAGACCTAGAAAAGAATCGAAGCTACCTAAAATATTATCAAAGGAAGAAATTATATCAATAATAAATCATACAAATAATATAAAACACAGATGTATTGTGAGTTTATTATATTCATCTGGTTTACGCAGAAACGAATTATTGCAATTAAAAGTAAAAGATATTAATAGTAAAAGAATGCTTATAAGAGTAGAACAAGCAAAGGGCAACAAAGATCGTTATACAGTTCTTAACAAAAGTGTACTGGAGGATTTGAGAGCGTATTTTAAAATGTATAAGCCTAAAACATATTTGTTTGAAAATCCAGTTTCTAAAAACAGATATAGCAGTTCTAGTGTATTACAAGTTGTTGTTAAATCTGCTCTAAATGCGGGAATTAAAGAAAGAGTTACACCGCACATGTTACGTCACAGTTTTGCTACACATTTACTAGAAAGTGGCACAGACATTCGTTACATTCAGATGCTACTAGGTCATAACTCGACCAAAACAACAGAAATATACACACATGTAGCTACAACATCCTTTACAGGCATTAAAGATTTACTATCTTAGTCATATCGTTGTGTGTATGGTTAGTTGAGAGTCTCGCACAACTAATTTAGCAAAAGGAAACCGAACGTAGAGAAAATCCCAGGATTTTCCGAGTACACACAGACGCAAGCAATTAATTATACAGGTGTTGTGTGGAGTTTTTTATTTAGTTATTCTTTTCTTTAATTCCATTCTTTCGTGCAATATTCTTGTTATCTCAACATAGTTTTTATTCACAGTCCTGTAAAATATTATGTGTCGATTTGCTTTCATTCCAAGAAGGCGCTTTGATATTCCTTCATAGTTTTTTCCTAGATCTGGATTATCCGCAATTTCTTGACAATTAGAAATAAGTCCATCGAAATATTTGTCTGCTTGTTTTTCCGACCAAACCTCAAAAGTATAATCCCAAATCTTTGATAAATCCTGAATAGCTTTGTTGGTCAGTTTATATTCAGCCATTCGAGTGCTTTTTCGCTTTTAGAGATTCAAGATGTTTTTTAGGGTCAAAGTCGTGAGCTATTCCGCTGTCAATTCCCTCTTGTATTGCGTTTTTCAGAGCAATAACTTTACTTTCTTCTTCTTCTAAAAGTCTTAATCCTGCTCGTATAACTTCGCTAACGTTTTTAAATCTTCCTTCGCTTATGCTACTTTGCACAAATTGGTCAAAATAATTTCCGAGTGATATGGATGTGTTTTTATTCATTTGAGAACTAATTTAGTTCGAATATACCAAAAATTGGTATATTAACCAAATTTCTCAAATTACACACAAAATAGACATATAGTTAACACTAACTATATATATTTGTTGCCAGTAATTTGATGAAACAGACATTAATTCTAATATCATTCTTTTTGACTCTGAATTTATTCGGACAAAAACCAACAGAAAAAGTTGGCGAAATAGAGGTTGAATTAATTAGTCATAATTTTAAAAGAAATTCAGATTACGAATTGACAAAAAAGAAAACGAATAGGAAAAACCGACCTTTTTCGAAAATGTATTTTGATTCTAATGGAACATTGATTAAATCAATGAATTATGGAAAACATCACAATACAGATTTGAGGCTTTTAAATCAAATCAATATTCACAACTACAATTCAAATGGATTGAAATCCAAAATAGATATTTGGGAAACTGACTACGATAAAAAACTTTCACATAAGTATTACAAAAAGTTTGATTTAGATAGCACCAAAACAAAAATTGTTTCACGAAAAATGTATGAAGTAGAATCCGACACAATTTTTACTCAAACAGACTATTGGTTTAACGAAAAAGGTCAATATCAAGGAGAATTTTTTGATTCAACTTACTATTACAAAAGAGAATATAACGATAAGAATAGACTGATTAAATTACAGCAAATCTATAATGGTGAATTGAATTGGGAAACGAATTACTCTTATTCCAAAAATCAAAGGATTGGAATATTTCAAACGCATTACAATAACGGAAAGGATTACTCAAAAAAAGAAATTAGAACATACGACAAACAAGGTCGTTTAATAGAAATCGAAGAATTACATATTACTAAAGATGGTCTGGAAGAGAAAATAAAAATCTATTACGATAAAAACGGAATTATTGAAAAAATTGAAGAATATGATTCTTACAATCGAGAAGATGGATATGAATTGGTTTCTTATCGAAAAGTCAAAATTAAAAGTAAAGTAATAGTTGATTCGCTAATTGCGGAAAAAATCAATGAACAAATAAGACCTGAATAAAAAACTACTGGCAACACCGTGTATAATTCATTGCTAGTACTAGCCTACTTACGAAAATCCTCGCGGATTTTCTATTCGGTTTGTATTTGCTAAATTAGTTGCTGAAACACGCAACGAAATCATACACAAACACGTTGGCAATAATTTAAAACAAACTTTACGAAATGAAAAAACTGAATTTAGTAGTTGGAATTTTAATTGGAATAATGATTTTATCATGTTCGAATGATGACGACGGAACACAAGTCGCAGAAAATGAATTAATCGGAATTTGGTTAAGAATGGATTCCAACGATACTTTTGAAGAACGATATACCTTTAACTCAAATCTAACAGGAAATAATTATTTTCTTGATGGTTCATTTACTAACTCAAGCGATTTCAATTGGACAACTGAAAACAATATATTGACGACGACGACAGATGATGATTCATTTGACATTACAGTTCCTTATCAAATTAATTCAGACGGACAATTAGTTTTAGCTAATGACTCTGATTTAACTTATAATAAAATTGAATAAATATTTATGAAAAAAATTATCCTAATTGCAATATTAACTATTTCAATATCTTCATTTTCACAAAACAGATTTGGTGCTTTTGCTGGAGTTAGTAATTCAACTATATCTGATGGATTTCTTGGTAAATTTTACCTTGGAAAAGAAATGACTTTTCATATTGGTGGACTTTATGAATTTGAACTAACAGAAAAAATTGCATTCAGACCAAAACTAACATATTCCCAACAAGGCGATAGAGAGAAAAGTGATTATTCCTATATTGATGTTAGAAGTGTTGACTATAAACTTTCATATCTAAATATTCCTTTGAATTTCAAATTTTTTAATAAACCATATTTATTAGTTGGTCCACAAATCGGATTTTTACTTTCGACCGAAAAACAAAGTCAAGATTTTGGAGATGTTAAGAGTGGTTTTGACTATGGAGCAAATTTTGGAGTTGGTTACGATTTTAAAGACGTTTTTGTGGAATTTAATATATATCAAGGCATGAGTACTCTAATAGAAACAGAAAGTGTGAATGGCTTTGTCACAGGATTTGATGGAACAAACACAGTTATTCAATTAAGTTTAGGATATTATTTTAACTGAATTGAAAACTAAAAAAACTATTGCCAACACCGTGTATAATTAATTGCTTGGTCACTGCCGACTTACGAACATTCCTGCGGAATATTCTATCTGTGATTTATTTGCTAAATTAGGTGCTTAACCACGCAACTAACCATACACAAACACGTTACCCAACATTTGAGAAAAACCGTTTTCATATTAAACTTAATTTTTAGCACATTAATTTTTGCTCAAAACCCTGAATCGTCAACTCTATATGAAAAAGAGTATTACGATTTAATAAATTACGTGCCGAAAAACTTGGAACTTGACTCTATTAATAAACCTGAAAGTCGGCTTTTACAAGTAGAATTAAATACAATAAGTAGTTTACATATTTACAGTGGATTAAGATATGAATTTAAATTAAGCGAAAAAGACACTAAATGGTTGGATAATAAAATTGACCGATTTGTAACTGCTTTATTTCTTGACGGAAAAAAGATTTTAGTTAGTGCTGTTGGAGGCTATACTGGTTGTCCAGATAAAATGATTGATACTCTTCGACTTAACAATAATGAGGTTATTGATTTAAAATTCTGCCATACTTGTACTGATGCTATTCGTGACGAAAATTTTATAAGAATATTTAATGACCGAATGTATTCTTTAATGAAAATTGAGCCACCTAATAGAAAAACAAAATTATTCTATGGCGAATATAAAGGGAGAAACAAAGACAAATTTGAAATTAAAATAATCTTAAATGAGGACAGAACATTCAAATTTTGGGTAAATAAAGGACACGGTTCAGAATTTACAGAGGGCTTGTGGAAAAATACTAGTGACACGCTAATTTTAAAATCTCGAGATCTGAATAAAGATGATGAAATAAGTTTCGCATTGTCAAGTGCAAAATGGATTGAATTTAATAACTTGGAATTTCGTTTAAAAAAAGGAAAACTAACTGAATTAAATGGCGGAAATCTAAAATTTAAAAAAACAGTCGAATAAAAAACGTTGGGTAACACCATGTATAATTCATTGCTAGTTATGGTCTACTTACGAAAGTCCTCGCGGACTTTCTATCTGTGATTTATTTGCTACTTTAGTGCTTAAACCACGCAACGAAATCATACACAATAACGTTAGCGCCAATGTTCGTCGCGCAACATTTTTCCATCTTTTCGCGTAGCGATTTTTTTTTGATTTTTAAGTAAGATAAGACTGAAAACCTTGTTTGACAGCGGACTTGTTTCTTATCCGCCAAATTTAGGTTGCGTTGTTATGTGAGTCGCTAGTCAGCTTAACTACGGCGGACTGAATTGCTGAACGGATTTTGTTTGCGGTTAAATAAATAACACGGTCGCTAACATTACCTATAATTCATTACGGCGGAATTTCCTAGCGGAAATTCCTCGCACTTTTGCTATCTTCGTTCTACGGCGGAAAGAATCCTGCGGATTTTTCCGCAACGAAATCATAGCCGTGCCGTTGTATGCAATAGCCCATTCGTATGTGACAAATTTTGCGCAGTCTTTCGGGTAAATGATTGGAATGTTCGGATTGCGGAAAACGAGGGTATTTCTATAGGATTTGATTTAGGGATTATTATCCCACCAAGTCTAGGCTTATCAGCGTAGAAAGTTAACTTTCTATACGTTGTTACGTCAAAAGACTTGGTTAAGGTCTGAAAAAATTCTGACAAAGTCAAGTCGTATAGAAAAATAATATGAGTTCCGCGCACCTATTTTTCAGTTCCCTTCACTGACGATTCATATATGAAATTACGAGATATATAAATCATCAGCTCGGGTTATCTGCGTAAAATATGTTTTTAATAATTTATCGAATGGACAACTGTCACTTAATTTAAATTATTATTTTTATAAAAAGTTAAAAAAAAAATTAAAATAAGCATACAACATTATGTATAATTAATACCAACCTATGGTTGGCACTAACTATACATCTTACGTTAGCGCCAATGTTCGTCGCGCAACATTTTTCCATCTTTTCGCGTAGCGATTTTTTTTTGATTTTTAAGTAAGATAAGACTGAAAACCTTGTTTGACGGCGGACTCGTTTCTTATCCGCCAAATTTAGGTTACGTTGTTATGTGAGTCGCTAGTCAGCTTAACTACGGCGGACTGAATTGCTGAACGGCTTTTGTTTGCGGTTAAATAAATAACACGGTCGCTAACATTACCTATAATTCATTACGGCGGAATTTCCTAGCGGAAATTCCTCGCACTTTTGCTATCTTCGTTCTACGGCGGAAAGAATCCTGCGGATTTTTCCGCAACGAAATCATAGCCGTACCGTTGCCATTAATACGATGAAAATAAACTATCAACTTACAAATTCGGATTTTTTAGAGTATCAGCTTTATACTTCTTCAAAATCTGAATTGCATAAAAAAAGACGATTTCGTTCTCGGATAATTGTCCCTATAATTTATTTACTTATCGGACTTTATTTTGCGAATAAAAACGAAAACGGTGGAATTGGAATTATAATGAGTGGAATCGGAATTGGATGGTTTGCATTTTATCCAATGTATTCTAAATGGAGATACAAAAGACATTTTAAAAAGCACGTTGAAGAAAATTATAAAAATCGGATTAACAAACCAGTAGAAATTGACTTCGACGAAAATTCCGTGAATGCCAAAGATTTTACGTCTGAAAGTAAAATAAACGGAACTGAACTAAAAGAACTGATTGAAACGAAAGACCATTTCTTTATTAAGCTGACAACTGATTTATCTCTAATTGTACCAAAACATTCGATTGAGAATCAAACAGAATTTAAAAAGCGTGTGACTGAATTAGGAGCTGAATATGTCGACGAACTGAATTGGAAATGGAAATAAAAAAGTACTAATGGCAACAATGTGTATAATTAATTGCTTTGGCAATTGCCTACTTGGAAAATTCCTTCGGAATTTTCTCTGGTTCGTTTTTGTTTGCTAAATTAGTTGCTTAAACGCGCAACTAATCATACACCAAACGTTGTGTAGCATATTGAAAATCTAACTCAAAAATGAAAACTGGAATAATAACTGGATGTAGTAGAGGAATTGGACTTGCAACAGTTGACCTACTAACGAATAACAATAACATAAAAATTATTGGCACTTCTACTTCTGGAAATTGCTCAATTTCAAAATCAAACTTTGAGTGTTTCCAATTAAATCTTTCCGAAAGTAAATCAATAAATGAATTCGTTAACATAATCGGAAATACAAAGATTGACTTTCTTATCAATAATGCTGGAATTTTATTAGAAAAATGGAATGTATCCAAAATAAACCTTGACCATTTAAGACAAACGTTTAATGTGAATTTGTTTGGACCAGTTGAATTAACTGAAAAACTAATTTCCAATTTTAATCCTAATGGACAAATAATCAACGTTACTTCCGATTGGGGTTCGTTCAGCGAAAAGAATTTCGATGAATTTCAGCCACATTATAAAATGTCAAAGACTGCATTGAATATGTATACAAAACTGTTGGCTAAAAGACTTGAGAAGCAGAACATAACTGTTTCGTCTTTTGACCCAGGATGGACACAAACTGATATGGGTGGAAATGATGCCTCAAGAAAACCGATAGAAGTTGCTGTTGATTTTAAAAACTTACTAAACAAAATTCCTGAAAATGGAAAATTTTGGCATCAAGGAAAAGTAAGAGAATGGTAAAAATACCCTACACAACAATGTATAAAATCAATTACGGCGGATTCGACTACGTCCGAATCCGCTCATAATTGTTTAGGCTAGTGTTTAATACGAAAATTTTATCTAACTTATCCGTAACTGAATTTTATACGAAACCGTTAGCGTCAATGTTCGTCGCGTAACATTTTTCCATCTTTTCGCGTAGCGATTTTTTTTTGATTTTTAAGTAAGATAAAACTGGAAAAACGAAACCCATAAAACCGAAATCTGAAAACCATGTTTG